>Ga0126369_10004115_pt1 | contig 10616 bp, 10 predicted proteins | sample PanSoiMetaPlot_1_FD_109646 | JGI IMG/M metagenome (GOLD analysis project Ga0126369, IMG submission 109646) | Tropical forest soil microbial communities from Panama - MetaG Plot_1 | ecosystem: Environmental > Terrestrial > Soil > Tropical forest > Bulk soil | place: Panama | collected 2016-02-17
CCGTGCGCGGCGCGCTCTACCTCGTGGTGCTCCTCACTGCAACCCTGTTCGGAATCGCTGCGGGGACCGTCGGCGCGACGGTCGTGCTGCTCGGGGTCATGGCGGGACCGATGATGATCAAGTCGGGCTACGACGCGCGGCTCTCCGCGGGCGCGATCACTGCCGGCGGAACGCTCGGCATTCTCATCCCGCCTTCGGTGATGCTCGTGGTCATGGGGCCGGTGCTCGGCGTCTCGGTCGCCAAGCTCTACGAGGCCGCGTTCGGCCCCGGGTTCCTCCTTTCGGGCATGTACATCGCCTACTGCATGGGCCGGAGTTTCCTCAATCCGAAGCTCGGACCGCCCGTCCCGCCCGAAGACCGCCCGAAGAGCTGGAAGCCGGTGGTCTGGGAGTGCCTTCTCGGCATGGTGCCGGTCACTGTGCTGACGATCGCCACGCTGGGCGTCATCATCATCGGGCTCACCACGGCGACCGAAGCGGCGTCCCTCGGGGCGCTAGGTGCCATCTTGATGGTCATCGCCTACCGGCGCTTCACCTGGAAGGGCCTCTTCGCCGCCTGCCAATCGACCCTGACGTCGACGGCGATGGTCCTCTTCCTCGCCACCACGTCGAACATCTTCGGCGCGGTCTTCGCTCGCATGGGCACGGCGAACTGGATCACGAATTCGCTGCTTTCCGTGCCGGTGCCGCCGATCGGCACGATGGCGCTGCTCTTGACGCTTATTTTTCTTCTGGGCTGGCCATTCGAATGGCCGGCGATCGTCCTGATCTTTCTGCCGATGCTCGCGCCGGTGGCGGCGGGCCTCAACTACGACATGGTGTTCTTCGGCACTCTCGTCGCCGTGGTCCTGCAGACGGCGTTCCTATCTCCGCCCGTCGCGATGTCCGCGTACTACCTCAAGCAGGTGGTGAGCCAGTGGAGCCTCGCCACGATCTACAAGGGGATGGCCGACTTCATGGTGATCCAGTGCATCGCGGTTGCCCTGGTCGTCGCTTTTCCTGCCATCGCCATGTGGCTGCCGGAGTGGCTGGAGGGGACCGAGCATCTTCCAGCACCGCTCACGCCGGAGGAGGCCAGTTCAGCGCAGCGTTCGCGCGATCTGCTAGAGCAGGGAGACGTCATGACGCCTAGCGGGGAAGAAGCGCCGGGGTCACGGAAGTGAACGCCGGGAAGCGTACGGTGGGTCCAGTCGCGATTCCCGGCGCTCAGCCGCGGAGCGCTGGACCCGCACCAGCCTTCGCCGCGGTACGCCGGATCGGCAGGCTCCGCCGGGAGACCTGTCCGAGGAGCCAGTCGACCGATCGCCGCGCGCGGTCGGCGACGACCGCGAGCGGCAGCTGCACGTAGTCGTCGTTGAAGACCTCGAAGCTGTAGTCGCCGCGGTAACCCATGTCGTCGAGCGCGCGCAGGAGCTCCGCCACCTGCGCGCTGTGCACACCTTCCCCCGGGAACACGCGGAAGTGCCGGGCCGTGTTCATCCGCTCCTCGGGCGAGCGGATCTCCTGCCACATGAAGTCGGCGAGCTGGACGAGAAAGATCTTGCTCGGGTCGACGTCCTCGAGTGCGGCGATGCCGCTGCCGGTCGCCAGCATGTGGAACGAGTCGATGCCCAGCCCGAGATTCGGGTGGTCGGCGGCCTGGACGACGTCGCGCGCCTGCGCGAACTCGCTGACGTGCCTTCCCCAGGACAGCGCCTCGTACGCAATCCGGATCCCGAGCGGGAGCGCGAGGGTGGCGAGCTTGCGCAGATCCCGCGCGAGGGTGTCCGGGTCGCCGGTCGCGTGAGTCGACGTCGAGGAGCAGACGAGCAACACCTTCGCGCCGAGGGCTCTCGCCATGCCGAGCATCGCCTTGGCGATGTCGACCTTGTACGCGTGCAGATGGCCCGACAGCCCCTCGAAGTCGCGCAAGACCTGGAAGCCGGTCGCGCGAAGCCCGCTCTGCCGGATCACGTCGACGGCCGCCGCCTCGCCCGCGGCGTGGCCGGCGATGTCACGCGCGGAGATCATGATTTGGGTGAACCCCGCCTCGCGCATCGCGCGCACCTTGGCCTCGAGCGGGCCCGCGAGCGTGATCGTGTCCATCCCGAAGTCGTCGAGGTTCATGCGCGCCTCCAAGTCTCGGGTTGCAAGTGGCTGATCACGAGCTCGAACGTCACGCCGCCCAGGTAGATCTGGGTCAGGGCCCCCTTCTCGCTCGGGTGCACCGGTTCGCGGTCGACGAAGACGACGCCGCGTTCCTTCAGCGCCCGGATCGCCGCGAGCACGTCCGGCGCGCCGAGCCCGACGCGGAGCAGGCGCTCGTCCCATTCGATGTCCTCCGCACCCGGCGGCGGCTCGATGAGCTGCAGATAGAACTTGTGGCAGGGACTTTCGAGCAGCGTGCCCTTGGGCAGGATGCCGAAATACTGCCCACCCGGCAGCACCGAGAATCCGAAGAGCTGACGGTAGAACTCCACCCAGTCGTTGGTGCGATCGGCGTCGATCGTCTGCACGACGCCGAAGTAGTGCAGGCCGGCAAGCGCAGCGGGATGGGGCTCGGCGCCAGGCAGCGGCACGAAGTCGACGTCGTAGATCGAGAAGTCCTTGTATCGGTCGACGAAATAGACGAGGCTGTCGCCCACGCCGCGGACGCCCGGAATGCTGAGCTCCATCGCCGAGGCGCGCGTGGGCATCTCCCAGGCGCCGAGGTCGAGCGTGTGGCGCCAGGCGGCGCCGGCGTCGCGCACCCGCAGCGCGATGGCCGAAAGCGCAGGCGTGCTCGTGGGCGCGGCCATGCCGGGAAGCGCATCTGGATGCGCGTTCACGATCAGGTTCATCGAGCCCTGGCGATACAGCATGACCTCCCGCGAGCGGTGCCGTGCGACCGGCATGAAGCCCATCGTCTGGAGGAAGGCGCCGAACGCCTGCGGCTGAGAGGTCGCGTACTCGATGAACTCGATGCCGTCCATCCCCAGCGGGTTGCTGGGCTCCGGGTTGTGCTCTCGAACGCTCATCGGTGTCCTTTCGGCGCTCAGGGGACGAGCAGGGCCCCGAGATCGTGGCTCGCGGCGCGGAGGTGCGGCAGGAAGCGCGTTTCCATCTGCCGGACGGTCGCATGGGCGGCGTGGAGGCTGACGTTGATCGCGGCCACGACGGTGCCCGACGCGCTGCGCACCGGAACGGCGATCGAACGCAGGCCGATCTCGAGCTCCTGATCGACGACAGCATAGCCCGCCTGCCGCGCGCCCTCCAGGAGTTGGCGAAGCTTTTCCGGGGACGCGACCGTCCGGTCCACGAACGGCCGGAGCTCGACGCGCGCGAGATAGGCGTCGCGCTCGCGCTCCGGCAGGAAAGCGAGCAGCACGCGCCCCATCGCCGTGCAGTACGCCGGTAGCCGGCTGCCCACGTTCAAGCTCACCGCCATGATCCGCGACGCGGCCGAGCGGGCGAGGTAAAGGATCTCGTCGCCGTCCAGGATGGCGAGCGAACAGGATTCGTTCACCTCGCTCCGGACCCGGTCGAGGACCGGCTGGGCCGACACCGCGAGCGGGGTGGAGGAGAGGTACGCATGACCGAGCGCGAGGATCTTGGGGCGCAGCGCGTACGTGTGTCCGTCCGCGTCCGCGTAGCCCATGCGCTCGAGGGTGTACAGACAGCGCCGCGCCGCCGCGCGCGGGATCCCGGTCCGCTGGCTGACCTGCGCGATCGTCAGCTTCCGGCGCTGCTCGGTGAACGCCTTGATCACGGCGAGGCCGCGGGCGAGCGAGGTCATGAAGTTGGGGTCGCCGGTGAGGGCGTCGATCTCGGTCACCGCCGGTGCGGCTCTTCGGCCGGGTGGCTCGACCAACCAGCCCGGGGAGGTCGGGCCCGCTTCTTCGCGTTGCATGACTGCCCCTGCAAAGTGGAATGCCCGGATCGTAGCAAAGGATCGATTATCGGTCAATTGTGCGATTAACGCACTGGCGCAGGCCAACGCGGGTCTGCGAGGCACAATCCGGGCGCCTATCGGTGGTCGATCGGGCAGCGGCGCGGGACATGCGCCGCGGAAAATGGAGGGCGACGCTCATGCCTCTGAAGGGCTCGGGGTTCCTGGCGATCTGGCACGACATCAAGGCCGAGGGCGAGCCGGAGTACAACGCCTGGCATACGCGCGAGCACATGCCCGAGCGACTCGGCGTGCCGGGGTTCGAGCTCGGTCGTCGCTGGGTGGACTGGAACCTCGCGAAGCACCGCTACTTCACGCTCTACGAAGCGCGGACCATCGACGTGTTCGGGTCCGAACCGTATCGCGTGCGCCTCAACGCGCCGTCCGCGTGGACGCACCAGGTGCAGCCGTACTTCACGAATTTCGTGCGCTCCGCGTGCCGCACTATCGTGAGCGTCGGGAGGGGAATCGGCGGCGCCATGGCCACGATCCGGGTCGACCTCGCTCCCGACGCGGGCAAAGCCGTGTTCGGCGCCCGGAGCGATGCGCTGGCGTCCGAGATCATGCCGCTCGACGGCGTCACCAGCGTCCATATCGGCTATGCCGACCCGACGGTCACGCGCGTGCCGACCAAGGAGTCGGAGCTTCGCAACGCCACCGGCGAAGATGTCTTTGACGCGGTGGTGATGATCGACGGCATCGGACGGCGCGAGCTCGAGCGCGTGCTGCCGAGGATCGAGGCGTTGCTCACGCCGGCCGCCGGCGTCGCAGCGAAGGAGTCGGGGGTGTACGACCTCGCGTATCTGCTGACGGCGCAGGAGGTCTGATCGAGCTCGGCGTTACTTCTTCGCCGCGCGCATCTTGGCCAACTCGGCGTTGACCTCGGCGACAATATCCTCGCCCACGGTCTTGGTGTGCTTCGCGATCACCGGCTTCGCGAGGTCGCGAAGCTTGGCGATCTCCGCCGGAGAAAGCTCGTGGACGGTCATACCGGCTTTCTTCGCCGCGACGAGCACCCGGGCCGCCTCATCCCGCGCGACCTTGCGTTGGAACACAGCGGTCTCGGTCGCCGCGTCGCGCAGGATCTTCTGCTCGGCCGGCGACAGCTTGTCCCAGGTCTTCTTGCTCGCGATCACGATCTGCGGCGTGTACATGTGGTTGGTCAGCGTGAGATGCTTCGAGACCTCGTTGTACTTGCCGTCCAGGATGTTGAGGAGCGGATTGGTCATGCCGTCGATCGTGCCCTGCTCGAGCGCCGTATATGTTTCCGTGAACGGCATCGGCACCGCGTTGGCGCCGATCGCGTTCATGAAGTCGATGTAGATCGACGTCGGGATGACGCGCATCTTGAGGCCCTTGAGGTCGTCCGCCTTGGCGATCGGCTTTTTGGTCGTATGCATCTCGCGAAAGCCGAGGTCCCAGTAGGCCAATCCGACGAGATTCCGCGCCGGCAGCTTGTCGATCAGCTTCTTGCCGACCGGTCCGTCGAGGATCGCGTCGGCTTCCTGCACGCTGTTGAAGAGATACGGGAAGTCGAGGACTGCCATCTCCTTCACATTGCCCGCGAGCAGGCTCGCGTTCATCACGTTGAGATCGATGGTTCCACCCTGCATCGCCGAGACCACCTGGAGGTCAGGTCCCAGCGTGCCACCCGGGAACGCCTGCACCTTGATCTTGCCACCGCTCTTCTGCGCGACGAGCTCGGCAAATTTCTCGACGCCCTGCACCTGCGGGTGGCCCTTGTTGCTCGCCGCGGTGAAGCGGAGCGTTCGTGCCTCCTGCGCTCCGGCGACGCCCGCAGCGAGAACGATGGTCGTCACGAAAAGAAACGCCGCGAAGTGGGATTTCGACGTGCGCATCTTCTCTTCCAGTCGAACGTCGGACGTCGGTTCACCACCGATCGAGAGACTTACTCGCAAGCGCCGCGCCGCGCAAGATTGCCGCACCGCTGTCCGATTATCGGATCCCGACGCTGACGGTTGGACGCAACCGGTTGCGAAGCGGCGCCACGAGCAGTAACGTTCACGCGCGGAAAACCCCCAGACCACTCACCGGAGGAGATACCCGAAATGACAAGACTGCTGATCAAGTCCGCGCTCGCCCTCGCCGCGTGCGCCGCGGTCGGTCTCGCGGCCGCGCAGGACATCAAGCCGCGCACGATCAAGTTCGCGACCCAGAACCCCAAGGGCCATCCGATCGTGCTCGGCATGGAGAAGTTCGCCGAGATCGTGAGTGCGAAGTCCGGTGGCAAGATGAAGGTCAACATCTTCCCCGGCGGCACGCTGGGCGGCGACGCGCCGAACATCTCCGCGCTGCAGGGCGGCACGCTCGAGATGGTGGTGATGAACTCCGGCATCCTCGCGTCGCAGGTCAAAGAGTTCGCGGTCTTCGACTTCCCGTTCATGTTCGCGAACCCGCAGGAGGCCGACGCGGTGGTCGACGGCCCGTTCGGCAAGATGATGCTCGCGAAGCTCGAGGCCAAGAACATCCACGGTCTCGCGTACTGGGAGCTCGGCTTCCGCAACATCACCAACAGCAAGCGGCCGCTCAACAAGGTGGAGGACATCTCCGGGCTGAAGCTGCGGGTAATCCCGAACGCAATCAACGTCGACTGGGTGAGCGCGCTCGGCGCCAACCCGACGCCGATGGCGTTTCCCGAGGTGTACTCTGCGCTCGACCAGAAGGCGATCGACGGCCAGGAGAACCCGGTCACCGTGATCAACGCCAACAAGTTCTTCGAGGTGCAGAAGTACCTCGCGATCACCAACCATCAGTACAACCCGCAGACGGTGATCGTCAGCAAGAAGCTGTGGGACTCGCTCTCCAACGACGAGAAGAAGATCCTGAGCGACGCGGCGAGCGAGGCCGCCGCCTACCAGCGCAAGATATCGCGCGAGCAGGCCGGGGAAGCGCTCGCCAGCCTGAAGAAGAACGGGATGCAGGTGTCCGAGTTCAGCCCGGTCGAGGTGGCGAAGTTCCGCGAGAAGGTGAAGCCGGTCGTCGACAAGCACGCGGCCCAGGTAGGCCCCGACGTCGTGAATGCCCTGCAGGCCGAGCTGACCAAGCTACGCAAATGATCGCACCCGTTCCGCCCCCTGCCGCGGGGCGATGTCCGCGCGGCAGGGCTTCGGACCGCAACCCTTGCATCGCGACGAGCCGTCCATGAGCAAAACCCGCATCGCGGTCGCCGGCGCCGGCCTGATCGGGCTACGCCACATCGAAGAGACGCAGAAGAGCAAGGGGTGCGTCCTCGCGGCCATCGTCGACCCGTCGCCCAAGGCCGCAGAGGTCGCGGGGAAGGCGGGCGTGCCGCTCTACAAGTCGCTTAGCGAGCTCTTCACGAAGGCGCGTCCCGACGGCGTCGTGCTCGCCACGCCCAACCAGTTGCACGTCGAGAACGCACTTGAGTGCATCCGCGCCGGCGTGCCGGCGCTGGTGGAAAAGCCGATCGCCGAGAACGTCGCGGATGCGCTGCGTCTCTGCGAGGCGGCGGAGCGGGCTGGAGTCAAGCTGCTGATCGGCCATCACCGCCCGCACAGCCCGATCCTGCACAAGGCGGTCGAGATCGTGCGCTCGGGCGTACTCGGGCGCATCGTCGCGGTGATCGGCAGCGCGATGTTCTACAAGCCCGACCACTACTTCGTGGAAGCGCCGTGGCGGCGCGAGCCGGGCGGCGGGCCGATCCTGCTCAACATGATCCACGAGGTCGGCAACCTGCGCGCGATGGTCGGCGAGATCGTCGCGGTGCAGGCCTTCGCCTCCAACGCGATCCGCGGCTTCCCGGTCGAGGACACCGTAGCGATCAACCTGCGGTTCGCGAACGGCGCGCTAGGCACCTTCCTGCTGTCCGATACCGCCGCCTCGCCGCGGAGCTGGGAGCAGACGTCGCAGGAGAACAAGAGCTACCCGACGTATCCCGACGAGGACTGCTACGTGATCGCGGGCACCGACGGCTCGCTCGCGGTGCCGACGATGCGGCTGAAGACCTACGCGAGGAAAGAGGACCGCTCGTGGTGGAAGCCGTTCGCGGCAAGCGTGGCCACGTTCGAGCGCGCCGACCCGCTCGCGCGGCAGATCGAGCACTTCGGCGCGGTCATCCGCGGCGAGGCCGAGCCGCTGGTCACCGCGCGCGACGGGCTGCAGAACCTGCGCGTGACCGAGGCGATCGTCGCGGCCGCGCGAACCGGCCGCATCGTCGAAACGGTCTGAACGCCGAACCGTCAACCGGAGGATCTCCAACCATGGCCAAGTTTCTCGTGCTCCACGGCATCAACCTCAACATGTTCGGGAAGCGGGACCCCGCGCAGTACGGCACGATAACGCTCGCCGAGATCGACGACCGGATCCGGGCGCTCGCGAAGGAGCTCGGCGTCGAGGTCGAGTGCTACCAGACGAACATCGAGGGCGAGATGGCGCAACGCATCCACCGCGCCCACGGCGAGCAGGTCGACGGCGTGCTGATCAACGCCGGCGCGTGGACCCACTACAGCTACGGCCTCCGCGACGCGCTCGCGATCCTCAAGGTGCCGGTCATCGAGGTCCACATGTCGAACATCCACGCGCGCGAGGAATTCCGGCACCACTCGGTGATCGGACCGATCGCGAAGGGTCAGATCGCGGGCTTCGGCGTCGAGAGCTACCTCCTCGGCCTGCGCGCGGCGGTCTCGGCCGCGCGCGAAGCGAAGCGGTAGCGATGATCATCAACGGCCAGCGCGAGGTCACCGCCGCCGTCCTCGGCGAACTCGATCGTGCCGCCGACCCGCGCTTCAAGGAGATCATGAGCGCGGCCGTGCGCCATCTGCATGCGTTCGCGCGCCAGGTGAAGCTGACGGAGAGCGAGTTCCAGCAAGCCTGCGCGTACATCGCGAAGCTCGGCCAGCTGACCACCGAGTCGCACAACGAAGTGGTCCTGATCGCCGGCTCCCTCGGGGTGTCGTCGCTCGTCTGCCTCCTGAACAACGGCGATCGCGGGCAGACCGAGACGACGGCCAATCTGCTCGGTCCGTTCTGGCGGATGCACTCGCCGCGCACCGCGAACGGCGCGTCGATCGTCCGCTCGCCGACGCCGGGGGATCCGATCTTCGTCACGGCGCGGGTCAAGGATCCGCAGGGTCGGCCGGTGGCCGGCGCCGAGGTCGACATCTGGCATACCTCGAGCGAAGGGTTCTACGAGAACCAGGATCCCGCGCAGGCCGACATGAACCTGCGCGGCAAGCTCACTACCGACGAGTCCGGGCGCATCAGCTTCCGGAGCGTGAAACCGGCCGGCTATCCGATCCCGGTCAACGGCCCGGTCGGCGAGTTGCTGCGCGCGCAAGGGCGCCACAACCTGCGCCCGGCGCACATCCATTTCCTCATTTTCAAGCCCGGTTTCAAGACGCAGTTCTCGCAGGTGTATTCCAGCGACGACCCGAACCTCGAAACCGACGCCCAGTTCGGCGTCACGACGACGCTGGTCGGCGAATATGTCCGCCACGAGAACGAGCCGGCGCCGGCCGCCGACGTGAACGGGCCCTGGTATTCGCTCCACCACGAGTTCGTCATCGAGCCCGGCGAGGCGAAGCTGCCGCGGCCGCCAATCACTGGCAAGGCGAGCGGCGAGCGGCCGGAGTGCGTGGTCCTGGAACGGACGAAACGGTGAACGACGAGTCGCGGGGGCCGTCAGCCGCCGAGCGGAAGGCGGCCCCGCTCGAATCAGGGGAGGAGCAGGGTCCCGAGCTCTCGCGCAGCGCTCTCCAGATGCGGTAGATACTGCGTCTTCATCTGGCGAACGCTGACGCGGGCGGCCTGCACGATGACGTTGATCCCCGCCACGACCTTGCCGGAAGCATCGCTGACCGGGACGGCGATCGAGCGGATCCCGAGCTCCATCTCCTGGTCGGCGATCGCGTAGCCCGCCTGTCGCGTCGCCGCGAGGATCGTCCGCAGCTTCTCGGCGGCAGTGATGGTCCGCTCGGTGAACGGCTGGAACTCGACCCGGGCGAGGTAGGCGTGCAGCTCGTGCTCGGGCAGATGCGCGAGCAGCACGTAGCCGATGGACGTGCAGTACGCCGGCAGACGGCTGCCGATGTTCAGGGTGACCGACATGATCCGCGAGGTGACCGAGCGAGCGAGATACAGGATCTCGTCGCCGTCGAGGATCGCGAGCGAGCAGGATTCGCCCACGGCGTCGCCGACGCGGTCGAGGAACGGCTGGGCCGATACCGCCAGGGGTGTCGACGAGAGGTAAGCGTGGCCGAGCCCGAGCATCTTCGGCCGCAGCGCGAAGGCGTGCGCCTCCGACGCCACATAGCCGAGCTTCTCGAGCGTGTACAGGCAGCGACGCACCGCGGCACGGGGGATTCCGGTCCGGTCGCTGATCTGCGCGATCGTCAGCTTTCGCCGCTGCTCGGTGAACGCCTTGATCACCGCGAGGCCGCGGGCGAGGGAGGTCATGAAGTTCGGGTCGCCGTTCAGCGCGGCGATCTCGCGCGCCGGAGAGAGCGGCGCGGGTCGCTGCGCGGGCGCGGGCGGCCCGGCGACTCCCGCCGGACGTCCGGGCCTGCTCTTGGGTTTTACCTCGGTCAACCGCATAGCGGTAAGCTTTGCGCGATTCGCGACCGGTGTCTCGCCTCGGGCGCGTTTTGTGGGCGATTAGCGCCCACATTTCGCCGGCACGGCGCGCGGACACCGGCGATCGGACTAGAGTCGGCGCTTCGCGCGGCGCCGC
>Ga0126369_10004116_pt1 | contig 10616 bp, 9 predicted proteins | sample PanSoiMetaPlot_1_FD_109646 | JGI IMG/M metagenome (GOLD analysis project Ga0126369, IMG submission 109646) | Tropical forest soil microbial communities from Panama - MetaG Plot_1 | ecosystem: Environmental > Terrestrial > Soil > Tropical forest > Bulk soil | place: Panama | collected 2016-02-17
GCGTGCCCTTGAGAACCGGGAATGTCCCGTAGTGAATCGGGATGACGAACTTCGGCTTGAGCCACTCCTTCGTGGCGTAGGCCGCGTCCTGCGGGTCCATCACGAAGTGGCCGCCGATTGGGATCAGGACGAGATCCGGCTTGTAGTAGTCGGCGATCAGCTTCATGTCGCCGAAGAGGCCCGTGTCGCCCATGTGGTAGATCTTGAACCCGTTCTCCATCTGCACGATGAAGCCGGCCGGCTCGCCGCCGATGTGCGTCGTCGTCTTCTTCGTCGCCGGATCGGTCACCGTCAGCTCCGACGAGTGCTCGGCGCGCACCTGCGTGATCGTGATCTGTGGCCCGAGCGGCTGCACCTTACCGCCCTTGCCGAAGCGCACACCCTGCTCGGCCGTGAGCCAGCCGATGTCGATCAAGCTCTGGATGAGCCCGGCGGGACCGAACACCTTGGCGCCGCTGCGCTTGGCCAGATCGACCAGGTCGCTGCCGCCGTCGTTGCGGCCGGCCGTCCCGACGTGATCGGCGTGGCCGTGGGTGACGAGGATCAGGTCGACCTTGCCGAGCTTGGCGAGATCCCTCTGATCGGCCGGCGTCTTGGGATTGCCGGTCACGAACGGATCGATCACGATCACCTTGCCACCCGGCGTGGTGATCTTGAACGTCGCCTGGCCGAGCCAGTGCACCTCGGTCTTCCCGGACTGGGCCTGGAGCAGCGGGGCCGACAGGAGAACGACGAACGCGACGACCAGCGCGGCGCCCAGTTGGGGATTCCGACGCAGAAAGGTCATATCTCTTTCTCCTTCGTCACTCGATGATCTCATCCGCCCGGAGCAGCAGCGAGTGCGGGACCGTGAGGCCCAGCGCCTTCGCGGTCGTCGTGTTGATCGCCAGCGTGAGCTTGGTCGGCTGCTCCACCGGCAAGTCGGCGGCCTTTGCGCCCTTGAGAATCTTGTCCACGTAGACCGCCGCCCGTTTGTAGATATCGATGAAGTCTGGTCCGTACGCCATGAGACCTCCGGCGGCGACGTTGACTCTCGACTTGAACATCGTCGGCAGGCGTGCCTTCATCGCGAGGTCGGCGATGGCCCCCCGATGAAGGCCAAACACGGCATCACCCCAGACATCGACCGCCCCGGCGCGCGACTTCACGACCGCGGCGAAGGCCGCGGGGAGCTCCTCGCGGCTGCGCGCGCGCACCGTGACGAGCTGGAGTCCCACCATCTTTGCGGCGGCCTCCGCGTCTTTTACGTCGTGGAGAGGATTGTCGGGATTCAGGAGGACAGCAACGCGGTTGAGCCCGGGCACGATCTCCGTGAGAAGCTGTAGCGATTTAGCCTCGAGCTCGGGCAGGAGGCTCGCGAGCCCGGTCATATTCCCACCGGGACGGCTCAGACTCTCGATGAAGCCGAGCTTCACCGGATCTCCCACGCCGGCCATCACGATCGGGATCGTCTCGGTCTTCTTCCGTGCGGCGTGTGCGGCTGTCGAAGGTCCAGCAACGATCACGTGGACGTCCAGACCGACGAGCTCCGCCGCCAGCCCCGGCAAGCGGTCGGTCTGGCCGTCGGCGTACCGGACCTCGATCGAAACGTCTGGACCTTCCGCCCAGCCCAGGGCCTGGAGACTCTCGCGGAACGCGTTCACCGATTGATTCGCGGTGGCCGAGCCCGCGCTGAGCACGCCAACTCGGTAGGGCTTGGCGGCCGGTTGTGCGCCGGCAGCGGGCGGCGTGACCAGAAGGCCAAAGCCCAGAAGAGCGGCCAAAGTCGCGCGTACGCGTACCACGCGCTGATCTTCCGTCAGTCGTCAACCCCGCGCAACTAGCTTGCGTGCGCCTAGCTCATCAGGACCCTGATCACGCCTTGGACGAGGAGCGTTTCATCACGTTCAGCTTTTCGGCGAGCGGCCGGCTTTTGGTCGTCGCGCATGCCGACCGGAACGATACAATCAGGATCATCAGCGCTCGGCCGGCGACTTCCGCAGAGCGCAAGATCTAGGTCACCCGTCTTGGAGGACCTGGCCCACGGATGATCATCACCGACCTGGTCGACCTGGGCCTCGCGATCGCGTTCGCCGTCGTGGCCTTTGCGATCGCCGCCGTCTTGCGGCACCGAACGAAAGCCGCCGACCGGCGCAACAACCGTAGTCAGCGAGATTGACGAGCTCTATGTGCGGCGTCCGTGATGCGGCGAACCTGCTCAGCTCATCTGCCCGCGGAACTTCCAAGCGCTGAACCCGACCAGCACCGAGGCGATCGCCCCCAGCGCGAAAAGCTGAACATACACAACATCCATGCCGGAGCCGCGAACCAGCACCGCCCGCGCGAGCCCGGCGAAGTGGGCAATCGGGTTCAGGTAGGTAAACGGCTGGATCCACTTCGGCATGGCTTCGATCGGCGTGAAGCCGCCGGAGAGCGCCATCAGCGGTGGGTTGACGAAGAACAGCATGAGCTGCGCCTGCGTGGCCGACCGGGCGAGGGTCGCCACGAATGTGCCGATGCCAATGCCCGTCAGCACGCAACAGGCGCACGCCGTGATGAGCACCACGAAGCTTCCCCGCACCGGCAGGTGGAACACCAGACGGGCGAACGCCAGCGCCAGCCCCGTCATCCCCATCAGCAGCACGAAGAGCGGGACGATCTTCGCCGTGACCACCTCGATCGCGCTGGCCGGCGTCATCAGGAGCTGCTCCACCGTGCCGCGCTCCTTTTCCTTGATCAGCGCGGACGCCGCCACCAGCGAGCCGTTCAGCACGATCAGGGCGCCGAGCACGCCGGTGACAGTGAACCACGTGTGCTCGAGGCCGGGGTTGTAGAGCAACGCGGTCGTCAGCGAAACCGGCGCGACGACCCCGGGCTTCTGGTTCAGCCAGGCGACCGCGGCCTGCACGTGGCCCTGGGCGAGCTGCGCGGTGTTGGCGTTCACACCGTTGATGAGGACCTGCACGTCAGCCGCCTGACCGCGGCCGAGCTGACGGGCGAACTCGTGGGGTACCACCACGCCGAGATCGAGCCGGCCGTCGGCGATGGCGCGCTCGAGCTCCGCCGTCGTGGGATAGGCCCCTTTGAGGCGCAGCGTCCGGTTCTCGGTGATCGCCGAGACGAGCTCACGGCTGTCCGGGGTGCGGTTCTCGTCCACGATGCCGACGCGCAGGTCCTTCACTTCCGGGTCCAGGGCCAGGCCGAACACCAGGAGCTGGACGACCGGCGGAATGATCAGCGACAGCACGAGCCGCTTGTCGCGACGGATCTGCCTGAGCTCCTTCATCACGAGCGACCAGAATCGAGGTGTCATGCGTTCACCTGCATGCGTCGCGTGGCGCGCCACGCGAGCGCGTAGAACGCGAGGCCGATGCCGCAGATCGGCGGGACCTGCGACCCCACCCCGGCCCATCCTGCGCCCTGCAAGAACGCGTCGCGCACGACCACGATGTAATAGCGCGCCTGGACCACGCTGGAGATCCAACGAAGGCCCGCGGGGATGTTCTCGACCGGAAAGATCAGTCCCGATAGCAGGAACGCCAGCAGAAAGCCACCGAGCTGCACGGCCTGCATCGCCGCCGCCTGCGAGGGGATCGCGACGCCCACCATCGTGCCGAACGCGACCCCGCAGAACAGGTACGCCAGCGTCGCCGTGATGAATGGCGTCGGGTCGCCCGCGATGCCGAGACCGAACAAGGTGAACACGACCCCGAGACACAGGATCCACTCGGCGATGCCGATCAGCACGCCGGCGATGACCTTGCCCAGCAGGAACTCGTGCGCCGTGATGCCCGAGACATACACCTGCAAGATCGTCTGCTGCTCGCCCTCGCGCGCCATCGCCAGGGTCGCCAGCAGCGGCGGGAAGATCGACAGACCCAGCACGAACATTCCTGGGCCGTAGAACTTCCGCGGCTCACGCCCGGGATTGAACCAGAGCCGCGTGCTCACCTTCACGGATCCGATGCCGCCACGCACTATCTCGGGCGCGCTCACGCCCACGGCGCGAGCGGCAAGCCCGCTGGCGAAGGCGCCGGTGACCTGAGCGGCGTTGCCCTTGGTGATCAGCGCCGTGTTCGTGTCGGTCGCGTCGACCAGCAGCTGGGCCTCGGCGTGGCGGCCGCGCAGCACGTCGCGCGCGAAGTGCTCGGGGATGATCAGGGCGCCACGTGCCCGGCCCGAGGTGAGCGCGCGCTCCGGCGACTCCCCCACAGGCCAGCTGATCACTCTGAATGTGATCGACGACCGAAACGCGTCGGCGTACTGGCGCGAGAGCGGCGTCTGATCCAGGTCCTGGATGACGATCGGGATGTCGCTCACGGTGAGCGAGATCGTCGTCCCGAGCAGCGACACGATACCGACCGGCAGCACCAGCGCCAGGACCAGCGCGAGCCGGTCGCGCAGGATCTGCGTCAGCTCCTTGCGAACCTGGGCCAAGATGCGTTTCATGACCAGCTCGCCTACGCAGCCGCCGCAGCGGCCGCCTTCTGGGCGCGCTGCGATTTCTCCACGATCACGAGGAACACGTCCTCGAGCGAGTAGTCCTGATCGCGCGTCTCGAGCACGCGAATTCCCGACTGCTCGAGCCGCGCCGAGAGACGCCGCGTCTCCTTCTCCGGATCACTGTCGACGATGACGTGCAAGCGATCGCCGAAGAGCGCGACCCGCCAGTGTTCCATCTCGGCCTTCAACAGTGAAAGCGCGCGTTCGGGAGCGTCGGTCGCGATGTCCAGCACCCGCCCGCCCTGCGCGGCCTTCACGCCGCTCGGCGTGCCCTCGGCCACGAGCTCGCCGCCCACCATGAAGCCCAGGCGATTGCACTGCTCGGCTTCCTCTAGATAGTGCGTCGTGATCAGGACGGCGGCTCCCTCGTCCGCGAGGCGGTTGATCATCGTCCAGAACGTGCGGCGGGCGATCGGGTCCACGCCCGAGGTCGGCTCGTCCAGGAACAGCACGCGCGGCTCGTGCATGATCGCGGCGCCGAACGCCACGCGCTGCTTCCAGCCGCCCGGCAGGCTGCCGGTGAGCTGCTTGCCCTTGCCGGCGAGGCCCGCGAGCTCGAGCACCCACTGAGCTCGCGCCGCGCGCTGCTCGGGCGAGAGGCCGTAGACACCGGCGAAGAATTCCAGGTTCTCCTCGAGCGCGAGATCGTCGTAGAGCGAGAACTTCTGCGACATGTAGCCGAGCTGCTGGCGCACCGCCGCCGACCGAAGCTGCTTGCCGGTCTCGCCGACCAGCCCGACTTGCCCCGAGCTCGGAGCGACCAGGCCGCAGAGCATCTTGATCGTCGTCGTCTTGCCGGCGCCGTTGGCGCCGAGCAGGCCGTAGATCTCGCCGTAGCGAATGTCCAGGTTGATCCCCTTCACGGCCTGGAAGCTTCCGTAGACCCGGCGCAGGTCGACTGCGGTGATGGCCGAGCCCGTGCCGCGCGACTCGGCGCGATGGCCATCGGGGATCGGCGGCACGGGCGTCTCGCCTTCCAGGCCGCGCAGGACCGCGACGAACGTGTTCTCGAGCGTCGGTGCTGCGGCGCGGACGCGGGTCACTGCAACACGCGCTTCGGTCAGCGCGGCACGCACGGCGCGCTCGCCGGCCTCGACGTCGGCGACCATCACGTCCAGGCGGTCGCCGAAGCGCTGGACGTCGGCGATCCCGCGACGCCCGCTCAAAGCCGCAGCGGCTCGGCTCAGGTCACCGGCCTGAACTTCCAGCCGCTGGAGCCCCAGTCCTTGTCGCAGCTCCAGAGGCGTCCCGACGCGATGAATCGTCCCGTCGTGCATGAGCGCCACGCGATGGCAGCGCTCGGCTTCGTCGAGATACGGCGTGGCGAGCAGGATCGTCATGCCGTCGGCCGAGAGCTGCGCCAGCGCGTCCCAGAACTCGCGGCGCGACACGGGATCGACACCGGTGGTCGGCTCGTCGAGCAACAGGATGCGCGGCTCGGCCACGAGCGCGCACGCAAGCGCAAGCTTCTGCTTCATGCCGCCGCTGAGCTTGCCGGCCAGGCGGTCCATGAAGGGCTCCATCTGGAACATCGAGAGATAGCGGCGGCCGCGCTCGTCGATCTCGTGGCGCGCGAGCCGGCGGAGCTCGCCGACGTAACGGAGATTCTCGGCCACGCTCAGGTCGGGGTAGAGGCTGAACACCTGTGTGAGATATCCGACGACCGTCCGAGCCTCGCGCGCGGGCAGGCCGAGCATCGTGGGTGTACCGGCAGTCGCTTCCATCACGCCGCCGAGGATCTGGAACATGGACGTCTTGCCGGCGCCGTCCGGGCCGATCAGGCCGAAGATCTCACCCTGACGGACGTCGAGATCAACTCCGCGCAGCGCTTCGAGCTGGCCGTAGCGCTTCACCAGGCCGCGCACCGTGATGGCCGAGCCGGACGCCGACTGCGCCGGGCCGCTCATCGCGGAGGCCGAGCCGGCCGAAGCGGAAGAGGCGCCATCGACGTACATTACCGCCCCGCTGCAGTCCCAGTGAGCCGCGCGAATCCCGACGTCTTCGCCGCCGGCCAAGCGCTGCCCTCCACGAGAATCTCGCCGTCGGCCGGCATACCCGGCTTGCCGTAACCCGCCTCGCCGCGGAGCTGCAGCTTCACCCCGACCACCTGCTTCACGCGATCGTCGCGGAAGTACGTGTTCTCCGGCGTGAACGACGCCTTCGGGTCGATGCGGATCACCACGGCGTCGATCGGCTTCTTCGGCGCCGAGTCGAGATAGACGCGCGCCGGCTGGCCCACGCGGACACGGCCGATCTCGCCCTCGGGCACGAAGGCGCGCAGATACACCTCGGCGAGGTTCAACAAGGTCACGATCGGCGTCCCCGCGGTGATGACCTCGCCCGGCTCGGCCGTGCGTGTCACCACGGTACCCGCGAATGGCGCGATCACCTGCAGATCGGCCCGGTTCGCGCGCGCCTCGTCGAGCTGAGCGCGGGAGCGCTCGGCATCGGCGGTCGCGGCGGCAATGTCGGCGCGCGCCTGCAAGATCTGGCCGCGCACGGCGGCGACCTGCGCGGAGCGAATCGCCGGGTTCGCAAGGTTGGCGCGCGCGGCCGTCAAGGCGCCCTGCGCCGCCTCGACTTGCCGGCGAGATGCGGCGACGATCGCGGCCTGGGCTTCCTCGTTGTTCTCGGCCTGCTTCGCTTGCTGCGCCGGGATCAGCTCCTGCTTGTAGAGCTTCGCGTAGGCGTCGCGATCCCACTTCGCTTGCGCGTAGGCGGCATTCGCCTGGGCGAGCTGAGCTTCGGACGCGGCCAGCTTCGCCTCGGCCTCGCTGACGCGGCCGGCAGCGTCGGCGCGCGCCTGGTCCACGCCGATCTCGTTCTGGCGGAGCTGCTCGTTCAGCACCGTGATCTGGTGCTGCGAGAGCTGCACGCGCGCTTCAGCCTGGCGCACGGCGGCCTCGGCCATCTGCTCGCGCGCGCGGATCTGCTGATCGTCGAGCGTCGCGATCACTTGACCGGCCTGCACGTGATCGCCCTCGCGTACGGTGATCTCGCGAATCCGGCCCGAGGTCTTGGCGCCGACCGCCGAGTCGTCGCCCTCGATCCGGCCGCTCACGGCGATGACGCCGGCCGGCGTGCCGGGCGCGGCGAAGAATGCCTTCCACACGCCGAACGCGCCGAGACCCATGAGCACCAGTGCCGCGGCGATCATCACCCGCGGCCGACTGTGCCGACCGGGAGCGGGTGGCTGCGGCGACTTCGCGCCCGCCGGCGGTCCCGAGGAAGCCGAAGCGGCCGCGGGAGCAGGAACCACAGCAGGAGACGCGTGGCCGTTGGCCGTCGGTGTTTTCGGATCGATCGTCATCTGCGTCATCAGTGGCTCACCTTTCCGGTATCCCGCCGATTTGGACCGATCTCCCGCCGGTTCGCATCGATCTCGCGTCGATCTGGATCGAGGCACGGGCGGCTGATGCGTTTGTCGAGCGCTTCGCTGAACTTGACCAATGCCTCGCTCGACACGCGCGAGAGCGCTTCCAGCTCCACCGGCGACAGCGCGAAGCCGGCCTCCCAGCAGGCGAGCTCCGGGCTCGCGAAGAAGCGTTCGCGAAAATTCTCATCAGTGAGAAGCTTTCCCAGCGCTCGCTCCACCGCTTGTTGAGTCACCGCCGCCCTCCCTCTATCCGGCAATCCTGTAGGGCAATGACCGCGCCAGGGCAGGTCGAAGCCAGGAATACGCTTTATTTCGAGCACTTCCGCGCCAATACGGCGGGAGACCCTGTCCCCAGAGAAGTCCCACCTGCGTGCTCGATTCCGCGCACGGGTGCTTGGAATCCAGCAACGAGACCGCAGTCGAAGACAGATCCGGGCGCTCAACTGAGCGCAGCGGCTATCCGGCCGAGCGCGACTCTCCCCGTGCCGAACACGACAGATGCGCCGGGCACCAGATGATGTGGCTCCAGCGCCGATCGAGGGTGCTTCGCACACAACATAGGGCGTTCGGTGGCCGCGGAGACGGGCGCAAAAAGTAAAAATTACCGGACGCGAAACGCCAAAAAAATGCGGTCAAACGTTCTTGATTCGCGGCGGCCAAGGTTATACTCAGCCCCTCAATTGCAGGCTGTCCCGGCAGGCTGTGAGTTTTCTCGATCAAACGAGCCCGGGCGCACACGGAGGTGAGAGCGATGTGGAAGCAGCGCGAGGAGCCGCCGCGGTCGACGAGCGTCCCGGCTAGTCCGGCGCAGGCACCGGTTGTCCCGGTGCAGACCCCGTCCTATTCAGCACCGGCGCAGACACCGTCCTATTCATCGACGCCGTCTGGTGGAGATCAGACGCAGAAGGAGACAGGGCCTATGAACGAGGAGAAGGCGAGCATTGGGAAGTCCATTGTCATCAACGGTGAGCTGAGCGGCAGTGAGGATCTGACGATCGAAGGGCGTGTGGACGGCAAGATCGAGCTGCGCGACCACATCCTCACGGTCGGCTCGAACGGCCGCATCAAGGCGCAGATCAGCGCCAAGGCCATTGTCGTTCTCGGCCAGGTGACCGGCAATCTGAACGCCACCGAGAAGGTCGACATCAAGGAGACCGGATCGGTCGAAGGCGACGTCGTCGCGCCGCGCGTGGCCATCGCCGACGGCTCGCACTTCAAGGGCAGCATCGACATGCAGAAGAAGGATCACCCCGAGAAGGGCACGTTCAGCAAGCCCGATTCCAAGTCGAAGACTGACAGCTCGCCGAAGCCGGAGACCTCTCCCGTGAACGGCGAATTCGCGCGCGTCTGAGGCAGCATTGAGTATCGTTCACAAGACCGGCGGACTCTCGGGGTTCGTCACCCGCTTGGGCCGGCAGAATTCTCGCTCCGACGACGAGCCGTCACGTGTCGCTGACGCGTCGCGTGTCACCGACGCTTCACGTGTGGCCGTCGAGCCGCGTACGGTCGCTGCCGCATCCGCCGAGACCGTGTACGCGAGCAAGACCCTCGCGCGCTTCCTCGATCTCTTGTTCGCGCGGCCGAACGACGCCGAGGTCATGGATCTCGGCCCGGTCATTGGCTCGAACATCACGTTCCTGGGCGAGCGCGTCGGTTGCAAGATTCACGTCGAGGACCTCTACGGCGACATCGATCGGCACGTCCTGCACGAGAAGCTGGATGAGCTGCCCGAGTTCTTGACCGGGCGGCTGGCCGTGCCGCCATCGAGCATCGACGCTGTGCTGGGCTGGGACATCTTTGACTACCTCGCGCCGATGGCCGCTACCGCGCTGGCGTCCGAGCTGATGCGGATCCTGCGGCCCGGCGGCGTGTTCCTCGGGTTCTTCGGCGCCCGCGCGTCGGATGATCCGCGCTACACGAAGTTTCTGATCGAGGACGAGACGCACCTGCGCTTGCGCTCGTACCCCTCCGCGTGTACTCGGCGGTGGGTCCTGCAGAACCGCGACATCAACATCATGTTCGCTGGTCTCGAGATCTGCGAGACCGTGCTCCTGAAGTCCGGGGTGCGCGAGATCCTCTTCCGCAAGCGCATCCTGAGCTGACGTGATCGGCCTGGCCCCGGAAACGGGGTCGGGCCGGCCTGCCGCGCCGCAGCCCCGCTCAGTCCAGCCCGTAGCGCCCGAGCAATCCAGCCCGTCGTCGAGGTCAATCCAGCCCGTAGCGCCGAAGCAAGGTGTAGAACCGCGTGCGGCTCAGGCCGAGTGCTGTCGCCGCCTGCGACTTGTTGCCCTTCGACCGCTTGAGTGCCTCGACGATCGCCTGCTTCTCCATTTCGGGCAGCGCCTGGATCGAGCCGGTGTCCTCACCTGCCGGCGACGCCGCGGACGTTGCACGCGTCGCGGGCGTCGTCGTGCCGGCCGACGTGGCAGCCGCGGGCGCGCCGGACTGCACGGCCCACCCAGCCGCCGGCGTCACGCCGAGCTGCGCCGCCGTGATGAGCCCGCCGTCGCTCAGGATGACCGCGCGCTCGATCGCGTTTTGCAGCTCTCTGATGTTGCCCGGCCAGTGATGGGCCAGCAGGACATCGCGGGCCTCGCGGCTCAGCCCGACGTCGGCCTTGCCCATCCGCGCGCCGAATTCGCGCACGAAGCGGTCGGCCAGCACCAGGATGTCGTCGCCGCGCTCGCGCAACGCGGGCAGGTGCACGCGAAACACCGCCAGGCGGTAGAACAGGTCCTCGCGGAATTTCCCGGCGGCC
>Ga0126369_10004118_pt1 | contig 10611 bp, 9 predicted proteins | sample PanSoiMetaPlot_1_FD_109646 | JGI IMG/M metagenome (GOLD analysis project Ga0126369, IMG submission 109646) | Tropical forest soil microbial communities from Panama - MetaG Plot_1 | ecosystem: Environmental > Terrestrial > Soil > Tropical forest > Bulk soil | place: Panama | collected 2016-02-17
AGCGCCGGCGTATCCGGGCGCGCCGCCTTGGCGCGGGTCGGTTTTGCCGGATCTTTCTTCGAATGCTTTGCCGGATCGCGCCGGTGCGGCGCCTGCGGTCGATCGGGGCCTTTCGCCATCGTCACAATATGGGTCGAGTCTCTGCGTCGGGAAAGTACGCCGTCATTCTGGATCGCCGCAAAGCGGCAAGTCCGCAATCCATAAACGCCGATCTGTAGGTATGGATTCCGGGTTCCTCGCCTTCGCTCGGCCCGGAATGACGAACTCACTCCAACCTGATTCCGGCGCGCTTGATGACCTCGCCCCATTTGCGCGAATCGGCGGCGATCAGCGCGGTGAATTCCTCCGGCGTCCCACCGGCCGGCTCGTCGCCGATCGTGGCATAGAACTGGCGCATCGCCGGCGATTGCAGCGCGCGGTTGATCGCGGCATTGAGCCGATCGACGATCGGCCGCGGCACGCCCGCGGGCGCGATCACGCCGGACCAAGTCGGCGCCGCATAACCGGGCACGCCAGCTTCGGCCACCGTCGGCAGATCGGGGAACGCCGTCGAGCGGTGATCGCCAGTGACCGCCAGCGCCCGCACTGCGCCAGAGCGGGCGAACGGCGCGATCGAATTGAGGCTTTCGAACATCAGCTGCACGCGGCCAGCCATCAGATCGTTGATCGCCGGCGCGCCGCCCTTGTACGGAACGTGGACAATGTCGGTGCCGGTCATGAACTTGAACAACTCGCCACCGACATGGCCCGGCGATCCATTGCTGGACGAGGCGTTCAAGAGTTTGCCGGGATTGTCTTTAGCAAAGGCAATCAGCTCCGGCACGGAATGGAAAGTAGTCGCCGGCGACACCGCGAGCAGAAGCTGGCCGCGCGCCACCAGCGCGATCGGCTGGAAGTCGTGTTCAATGTTATAGGGCAGCGGCACGACCAGATGCCGAGTAATGGCGAGCGCGCCGATCGGGCCCATGCACAACGTGTACCCATCCGGCGGCGATTTCGCGGTGAGATCGAGGCCGAGCGTGAGCGCGCCGCCCGGCCGATCGTCGACCACAACCTGCTGATGCAGCTCGTCGGACAGGGCGGTGGCAAGCACGCGCGTGACCGTATCGGTCGAGCTGCCGGCCGCCTGCGGCACGACCATGCGGATCGGATGATCCGGATATTCGGCCGCGGCCGGTGTTGTCAGCGCACAAGCAATGAAGAACGGAATCAATTGCGCGCGGCGCATCGTGCTCGCTCCAGGTTACGGGAAGTGCCTCCGGTTGAATCGAGATGGCCGGGACAAGCCCGGCCATGACACGCTAATGTCTCGGACTAAGGGAGAAATGTCCATGGCCCTGGACTTCACGTCGCTATTGGCGCCCGGTCTGCCGCCGCCGCCGGCAAGATGGAACGGTTTTGCCAAATACAATTTCATCGGCGGCCATAACGACGCCGACCAGGTGCCGCTCGAGGCCTTGGTCAAGGCCGCCAACGACGTGCTGACTCGCGAGGGCCGCACGCTTTCGACTTACGGGCTTTCCAGCGGGCCGCAGGGCTATCGTCCGCTGCGCGAATTTCTGGCGCTCAAGCTCGAGCGCACCGCGACCATCCGCTGCGATGTCGATGAAATCCTCATCACGTCCGGCTCGCTGCAGGCGCTCGATCTGGTGAACGGAATTTTGCTCGCGCGCGGCGACACCGTGATCATCGAGCAGGCGACCTATCAAGGCGCGTTGACGCGGCTGCAGCGGCTTGGCGTCGAAGCCGTCGGCATTCCACTCGACGGCGAAGGCATGCGGGTGGATGCGCTCGCCGCCGCCCTCGATGACCTCAAGCGCCGCGGCGTGCGGCCGAAATACATCTATACGGTGCCGACCGTGCAAAATCCGACCGGGACGATTTTGAGCGAAGCGCGGCGGCACGAAATGCTCCGCCTCGCCGGGCAATATGGCGTGCCGATCTTCGAGGACGATTGCTACGCGGATCTGATCTGGGACGGCAAGCGGCCGCCGGCGCTCTACGCGATGAGCCAGCATGGCGGCGTCATCCATATCGGCTCGTTTTCCAAATCGATCGCGCCGGCGCTGCGCGTCGGCTACATCGTCGCGCCGTGGCCGCTATTGGCGCGGATGCTCGCGCTCAAAACCGATGCCGGTTCCGGCGCGCTGGAGCAGATGGTGCTCGGCGAATTCTGTCCTCGCCATTTCGACGCTCATGTCCCGGCGCTCAGGCGCGCTTTGCGGGCCAAGCTCGAAACACTGATGGAAGCCCTCGACGAACAGTTCGGCACCGCGGCGGAATTCGAGGATCCGAAAGGCGGCATTTTTCTCTGGGTCAAGTTGCCGGATCAGGTCGATACGCAAAAACTGTTCGCGCCGGCGCTGGCCGCCGGCGTCGCCATCGACCCCGGCGCCGAATGGTCGACCGACAAGAACCACGGCCGAAGCCGTACGCGGCTGTGTTTCGCCAATCCCTCGCATGAGGCGATCCGCGCCGGTGTCGCGACGCTCGCCGAAGTGTGCCGGCGCGAATTCGGCGTACCGGCGCGAATCGCCAATGTCGAGCGGGCGAGGGCGTAGGGCGCAGCGGAAACTCAGTGCGCCCGCTGCGCTCGCAGCTCGTCGAATTTCATGGATGCTCGTTCAAATTTGTCGTTGAAGAGCCACATCGCATCGAGAATTTCGCGAAAGGTCGCCGAGGTCCTTGCCCTATCGGCATGTCCAAAAGTGAACATGCTGTTGTTGCGCAAATAACCCATGATCGTGGGGTCGGAAATCCTGTAATTCAGTAAATTTCCCGAACGCATGGCCGCTCGCGTCGGGCTGGGAACGATCTGGATCAGTTCAAAGACTTTCATTTGATCGATCGGGTCGGGCAACACTTTCACCAGCGCCGGTATTTGCAGAAAAAGATCGGCATGGGCGCTCATCAATCCATCCCGCACCGCGGTCCAGTGATTGAACCGATGATCCAGAGTGCCGGCCCGCTTTTCTTCGTCGGCGTCGCGAGCAATCAGCGCGGGATCAAAGGCGGCGATCGTCCCCTTGATCGCCGCCCATCTTTGTTGGCCGATCCGGTCTTCAGATATTCCCGTTTGCAGACTTCCCTTGTAGGTGTTCGATCGTGCGTTGCCGATATTTTGATTGCCGTTGGTCTCGGCAAAGAACAATCCGAGGCTGATGCGGCCTGCCGCTTCGGCGTTTGAGCGATCGAGGCCCTTGGCTCTTGCGATAGCGGTGCCCAGATCGGCCACGTCTTTAAATGGCGTATCGGATTTTTGCGCGTAGGCGGGCGGCGCCTGCATGATGTTGAAGAGCGCGGCATAGGCGTCGAGCAGCGGCTCATTCTCGGCATCGAAGTAGGCCGGAGGAATTTTGAATTTGTTCGGCCTTCCGATTTTCGACGGCAAAGCGTCGGTAAGATCCTTGTATGTGCTGAGCATGTCGTTGCGCGCCAGATAGAGCGCTTGTCCGGGCAAGTCCGGCAGTTTTTCTTTTGTGTCGATCTGCGCGCGCCGTTGCTGCAGGACGGATTTAAAGCGGCTCAACGCCGCATTGTATGAATTCGTCGCATCGGACTGTGTCTTCGTCAGCGCGCCAGCCTGGCTGGCCACGGGGGAGACAAGGCCCGCCCACGCAATCGCCACGAGCGAAACCGCGCTGAGGATGACAGCGATACCCAATCCTCTCCTATTGTCCCTGCTGTTGATCGACATTGCCGAAGCCCTGCAGTGTGTTCGTCGCGTTGGGCAAGCGATGTCCGAGAGCCTGCGACGCGGGTTTGCGAGTTGGGGGAGGAAGGAAAGCGCGATGCCATCGCCTTAAAGGTGCGAGCAACGCGAGCCTCAAAAAACGGCGCATCGGCCGCATCCTTCGCGGGTCGTTGAGCTTGCTTGTCGTCAGCCGGTCACACCAGTCCCCAGCCGTTGGCGGCCAGTTCAGGATGACGGTTTGCGACTAAAACCCCGTTACCACCTCGCTGACATGCTCCACTTCCGGCGGCGATGCGAAGCAATGGGCGACCAGCTTGCGCCATTCCTGGAAGTCCGCCGAGCCGCGAAAATCGATGGTGTGGTTTTCGACCGTGTCCCAGCCGATGAACAAGCGATAGCGTGTCGCTTTCTCGATCGACCGGCGCACGTCCATGCTGCGGCAGCCTTTGGCGCGCTTAAAGATTGGAACCGCCAGTTTCACACCATTTTCAAATTCGGCTTCCGTGCCTGGCTTCACATCGATCTGCGCGATTTCGGTGATCATGATCGGTCCTTGCTTTCTGATTAAATTCTCAAGATTTGTTCCCAAGCTGCCGCGTGGCATGCCACTGGTAAGCACGCGCGGGCCTGATCGGCCATCATGACGCGGATAGCACGAATGCGCGAGCCGGGCTTCATTGCGCCGTGGACGCACGCTAGCCTGGCGCGCTAGGTTGGCATATCAGCATCAGCACTCACAAACGGGTTGACCATGATCGACGTGTATTATTGGACCACGCCCAACGGCCACAAGGTGACAATTTTTCTCGAGGAAGCCGGATTGGAGTACAAGATTATTCCGATCAATATCGGTAAAGGCGAACAGTTCAAGGCGGATTTTTTAGGCGTCTCGCCGAACAATCGCATTCCGGCGATTGTCGACAATGAGCCGGTCGACGGCGGCAAGCCGATCTCGGTTTTTGAATCCGGCGCGATCCTGCTCTATCTGGCGGAGAAGGCCGGCAAGTTCATCCCGAAAGACTTGCGCACCCGTGCCGCGGCGCTGGAGTGGCTGTTTTGGCAGATGGGCGGGCTCGGCCCGATGTCCGGGCAGAACAATCATTTCGCCCACTACGCCGTCGACAAGATCCCGTACGCGATCGATCGCTATCGCAACGAGGTGAACCGGTTGTACGGCGTGATGAACAAGCGGCTCGCCGGCCACGAATATCTCGCCGGTCCGTATTCGATCGCCGACATGGCTTGCTATCCGTGGATCGTGCCCTGGGAACGGCAGGGCCAGAACATCGCTGATTTCCCCCATCTCAAGCGCTGGTTCGAGGCGATCAAGGCACGGCCGGCGGTGATCAAGGCGTATGAATGGACGCCGAAGATCAACCCGGGCCAGGGCGGTATCCGCACCGCGGAAGAACGTGCGATTCTGTTCGGCCAGACGGCGCAATCCGTTGCGGCAATGGCGGCCAAGCAGTAAGCGGAAGCTACTGCTGCACCGCGCCGCCGAGATAGCCGGCGATCTTCCACGCGCCGCCCTGCTTGCTGTAGCAGATCTGGTCGCCGCCGAGCGGCGACACTGATTGCGCGTCGACATATCCGGCTTTGCCGGACGGTGTCGCCACGTGGAGGAAAAACGGCTCATTGGGATTGGCGGGCGGACTGGTGTCGGGCAGGACGCGCACCAGGTTGGCTCCGAGCTTCTCGATGACTTGCGAGCTGGGCTGCGCTGCGGCGTGTACTTCGACGCCGCTCTGGTTCGGATAACCCCATTCGCTGGGATCGGTCTGCGTCGCTTTGGCAAGCGCCTCCAAGGCGCTGGAATCAAGTTTGGGATCGGCCGGGGCGCAAAACACGCCGGGCTGCTGCGGCGATTCTGCCGCCGACGGTTCGGTGGCGAAGCCGCCCAAAATTTGCCAACCCGAGCCGCCCGGCGCGTCGAGTTCAATCGCCTTGGCGAGATTGTCGATGCCGGATTTGCGCGGATCGGCCAAATTCTTGTCCTGCATCCAGAAAAAGTTTTGCGTCACAACCATCCTGGCGAGCGCGGCGCGGTCCTTGCGCGCGGCGACCTCGCCGAGCTGGTTGCGGAATGCGGTGAAGCTTTGATCGTTCAACGCCGTTGGCGGCGTCACCGCCACCGTCTGGTAGGGTTTGATCGGCGCCGGCGGCGGCGGCTTAAAGCCGGGCAGCACTGATTGCCCCTGTTGCGTCAAGCCAGGCTGTTCGGCGAAAGCCGCGAATGCGGCAGCAAAAACTAAAACGGCAAGCAGCCGACGGTGCATTAACACCTCCTCATCCTGGTGCGTTGCACTGCACGATCCCGAAAAGCTTGCCGTCGGACGCGATCCGAGGGTGGATGCCGGTTTTCGGAAAAGACCATGCCCAAACAAGAAGCTAAAGCGAAATGGTGATTTAACCTAAACCCATTTCGCCTTAGCCGCGAATTGCGCCAGCGCTGCGGCCATTTTTGCGACTGCCATCAATACGATTTCGGTAGCCCCAACACTTTTTCCGCGATGAAGCAAAGAACAAGCTGCGGTGAAACCGGTGCAAGCTTCGCGATCATCACTTCCCGCAAATAACGCTCGACGTGATACTCCTTAGCATAGCCGTAACCGCCATGGGTCGCGATCGCGGTTTGGCAGGCTTTGAATCCAGCTTCCGCGGCGAGATATTTCGCGGCATTCGCCGCGGGCCCGCAAGCCATCTCCTGATCGTATTGCCACGCCGCTTTCAGCATCGTCAGATCGGCCGCTTCGAGTTCCATCCAGCACTCCGCCAGCGGATGCTGAATGGCTTGGTTCTGTCCGATCGGCCGGCCAAACACGACGCGACCCTTGGCGTAGGCACTCGCCCGCGCCAGCGCGGCGCGTCCCAATCCGATCGCCTCGGCGGCAACAAGAATGCGTTCCGGATTGAATCCATGAAGCAGATATTCGAAGCCGCGGCCGTCTTCGCCGATCCGGTCCGCGACCGGCACCGGCAGCGCGTCGATGAACAGCTGGTTTGAGTCCACCGCCTTACGGCCCATTTTCGCGATCTCGCGCACCTCGACATGGCGGCGATCGAGCGCAGTATAAAACAAGCTCAGTCCGTCGGTCGGCTTGCGGCCGGCCTCAAGCGGCGCGGTGCGGGCGAGCAGCAGCATCTTGTCGGCGACCTGCGCCGTCGAAATCCAGATCTTGGCGCCGGTGATCGTGTACACGTCGCCTCGCCGTTCGGCGCGCGTTTTGATCTTCGCGGTCTCCAGACCGGCATCGGCCTCGGTCACGGCGAAGCATGCTTTTTCCTTGCCGGCGGCGATCGGCGGCAGCATCTGCCGCTTCTGCTCCTCGGTGCCATAGAGCGCGACCGGGTTGAGCCCAAATATGTTCATGTGAATTGCGGACGCGCCGGAAAGACCGGCGCCGGAAGCGGCGACCGCCTGCATCATCACGGCTGCTTCGCTCACGCCGAGGCCTGACCCGCCATAGGCTTGCGGAATGCAGACGCCGAGCCAGCCATCGTCGGCGAGCGCGCGATAAAACTCTTCCGGGAATTTTCCGTCGCTGTCGCGTTTGAGCCAGTAATCGTCGCCAAAACGCGCGCAAATCTTTTCGACCGCGGCGCGCACCGATTGTTGAAGATCAGTAGGGGCGAAGTCGATGGGATTTGCTCCAGCGAGAGTTACTCCGCGGCCTGCATCGCCGGCGCGTCGATGAAGCCGCCGGCCTGGCGCCGCCACAGCGCCGCGTAATGGCCGTCTTGTCCAAGCAGATCGCGATGCGAGCCCTGCTCGACAATGCGGCCCTGGTCGAGCACGACGAGGCGATCCATCTGCGCGATGGTCGACAGGCGATGCGCGATCGCGATCACCGTCTTGCCACCCATCAGCGTGCCGAGGCTCGACTGAATGGCGGCTTCGACTTCGCTGTCGAGCGCCGAGGTCGCTTCGTCGAACACCAGGATCGGCGCATCCTTAAGAATGACGCGGGCGATGGCAATGCGCTGGCGTTGGCCGCCGGAAAGCTTGACGCCGCGCTCGCCGACATGGGCGTCATAGCCGCGGCGGCCGCGCCAATCCTCAAGCTCAAGTATAAATTCATGAGCGTGCGCCAATCGCGCGGCGCGCTCGATCTCTTCATCGCCAGCGGCTGGCCGGCCATAACGAATATTGGCGCGGATCGAGCGGTGCAGGAGCGAAGTGTCCTGCGTCACCACCGAGATTTGCGCGCGCAAGGATTCCTGCGTCAGGCCTGAAATGTCCTGACCGTCGATCAGGATCGATCCGCCCTCAAGCTGGAAAAACCGCAACAACAGGTTGACCACGGTGGATTTGCCCGCGCCGGAGCGGCCGACCAGCCCGATCTTCTCGCCGGGGCGGATAACGAGATTGAAATCCTGCAAGAGGCCGGTTTCGCGGCCGTAGCCGAAATTGACGCCGTTGAATTCGATGCGTCCGGCGCGCACCGCTAGCGGCCGCGCGCCGGTGGGATCGGGCAGCTGCAGCGGCCGTGCGATCGACAGCATGCCTTCCTGGACGATCCCGACATCCTCGAAGATTTCCGTGATCCGGATCGCAATCTGGCGCGACATATTGGTGAGCTGCAGCGTCAGCGGCAGCACCATGGCGATGGCCCCGACCTCGACCGCGCCGTAACGCCAGAGCAACAGCGCCAGCGCGCCCGATCCGGCGATCAGCAAAGCATTGAGTACGTCGAGGATGGTGCCGAAAGCTGTCAGCAGCCGCTGCGCGGCCGAAAACAGGTCAACGTGACGGTCGACCGCCTTGCGCACATAGTGGTCTTCGTCGCTGGCGCGCGCGAATAGTTTGACGGTGAGAATGTTGGTGTAGCTGTCGACGATCCGGCCCATCAGCGCCGAGCGCGCTTCCGAGGATTGTTTCGAGCGGTCGCGCATGCGCGGCACGAAATGCACGAGCAACGCGGTGTAGGCGAAGAACCACAGCAGGATCGGAACGGCGAGCCAGCGATCGGCGGCGGCAGTCAAGGCGATGGCCGAAACGCCATACACCAAAATGTACCAGATGGTGGTGATGGTGGCGGTCAAGGTCGAGCGCACCGACGGGCCGGTCTGCATCACCCGATTGGAAATGCGGCCGGCGAAGTCGTTCTGGAAAAAAGCCCAGCTTTGCCGCACCACGTGCCAATGCGCTTGCCACCGGATAAGTCCGGTAAACGGCGCCGCGATCGCCTGGTTGGTGATCAGGTAGCGTGTGGACGTCACCGCTGGCCGGGCGACCAACACGACGAGCGCCATGCCGAGAAGCCACGGCCAACCGTCGGCGAAGAGCCGTTCGGGCGGCGTCCTGGTGACCATGGTGACGACGCGGCCAATGAACCACGGCACCGCGCTGTCGCCGAGCGCCACCAGCAATTCGACGACAAACAGCGCCACGAACAGCCATTTGGCTTGGCGGGCAAAATGCCACAAAAAGGCGAGCAGGCTCGGCGGCGGTTCCGGATGCTCCGGCGGCGCCGTTGGCGTCAAGAATCGTTCGAAGCGCGACAACATTGCGGTTGGTTACAGGTCGACAAGTACTTACGTCAATCGGGCCCAATCGTGCCCGCTTCAATCGTGCTAGCCTCGATCGGACTTGCGAGATTTGAACATGCATCGATCTGTTCGGCCTTAATCCGCGGCCCCGATATGGCGCGATTGCGGCGGCCGCGTATCACGACAGAACTGCTGACCTTTTCGCCCGCGCCGACCCGTGTCATCGTTCAAACTTCAGCGCAGCGCGTGGGCGGGGCCGTGATGTGTCGAACCCGGCGGCGGACCTCATGAAGCGAAACGGCGTCGCATCTTTTGCTGTCGCGCTAATGGCGTTGCTTGCCGCCACGACGGCTGCCGCGGCCGAGACATTCCCATCGCGTCCAGTGACGATGATGGTTGGATTTCCGCCCGGCGGCCCGACCGACACGCTGGCGCGCATCATTGCCGATGCGATGCAGGGACCGCTCGGCCAGCCGGTCGTGGTGGAGACCCTAAGCGGCGCCAGCGGCACGATTGCCACTGGCCGCGTCGTGCATTCCAGGCCCGACGGTTACACCATCGGCATCGGCCAATGGTCGAGCCATGTCGCCTCGCCGGCGATCTATCCGCTTGACTACGACATCTTGCGCGACCTGCAGCCAATTTCGCTGCTCTCGGCGTCGCCGCTGTGGATCATCGGCAAGGAAACGCTGCCGCCGAATACGATGCCGGAACTGATCGCCTGGATGAAAGCGCGATCCGAACCGACGACGTTTGGTACGGTCGGCACCGGCAGCGCTGCTCATCTCTGCGGACTCTATTTCGCGCAGAAGACCGGGCTGCGCTTGCAATACGTCCCCTATCGCGGCGGCGGGCCGGCTATGCAGGATTTGATCGGCGGGCAAATCGATCTTTCCTGCCTCGAAGCGAGCTCGGGTCTTGCCTATGTGCAAGCCGCGAAGTTCAAGGCGTTTGCGGTATTCAGCGAGCAGCGTTGGCCAAAATCGCCCGAGACGCCGACGATGATCGAATCCGGCATTCCCGGAGCGACGATCAATTTCTGGCACGCGCTGTGGACCACCAGCGGAACGCCAAAAGAGGCCGTCGATCGGCTCGATGCCGCGGTGACGAGCGCATTGGCCAATCCCGCGGTGCGGCAGCGGCTCGAGACAATCGGCCAGGTGATCTTTCCGCGCGAGCAGCAGGGTCCCGCGGCGCTTGCGGCCTATCACAAGGCGGAGATCGACAGATGGTGGCCTCTCATCAAAGCCGCCGGGATCAAAGCTGAATAAGTTTCTGCCGCTGAAAATTGCGGATCAGACCGCCGGTACCGCCGCGGCGGGCCGAAACTCCATCGGCACGTAGCTGGGCTGCTCGGCGATGCGACGAAGCCAGCCGCGGATCGCCGGAAACGGCGCCAGGTCGTAATCGCATTGCGGGGCAATGTG
>Ga0126369_10004119_pt1 | contig 10610 bp, 7 predicted proteins | sample PanSoiMetaPlot_1_FD_109646 | JGI IMG/M metagenome (GOLD analysis project Ga0126369, IMG submission 109646) | Tropical forest soil microbial communities from Panama - MetaG Plot_1 | ecosystem: Environmental > Terrestrial > Soil > Tropical forest > Bulk soil | place: Panama | collected 2016-02-17
CGCCGGCCGCGACACGGACCAGCATCGCTGTTAGCTCGCCGTGCTGCTCGGCTGGGATCACGCGCCGGACCGACTGACCGAGCATCTCATTGGCGGTGTATCCGAACAGCCTCTCGGCGGCAGCGTTCCAGCTCGTGATCGTGCCGTCCAGTCTCATGCTCATCATAGCAGCCAGTGACGAGGTGACCACCGCAGCAAACCGCGCCTCGCTTTCTTGCCGCGCGGCATCGCTGCGGCTGCGGTCGGCCACCGCCTGCTTCAGGGCCGACCACAGCCCGCCCAGTTCCGGCAGGTCCGGTTCGAACAAGATTTGCCGACCGGTCAGCACCATCGCGGCTTTGGCGCGCATTTGCTCGATCGGGCGGGTGATGCGCCGAGCGATGGCGACCGCGAGGCACAATGACAGGAGGGAAATGACGATACCGAGCATTATTACCCAACGGACGGCATTAAGCGCCGTCATTTGCAGTTCGGATTTCTTGACAGCCACACCCACCGTCCATCCGCTCAAAGCCGGATGCGCGCCGGCATTCGCAACGATGTCGCCGTCGCTCGCGTGAAAAAATTCGAAAATGCCATCCCGGTCCTTGACGTCGCGCCATCCCTGCGTGGCGAGTTCGCCTACAAAGGCGGCGTGATCTGGCACCCGCACGATGAACCGACCTTGTCCATCGATGACGCCCACTTTCCAGTTTTTTGGCAGTTCATGTGCATTGAGCAGTTTCAAAAAACTGCGCACTCTCATCGTGACCGCAAGCGTGCGAAATGGCTGGTCGTTCTTGAAAATCGGCACGCAGACATCCGCACCCCACTCCTTCGAAACGCCGCCCATCAGGACGTCTGAAACGACGACGGAGCGGCTCTCGAAGGCGAGGTTCTGTGCGCCCATTGCAACCGGCTGCACGTGGGGAAGGGGCTGACCCGGCTGTGCGGCACCGTTGATGAGCTGCTGGCCGTCGCTGTCGGTCACCAAGAACGACGCATCCGAGATCGATGAGAGGGACCGGCGCGCCTCCGCATCGAAGGCATCGAGATTGTCATCGAGCAGGGCCGGCGAGTGGGACAATGCCTGGGCGAGCGCGATGTACTTCCCAAGCTCGGCGTCGACAGCAGCCGCCACTGAGCGCGCCGAATAGAGCAGGCTCGCCCGCTGAGCATCATCGGCGGCCCGGGCGAGATCCCAGATCACGCCAATAACCAGAAGGTTCAGCGGCAGAGCGAGAGCAAAAACGATTGCTATCAGCCTGGCAGTGATCGTCCAGTTGGAGAAATGCCGTGCTGCTGGTAAGCCCGCGAATTTGGTGAATGCGGCCCTGAGCAGTACGCCTGGCGCAGAATGAACTTGGTCGTGCTTCGCCACGCTTGCCAATCCTGACTGGGGGCGTCCGCGGGCCCATCAAGACTATGCCAGACGGCTTCAGCTTTTCTTGCGCCGCAGGAGGCACAAAAAGCAAGGATTGTGGGCCAATTAAGATGACATCCTGCTTTCAGAGGGCGAAGTCAAGTGCGCGGTGGCGTTACGCTCTGCGTCCTATTCATCCGGCAGCTTCATTCAATAGCTACCCGTTCGAAACGGCGATCAGCCGGCCAAGGCTGGCCTCGGCCTCGCCGGAATCGATCGCGCGCTGGGCAAGCCTCAGCCCGTCGGCCAGCGTCTCCACCTTGGCGGCGACCACCAGGGCAGCCGCTGCGTTGAGTACGGCGGCGTCCCGATAGGGACTCTTGTGGCCTTCGAGGACCGCCTTGAGGGCCGCCGCGTTGGCTGCGGCGTCGCCGCCGCGCAGCGCTTCCGGTTTGACGCGGGCAATGCCGAGGCTCTCCGGCTCGATCTCGAATGTTCGCACGCTCCCCTGCTCCAGCGCCGCCACGGCGGTGGGTCCCGCGGTGGTGATCTCGTCGAGGCCGTCGGAACCGTGCACCACATAGGCACGGTCGCAGCCGAGGTTCTTCAGCACGTGGGCGAGCGGCTCAACCCACTGACGCGAAAACACGCCGACCATTTGGCGTTTCACTCCAGCCGGGTTCGACAGCGGCCCCAGCAGGTTGAAGATGGTGCGAGTGCCGAGTTCGACGCGGGTCGGGCCAACATGCTTCATGGCCGGATGATGCGCCGGCGCGAACATGAATCCGATCCCCGCGGTTTTGATGCAGGCACTGATTGTTTCAGGTGGAATATCAATCTTGACTCCGAGGGCCGTCAACACGTCCGCCGCGCCGGATCGCGACGACAAGGCGCGATTGCCATGCTTGGCAACCGGGACGCCCGCACCCGCCGCGATGAAAGCCGCGCATGTCGAGATGTTGAACGAGCCGGAGGCGTCGCCGCCGGTCCCGACCACGTCGATCGCATCGTCCGGAGCGGCGACGGCAAGCATCTTCGCACGCATGGCGGCGACGGCCCCGGTGATCTCGTCGACAGTCTCGCCGCGTACCCGCAGGCCCATCAATAATGCACCGATCTGTGCCGGCGTCACCTCACCCGACATCATGCTGTCGAACGCCTCATAAGCCATTTCGCGCGACAAGGTCGCGCCGGATGCCACCTGCGCGATCAGCGCCTTGATCTCCACCATGGTGCCCCCTTATGCCCAATTACAGGATGGCGGATCTGCAAACGTCGGTACCCGAGAAGAGCGGATCAGCGCGCCAACGACAACGTCCGTTTTCTTGACTTAACCAGACGTGGCCAAGTTCTCATCTTGCATTGCCGACTCAACGAACTCAACTTCATCATTAGGCCCTGAGCAACTGACAATCAGCCGCTCTGCGTCCCCTGATAGTCTTACGATGTCCGGTTGGTTGCGTACAACGGCCCACAGCAATGGGACCGGAAGACCTCCCTCGCCATCGTTTTCCGTAACGTTGACACGAACCAGATTGACCGATATTTGCCTCGCTCACGCTTCGGCGGCGTTGCCGAGAACCGGGCGTTTGATTGTGCGCCCCTTGCCGACACTTCGTTGGCGAACGACATCAAGAACCGGACAACACGGATGCACGACGACCGGTAGCGCGGCGGCGGCATTTGCGCCAACTTCGGCAGCAGGACCGGGTGCCCGCGAGATTGCGGTCAGAGCTGCAACCGGGCAACCGTTACGGCGCCAAAGCAAGAGTTGCCCACTCTAGTGCGTCCTCTGCGCCCGGCACCGGCCCGACGCGGCGTTCCAGTCCGCAGCGATGTCGAGGAAATTCTTCAAAATGAGATGTCCGTGCTCGGATGCGATGCTTTCCGGATGGAATTGCACCCCGTGCACCGGTAGCTTGCGGTGGGCGAGGCCCATGACGAGGCGTCCGTCGGTCTCCGCCGTCACAGCGAGGTCGCTCGGCATGGTGTCATGGTCAACCACCAGGGAGTGATAACGCGTCGCCCAGAACGGTCCGTTGATGCCGCGGAACACGCCGTGACCTCGGTGGCTCATCTCGGAGAGCTTGCCGTGCACCGGCACCGGCGCCCGGATCACGTTGCCGCCGAAGGCCTGACCAATCGCCTGATGACCGAGGCAGACGCCGAATACCGGGATGGTCGGAGCAGCCGCCGCGATCAGTTCCAGGCAGATTCCCGCTTCGTTGGGGGTGCAGGGGCCGGGAGAGAGCACGATCGCATCAGGGGCGGCCGCAATCACGTCGGCTGCGGCGACCTTGTCATTGCGGTGCACCACTACATCGGCGCCTAGTTGGCCGAGGTAATGAACAAGGTTGAAGGTGAAGCTGTCGTAGTTGTCGATGAGAACGATCGACGCATCCATGTTATGCTCGCTTGCCTGCTGGGGCTACCCGGCATCTTGCCAAAAGACCTCATCGTCGCCCGCTGGCAGGGCAAACCCAGGCCCGCCCGATCCAGAATCCCCAGCGGGAGAGGTCGAGAATTTTCACGCAAGAGATTGATATGATTGGTCTTAGACGCCTTGCGCCGGACAGTCAAGGCAATCCCCAGTCGGAGCGCTGCCTAGAGGTGCCGCCGCTTTCAGCTTGAAACACAAATATTGTTGCCGCGCGTACTTTTGGTGTATTAAACTTTTAGGTGCACCATTGCCCAAAATGGAGCATAACCTGTGGCAATGACGTGGGTGCAATTTTTGCGTCCCGAAACGCAACTGATCTGGCCGAACGCTTCGGAGGCGCGGTTGTTCGGGAGGGGTCCGGCGAAATTGGGTGGCCAAGGAGACATGTAAAGACGAGCCAGCACATAGTGTGGAGGGGATCATGGGTGCGCCGGTTCGAGAGTCCGACGGCGGTGAGCCATCGAAAGATCAACTATCAAAAGATCAACTATCGAAAGATCAACTATCGAAAAATGAGTCATCGCAAGATGAACCATCGCGAAATGGATCATCGCAAAATGGATCACCGAAGAGCGAGTCATTGAAAAGAGAGTCATTGAAAAGTGACTCGATAAAAAATCAGGTCGCAAAAGACCAGCCAAAAAATACCGGTGCTGCACCGTCGAGCCGAGCCGCGCAAGCGCCGGAGCCGCCTTGGAAGCGCAGGACCCGACGCGGTATCTTCGAGGGAGATGTTGCCGCCGTAGAGCTGCGCTCCCGGCTTGCACTGGTACCTGAGCCAATTCGGGAGCCAGCCGTCCGCATCTCGACCCCCGCCGCTGCCACGCGGCTGCTCGGCGGCGTCTTGATGGCTGCAGCCGCCGCAGGCGTCGCCGGATATTTTTGGGGCTTCAGGCTATCGACCAAATCGCTTGAACTTGCATCCGCCTCCGACCAAGCCGATGTTCAGCCGGCACTGTCGGGTAAATCGCTTGAGCTTGTACCCGCTTCCGAGCCAGCCAATGTTCAAGCTGCACCGGCGACGAGATCGCCTCGCCTTGTGTCTGTTTCCGACCAAGCCAATGTCCTGCACACGCCGTCGACCCAGGCGGCAGCTCCCGAGAGGTCGAGCGCCGATTCCAAGCCACCGGCGACCCGGACAGCCGCCATCGGTCCCGCGCCCGACGATGTGCGCGGGGCAGCTAACGAGGTGACCTCCCTCGGCGCAGTACCACGGGCCGCGCAGCCGCAAACCGTTTTGCCGTCCTCCGCTTCCCGCCCACCCGTACCGGCGGCGGATCCGTCTGAAATTGCAGCAAAAATGAAGATCGGCGGGGACCTGATGGCTCACGGAGACATAACTGCGGCGCGCATGATGTTCCAGCGCGTGGCGGAAGCAGGTGAGGCGGCAGGAGCCTTTGCGCTTGCGGAGACCTATGACCCGGTGGTGCTCCGGCCACTGCGTTTACGCGGAGGAATCGCGCCCGACCCGGCACTGGCTCGCAGTTGGTACGAAAAGGCCAGGGACCTTGGCTCGAGCGCAGCTCCGGAACGCCTCGCGCGATTAACACAGATTTCCCGGTGAGCGCGCTTGCGCCAGCCGAGTTGGAGGCGAGAGTTGTCACATTGGCTTGCGCTTCCACACGCCGATCATCAACGGCCAGAGCGCCGAATACTGTCGATCTTCGGCGGTTGCCTGCTCAAGGTCTCGAAAGACGCTTTGCATGCGGGCTTCGGTCGTGATGCCCAAGTCAATCGACTTGGGCAAAAGGCTGCGGCAAAAGGTTTGGTACATCGTTATGAAAGGTTCGAACGCTGTCATCGGGAGATTCATATCCGTCCCGTCGGGCGCTCCTATGCCAGCTTCAACAAAATAGACCGGCAGCTTGAACGCGAACTCCATGTCCTGACCCGAACGTTCAATTGTTTCGAAAATGACGCGCAGCAGCTCGGAACAGGCTTCGGGCTTCGGATAAAGGTTCATCGTGCGGGCGTAATAGTCCTGAACCGCGATATACCCGCCCGGCTTCGTCCAGCTGTACATTCTGCGAAGCACGGCAACAGGATCTCGGGCGAACTGGAGTGAGAGCCGCGCGAAGGTCAGGTCGAACAACTCACCGCCAATCTCATCGGTGCTCTCCATATTCGCTTCAATGAAGCGGTATTGACCAGTTCCCGTGGCCTGAAGTCGTTCGATTGCTTCGCGTCCAGCTTTGGCGTCGCGGTCCAGTCCAGTCACTTCGCCTGACGGCCCAACGATTTCGCCCATCAGCCGCATGGTTTCGCCTGGTCCACACCCAACATCAAGACACGTCCATCCGGGTCGCAATCCAATCGAGCGCAGCAGTCGTCGGGTTGCCGGCGCAAGCATCTCGGCTTGACGCCGAAGGCGGTCATACTCCTCCGTAGAATGTCCGAGCAGGTAGTCATGCCGCGGCAATCGCGCCTCCTGTTGAATCATCCGAACCCTCCAAGTGCTATCCAGTTTTTTGCAGTGCAGATGCGCGCCTCGCTCGCCTGAGAGCGTTTGATTGCTGGGCAACGATACGGCGCTTGTTCTCGGAGGCCCTCCGCGTCAGTTCGCGGTCTTGGTTTGATCACGCTCGCCTGACAGGGTGTGATCGGTAGTTCACGCTGCCGCGCTCTTGGTGCGGGTCTTTCCGCGGCGGTTCGCTTTATCGGGTCTGGCGGCGCATCGTGATTGGGCTTGTCATCGACGCCGGGAACGACCGCTGAATGAAGGCGCCGCGTCGGTCGACATTGTGCGCTGGGCGGATCGCAGGCGCCGGCCTGCCCGCCCTGTCTGCTCCAACTCGGGGGCGCCAGCGGCCCGCTTGATGGCTATGCGGGCAATCATGGGTCGCCTCGGAGGAGAATGGAATGATCGCGTGTTCACTGCTTGTGTTGCTGCTCGCGCCATATCACAAACCGGCGAAACAAGGCGTCCAACTCCGCGTCGCTTCGCGGGGCGGCGCGCACCTCCCGGCTCATATACGTTTGAAAATCGCGCGCCATCGCCTGATCGCTGTCGCTAGAGCCCTGCGCAGGGCGCTGCAGCATTTCTTCGGCCACGCTGAATCTCGTCCAGCCGGGAACTGTGGCAGCTAAGTTGACGTCGCGCCATCTCGGATGGAAAGGCGGCTGGCTGAGCTTGTCCCAGCGGTTAAACAGATATTGGATGAACCGTTCGACCCGACGATACCGGTCGCTGTTCTTCGGCCAGTTATAGACTGCAAGCACAGACGGTACCGCAATGGTGTCGATCCGTTGGCCCGGCGGTATCAGGTTAGGATAATCCGCATTGGTGAACTCACCTACTGCATAGAGGTCAGCGAAGGCCTTGGAATACGGCACAGGCAAGAGCTTAAGGCCGGCATTCGACGGTATTTTCAGCCAATAGTCGACGGGTTTGGATACCACTCCGAGGAGACCGGCGACTTCGCCCGACCTGAGCATCTTCATGCCGCTGGTGAAGTCGACGAAGACCGGCTCAACCGGGATTCCCAAACGTTGGAAGATAATCGGACCAGTCAGCGTCGGCGAACTTCCGGGTGGACCGAACATGACCTTTTGGCCCCGCAAGTCCTCGAGGGTTTGGATGTTCGCTCGCACGGTCACGTGCAACTCGGCGACGGGGAGACGGATGATGTAACGGATCCGGTCCTCCAGGTGGGGTGTCTTGCGCTCGGTACGGAAATATTCGAAGACATCGGATTGCGTGAACGCAATGTCGACACCGCGAAGGTAGAGCAGATCCTCCAGGTTGGCTGCGGCGCCATGCGTGATGATGGGAAGCACGCGCAACTGGTCGCCGTCGTCGAGCACTTTTCCAAGCTCGTCGGCGAAACGCAGGTAGGTGCCGTCATAGGCGCCGCCTGCGAGGCCGACCGTCCAGTTGTTCTGGCGTTGCTTGAGGACGTCCTCAGGGCCGCCCTGCTGAAGAGATTTCGGAATGGCCTGGCCACCCACCTGGCCGATGCCGACACACAAGCCAAAAGCCACTCCGAACGTCCCGGTTACAAAGAAACGCCGCATGGTTCGCCCCCTCATAGCCAACCGATTTTAAGGATATTTCAGACGATTGTGCCTGCTTTGAGGCTACCACAGTATTCCCAGATTAGGAAATAATTTCCCCGGAGCGGAAGTTAAAGTTATCTGTAAGCAAACCGGCGAAGTCATTTTAGATATTTGCGTGGAAAGTCGAGTACAGTTCCCTAATTTAGTGCCGGCCGCAGACGAAACACAATCGATAGTCTTATGACAGGCGTTCCGGAGCTGAACGGGAGGGCGGACGCCTTGCTAACACGGCCACGATGGATTACTGTTTGAAAGGCATCCAGATGCCAGCTGAAAGGGCACGGCATATATCTGTTTAGGGAGCGGATATCTGTTCGGGGAGCGGATCTGGGCGCACCCGCACGGATGAACATCAATCAACCATGGGAGGCCAGATGACGCGACCTAGAATGACACGGCGCACTGTCTGGCTTTCCTCCCTTTCCGTGGCGGCGGTCGGTGCGGCCGGACTTGCGGCGACTTATGGGCGCAAGGTCGATACGGTTCGTTGGGGCACGGTGATCGGTACGCTCGGCGCGCTGCGGACCGTTTTGCCGAGTGTCGAGAAGAAGTACAGCCTGCAATACGACATCAAGGATTTTCGCGATTCTACGGCGGGGCTGCTCGCGCTCGATCAGGGCGAGCTCGACCTCACGGCTCCGACGAGTCAGCATCTGGTGCGTGCCATCAGCGAAGGGATGGACGTTGTATGGATTTGCGGATGGGGTGGGGGGTATAACATCCTCGTCGCCCGGAAGGGGTTCGACGTGCCAACTGCCGACGACGCCGCCTTGACGGCCGCGATCCTGGCGCGCAAGCGGCAGGGTAAGCCGGCCACGATCGGCGTGCCCACCGGCTCGATGCAGCACGCCAAGCTGTTACTTTATCTGAAATCGCTCGGTGTCGACGGCGAGCGCGATACTCAGATTGTCAACATTCCCTTCCCGAACCATCCCCGCGCCCTGGAGGCCAGCGAAGTCGACATGGTGATGACGACCTGCGTGTTCGGCCTCATCGCGATTGACAAGGGCGACGCGAAGCTCGTGCGCCACTTATTCAGCGCTGCGCAAGGCAAGCAGGAGATCGGGTTCGTCATCCGCCGCAGGCTCACGCGTGACAAACCGGAGTTCGTGCAGCGCATCGTCTCGTCACTTGTGGAGGCGATGGACACTTTCAAAGACAATACGGACTTGCGGATCGAGCTTGAGCGAAAATATTCCCGCCTGCCGGACGCCGTTATCGCCATGCAGGAGCGTCAGTTCCTCAAGTACGACTATCGCACCAATGTTGCCGACCTCAAGGACATGGCGAAGGAGTTGCGCGATCTCGGCTGGGTCAAGGAGGATTACTCGGACCGCGTCGACAAATACGTCGACCTTGCGTTTCTGGCCAAGGCGACTGGACAGTCTCCGGTTCAACTGTCGACATGGTAGCGCGTGTGCGATGGCGGATGGCGCGGCAGCGGATCAAACATGGGCGGCTTCGCCGGGCCGGCATGGCACCGCACGGTCGTTCTTGCTGCCCGCACAATACGGGGTCTTTCCAGTCGCGCTGCTCGTAGCGTGGCAGGTATGCGCTCAAATCGGCTTCGTCCGGCGCAGCGTGCTGCCAGCGCCGACCGATGTGGCGTTGGTCTGGTTCGACCTCATTACCGGAGCGACCGACGTCGCCGCCCGCTATTCGGGGACCTGGCTTGATCATGCGGCCGCCAGTATCTGGCGGGTGCTCGCGGGCTTCGCCTCGGGAGGCGGGCTCGGGATTGTCGCCGGGCTTCTCATCGGCTTGTCGCGCATCATGGAGCGTGTGCTCGACCCCACCGTCCAGGTGTTGCGCAACATTCCGGTCACGGCGTGGGTGCCGCTGTCGCTGGTGTTTTTCGGGATCGGCAACGCGCCGGCCATTTTCCTCATTGGCCTCGGGGCGTTTTTTCCTGCCGCCGTCAACACGACGCACGGCGTGCGGCAGATCAATGTGACGCTCACCAAGGCCGCCCGCATGATGGGGGCGAACGAGCGCGAGCTGCTCGTGCGCGTGATCCTGCCCGGCGCCTTGCCGTCGATCATGACCGGCTTGCGGCTCTCTATGGGCATTGCCTGGGTGCTGGTGGTGGTTGCCGAAATCCTTGCGGTCCGCAGCGGGCTCGGCTATCTCCTTAACGACGCGTATCTGTTCTATCGCAACGACGTGGTGATTGCGGCCATGCTCAGCATTGGAATTCTGGGCTTCATCTCGGACCGCATCGTCGTTCTGGTGCGCGACCATCTGCTCGAGTGGAACCGCCTGGAAACGTTCAGTGGCGAGAATTAGCCTGAGCCAAGTCGGAAAGACGTTTGCGAGCCGGCATGGCAACGTGGCCGCGCTTGCTGACATCAATCTTGACATCGCGGACCAGGAATTCGTTACAATTGTCGGTGCGAGTGGATGCGGCAAGTCCACCCTGCTCAATCTACTCGCTGGTTTCGACGGGCCAACGAGCGGCGAACTGAGCGTGGATGGCGCACCGGTCGTCGGACCGGGACCCGATCGCGGCGTCGTGTTCCAGCAGACGGCACTGTTCCCGTGGCTGTCGGTCGAGGACAATATCGCCTTCGGCCTCAGGCTGCGCGCCAACAAGCACAAAGGCGCGGCCGAGAAGATCGTCGAGCGCTTGCTGGAGCGTACCGGCCTGACGGCCTTCAGGTCGCGTCGCCCCGCCGAACTCTCCGGCGGCATGCGCCAGCGCGCGGCCATCGCCGGCGTGCTCGCCATCAACCCATCGACCTTGCTGATGGACGAGCCGTTCGGTGCGCTCGA
>Ga0126369_10004121_pt1 | contig 10608 bp, 12 predicted proteins | sample PanSoiMetaPlot_1_FD_109646 | JGI IMG/M metagenome (GOLD analysis project Ga0126369, IMG submission 109646) | Tropical forest soil microbial communities from Panama - MetaG Plot_1 | ecosystem: Environmental > Terrestrial > Soil > Tropical forest > Bulk soil | place: Panama | collected 2016-02-17
CGGTTGCCCGGTTATTACGTCCGACATTCGTGGTATTCGCGAGCAAGTTGGCGACAGCGCGGTCCTCGTCGATCCGAAATCCGTGGAGGCAATTGCAGACGGAATCCGCAAAATATGGACCGATAGTGAATTCTGTCTCGCACTCGCGACTAAGGGCCGCAAACGGCTGAGCAGCTATACACCGGCGGACTTCCGGAAGCGGCTGGTCGACATCATCGAAGAAGCGAAGGTTTATGGAACCCGTTGAGCGCATCGCAGCAAACGGCTGCACCCTCGCTTATGTCATTCGCCGCGAATTAGAGCCAGTTAAGACGACTTTCCTGACGCCGGAGGCTTTGAACTTTCAAGCGGGTTTTATTGTCTATCCTGCATGTTCCGAAATCCCACGTCACGTCCACAAACCGATTCATCGAGAGCTGAACCGCACGTCCGAAGTGCTCTTTGTCAAGAAGGGAAGATGTGAGGTGGACTTTTTCACGGACGATAAACAACTGGTCGCGACGCGTGAACTCAGGACGGGCGACGTCCTGTTGCTCGTTGCAGGAGGACACGGATTTCGACTCCAGGAAGACACGATCTTTCTCGAAATCAAGCAAGGTCCCTATACGGGAGTCGACGAAAAGGAACGCTTCTGATTACTCTGGTGAACGACCCCCACTTAGGAGCGCGACAATCACACACATATGTGGCCACGAATCACAGTCGTCACGGCTTCCTATAATCAGGGGGAGTTTATCGAGGCTGCGATACGGTCGGTACTCGATCAAGGCTATCCAAATCTCGAATACATCATCATCGATGGTGGGTCGTCCGATAACACTGTCGATATCATCCGCCGATACGAGAAGCACCTCACAAGCTGGGTTTCCGAGAAGGACGAAGGCGCGGCCCATGCCATACGTAAAGGCTTTTCGCGAGCGACTGGAACGATCTTCGCATATCTGAATTCAGACGACCTGTACTTGCCCGGATCGCTCGAAGCAATTGCAGAAGTCCTGAGTGGTCCCAAGGTCGACGTGGTTTACGGCAATATGTATTGGATCGATATGGATGGGACAGTCATGGGCGAGCAGCGTCAGACTCCTTTCATTTCGATGGGATACTTGTACGGTGGTTCAACCCTGCCGCAGCCCGCGACATTTTGGAGAAAGGATCTGTACGTCAGGTGCGGGGGAATAGATGCCTCGTATCGCTTTGCCTTCGATACGGATCTCTTTGTTCGTTTCGCGCTTGCCGGCGCAAAGTTCAAACACGTCAACCGATTCGTCGCATCGTTCCGCATCCATCCTCAGTCAAAATCCTTTAATGAATCAGATCTCTGCTCGCAAGAATTGCAGCGTTTGCGGCAAACCTACTTGCCTTTCCCGTTCGATTCAATTCGGGCAAGTTGTGTGCGGGGCATAACTACACTGCAACGCACTTTTTGGTATGCGGTTCAGGGTGACTTGTTATGGCTGCTCGCACGCATTCCCGACCGCATTCGCGCGCGGAACATGCAAGAGACGGTCGGACCGCGCGGAAGGCGACTGTGACTGCAAAACGAAAAGTCTTCCACGTTATCACCAAACTGGAACTCGGTGGCGCTCAGAAGGTCACCTTGATGACAATAGAACGCCTGCCGCGCGATCAGTACGAACTGGGGTTAGTCGCGTCACATGAAGGCCTGCTTGTGGAATGGGCGAACCGGATTCCTTTTCTGCAGCGCAGGTGGAATCGTTGGCTGGTTAGAGAGATTCACCCACTCAAGGACCTCCTCGCCTTCGTGAACCTTTGGCAGCTCTTTCGGCGTGAACAACCAGACATTGTTCATACACACACGGCAAAGGCCGGTATCCTCGGGCGGTGGGCTGCAAAATTCGCGGGCGTGCCTTTTATTTTTCACACAGCACATGGATTTGCGTTCAATGACTTTCAGCGTCCTGCGCTTCGTAGCTTTTATATCTCGCTGGAACGTCTCACATCGAAGATCACGACCCGACTATTCCTCGTCTCTCAAGCGAATGCCGATAAGGCGGAGAAGTGCGGAATAACGCGACGAGGTGACTGGGTGCTGGCGCGTGACTCGATTTCGGTTGAAGAGTTCTTGCAGCCCACTCCGAGACGGAGAAAGCTCGCGCACTGGGGCGTACCCGAAGATAAGGTCATCGTCGGAATGGTTGCGTGTTTCAAGCCACAAAAGTCGCCTGAGGATTTTGTCGAAGTCGCTGCACGAGTACTCGCCAAAACCGATCAGGCTCACTTTGTAATGGCAGGCGACGGTGAACGCCGACGGTTCATAGAAGAACGAATCCAAAGACACGGAATAAGCCGGCATATCACGCTTCTTGGTTGGCAGAACGAAAACGATATGCCGGAGGTTTACCGCAACTTGGATATTGTTGTCCTGACGTCCCTATGGGAAGGTTTACCCTGCGTTTTTTCGGAGGCGATGGCTTGTGAGCTGCCGATTGTTGCGACCAATGTTGATGGGGCGCGCGAAGCCATTGTCGCCGGTGAAAATGGCTACTTGCACGAACCGCACGACGTCGACGGAATGGCTGAGTCAGTTCTGAAGCTCATCAATGATCCGGGTCTTCGGCGCACGATGGGAAACAGAGGCAAGAGCCGCGTCATGGAGTTCGATATTGGGACATCGGTTGCCGTCGTGGAAGCCACGTATCGAGATTGTTTGAACAGGTTAAGAAGCAGCTTAGATACGGCGACGACACGCCAAACGACCATATGATCAGATACGGTGCCGCATTCATACTTAGTGTGGTTTTTAGCCTGTATTGGACGCCTTTGATACGTAAGGCCGCGCTGCAGCTCGGTATTGTGGATCGGCCTGACGGGTTGCTTAAAAAACATGAGGACGCCGTTCCATATTTAGGGGGCATTGCGGTCTTCATGTCGTTTTTGCTGACAGTCGGCGTGCTCACCGATTTCGGCCAAGAAACATTGGGCCTTCTGCTCTCCGGAAGTATCGCGCTAATGGTTGGGCTGATCGACGATTTCGGCGCAATGAATCCCGTACAAAAGCTCTTGGGTCAGACGCTCGCTGCGTTGGTGCTGATAAAGTCCGGCATTTACATCAAACTCATCTTCCTGCCGATTTGGGTCGCGATTCCATTAACGGTATTTTGGGTGCTCGCGGTCATGAATGCGCTGAACATCATCGACATTCTCGATGGCCTTGCTGCTGGTGTCTCAGTGATCGCTGCGCTGTCGATCGCGATCGCCAATTTTATGGCTGGCCGAAACGCTGTTGCTTTTCTTTCGCTTGTTCTAGCGGGCGCTGTGCTCGGCTTTCTGCGCTACAACTTTCATCCTGCAAAGATCTATCTCGGCGACGCCGGCAGTTTGTTTATCGGATTCATGCTGGCGGCCCTCTCAATGAACGCGGGCTACACTCGCGCCAATCTGCTCGCTGTTACAAGTCCTATCCTGATTCTTGGAATTCCTTTGTTCGATCTGACGCTGGTGATGTGGATCCGTTGGCGCAACGGGATTCCCATGATGAAAGGAAGTCCAGACCATTTCGCGCTGCGGCTACGGCGCATCAAACTATCCGTCCGTGAAACGGCAGTGACCACCTACATCATTGGTGCCCTTCTTAGCGGCGTCGCGCTTCTCATGAGTCAGGTCACTCTCGCGTGGGCCGCGGGCACCATGTTTGGCGCGCTTTCGGCGGCGTGCCTATCCGCATACCTTCTGTTGAAGGTCGATATGCGCCCATGAGTAAGAAGCGGATCATCATCATCGGCGGCGGTCTTGCCGGTGTGAGCGCGGGCTACCACCTGGCCGAGTACGATCCGATTCTCTTTGAAAAGGAAGAAGCCATTGGCGGTCTTTGCCGATCATTCACGCAAGACGGCTTCACGTTCGACTGCACCGGCCATCTGATTCATCTCAGGAACAGCTACACTAAAGAACTCGTCTCCACGATTCTCCCAGATGCGTTTACCGCTCACGAGCGTCGGGCAGCAATCTATTCAAAATCGACCACTACTCCGTATCCGTTCCAGGCCAACACGTACGGACTTCCCCCCGAAGTCGTGAAAGAGTGCGTTATAGGTTTCGTCGATAGCATGCACGCAAACACGAATGGAGGACCCAAGAACTTTCATGACTGGATTATGCAAACGTTCGGAACCGGTATCGCGAAGCACTTCATGCTTCCGTACAATGAAAAATTCTGGAGGCACGATCTTCGAACGATTACTTCGGACTGGGTCAGCTGGTCCATTCCCAAACCGACGCTGGAAGAAGTTGTGAACGGGGCCCTGGGCCTGACAAACAAAGGCATGGGGTACAACCCGAAGTTTATTTATCCAAAGATTGGAGGCATCGATTGTCTGCCGCAAGCGCTGGCGAGTCGAGTACAACGCGTTCGGACAAGTGAATCGCTGGAATATATCGATCCTAAAAAGAAGTTTGTCCGCATGGCCAGCGGCGTTGAAGAGCCCTATGATTTCCTGATTTCAACGCTACCTCTCCCCATAACATATCGGATGTTGAAGGAAACGCCCGACGCGCCAACGGCAGCCGCACAGAAGCTCCATGCAATATCCGTATTAAATATCAACCTCGGTATCAACCGGCCTAATATCAGCGACCAACACTGGATTTACTTCCCTGAACGCGAATACATATTTTCCCGTGTCGGATTTCCGATGAATTTCTCGAACTCCGTGGGACCTGAGGGCTCAAGCTCCATATACATCGAAATCACTCACTCGCCGGAAGAAACGATCAATCTCGAAGAAGCCTTCGAACGGTCCGTTCTCGACCTGCAAAAGTGTGGAATCCTGGAAAAGACCGATCGCATCCTCACGCGTCATGTCATCGACCTCAAATTTGCGTACGTCGTATTCGATGAACACCGGCGAACACATCTCCAGAGTCTCATCGACTATCTGGACGCTCGCGATATCTACACGGCAGGCCGCTATGGGCAGTGGGACTACTATTCGATGGAAGACTCTATTTTGAGTGGAAAGAGGGCGGCCGATGCGATCGCCTCCAGGAGCCGCTGATACCTGTCCACAAATTTCGATGTATCAAAATCACGCACTCTCGCCAAGCCAGCCTGAATGTAACGTCCTCGAGCACTCTTATCGTCCAGCATCCTGCCGAGTTGATCGGCTAAATGCCTCTCTTCAGTCGTACATGTCACGGAACCGCCGTACATAACCCCGTCCGGAACGGGAACTAGAACACCACAAGGACCTGAAACTCCTCCGGCGATGATTTCACGGGAGCCGCCGGGACAATCAGTTGCGATAACGGGTAAACGACAAACCATCGCCTCCAAAACCGCCAGCCCGAACGATTCCGTAACTGAGGTGAGAACAAAAACGTCTCCCCTTGCCATGAACTTGAACGGATTGGATTGCCATCCTAAGAAAAAAACGCTGTTCTCGATGTCCAGGTCTGCGGCTAAACGTTTCAGATAATTCTCCAGCTCGCCGGAACCTAGAATCACAAGCTGACATGGCCTGCTCTTTCGGACTTCCGCGAATGCCCTTATTAAATGCCACTGTGCCTTCTCACGGCTCAATCGGCCGGTCGTGACGATCACGGGCAGGTCCGGATTCCAAGGACACTGGGCGCTCTCCCGCGCGAGTGAGGTGATCTTCGATACATCCACAGCATTCGGGATGACGACAACTTGATACTCCGGAACGCCAAACCGGTCCACGAGGTCGCGTTTGACTGCATCCGATACAGCAACAACAATCGATCTTCTGTATAACCAACGAATAAGAACGTTCACTGCGAGGGCCTCGATCCGGCCGCGCATTGTCGAAATCGAGGACATGTGTGTGTGCACTGTGAGGATGGATCGCCGTGAGAATAGAGCGTTTATAAAATTCGCCTCGCCCATAAAGCTGACGACCACATCCGGCTTCTCCTTTCGCAGTGTTCGGCGGAACAGCAATGCCCTTCGAATGAACCCACATGCTCGGGTGATCAGAGAGGCTCGATTGATCGGCGCTTCAAGCGAAATTAGCTTGCCCTTAATCGGATAACTGAATTTTTCCTCGAAAACGACAACAACAATTTCAGCCCGCAGGTTGCACGCGAGGTCGGACAAGACTTTTTCGCCACCCCCACCTGAAACATGAGGGATGACCAGCATCACTTTCATGGGAATGATTATAGAAAGGGGCCGGTGGACGCTGCAGCGACAATTGCGACAATTTGGAGTCTTCTCATTCTTGCCCTCATCCACGTACCATCTTCGCAACATGCGGCTATGCCGCGGGGAGTCATGGAGCTTCGACATCTACGATATCTGGTCGCCGTTGCTGAGGAGTTACATTTCGGCCGCGCCGCAATACGCCTCCACATCAGTCAGCCTCCTTTGAGTCAGCAGATCCGTCAGCTCGAAGAGGAACTCGGCGTCAAACTTTTTGACCGAACCAAGCGTGAAGTCCGTTTGACGGAAGCGGGCAAACGCATTATCAGCGAGGCGTACCAGGTACTGAGTCAGGTCGATCACTTCATCAGTGTCTCCTCGCGGGCAAGCGAAGGCGCCATTGGACATCTGTCGATCGCGGGTCCGGGAGGTGTGAACGAAATCCTCATCGACACGTTGCGGAACTTCGCGAACCGCTATCCGGGCGTTCATATCGAGTTGCAATTCATGAACAGCGGAATGCAGATCGAGGCTTTGCGGGAGGGACGGATCGATGTTGGATTCGTAAACATGCCGATAAACGATCCAACCTTAATGATGGAGACCGTACGACGAGAGCCGATGTGGGTCGCAATGCCGAAAGGTCATCCGCTGGCGCATCACGGACGAGTACCTTTGACAGCGCTCGCAGATCAACAATTCATTCTTTTTGCGCGGCGCAGCAGCCCTGGTCTGCACGACCTTATAACTGCCGCATGCCGCAACGCCGGCTTCAGCCTGATGGTTGCTCACGAAGTCGACAACATCATTGCAAGTCTGACGCTCGTCACGGCGGGACTAGGCCTGGCGTTCTGTTCACCAAGCATGCAGAAACTGTGGCCGGAAGTGATCTTTCGTCCGCTCCGTGATGCCGTACCTCCGATTGAGTACGCGGTAGCGTATCGTCGCGATGCGCACTCAACGGTTTTGGATTCTTTTCTTAGGATGGTTCGAAAGAGTGTGCGTGACAACGCGCAAAAGAAATCGTACGGGCGGCTATAAACCGCCCCCACAGTTCACTGCGCGCCTTCAGCACGATCCCAATTCCCGATCGTCGTTCCGTCCGCAAGCTTAGCGCCCACGAATTGGCCGCCCGCCGAACCGTCCTTCATCGGATTCACACGGATAGAGACGGCATCGCCCGGCTTAAATGTCGTCGGACGCCAACCTTGACGCGAGAGCGAATTCGGACCTCCACCTTCGACGCTCCACTCTTCCTTTACGCCATTGCCGTTCTGGACGTAGACCTGAATCCAGACGTGCGGGTTCTTCCACTGGAACTCCTTAATCGTTCCCGTGAGTTCCTTGACCTTCTGATTGTCGAACATGGCGGCAGAATGATGCCCGAGCGCGCTCTGAGCGACGAAGCACACTCCACTGATAATGATGATTGCGGCGATGGTCCGTTTCATGAAATGTCTCCTTATTTGACAGGTCGGTCGATCGGTTTTCCGTCCGAACCCAATGTCAATGTCCGGCCGTCTTCCGTCACCGGATTCCGATTGTTTTCTCCGCAGGCGTAGTCATATGCGCGCGTGCTCGGAGGTAACTTGCGATAGCGTTTGGTGACGTTCCAAGGTTTCGTTAGCGCCTTGGGATCCTCCAATGTCATTTGGGCTTCGAGCGTGTTCGCGTCGATCTTGCGCATCCGAGTTACAACGTGCATTTGGTCGCTCAAGACGAGGCCCGTCCTGTCCAGGATAGTGTCCTTCTCGCTCCAGCCTTTCAACGCGACGGTGTCGAAGACCAGCGTGTCGCCTTCCCAACGACCAGTAGAGTCGCCGCTGTATGTCCCCCAGCGATCTTCCGCCTTCAGGTGATCCCTGCCGTCGGTGTAGATCCTCTGAATATTCGGTCCGTTCTCCGTCAGAATCCAGACCTGCGGGGGCGTAATGGCAAACTCGTAAACGTCGGGAACATTCATGACCCGCGGAAATCCATGTGGTATTCCACAATTCGTGATGGGATCGGGAAATAGCCCTTTTTTCACCGCTTCAATATTCTTCTGATAAATCGCTTCCCATTCGGCGTTGTATGGAGGACGTTCCCGCACACCTGCATCACCCGCGCGGCCGTTCTTGGGTTCAACGCTAGCGCCATCGAAAATGGTTGGACCCACCATCTGCCAGACGCCGCTCCAATCCGGAAGCGTTACTGCGTGTTGCTGCGCGTACCCTGTACCTGCCGCTAACAGGAAAACCGAAATCAATGCAAACTGCATCTTCATATAAGCATCATAGAGATTACTCTCCTACGCCTCAATTCTTTCAATGGCATAGAAAGTTACCCGAGGAAATTTCCAAAGTCGATCCAAAAACACTCCGGTAGTGTGGTCACACCAAATTGTAGAAGGCGAAGCTTCCCTCATCAGCCTGAGAAGGTCGAAGGTGACACGATTACGTCTCCAGTGCATAGTTCCCCAATATGTTCTGGGAAATGGTTCTTGCTGCAGGTCGCATGGTGCTTCGTACTGCCGCCAAATTTGGATGGAATTGGCCATCAGTGACCGGCTTAGTCGTTCCAGTCTTGGCACTCTTGATATGCCTTATCCGGACCGAGAGACATCCATCGGCGATCAAGATGGCTGTTGGGAAGACGCTACGGGATGCTTTTAAGCCAACGGCGGTCGTTGCTTTAGTACTGTGGGGTATTTTATTTGGCTCACTGGCGGCGCGAGCCGTTTACTTAGAACATGTTGAGTTACGAAATAGGGCAGATATTGCGACCCGAGAATGGGAGGATCGAATAAACACTGTTCATCCGGATGAACCTGCTTACCAAAATTTGATGGGAGCTTTCAGGGCATTTTCTGAGATGCGCAAAATTCCGCCCCATCAAGAACAGTGTCTTATTTTAATAACCAACGGGGCGAATGGCCGTAGCAACATCTTCGTGGCCGATATGTTAACGCTTGGTGCCAGTATGGCGGGGTGCATTTCTGGTGGCTTTAATGGGACGGGAGATTTCGATACTCCTGCAGCTCGAATTGCTATAACTAAAGAGTACTCACCCGACCACGTCGTCATTCACGCAGCTCGGGGCGACAAGGCGGCATACGTATTAGCCGACAAGCTGGAACAGTTAACGTTTGTACAAAAGAGCGAGACGCTTCTGCCTTGGACACCAAAAGGCGTTATATGGGTTCAGGTTGGTGCAGATGCTCAATGGTATCGACGCAACTAAACCTGGTTCGCAGTCCCATCAAAACACCGTTCAAAAACTCTCAATAAAACTAGCGCCTCGTACTCGCTGAAGTTCCCAGAAAATGATCATCGGTATCATCCTTGAGAATTTGGAATGAATCTTATAGCTTTATCCCGGCATGATCAGCATTCGAAGATCCCATGAGCGCGGCCACGCGGATCGCGGTTGGCTCAACTCTCACTTCACTTTTTCATTTGCGGATTACCAGGATCCGGCTCGCATGGGTTTTCGCGCTCTGCGAGTGATGAACGAAGACCGGATCGCGCCAGGCAAAGGCTTTGGCCCACACGCACACCGCGACATGGAGATTCTCACCTACGTCCTCGAAGGGAAATTGTTGCACCGCGACAGCATGGGCGAACAACACGTGCTTGGGCCGAATGAGATTCAAATGATGTCGGCCGGTAGTGGCGTCGTTCATAGCGAGTTCAATGCCTCAGAGACCGAACCGGTTCACGTCATCCAGATTTGGATTTCGCCTCAGGCGGAGGATTTGGAGCCCTCATATCAACAGGTCGCGTTCGCGGCCGAAGAAAAACGCGGACGCTTGCGATTGCTCGCAGCGCCGAACCTGAGCGAGAAACCGATGACTGTTATCCGGCAAGATGCTCGTGTATATGCCGGTGAACTCGCAGTTCATGAAAGGGTGAAGCATACCTTTGATGCGGAGCGATATGCCTGGGTTCAGGTTGTGAAGGGAAACGTTTCCATCAATGGACAGTTGCTGAGCGAAGGCGATGCTGCCGTAGTGAGTGCTGAACGCGAACTCTCCCTCATTGGTATCGAACCGGCCGGCGGCGAAGTCCTCCTGTTCGACTTGCGATGAAGGCATCACCTGTCAACGTACTCGTCATCTTTTACTCTTGCTGCGGCAGAACTGAAAAGCTGGCGCTGGCCGCGGCCGTTGGAGCCGTACAAGCCCGCGCGAATATTCGGATGCGGCGGCTAACAGACTCCGGAGAACAGATTCCTGAATGCAAAGAAGCGCTCGCGCGTATGCGTAAAGAGTATGTGCCGCCCGCACAGACGGATGTCGTTTGGGCAGATGCGGTGATTATCGGAATGAATGGGAAGGTTGCCGGAGTTGTCGAGGACGCCGCGCAGGCGACGGCATTCGGACGCCGAATCGTTGGTGAGACGAGAGCAATAAGAGAGGGACAGGGATAGGCTCAACTTCAAGCTGATGTCTCGAATTGGAGTGGTCGAAGTCGCGCGACGGACTATTCACACTCTGCAGAGATATC
>Ga0126369_10004123_pt1 | contig 10607 bp, 9 predicted proteins | sample PanSoiMetaPlot_1_FD_109646 | JGI IMG/M metagenome (GOLD analysis project Ga0126369, IMG submission 109646) | Tropical forest soil microbial communities from Panama - MetaG Plot_1 | ecosystem: Environmental > Terrestrial > Soil > Tropical forest > Bulk soil | place: Panama | collected 2016-02-17
CGAAGCGCACGGTGAACTGGTCGTCGCGCAGGTTCCGATCGGGCGTGAAGGTGACCACGCCGGTGCCCGAAGGGACGACATAGTTTTGATAGAGGGCATTCGCCGTCGGGTCGAAGCATGCCTTCGGGATCTGATTGTTCGGGAAGATGGAGGCCCACGCGTTACCAGGCGCAATCGGTGCGCCGCCTGCGTTTTGAACTGCTTGGGTGCAGCCGGGCCGGGCATTGAGAGCCGACGCGAAATTGGCATCCGTCAACGTCCCGTAAAAAGGTGTGGGACCAGCTCCAAGCGCGTCCGGCTGGTTAAAATCTCCAGCGGCTTCCGCCGCCGTCGGGAGAAACACCTGGCCCGAAGAGATGCCCTGAGCCAGGCGGTTACCTTCATACGAACCGAAGATGAACGTCTTGTCTTTCTTGATTGGGCCGCCGAGCGTGGCACCGAACTGATTTTGTTTGTAGTCGGGAACACTACTGTCAAAAAAGCCCTTGGTGTTAAGAACTTTGTTGCGGAAGAACTCGTAGACGTCGCCGTGGACCGAGTTGGTGCCGGACTTAGTAACCACGTTGACGACCGAACCGGAGTTGCGGCCGTATTCGGCATCGAAGGTGTTGGTGAGCACGCGGAACTCTTCGATGGCGTCCGGAGAAGGCTGAATCGCGGGGCCATTCACGAAGATGTCGTTACCATCGCCGCCGTTTACCATGTAGTTGTTCGAGCGACCGCGGCCGCCATTGACCGAAACCACGCCGGGATTGTCGCTGCCGTAGAACAAATCCGCGCCCAACTGGGACTGCACGCCGGGCTGGAGCTGCAGCAACTGGTACGTGTTGCGGGAGTTTAGGGGCAGTTCGCGCACGGACTGGTCGGTCATCACCGCGCCGAGTTGCGTGGTTGTAGTGTCGATGACCGGGGGCGTGCCAGTCACTTCGACGGTCTCCGCGGAAGCCCCGACCTGCAGGGTGATGTCGACGGTTGCGATTTCATTCAGGACGAGGACGATCCCCTTGCGGGCGTACTTTTTAAAACCGGCCTGATTCACGTCTATTTCGTAGCTGCCAACCGGAACTTCGAGGAACAGGTATTCGCCGCTCGCCGAGGTCTGTACTTCGCGAGTGGTGTTTGTGCCCTCGTTGATAAGGCTGATATTGGCGCCGACGACCGCACCGCCGCTGGCGTCGGTCACCGTGCCGCGAATGCGGCCGCCGGTGCTCTGCGCATTGGACTGGGAGGAGAAAAGAAAGAGGAAGGAGAGAAGGAGAATGGCGGAATTGAGAATGCCACGGCAACAAACAGACTGAAGCTGTCGCAGAACGTCTTTCATATTGACTCACCCCTGTTTGGCGGAAAAACCCCTTGCCCCGGCACAGGATTCTTCGCGGTTGCTACTGCCCACTGAACCTTACTATAATCCAGCAAACTTAGAGAAAGCGGAGACCCGTGTCAAGCAGAAAGAATTTCTCCAAGTCATCGAAAACCCCGACGCGACAGCCGCTGCTCAAAATATCAGAAGTGGCGCGTCGGCTGGGAATTTCCTCTTCCGCTCTGCGCGCGTGGGAGACGCTGGGGCTGGTTTCGCCGCGGCGTACCGAGAGCCGTTATCGCATGTACGCGGAAGCCGATGTGCGGCTACTGCAACGCGCCATCTTCTTGCGGCGAGCGCGCGGGTTGAATCCCGCGGCAATCGTACACGTCTTAAAAAAGCAAGGCCTGGTTTCGACGCCCGCCGAAGTGCCGCAACTTCCCGGCCAGCAGTTCCGGCGGCTGCGACTACGGCGCAAGCTTTCGCTTGCGCGAGTGGCGCGGGCCACTGGAGTTTCCATTGGCTTTTTGAGCTCGTTGGAGCGCGGGCAGATGCGCTGCTCGGTTGGGACGCTGCGCCGCATCGCGCGATTTTACAAGACCAACATTATGTCGCTTTTCGAAACGAACGGGGATGTGCAAAGGCTCGTGCGGGTCTCGGACCGCAAGGTCCTGGAAACCAGTCCCGACGTGCGCATGGAACTGCTCGCCTGGGGGAACACGGCCATGGAGCCGCACTTGTTCCGTGTGCGGCCAGGTGGTGGCAGCGGAGAATCCTACGCGCACGAAGGTGAAGAATTTCTGCACGTGCTGCGTGGGGAGTTCGAGTTGTTGCTGCATAACGAAGGCCGCTACCATCTGAAGGCGGGCGACAGTTTGTATTTTCAAAGCTCCACCCCGCATCGCTGGAAAAACCCGGGCCGCGCCGAGGCATGGGTTCTGTGGGTCAATACGCCGCCCACGTTCTGACGGGCGGGTCGCGCCCCGGCAAGTCGCGATTCGATGTCGCTGTTTTCGAGGACGCCTTGAGGATACCTCTGCTTCTGACCTTACTTCTTTACCTCGCCGCCATACCATCGGTCAGGTTTCCGGTGTTCGCGCAACCGTCGGCGCGCCTCGCCTCTGCCGATATCCGGATCATGCACGCCAAGGTGTGCTTTGTTCCCTCGCAGCGGCTGACGGGGGCCGAGACTGTGAACGCCTACACGGACGCTGCGTATGCCGGCCGCCGCGAAAAATATGAAAGCTCGATCGTTGCGGACAAGATGGCGGACCTGATCGTTGTGAACCGGAATATTTTTGAGATCGATCCGCACAGCATCACCGAGACCAAAGTCACGACCACCGTCACGGGAGGCAAGATCGTTTATGAAGCACAGACGAAATAGGCTGCGCTGGGCTAAGCCGGCTTGCATGGCGATTGTTGGCGTGTTTGTTCTCGCCGCCTGCCACAAGAAAGAGGAGTCGCTGAGTTTGCTGGTCTGGGAAGGTTACGCCGATCCTTCGTTTGTGCATGCGTTCGAACAGGCGCACCATTGCAAGGTTTCCGCGTCGTACATGGGGTCGAGCGACGACCTGGTGGCCAAACTGCGAGGAGGCAGTGCGGGCAACTACGATGTCATCTCGCCCTCGAGCGATGTGGCGGCGTCCATTGCGCGCACCGGCCTTGCCGAACCGCTGGACCTGAGCAAACTGCCGGCGTATGCGCAGTTGTCATCGAAGCTTCGCGAATTGCCGCTGGCGAAAGCAGACGGGCAGACCTTTGGCGTTCCCTTCATGTGGGGACCGAATCCACTGCTCTACGACACGACGGTGTTTGCGCAGGCACCCGGTTCGTGGGGAGTCTTTTGGGACCCCAAATATAAAGGAAGGATTTCGGTGTGGGACGATCTTTCGACATTGTACATGGCCGCGCAGATCCTCGGTTATGACAAGCCCGACCCGTCCGAACTATACAATCTTTCAGACGACCAGCTTGCGGCAGTCAAACAGAAGCTGTTGGCATTGAAGCCGAACATTCGAAAGATCTGGTCCACCGGCGGCGAGCTCACGAATTTGTTCGAAAATCACGAGGTCGTGGCGGCGATGGGTTGGCCACTGATGACCAATCAATTGCGACAGGCGAAATTCCCGGTCGGCGAGACGATCCCCAGGGAAAACACCACGGGCTGGATCGACCACCTGATGATGACCAAAGCCAGCCCGCACAAGGAACTTGCATACGCGTTTTTGGAATACATGATCGAAGCGGATACGCAGAAGAAGGTTGCCGACGTGACGCACTACACCCCGGCAAATCCGGCGGCTGCACAGTCAATGACCGATGCGGAACGAAAGGGATTACATCTGGACGATCCGGACGCATACATGCAGCGGATTTATTTCTGGCAGGATGTGCCGCGCCGCGCAAAATACATTGAGGTGTGGAACGAGGTAAAAGCTGCGCCGTGACGCCGACCGGTTCCAATCCGCCTCCACTTGCCGAAAATTCGGGTCAAACATGGACGCTACTCGAAATCCGGCGCATCGCGAAGCGTTTCGGATCCCGCCAGGTGTTGAAGGAAATTTCGCTCGAAATCGCCTGCGGCGAATTTCTCACGCTGCTCGGAGAAAGCGGCTCTGGCAAAACGACTCTGTTGCGGCTGATCGCCGGATTCGAACAGCCAACCAGCGGCGAAATCTGGATGAGCGGCCAACGCCAGGATGTGCTGCCGCCCTACCAGCGGAGGGTCAATACGGTATTTCAGAGCTACGCACTGTTTCCTCACCTGACGGTGCGAGAAAACGTGAGCTACGGCCTCGAGGTGAGCGGCGTGGCAAGAGACCAGATTCCTGGCCGTGCAGCGGAATCTCTGCGCATGGTCAAGATGGAAGAGTTTGCCGGCGCGCGCCCAAGCAGGCTCAGCGGCGGCCAGCAGCAGCGGGTAGCACTGGCGCGCGCGCTGGTGAACCGGCCGCGATTGCTTTTGCTCGACGAGCCTCTTTCCGCCCTGGACGCCAATCTGCGAAAACAGATGCAGGGTGAACTAAAGTCACTGCAACGCGAGATCGGCATCACTTTTCTGTTTGTCACACACGACCAGGAAGAGGCCATGGCGCTCTCCGACCGAATCGCCTTGCTCAGGGACGGCGCACTCGAGCAGGTCGCATCGCCGCGGGAAATCTATGCGCACCCGGCAACCCGGTACACTGCAGAGTTCATCGGACAAACAAACCTGTTGCGTGGTGAAGTACAAGACGGCCTGGCGCGGTGGGAATCGCTGCAATGGCCGGCGGCACCAGCCGTTGGAGCTGTGCTGTTCTCTTTGCGGCCTGAAACCATTCACCTGGTTGCCAATGGCGTGGTGCCGCCGGGAGCAATTCGCTTTCACGCTAACGTGCGCCAACGAATTTTCGCTGGTTCGACTGAACAGTTGGAACTGGAATTTGCCGGCCAGTTGCTGCGTGCGCGGGTTCCCGTTCAGGATTCGCTGGCCGGGACAGAAGAGCTTTGGTTTTTGCCTGCCGACGCCATAGCCGTTCGCGAATAAGGAGAACATGTACTCGCGCACCTATAAGACGCTGGTTTCGCTGCCGCCGGTCCTCTGGGTCGGCCTGTTCCTGCTGCTTCCCTACGCGTTGATGCTTGTGCATAGCTTCTGGATGGTGCGCGACGGCGTGATTGTGCATCAATGGAGCCTCCAGAACTACTCAAAGCTCTTCGAGAACCCTCTGTACCTGGATGTGCTGTTCCGCACGATGCGTATTGCCGTGAGCGTCACGCTGCTTTCGCTGCTCCTCGGCTATCCGCTGGCCTATTACATGTCGTTTCACGCCGGCGCACGCAAGGACCTGCTGTATCAACTGGTGATCGTGCCGCTTTGGGTCAGCTACCTGGTACGCGGTTACGCGTGGAAGACGATCCTTGGATCGGAAGGCGTACTCAACGGATTCCTGCAATACGTTCATGTGACCCGCGAGCCCGTGAGCTTTTTCCTCTACAGTCCGTTCGCGGTCGTTCTGATGCTCACCCACATCTACACGCCATTTGTGTTTCTCCCGCTATACGCGTCGCTCGAACACATTCCGCGGAATCTTGTGGAGGCCTCCCAGGATTTGGGAGCCGGTTCGCTGGCCACGTTCGCGCGGGTGATTCTGCCTCTTTCGCTTCCTGGCTTGCTGGCGGGCGCGACGTTTGCCTTCGTGCTCACCCTCGGCGACTTCCTCGCGCCGCAACTGGTCGGTGGTCCTTCGAGCATCATGGTCGCGAATATCGTGCAAAGCCTGTTCGGCACAGCTTACGACTGGCCGCTGGGCGCGGCGATTTCCGTCTGTATTTTGCTGCTGACGGTTTCCCTGCTGTTTCTGACCGAACGACTGGAGAAGCGGTGGGCCTTTCAATGAGCGACACCCCACAAATCCACCGCCGCTCCCCGCTGCTAGCAAGCTACGCGCTGGCGGTATTCGCGTTTCTTTATTTGCCAGTCGTGGTGCTGATTGTGTACTCGTTCAACCGCGATGGCGTCGGCGGATTCCCGCCCAGGTATCTGAGCCTCAGCTGGTATCGGGTGCTGTTCACGGACGGCGCCATCTGGGATTCCGTGCTCAACAGCCTCCTGGTGGCCGCTGCAGCCGTTCTACTTTCCCTCACACTCGGTTTGCTCGCCGCCCTGGCACTTGATCGCGCCACATTTCCCGGCAAGCTCTTTTTGCGGCGGTTGGTACTTCTGCCGTTGATCCTGCCTGGAATCATCACGGGACTATCCCTGCTGATGTTTGCCGTTTTCGCTGGTCTGCAACTCAGCCTGCTGACGGTGTTCCTCGGACACGGCACAGCCCTAATCTCGGTCGCCGCCACCGAACTGTTCGCCGGCCTGCAGAAGATGGATCGCGCGCAGGAAGAAGCTTCGCTCGATCTGGGCGCAACACCCTGGCAAACCTTCTGGCGCATCACCCTGCCAAATCTAAGGCTCTCGCTGATCGCCGCGGGTCTGCTGATCTTCACGCTTTCCATGGACGAAATCGCTGTGACCTTCTTCCTGATCGGGCGCGACAACACTTTGCCGCTGGAAATCTGGGCGCGCCTGCGCCGCGGCATCACCCCGGAGATCAACGCCATCTCCACGCTGATTTTTGCTTTCTCCGTGATTCTGATCCTGGTGTGGTACCGGATTCGAACGCCGAGGACGGGCGTCGAGGTGCAGGAATTGCTGGAACGGCCTTAGGAGGAATTCATCATGTCTCATACGCGACGGGACTTCATCCGCTTCGTCGTTGCCGGTTCGATTGCGTCCGGGTGTCCCGTGGGTCAAGCCCTGCTCGCTGAACCGCCCGGCGGCCCAGCCGGTAGTGCCGCGCCCAGCCCGGTCGCCGAAGGCGAGCACTTTGCCATCTGCCATCAGCTGCGCGATGGCCACTCGTTTCCCAAGCCCGACGCCACGAAGAAAACGGAAATTGTGATTGTGGGCGGCGGGGTGGCCGGCCTTTCGGCCGCGTATTTCCTAAGGGACAAGGACTGCCTGCTGCTCGAGAAAGAGGATCACTTCGGAGGAAACGCGTACCAGGAAGAGTACGAAGGCCAAATCTTCGGCACAGGTTCCGCCTACGGCTATCGCGGCGACCACGGTGACCTCCTTGCCAAAGAGGTCGGGCTGCTTCTGCCGCTCGTCAACATGCCGGATCCGATCATTGACAACGGCAAGTACGCTCCGGATATATGGCGTACCGGAATCAACGACCTTCCTTACACCAAAGATGTGATTGCGAGTTTCAAGAGGTATCGCGACGACATCATGAAGATCGACTTCAAGAAGAATGCCGCGCAACTCGACGGTGAACCGTTCACGAAATACCTGAGGGGCTATGCACCGGAAGTCACCAAGCTCTGGGACGCCTACGGCCCCTCGAACTGGGGGGCGTTCGCAGAGGATACCTCCGCACTGATTGGCATCGCGGACAGCCAGTACCTGATCGAAGGTCTCGACGATCAACGCGTGATTCTCCCGGGAGGGCTGGGATGCATCACCCACAAGCTCGTCGAGGTTCTCAAGCCAAACTACGGCGAACGCATGCTCTGCGACGCAACGGTGGTGGCGGTCGTGCCGGACAGCGACGAAGTGCGCGTCACCTATGCGCAAGGCGACAAGATCACGACCGTTGCGGCAAAAGTGGTACTGATGTGCACCCCGAAGCACATCACCTCGCGCGTGGTCGCTGGCTTGCCCAACGAACAAAAGCAAGCGATGCGGAGGATGCGCTACGCCCCTTATCCGATCATCAACATCATTTTTGACAAGCAGATTTACCGCAGGGGCTACGATAATTGGTGCCCGGGAAAGACTTTCACCGATTTCATTGTCGCGGACTGGACCATACAGAACAATCCGGGCTACAAGCCGAAGTACAACATCCTGACGTTCTACACACCGTTGCGCGAAGCAGAGCGCAGCACATTGCTGACGGAGGACGATTGCAAGATGCTGGCGGGAAAAGTGTTGAAGGACTTCCAGGGATTGCTGCCGGAATTTAAGGTCGATCCGATCGAGGTACGCATCTACCGCCGCGGACATCCGATGTTCATGGCCCTTCCGGGACAATTCACAAAGAACCGGACCATGGCTTCGCGGCCAATGGACCGCGTCTTTTTCGGCAACTCCGATTCCGGGGGCCCGGAATCGCTGACCAGCGAAGCGGTGCGCATCTCGGAGGCCGGAGCCGAATGGGCAAATCTGGTTCTCAGCGGGAAACCCGGAGCGGCGGACGTGGCGCACAAGGCCCTGATGCGGGAGCTGCTTTAGATGGCGCAGGGCCTCGGGACTCTGCTTGTCACCGGGGGAAGCCGCGGCATTGGCGCGGCAATTTGCCGTCTCGCCGCAAAGGAAGGCTACGCGGTGGCGGTGAACTATCATTCGCATGAAGAGGCGGCTGCGAAGCTGGTTGAGGAAATCCGGCAGTTCGGCGGACGTGCTGCCGCGATTCGTGCGGATATCGGGCGTGAGGCGGACATTGTGCAGCTGTTCCAAAGCGCCGAGCAGCAACTGGGGTCCCTGGTCGCACTGGTGAACAATGCAGCCATTACGGGCGGATTCGCGCGGGTGGATTCGGTCACAGCCGCAATGCTCGAACGGCTTTTTGCCATCAACGTTACCGGAGCGATTCTCTGCGCGCGGGAGGCGGTGCGGCGGTTTTCGACCGCGCACGGAGGCCGAGGCGGAGCGATTGTAAGCGTCTCTTCGCGCGCGGCGAAGTTGGGTTCCGCGGGCGAGTGGGTGCACTACGCGATGAGCAAGGGCGCCATCGATTCGCTCACCGTGGGGCTGGCGCGCGAAGTCGCGAAAGAAGGCATCCGCGTCAACGCCGTGGCACCCGGCCTGGTCGAGACCGACATTCACGAGGAAGCGGGCGATGCGGGCAGGCCGGCGCGCCTGGCTTCGACAATTCCGCTCGGGCGCGCCGGGACTCCGGAAGAGATCGCGGTGGGAGTAATCTGGCTCTTATCGCCAGCCGCGTCCTACGTAACCGGGGCAATTCTCGACATGGGCGGAGGGCGCTAGCGACGCGCACCCTCGAGCCTCCTCCAGATTTTTGGCTATTTTTTTTTGTGCTAACTTGTTTCTGTCGACGAAAAAAGGCTGATCGTAAAGGGACACATCGACATATGAAGGCTTCGAAAGCTTGCCTGGCACTTCTTGTGGTTGCTGGCGTCGCGCTGCTCATCCTTCCCGGGTTCTCTCAGCAAAGGTCCAACTCTCTGCTCATCAGAAATGCGCAGATCGCAGACGGCACGGGCGCACCCCTTTACAAAGGCAATGTGCGCATCGCACTCGGCCGCGTCATCGGCATCGGCGAACTCGAACCTGATCCCGAAGAGCCGACGATTGACGCCAAGGGTCTGGTGCTTGCGCCGGGTTTCATCGACATTCACAGCCACTCCGAAGAATCGCTGCCAAACGACTTAGCTGCTGAGACGCAAGTTTCACAAGGGATTACCACACTGATTGTCGGCGCGGACGGCGACTCTCCCTGGCCACTGATCTCCTGGACCCGCATGATGCAAAATCACCCCGCGGCGGTGAATGTAGGAGCGTTCGCGGGCCACGCCACCATCCGCCAGCAGGTAATGGGGGAGGATTTCAAGCGCCCCGCAAGCGAGCCCGAGATCCGCCTGATGGAACAAAAAATGGGGCAGGCGATGAACCAGGCCGCGTTGGGACTCTCAAGCGGCCTGGAATACGAAGTGGGGAGTTATTCTGCTACCGATGAACTTGTGGCACTGGCGAAGGTAGCCGCGGCAAATGGCGGCGTCTACATGACGCACATTCGAGACGAAGCCGACAAATCCTTCGAAGCACTGCGGGAAGAGATCGCCATCGGCGAACGCGCCCACATCCCCATCGAACACTCGCACATCAAACTGGGAACCATCGGCGTGCAGGGCAAAGCCACCCAGTATATCCGGATCATCGAAGAGGCTCGCAAGCGTGGAGTGGATTTCCTGGCGGATTGCTATCCGTATGATGCCTGGCATTCCAATCTGAAGGTAGTGGTGCCGGACAAACAGTACGAAAATCCGAGGAGTGTCGCCGAGGCGCTGGCCAGCTACGGCGGCGGCTCGCACATCACCATCACGGACTTTTCGCCCGATCCTTCCTTTGTTGGAAGAACCATCGCCGATCTCGCCAAGGCCAACAGGATTTCCGAAGTGGATATGTACATCCGGCTGATCCGTGAAGGAGACGCAGCGCACAAAGAAGCCAGCATCATCGGACAATCCATGATTGAGAGCGACATCAAGGCGTTCTACGAGCAACCGTGGGTGATGGTCGCGAGCGACGGTGGCGTCGGCTCCCAGCACCCGCGTGGCGCCGGCACCTTTCCGCGGGTCCTGGGTTTGTACGTCCGGGAAAAGCATTGGCTGACACTCCCCGAAGCGGTTCGCAAGATGACCTCGCTCCCTGCGCAGCGACTAGGGTGGAAGGACCGAGGCGTTGTCCGCGAGGGAGCTTATGCCGACCTGGTGCTGTTCGATCCAGAAAAGGTGATCGACCGCTCGACGTTCAAAGACCCGGCGCTATTGGCAACGGGAATCGAGAAGGTGTTCGTGAATGGCACGCTCGTCTGGGACTCCGGTAAATCCACCGGCGCGCGGCCAGGCCACGTGCTCGGCCGCAAAGGCGCGGTGCTGGAGCTTTCCAACTAGCGCGATTCAAGCGCGCAGAGGCGGCGGGACCGTGGCCGGCCGCGCGAATTTCTCCGCCCACCGCACACGCCCGGTCATTTGCATCACTACGAAGAGGCTGAGAATCGCCCCAATGGTTACGGCAAGGCCG
>Ga0126369_10004124_pt1 | contig 10604 bp, 9 predicted proteins | sample PanSoiMetaPlot_1_FD_109646 | JGI IMG/M metagenome (GOLD analysis project Ga0126369, IMG submission 109646) | Tropical forest soil microbial communities from Panama - MetaG Plot_1 | ecosystem: Environmental > Terrestrial > Soil > Tropical forest > Bulk soil | place: Panama | collected 2016-02-17
CCGAGCCGAGACCGCAAACATGGCCGTCGATCTTCACGTTATAGGGCGGATCGGTAAAACACAGACGCGCTTTGCGCTCCAGCAGCATCTCATAAGCCGATGGCTCACGCGCATCCGCGCACACCAGCTTGTGGTCACCCAGGATCCAGAGATCTCCCGCGCGGCTGACGGCGCGGTGCTGCACCGGCGGCACCAGATCGGCAGCTTCATCGGCCACAACCGCGGGTTTATGGTCGATCAAGGCGTCGATTTCGGCAGTTTCGAAGCCGGTGATTTCCAGGTCGAACGGCAGGTCCAAGCTCGACAGATGCTGAAGCTCGATCGCCAGGATCTCCGGATCCCAGCCCGCATTCAGCGCCAGCTTGTTGTCCGCGATGATATAGGCGCGCTTCTGCTCCTCGCTCAGGTGCTCGATGCGGATGCAAGGAACAACGTCAAGACCTAACACCTTGGCGGCCTCGGCGCGGCCATGACCGGCGATGATCTGGTTTTTCCTGTCGATCAGAACCGGGTTGTTGAATCCGAACTCCCGGATCGAGGCCGCAATCTGATGGACCTGCCGGCTTGAGTGTAGCCTGGCATTGTTCCGGCACGGCCGCAGCATGGCTACGGCAATGTTTTCAACCTTGAGCGCCTGCTGATCGGCGCTGGTGTCGGGTGTCATGTGAGAATCCTTCTCTGCTGTCATTGCCGAGAGGGATGGCACCGCCGACGTTGAGTAAGAAGGGCTTATATACTTGACGTGTCGCCCCTGGCGCCCTGGAGAAGATTATCGACGAAGCGGCTAACCGATTGAGGATCCTCAGCGATTTTGGTTTTCAGGCGGTCGAGGCTATGCCGATAGGCCGCGACGGCGTTTCGGTTCTTGACCTCGCCATGCCGGAAGCTCTCGTACCACGACAGCACCGCGTCCCGGGACTTGCTGGGACTTTTGGCTCGCGCCAGATTTGCTACCGCGGGAAAGCGGCGCACGATCTCCCGGGCAGCGTCCACACGCTTTGAACCGGACAACAGCAACGCTTCGACCGCCAGCGCCACGAACGCCCGCCTGGTCCAGGTCTCAGACCCGTCCGGCGGCCGCCCTTTGCCAAACGGTTGCGGGCTGAGAACCGGAACAACCCTGCCGGACTCGAGATCGCCGATTGCGATCGCCAGCTTCCCGAACCTCCCGCCGTATCGCTCCTTGGCACCAATCGCGCCCAGGAAATCGGCGACGCCCATGAGCGCCAGGATGCAGCGCTCCTGTTCGGTGTCGGCCGCCAAAGGTTGCTCGAATGCCTCGTGCAATGAATGGAGCAACACCTCAGTGTGCTTGATCAATTCCACCGGGGAAACCGTGACCTGCAACGGGTCTCCGTTGGGCATCGCCGCCTCCAACTCCTGGCGCCCGTCAGTCATCATCCCTGCTCCATCCCTGCTCCGATCAACAAAATTCCCTGCTCGGTGAAAAATAATTCCCTGCTTCCACACCGGCGGCGTTTTCCTTAATGGCCCGAATCGATGCTGCTTTTGCAGATGAACACCGACAGACAACGAGCTTTTTCGTTAAAATTTCCCTGCAAATTCCCTGCTAGCAGGGAATTGGGGTCGGAGACCGGTCCGATCGGGACTGCGACCTCAGCCAGCTAAGTCCTTGTTTTTGCACAAGTTTTGTGATTTGCCCAGAATACCCGCGAACACGGCGCATATGCGGCGTGTGGCGCTGTCTCCGTATCGCAAAACCGAGGACGAAAGCGCGGATTTCGGCGTCTGTCTCCATGGGCCAATTTCGGTATCTCGTTTTCATAAGCACAGTGTGCGGGCGAGCAGTGCCAAGCGCGCCGTGATAGGCGCTCTCGCCGAAAAATTCAGCGAGCAAGTCCGCGCGCGGCGCGCTGGTCAGTCGTGGTGAAGCCAGCGATGGTCGGCGCGCTCATTTCAAGACATTCAGCGTGCAAATCCGAATGCGGCGCGCTGGTCAGCCCAAATGCAGGGAACGCCTTGAAGCAACCGCTTGACCGTCATACATCGGGGCTGGCGACCTTCGACGATGGCCTCAACAATATCGGGCGCAAGGTAGGCAAATCGCAGCAGCCGGCGGACATGGGCCTCGTTGAGTTGGAACTGCCGGGCAATCTCCATCGTGTCGGCATATTTTCCGCTACGAAGGTCTCGCATCCATGACTTGGCACGGGCGATGGCGAGGAGGAGAGCAAGGTTGACGCGTCGCGGCGAGGCATTATGCCCGCCGGGAACGATGATCTCCTTTTGGGCACGAGGCCGCGGATCAGGCAACGGCGCGACGTGGACCAGCGGCGCATCGCGGTCTTCGTCTGGCGCAGCGGTCGTGGACGTTGCCGCCGGCTTGCTGACGATTTGAAGTTCACCGCCTCGAACAACGACGCGCTCGACGGTGTCGCGCACCACTGTGCGCGTCGCGGTGCTCCACCCCGCAGCGGGGCCACCAGCCGAAAGCTCGGGTCGGGACAACTCCCGTGCCAGTATCTCGACCACCAGCCGTTCGACATCGTCGGCATTGACGCGGGCGCGCGAGCCCGCATCGGGTCGGCGGTCATGCAGCAAAGCGCTGCTGATGTAGTAGCGATAGCGGTTGCCCCGGCGCAGCGAATAGCTCGGGGACATGATATTGCCGCGGTCATCGTAGATCAGGCCGCTGAGAAGGGCGCCGCTTTCGACCCTGGACTTGCGTCGCGTCGTGCGATTGTCCGTAAGCCGGGTGTGGACCGCGTTCCACAGCTCCTCGTCCACGATGGCCTTGTGCTCGCCGGGATATGCCATTCCCCTGTGCACGACCTCGCCCCGATAGATGCGGTTCTTGAGCAGATGATAGAGCGCACCGCGCCCGAACGAACAGCCTCCAAATACTCGGCCGGAGGTCAGGACGCGCTGCTTGCTCCGCACCCCGCGGTGGTCCAGGTCTGCCCGCAGTTTCGCAACGCAGCCGAGGGCGAGGTATTGCCGGAAGATCAGGCGAACGCGTTCGGCCTCCTCCTCATTGACGACGAGCTTGCGCTCCTTGACGTCATAGCCGAGCGGGATGGTGCCGCCCATCCACATGCCCTTACGCCGCGAGGCCGCGAACTTGTCGCGGATGCGCTCGCCGGCCAACTCACGTTCGAACTGCGCGAACGAGAGCAGGACATTGAGGGTCAGCCGCCCCATCGAAGTCGTGGTATTGAACTGCTGCGTAACCGCCACGAACGACACGCCATGGGCCTCGAACAGCTCGACCAGCTTGGCGAAGTCGGCAAGCGAACGGGTGAGGCGGTCGACTTTGTAGACCACCACGACGTCGACCTTGCGCGACTGAATGTCAGCGAGCAGCGATTGCAGGGCCGGGCGTTCCAGGGTGCCGCCGGAGATGCCGCCGTCGTCATAGCGGGCTTTGATCAATCGCCAACCCTCGTGGGCTTGGCTTTTGATATAGGCCTCGGCAGCCTCGCGTTGGGCATCGAGCGAGTTGAAGTCCTGCTCCAGGCCGTGCTCGGAGGATTTGCGCGTGTAGACGGCGCAGCGTAGCACCTTGCGTTCATTAGCAGCCATTGCCTGCCTGTGATGATTTGGTGTTGACATCGCGCAAGCCGAAGAAGCGCGGCCCATTCCACTTCGTGCCGGTGATGGCACGGGCGATACTGGATAGGCTGCGATGGGGTTTGCCGTTCCAGAGGAAGCCGTCATCCGTCACGGTGACGTGGTGGGTCGCTCCCTGCCATTCGCGCACCAGAATGGTGCCGGCTCGGGGCAGCGGCGCCGGCGGGGGAACGTCCGTCGTGCCGTTTCGAAGCACACGTGCCGACAGCCGGTCGAGTTCCTTGGCGACCGGCTTGGAGAGTCCACCGAAGCGCCGTTCTTGCCGCGCATAGGCAATGCCGAGAGCGAGAATATCTCGGCCCAACGATGACGGTGGCGTTTCGGCAAGCTCTTCTGTCCATAGTGCCAGCAGTTCGGCACGCGACAACTGTTCAAGGTGTTCGAGTTGGATAATCGCATTGCGGTGGTGAGGCATTGTTCGGCTCCCCTTGGCCGGGCGTCATCGCCGTGACCGCGCCCGTGTCGACCGAGCACCCAAGCGGATCGGGCGCCCGGCCACACATTCCGGTCACGCCGCCTTGCGGCTCGACTTGCCTTTGCGCGGGGCATTCTTGACGACGATGCGGTAGACCCGCTCGGTGTCGGTCTTCTCGGATTCCAGCGTCAGGCCGAGCCTCTTGCGGACCACGCCGGCAAAGAACCCCCGCACCGAGTGCGGCTGCCAGCCGGTTGTTTTCATGATGGCCGCGATGGTCGCACCGTGGCGGCCTTGAAGCATGGCGATCACCGCCGCCTGCTTCGATTCGGCGCGACCCGCTTTGGCGAACTTCTGACGAGCCTTTGCGATCTGCTTGCCCTCCGAACCGGCGCGACGCGAGTGCGGCTGGGGCTGGCGACGGTTCCTCTTTGCCTGTTGCTCCGAGGGCGTCTTGTCGCCCTTCGCACCGGCGCCGTCCTCCTGCGCGCCGATTGCGGCGAGCCCGCGCTCGGTGATGCGTAGCGCGAGCGCTCCTTGATCCTGGTCGCGGCGCCAGATCGGCAGGGTGCCCGCCGCCGGAATTTCCTCAATCAGGTGCTCACTCAGCAGCTTGCTGAGCACCTTTTGTGCTGCGCTGCCCTTGAGCTTGGGGCCAATTTCAATGGCGCCGTCCTGACGCTGCGCGGCAGCGGACAGCAACACCAGTTGGGTATCGGTGAGTTTCATCGGGATCCTCCATTCGGTCAGTAACGGCATCTCGCGCCGTCACCACCGAAGCCCCGCAGTGGCCATCAAGCCGGCGGGGCAGGATCCCGAGTGCGTCGACTACGCTCCTCAGGCCCGCGCAGTGACGCTCTGTTTGCAGCACAAATCCAGTCTTTTCTGAATAATCTTATGGTTGATTTTGGGCCCAGTTGATCATCGAATGATCCTTGCGGAGCACTTAGGTTAATCTTGACTGGTTCGAAAATTGACACGGAGAAGTTCGAATCCTTCCAGGGCAGCCAGCCAGTTCGGTCTCATTGGCGTTCTTTCCGGGTGTGTGAGAACTGCCGATATTTCTGCGGGTTAGGTCATTTCACCCCGGTCTCTGGCCCGCAAAGCAGCTGGACGCGCACTCAAACTGTGATTTTTTGGGCGCCAGTCTCTGCTCGGATTTTTCCAATTTCCGTTTCAGTGATCCGGAGACCGGTTCGACAATCGAGATGATTGTAAAGCCGATCTCCCCCGCGCCTTTAATGGCCGCCTGTGCCGGCGACGATCCACTTTCGATGTATCGGTAAACATTCTCGAGCATCACGATGGCATCATCTACGACAAAGCCGACCGCGATGGTCAGGCCCATCAACGACAAATTGTCGAGGCTGTAGCCCAAAAGATACATCGCGGCGCAGGAGCCGACGAGAGACATCGGGACCGTCACGCTCACGATCATCGTTGCCCAGGCGTCACCGAGAAACAGAAAAATCACGATCACCACAAGAGCTACCGTGATTGCCATGGTTGCCTGCACATCATCGATGGAGGCGCGGATCGTTTGCGTGCGATCCGTCATGACCGAAATATCGATCCCGGGAGGGATGGCCGCTTGGAGCTTCGGCAAGGCCGATTTGATGCGGTCGACGGTTTCTGTGACATTTGCGCCGGGCTGTCGGAAGATGGCGAGCTGCATGCCACGACGACCGTTCGCCCAACCCGCGATCCGCGTATTCTCCGGCCCGTCGACCGCTGTCCCAACGTCGCGGATGCGGATGGGTGATCCATTCCTAAAGCCGAAGATGACGTCGTTGTAGTCTTCGGCCTTAAATAGCTGATCGTTGTTATAAATCGGGAAGCTTTGCGCCGTGCCGTCGAAAACGCCTTTTGGCCCGTCAACCGTCGCCGTCGCTAGCGCAAGGCGGATCTCTTCAAGGCCTACTCCAACCGAGGCAAGCTTGACGGGATCTATCTGGACGCGCACAGAGGGCTTCTGCTCTCCAAGGATGAGGACTTGTGCAACGCCCGAGAGTTGCGAGAGTTGCTGAGCCAGGATGGTGTCGGCGTAATCGTCGGTCTCCGTGACCGAGTGGTTGTCCGAGTTCACCGCAATGATGAAAACAGGGGTATCCGCCGGGTTCACTTTCCGGAAGATTGGTGGGTTCGGCAAGTTCTTCGACAGCTGTCCGGCCGCTGCGTTGATGGCCGCCTGTATGTCCTGGGCGGCGCCGTCGATATTTCGGTTTGGGTCGAATTGCACGGTGATGTTCGATAGGCCGAGCGCACTCGTGGACGTCATCTGAGTGACACCGGATATCTGCGCGAATTGACGCTCCAGCGGCGTGGCGACCGAGGAAGCCATCGTCTCGGGGCTCGCGCCAGGGACGCTCGCCGAGACCAGAATCGTCGGAAAATCGACTTGCGGCAGCGGGGCGACCGGGAGCGCTGGATACGAGATGATGCCAGCCATCAGGATGGCAACCATCAGGAGCGAGGTCGCAACGGGCCGTTGGATGAATGGCGTCGAGATGCTCATGGCGTGATGCCTGCCGGGGTTCCGCCGTCCGCCCGACGTTGCTGCTTGTCACTCGGAAATACCTGGACGCGGGCTCCGGCGCGCAGCTTGTATTGCCCATCGAGAACGACTTGGTCATCCGGCGTCAGCCCGCCCTCGATCAGCGCCACCCCTGTAGCCGACCTTGACGGGGCGCTGCTCAACCGACTGATCGGGCTTGACAACATAAGCGAATGCTCCGTTCGGACCGCGCTGGACCACTTGCGCCGGCACAGTCAGGACGTCGCGGCGAACTCTGAGCAAAAGGCGGGCATTCACGAATTGCCCCGGCCAAAGCGCGTTATCCGAATTATCGAATTTGGCCTTAAGCCGAATCGTTCCCGTCGCCGCACCACCAGCGCTCTGCTACTCTAGCAACTCGTGAATACGCGAGCCGACAGACCGTCGACACGCAACGTGCGTTGGTCATGCAACTTGAGGCGGCCGTTCAAGGAGATCAAGCCGCAATCGACAACGCCACGGTGCAGCTCGGATACACGACAATTGCGTCGCCAATCAGCGGCCGCACCGGAATTCGGTTGGTCGATCGGGGCAACATTGTCCGCGCCACCGCCGCCAACGGACTGGTGATAATTACGCAGGTTCAGCCAATTTCTGTGGTGTTCGGGCTGCCGCAGGATGCGTTAGGCGAGATTACCCGGGAGCTGTCTCAAGGACCACTGAAGGTCCTAGCCTACAACCGCGATGGTACGACGCGGCTCGGAGAGGGCATCCTCGCGCTGATCGACAACCAGGTTGACGTCGAGCCTGGCGTTCGCCAGGAGCGCTTCGTTACGAGCCTTCGCCGCTTGTGCTTGTGCAAGCTGCGCCTGAAACGGACGTGGATCAATTTGCGCCAACACGTCGCCTTCGTTGACGTCCTGACCCTCGATAAACGACACCCTGTCCAGGTGTCCGTCGACCCTCACCTTTACCGTGACGATATTGAACGCACTGACAATTCCGATACCATCAAGGTACATAGGTACATCTTGGCGCTGCACCATAGCTGCCTTCACCGGAACGCTCGGAGCGGGCGGTCGCTGAGGCGCCGCGACGGTCGCTTGCTGCCGCCAAAAATGCCACCCGGCGCCACTAGCCGCCGCTAGCAGCAGCACGAAAATTAACCACCATCCACGACGCGCCATTTCGACCCCATTTCACAACTCATCAGCTCAGACACGGAGTGTTCCTCGATCCGCCGTTGTGCCTATGGCAAGAATCGTTGCAGGCGTGGCGCCTGATGTTTTCATTCTTGCCCTCTCATGGATTGCCATCGCGCTCCTTCGCCGCATTTGCGCCAGCAAGTGCTGGTCTCGTTTGATTAAGGCAATATTACAAGCGGGACCCGGTGCATGGGCCCGGGCCGGACCGTGTGGGTGCTCCGTACCGCCGAATGGCTTAAGGCCGTGCAAAGCGGCTTAACACTGCGATAAACTTGTTGTGCATGGTTGCTGCGACGCAGAGCACCAATCCAAGCCGACGCCTCGCTGGGCCGTTGCCGACAAACAGAGGATGCACGTGCGCCTTCTTGTAATCGAGGACGAACCGCGGATTGTGGATATCCTCAAAAAAGGTCTCGAACGGGCCGGGTTCTCTTTGGACGTCGTGTGTAACTATGCCGATGCGAAGGAGGCGCTGGCGCTCGGTTCTTATGATGCTGCCGTCCTCGATCTCGGGCTGCCGGATGGCGACGGAATGGATCTCCTGGCCGGATTACGTCCCGCACCCAACCGAATTCCGATTCTCATTCTTACGGCACGCGACGCGCTCGAAGCCCGGGTCGCTGGACTTGACGCCGGAGCCGACGATTATCTGGTCAAGCCCTTCGACATCACGGAAGTCGTGGCACGTACGAAGGCGCTGTTGCGGCGTCCAGGCGGAGCACTTGGTGTCGCGTTGCAAGCGGGCAATATCCTTTTTGACACGATCGGACGAGACATGCGTATCGGCGGCGTTCCCGTGCACTTGCCCCGGCGCGAGTGCACAATCTTGGAAATTCTGCTGCGGCGTCAGGGGCGTGTCGTGCCGAGGGCCGTCCTGGAAGAACGGCTCTACGGAATCGACGACGACGTCGAATCAAATGCCGTTCCAGTCCACGTTCACCATTTGCGGCGCAGATTGCAGGAAGCCAATGCAACTGCAGAAATCCATACGGTGAGAGGCATAGGATATTTGCTGGCCGAGAGCAAAAAGTGAAACCGGTACGCTTCCGATCGCTGCAGTTACGGCTCGCGGTACCGCTGGCGGCCTTGTACATTGCGGCCACCGCGATAGCGGTTGGAGTCCTGATCTATCAAGCCTACGACACCGCAAGCTCGTTGAACGATCGCGAGCTCGTCCTCCGCGCGGAGGATTTGGCTCGTTCGGTGACCAAAAACGATGCCGGAGCGCTGGAGCTGAAGTTGTCTACAAGACACGCAGCCCTATACGCGGCGTCGACGGACGACATTTTCGCTATTCGCGATGCGTCCGGCTGGCTTGTCGCTGCGTCTCCAACCGAGTTCGGCGATCGTGTGGCGAAATGGCCGCTCGCCAAGGACGACCCGAGCTATTTCCGTCTGTCCAACCTCGGTTCGACAGATTACTACGGCCTGAGCATCGAGCTTGCGTCACCTGCCGGACTGGTTTCAGTTTCAGTCGCCCGGGCCACCGACGCGAATGCAATCGTGCGCTCGCTTTTGCGGGAATTCGTCTTCGACGCGGCTTGGGTGAGTCCGCTGCTGATGGCTGCCACGCTCGGGATCGGCATTCTCGTTATCCGAAGAGGCTTTAGACCGGTAATGGAAATCTCGCGCATGGCGGCCGTAATCGGTCCGAACGCGACTTCGGTCCGTCTACCTCGAGAGGACCTGCCCGCCGAGCTCGAACCTCTGGTGGACGCCGTCAACCGTGCGTTCGACCGTCTTGAGGACGGGTTCGCAGTCCAACGCCAATTCACGGCAAATGCTGCGCATGAGCTTCGCACTCCTCTCGCTATCGTCACCGGCACGCTCGACACCATGGAGGGAAACGGCGAGCTTATCAAACTGAAGGACGACGTGGCGCGCATGAACCGCTTGGTTGAGCAGCTCCTGCGGGTGGCGCGGCTTGATGCCGTCGCCCTCGAGTTGGGCACCGTCGACTTGAACGAAGTGGCAAGTTCGGCGGTAGTGATGATGGCGCCATGGGCGATTGCGCGGGATCGCACGGTTGCATTCGTTGGTGCCGAATCGCCCGTTTACGTCTCTGCGAATGCTCCCGCGGTGGTGGACGCGATCAGAAATCTGATCGAAAACGGCATCCTGCACTCGCCTCCCATGGGGGAAGTTGTCGTGACAGTTCACTCGGGCGGCTGCGTAAGCGTAGCGGATACCGGGGCGGGCGTGCCTCTCTCGGACCGTGAACGAATTTTTGACCGCTTTTGGCGCGGCGGGGGACCCAAAGCGCAAGGAGCGGGTTTGGGCCTCGCGATCGTACAGGAGATCATGAAAGCGCATAGCGGTGGGGTCACCGTAGCGGACAATTCCGTCGTAGGCGCGCTTTTTACTCTCGATTTTCCGATGGCCGAGGAACAGCAACCAACTAAGGCTTAACTTGACCGCAAGAGAACAGATTTCAGTGCCGTGCACACCCGCGTCCTCCGTACTCCCAGCCGGCCGCCGCGCCTCTTTAATGCGATTCGATATCGATTTCTGAAAAATATGTAACGCTATCAGCTTTAGTCCAAATTCCGACCTTTCCGGCTTCGGAAAATGTTGCATCGCGGACCTGAATAACGCGTGCCCCGTTGAAGGCTACTTCGATCAGGTCGCCCTCAGCCTTGAGCGACAGCGTATGCCAAGTTCCGCTCGCAACTTTGAGGTTTTGGCCGGTAATCTGCCGGCGGACACCCTCCACGACCTTGTAAAATCGAACGTTGTCTTCAAGTGCATTGGCCCGCGCAACATAGTAGTTGAGGGAATCCTGTGCACGCACGATGATTCCGCCTGCCTGATCCACGCTGCCGGCCACGGGTTTGAATCGAACGGACACTTCCACGTCTTTGGCCCAGAGACCTTCATAGACGCACATCGGAAAGCGGTA
>Ga0126369_10004125_pt1 | contig 10602 bp, 8 predicted proteins | sample PanSoiMetaPlot_1_FD_109646 | JGI IMG/M metagenome (GOLD analysis project Ga0126369, IMG submission 109646) | Tropical forest soil microbial communities from Panama - MetaG Plot_1 | ecosystem: Environmental > Terrestrial > Soil > Tropical forest > Bulk soil | place: Panama | collected 2016-02-17
TCGTGAACCACATCCCAGTCGCCAGCACCAGGGACAAGACTTTGAGTCCGAGGTTATGCAAGACGTAGCGTTGGACGAATGTGATCATGATTGCGGCTCCGAAGGAGTACCTGCCTCGGATTTCCGTTGTGGAGTGGGCCCCATGAGATGAGATTCCAGGTTGGCGTCGGCCTCGTCATCGATGTTCTGCGCGACCGGAGTTGGCAACGCGACCGGGGTCATGTGGCGGCGAAGTTCACTTCCCAACCGCTCGCGTAACTGCTCAACGGTAAGATCGCGTTCGATGCGGCCTCCCACGGCAAAACTGATCGCACCTGTTTCTTCCGAGCAGATCACCGCGATGGCGTCCGTCTCTTCGGTAATACCGATGCCGGCGCGATGGCGCGTGCCGAGTTGCGTGGAAAGAAGAGGATTCATCGAGAGCGGAAGAAAACATGCCGCGGCCGCGATGCGATCCTTCTGCACAATGACGGCGCCGTCGTGAAGAGGGGCACTTGGGCGGAAGATCGTGGCCAGCAGATCGTAGGAAAGCCGGGCGTCGAGTGGAACTCCGCTTTCGATGTGCGTGCGCAGGCCGATTTCGCGCTCAATGATGATCAGAGCACCGGTCTGGTGCTGCGAAAAGAGATTCGCTGCAAGCACGATGTCGTCGTAGGAATCGCCTTCAATGGCAGACGATCGCAGGAATGCGAGGCGGCGTCCCAGATCGGCGAGAACGTGGCGAATCTCCGATTGAAAAACAACGATGAGCGCAAACACTACGTAAGGCAGGACGTGCGCGACCACCCAATTTAACGTGGTCAACTCGCCAATGCGTGCCAGATAAAAAATGACTGAGACGACAATTAGCCCAGCGAGCATCGGCACGGCCCGGGTGCCGCGAATCATCACCAGAACCTGGTAGATCAGGACGGCGACGAGCACGATATCGAGCGCAATCCACGCCCCTTGCTGCCATCTTGTAATAACCGGAACCACCCGTAATGGACTCCTGCTTCAACTTAGACTCTGGAAACTCTATTGTAATGCAGGCTGCCGATTGCCCCTTGCAGCCGATACGCTGCATGCGACAGCAGATTCCTCCGGCTTCGCCGGTCGGATGGGCAGGATTACTTTTTTGGTTCCTTTTTCGTGACTGATGCCTGGATTTCGCCACCGGCCAGACGGGCTGAAATCTGATCACCGAGACTGACCGTAGCGGGATCTTTTAGCAGCTTGCCGTCAGCATCAAAGACAAGCGCATATCCGCGATCGAGGATGGCCAGTGGAGACAGCGATTGGAGAGCCGTATCCAGGCGTTCGCTGCGGACACGATGCTGCAAAAGCACGTTGCGGGTCACGGCGACGAGCGCGGTCGTTTTGCTGTCGAGTTCTTTACGCATGCCCGAGAGGACTAGGCGCAGGTCGTAGTGGCGAACTGCGGCTGAGATCGTTTCCCACTGGCGGCGCATTCGTTCGAGCAGGCCGCGCTCGGCGAGTTCTATGCGGTGGGTGAGGTCGTCAATCTTCTGCTGGTGCTGACGGATGACTTCCATCATGCGCGCAAAGGCACCGTGCTGGGCGAGTTCGGTAAGGGCCTGGCGGCCCATCAAGAGCCGGTAGCGCATGGCGCGGCTCAGGCGTTCGTGAAGTGCGGCTGCTTGGTCTTCAATTTCCTGGCGTGATCGGATCACCAGTTCTGCGGCGGCCGACGGAGTGGGAGCGCGCAGGTCGGCTACGAAGTCGGTGATCGTGAAGTCCGTTTCGTGTCCGACCGCAGAAATCACGGGAATTTCAGATGCCGCGATGGTGCGAGCCAGGCCTTCGTTATTGAAGGGGGCGAGGTCTTCGGCCGAGCCGCCACCCCGCGCGACGATGATCACTTCAACGGTTTTTCGCTGGTTGAAGAAGCGAACGCCTGACGCAACCTCGAAGGAAGCAGCATCGCCCTGCACCTGGGCGGGAAAGATCAGGACGTTCACGGAATGATGGCGCCGCTGCAGAATGTTGAGAATGTCACGTAGAGCGGCGGCTTGGGGAGAAGTGACCACCCCGATTCGCGCCGGTAGCGACGGGATCGGCTTTTTGCGCTCGGCGACGAAGAGTCCTTCGGCTTCGAGTTTTGCTTTGAGCTGCTCGAAAGCGAGTTGCAGTGATCCAGCGCCTTTTGGCTCGATATGCTCGGCGGAGATTTGCAGTTCGCCGCGATCTTCGTAGATGGTCACGCTGCCGCGAACGACGACCTGAAGACCGTCCGCTGGACGAAACCGCAGAAGCCGCGCTGAGGAACGAAACATCACCACGCGAATCTGCGCGTTGCCATCTTTTAGGGTGAAATATAGATGTCCGGATTCTGGCGCACGGAAGTTGGAGATTTCACCTTCGACCCAGGCGTCGGAATATTCGCGCTCGATGTGCGTGCGAACAGCCGCAACGAGATCGCGCACCTTCCAGACGCGCCGCTCGGGCGGTCGGAAGGTGAATCCCAACTGATCATGGAACGAAGACATTTACGGCAGTGTAACGCACGGAGAGCAAGCACCACAGAGGGCACAGAGGAGCACGGGGATATCGAGGTTCGAAACAAGATAGCCTTCGACAGGAGAAAGTCAAAAGCCCCACTTCCCGCGCCAACGACGCGCGAGAAATGGGACATCCAATCGTGCGCAAGTTAGAAGGTTGCGTCCAGGTGGAAGACGTCGCCGATTTGCAGCGTGGCGCGGTTGTACATCACCAGGTTTCCGCCAATGACCACGTGCACATAGTTCGGAGGTGGTGGAGGGAGCATGACTTCGAGTTCACGCGGGCAGGGCTGCATTTTCTTCTGCAAGCCTGGCGGCAGGGTTCCGTTCACAATGAGTTGGCGTTCCAAGCCAGGAGGCAAACGATCGCGCTTCGCCAGTCCGGGCGGCAGATGATCATAGTGGGCCCGGTACCACTCGTGGATGTCTCGGTCGCGGTCGGCGTAGCGACCGTGACCTTGGCCGTGACCATGACCATGTCCGTGCCCGTGATCCCGATCGTGATCGTAGTCGCGGTCATCACCATCACGGTCGTGTTTGTCGTGTCCGTGGCCATTGCCTTGAGCCAAAGCGACGGTGCTCGAAAGCGCCAGGCACAGCGCGGCAAACGCGCTGGCGCGGAAAAATAGCCTTAGTGTCATTGAACCTCCTCTGCTTGCGGGAAATTCCAGAATACAGAAGAAACGCCGGCCGCCACAGGTTACGGGAGGACACTCGCTCCCTATCTCCTTGGTGCCCTGAGCGTTACAGTTGTTGTTTCGACCCGGCTGACCTGGTTTGGAGCCACAAGCCTGAGTTGTGCCAACGACTATAATCCTTGCCCATGAATCTCGAACAGAAAGTCGAAGAGCTGAAGAGACGCAACCAGCTAGCCGAAGATGGCGGCGGGGCAAAGCGACGCGAGCGCCAGCATAAAGAAGGCAAGATGTCGGCTCGCGAGCGCATCGAGTTTTTGCTCGACGAAGGGACGTTCGAAGAAACCGACAAGCTCGTCACGCACCGCTGCAACGACTTCGGCATGGCCGAGCAGAAGATTTATGGCGACGGATTCGTTACCGGCTACGGCCGGATCGAGGGCCGGCTGGTGTATGTGTTCGCCCAGGATTTCACCGTGTTCGGCGGATCGCTTTCGGAAGCGAATGCTGGAAAGATCGTAAAGGTCATGGATCTGGCTGCGAAGATGGGCGCGCCCTTGATCGGCTTGAACGATTCTGGCGGCGCGCGCATTCAAGAAGGGGTGATGTCGCTGGCAGGTTATGCCGACATCTTTCTGAGAAATACCTTATATAGCGGGGTGGTGCCGCAGATCTCAGCGATTATGGGACCGTGTGCCGGCGGTGCTGTGTACTCTCCCGCGATTACGGACTTCGTTGTCATGGTCGACAAGACTTCGTACATGTTCATCACCGGGCCGGATGTCATCAAGACCGTCACACATGAGGAGGTCACGAAGGAGCAACTTGGCGGTGCGATGACACACAATGGGACGTCGGGCGTCGCGCATTTTGTCGCACACGATGACGCAGAATGTCTCTCTATGGTGCGGGAGTTGCTGAGTTTTGTTCCCTCAAACAATCTCGAGGACCCTCCGCGAAAGACGTGCACCGACCCAGTCGATCGCGCCGATGCCGCGCTTGACAAGATCGTGCCGCCGCAATCCAACCAGCCTTATGACATCAAAGACGTCATTCATTCGGTAGTTGATGACGGATATTTCTTTGAGGTGCAGGAGCACTACGCGAAGAATATTGTCGTAGGATTTGCGCGGCTCGACGGACGCTCGGTAGGCATCGTGGCGAACCAGCCTTCCGTTTTGGCCGGGACTCTGGACATCAATGCTTCAGTCAAGGGTGCGCGTTTTGTGCGGTTCTGTGACTGCTTCAACATTCCGCTGGTGACGTTTGAAGATGTGCCGGGATTTCTACCCGGGACCGCGCAGGAATACGGCGGAATCATCAAGCACGGTGCGAAGCTGCTCTTCGCGTTCGCCGAGGCGACCGTGCCCAAAGTTACCGTCATCACACGCAAGGCATATGGCGGCGCCTATTGCGTCATGGCGTCAAAACACATTCGCACTGATGTGAACTATGCATGGCCAACCGCTGAGATCGCAGTGATGGGTCCGGAGGGCGCGGTCGACATTGTGTACAAGCGCGAACTCGACGCGGCCGGCCCGAACCGCGATCAGGTGCGACGAGACAAGATCGAAGAGTTCCGCGACCGTTTCGCCAATCCTTACGTAGTAGCGGATCGGGGGTTCGTCGACGCCGTCATCCAGCCGCGCGACACGCGGAAGAAGCTGATTCAGGCGCTCGCGATGTTGGAGACGAAGAGGGATAAGAATCCGCCGAAGAAGCACGGGAATATACCGCTGTAGATCGTGAAATTGTCGAACGGGCTAGAGACGTAGCTTGCAACGTCTCTGCCGCAGCACCACGCAACATCTGGTTTGGCAATAGCGTCCGCAAGACGTAGCAAGGTACGTCTCTACGAAATTCTCCTAGGAGCGGCTATCGCGATATGAGTAAGACATCGATTCTGTTCTGCCTTTTGGCTCTTCCATTGTTTGCGCAGGACTCATCAACCTGGCTCTCCTCCCTCCCACAGGTGAAGGACTATGTCCAACACCGTGCCTCGAGCTATGACCGCAGCGGGGGGAATGCCGACTTCCGACCGATTGCTCCTGGAGAGACGCTGACTCTGCTGGACGACGCCGGACCCGGAATTGTCACGCATGTGTGGGTGACGATCGCGAGCGACGATCCGAATCATTTGAAGGCGCTGGTTCTGCGCATGTATTGGGATGGAGAGGCCACTCCAAGCGTGCAGGCTCCGATCGGCGATTTTTACGGCATGGGACTGGGCGAGTATCACTCGTATCAGTCGGCGCCGTTACAGGTCGGCTCTGACAAGGCTTTGAATTGCTTCTTTCCCATGCCTTTTCAGAAGCACGCTCGCATCACCGTAACGAATGAGGGAGCCATCAAGACGGACGCTTTTTACTTCAACGTCGACTATCGGACTTACAGCAAGCCGCTGGCTGCGGACCAGCTTTACTTTCATGCGCAGTATCGACAGGCGGCGCCTGCTCCAGGGACGACGAATCAGTGGAAGTCGAACGGTGACATGGATAGCAAAAAAAATCTGGATGGGGAAGGGAACTATGTCTGGATGGAAGCCGCTGGCCGCGGACATTTTGTCGGCGTGACGATGTCGGTCCTGCAGAATCAGGACAAGTGGTTCGGCGAGGGCGATGACATGTTCTTCGTCGACGGCGAAAAGCTGCCCTCAATCAACGGCACAGGCACCGAAGACTATTTTCTTGGCGCGTGGGATTTCGGTGGGCACCCGTTTTCGTATCAGCTCTATGGAGCGCCTGTTGTAGGAGCAGAACTCGCCGGCGGCCGCTCGTCCGTGTATCGCTTTCATCTTGACTCTCCGATTCCGTTTACAAAATCGCTGCGCGCGACGATCGAGCATGGACATGCCAACCATCGCTCGGATAATTATTTCTCAGTAGCCTACTGGTACCAGACCGAGCCACACGCCGCGTTCCCTGCGCTGCCAGGTCTGGAGCAGCGGATTTTGCGAATCTATTCTGTGGGCGGACCTGGGAACGCAGAGAGGTAGCGAGCAGAGCGATGAGTAAAGCCCTGAAGGCATCAGAATGCGGTCATCTTTTTCTTTGGCGGATTCTGGCCGCGCATCGACCGCAAATGACCGAACCGGCTCTGCAGAGATACTTAGGTAACGCCTATCACGAGGATTGTGATTGCCAGTCGGAGTGGTTGTTAGTCAAGGCTCTGGAGTGAGCAGATTCCTTGACAGGGGCGGGTTCTGAAGGTATTGTGCCGCGTAGGATTGGCGCGGATATCTCGGGCTCGCAGCCGACCTGCTTTTCTTCCCTTCCTCCAAAGCCCCGAACAGTGCATTGGTCAAACTCCGATTCCCCCGGTGAAGGTCGAGCCATGTCATCTGGCCGTGGAAGTAGCCACCTTTCTGTTCGAGCTCTTCTCGTCTTAGTTATCGCTCTTCTTCTCTTGTGCAGTGTCGTGCTGCCAGTGAGAGCGTCAGCCGGCATTGGCTTCCAACCCGTCAATCCGGATGAATTGAAGATGAAGAGTGAGCCGGAAGCACCGGGAGCGCCAGCGATCATCTTGTTTCGGGAAGTGGACCGTAATGATGACCGCTACATGCCACACGAGGACAACTATCTCCGCATCAAGATTCTGACTGAAGAAGGGCGTAACTTTGCCAACGTCGAACTTGGCTTTGAAAAGGGGCTCGAGAACATCGTGAATGTTCACGGGCGAACCATAAGGGCAGATGGATCGATCGTAGAGTTTGACGGCAGAGTATTTGAAAAATCGGTGGTGAAGGGACGGCGCGGAACGGCTTTTCTAGTAAAGGCCTTCACCCTCCCCAGCGTAGAGGTTGGCTCGATCATCGAGTACTTTTACACAGTCGATCTCAAGGAACATTACGTATTCAATTCGCGTTGGATTCTCAGCCAGGACCTGTTCACCAAAGATGCGCGGTTTACGCTCAAGCCGTACAGCAGCCCGTACAACGAGTTTCACTTGAGGTGGACGTGGCAGCTGTTGCCGCAAAGCGCTCAGCCAAAGCAGGGTCCGAACGGCGTTGTAGAAATGACCGCGCACAATATTGCGGCGTTCCAGACCGAAGATTTCATGCCGCCGGAAAACGAACTGAAGGCGCGCGTGGATTTCATCTATGAAGAGGAGCAACCGGGCAGCGATCCGGATAAGTTCTGGAAGACCATTGGCAAGAAACGGAATAGCGCCTTGGAGAGCTTCGTGGGCAAACGCAAGACGATGGACGAAGCTGTGGCGCAGATTGTTTTGGCGACTGATACTCCGGAGCAAAAGCTGAGAAAGATCTACAGCCGCGTACAGCAAATACGCAACACGTCGTACGAAATCCGTAAAACCGAGCAAGAGGAGAAACGGGATAAGGAGAAGGCCATTGCAAATGTCGAGGACATTTGGAAGCGCGGCTATGGCGATGGCATGCAGCTCACTTGGCTTTTCCTGGCACTCGCACGCGCGGCAGGATTCGAAGCCCATGGGTGCTGGGTTTCGGACCGACGGCAGTACTTCTTCCATCGCAATCTGATGGAGAGCGGACAATTGGACGCAAACGTGGTGCAGGTGAAGTTGGATGGAAAAGACGTTTACTTTGATCCCGGCGGAGCCTTCACTCCGTTCGGGATGCTGACCTGGTCGGAAACCGGCGTGGTCGGATTGCGTCTTGATGCCGACGGAGGAACATGGATTCAAACAACGATTCCTCAGGCATCCGAATCACAGATTAGGCGGGACGCGAAGTTGAAGTTGTCGGACACCGGAGACTTGGAGGGCCGGCTGACGGTCACGTATACCGGGTTGGAAGCAATGTACCGCCGGCTGGAGCAGCGCCATGAGGATGACACGGCCCGCAAGAAGTACCTGGAAGACTCAATCAAAGAGCAGATTCCGGCAGCTGCAGAGTTGGAACTGACGAACAAACCAGACTGGACGAGTACAGGAACTCCGCTGGTTGCAGTTCTGGATCTCAAAATTCCGGGATGGGCATCAGGCGCGGGAAAGCGAGCGTTACTCCCCGTGGGGTTTTTCACCGCGCACGAGAAAAACATCTTCGAGCATACTAACCGGGTTTATCCGATCTACTTTGAGTATCCCTACCAGAAGATTGACGACGTGACCGTGGACTTGCCGCCCGGTTGGAAGGTCGGCAGCGTGCCGCCTCAGAAGACACAGGACAGCAACGTAGTGCTCTACGACATGAAAGTTGAAGGCGGCAAAGGCACTGTCAACGTTGTTCGGAAGCTTAACGTGGATATCGTTTTAGTGGACGTAAAGTATTACGCCGCGTTGCGGAACTTTTTCCAGATAGTGAGAACCGGTGATGAACAACAGATCCTGCTGCAACCCTCAGATGCAACGGCGAGCAACTAAGAACTTCGGCCTTCTTCAACTTGCAGGATTTGTGCTGCTGGCGTGTGCCACATGCCTGGCGGGGGATGCCCCGCAATGGCTGCATGCCCAGTCGAATGTGACCCTGCCCGCTTACGACGACAAAACCGATGCTGTCCTCTTGTACTCGGAGACTGAGGTCACGGTAGTTTCGGTCGATAAGATCAAGACGACGGTACGCGAGGCTTACAAGATTCTGCGGCCAAATGGGCGCAGCCGTGGCACGGTACATGTCGCTTTCAATCCACAGCAAAAGGTCAAGAGCCTTCACGGATGGTGTATTCCGGCCCAGGGGAAAGATTACGAAGTAAAGGACAAGGATGCGATTGAGGCCTCGCTTAGTCTCGAGGGCGCCGAGTTGATCTCGGATGTGAAGTACAAGCAACTTCAGATTCCGGCATCCGAACCGGGGAACATCGTTGGATACGAATATGAACTGGAAGACCACCCGTTTTTCCTGCAAGACGAGTGGGTCTTTCAAGGACGCGATCCGGTGCGGGAAAGCCACTATTCCCTGCAACTGCCCCAGGGTTGGGAGTTCAAGACTTCCTGGGTCAACCGTGCCGAAGTCAGTAGCAGCCAAGCGGGAAATAATCGGTGGCAGTGGGCTCTGAGCGATGTGAAAGCGATCCGGAACGAACCTGCCATGCCGCCGATCGAAGGGGTGATGGGACAGATGATTGTCACCTTTTTCGCTCCAGGGGGAAAGACCGGGTTCGCCGCCTGGGACGATATGGGCCGCTGGTACTCGGCATTGCTCGCCGGACGCATCGATGCTACGCCTGAAATCAAGCAGCAGGTTGCGACGGTTACATCGGGGAAGGCTACGCAGTTGGCAAATATGGAAGCGATAGCGAAGTTCGTTCAGAGCGACATTCGCTATGTGGCAATCGAACTCGGAGTTGGCGGCTTTCAACCGCATCCCGCGGCGGAGGTTTTCGCGCACCGGTATGGAGACTGCAAAGACAAGGCAACCCTAACGCGATCGATGCTACGCGAGATCGGTGTGGAGAGTTTCCATGTTGTCATTAACACAGAGCGCGGAGCCGTAACAATGGAGACTCCGGCTCATCACGGGTTTAACCACGCGATTGTTGCGGTCAAGTTGCCAGAGGGCATCAAGGATTCTTCTTTAGTCGCGACGATGCAGGATCCAAAGCTGGGGCGGCTTATGTTTTTTGACCCCACCGACGAGATGACACCATTCGGCCAGATTCGCGGCGCTCTGCAGGCCAACTATGGCCTGTTGGTGACGCCCGATGGCGGTGAGTTGATTCGTTTGCCACAACAACCATCGGAGATGAACAGCATCGAGCGTACTGCCAAACTGACGCTCGATGGCCAGGGAACGTTGATGGGCGAAGTAAAGGAGGTACGTCTGGGGGAGCGCGCCTCATCGGAACGTTGGGCTCTTCGCACCGTGAACAAGGACCAGGACCGGATCAAACCAATCGAAGCGCTGTTAGCCAGTGCGCTTCCGAGCTATCGGATCACGAAAGCGCAAGTCATCAACCTCAGTCGCACTGACCAGCCATTTGGTTTCGACTACTCGTTTCAGTCCACAGGCTATGCCAAGAATGCAGGGGGCCTGCTGCTCGTGCGGCCACGGGTGCTGGGGAATAAGGGATATGGGTTCCTGGAAACCAAAGAGCCACGGAACTTCCCGATCGAACTCGAGGCGCCGGCGCGCGACATCGATAGTTTTGAAATCACGATTCCCGCCGGCTACGTCGTCGACGATATTCCTCCGCCGGTCGACGCGGACTATGGATTCGCCAGTTATCACTCCAAGACCGAGATAAAGGGCAACGTGATCGACTACACGCGGACCTTTGAAGTGAAGGAACTCAGCGTGCCCGTAAGCCGCGCGGACGACCTCAAGAAGTTCTACCGCATCATTGCCGGGGATGAGAGGAACACGGTCGTGCTGAAGGCTGTAGGCCAGTAACAGTCGGCAGAAAGCAAATTCCTCCCCTTCGACTTCGCTCTGAGTCGGAATGACAAAATGAGAATGCTACCGCTAGAGATTAACGGCTGAGGGCTGAGAGCTGAGAGCTGAGAGCTGAGAGCGGAAGGCCGCAGGCTCGTGCCGCCAAAAAGTAAGA
>Ga0126369_10004126_pt1 | contig 10601 bp, 7 predicted proteins | sample PanSoiMetaPlot_1_FD_109646 | JGI IMG/M metagenome (GOLD analysis project Ga0126369, IMG submission 109646) | Tropical forest soil microbial communities from Panama - MetaG Plot_1 | ecosystem: Environmental > Terrestrial > Soil > Tropical forest > Bulk soil | place: Panama | collected 2016-02-17
GATCGAGATCGCGATCTCGGGCGGAGTGCGGCTGCCGATATAGAGCCCGATCGGGCCGTGCAGTCGTGCGATCTGCTCGTGCGAGAGATCGAATTCTTCGAGACGCTTTCGCCGTTTGGCATTGTTGGCGCGCGATCCGAGGGCGCCTACGTAGAACGCCGGTGACTTGAGCGCTTCCATCAAGGCAAGGTCGTCGAGCTTGGGATCGTGCGTGAGCGCCACGACTGCGCAGCGCTCGTCAAGCTTCATCTGCACGACCGTATCGTCGGGCATCGTCTTCACTAGCGTGATGGCGGGAATGTCCCAGGTCTCGGTGTATTCCTCGCGTGGGTCGCAGACGGTGACCTGGTAGTCGAGCCCGACCGCGATCTGCGCCAGGTATTTGGACAGCTGTCCGGCACCGATTACGAGCATGCGGTAGCGCGGCCCGTGCACCGTGGTGAGGATCTCACCGTCGAATGCGAGACCGTCGCTTGCGCGCGCAGGACCCAGTGTGACGCGCGCACTCTGAAGCTCCAGCGTGCGCGCGACAAGCCGCCCCTGCTGCACTTGAGACAGCAATTCGCTCATCTGGCTCGCCCGAGTGAGCGGCTCAAGCACGAGTTGAATGGTACCGCCGCAGGGCAGGCCGAACTTCCGCGCATCCTCGGCCGTGACACCGTAGGTCACCGACTGCGGACGCGTCACGTAGGCACCCTCGCGGCGCGAACGTTCCACGATGTCGTCCTCGATGCATCCTCCGGAGACCGAGCCCACGACATGACCGTCCTCGCGCACCGCGAGAAGCGCCCCGGGCGGCCTCGGCGAACTGCCCCAGGTCTTGACCACGGTGACGAGCAGCACGCGCTTGCCCGCGTCGAGCCATTCGACGCTCCTGCGCAAGACTTCGAGATCTACGCTGTCCATGAATTCACCGACTTAAGCCCCGGATAGCAATCGGACCCGACTCCGAACGGTTCGTTCGAAGCCATTCTACGTCCTTGCGGACTGAATCATCCAATACACCACAATAGCCAAGATGATGGCGGCCGCGAGCGCGAGGCGCAGCCACATGCGCCGCCAGCCTTGCGCCGTTTCGGGGACAGGCGCAGCCGGCGCTGCGGCAGCCGTCGGCGGCGTCAGCCGCTCGGCGAAGCGAGCGAAGAAATCGTCGGCGAGCTTCGCCGCCGCCCCGTCGATCAGTCGCGAGCCCACCTGCGCTAGCTTGCCACCGACCTGTGCCTTTGCGGTGTAGTCGATCCGCGTCCCACCATTCTGTGCGGCAAGCGATACCTGCGCCTCGCCTCTCGCAAAACCGGCGGCGCCGCCCTGTCCTTCGAAGTGGATGATGTACGACTTCGAAGGCACGATGTCGCTCAAACGGATCAGTCCCGTGAATCGGGCACTGACCGGGCCTACACGAGAAGTTACGGCCGCCTTGAGCTCGTTCTCGCCGGTTCTCTCGAGCGACTCGCACCCGGGGATGCACGCTTTGAGCGTTTCCGGATCGTTGAGCGCGGCCCACGTCGCTTCGATCGATGCTGGGACGGTTCGCGTATTGGTCAGTTCCATGATCGCTCCCTCGTCGAGTTGCTCACGCAGCCCGGCCGAGCTCGAATTCGGACTCAGCCTGGCGGCGCAGACCGCGCTGGCGCGCGAATGCAGCCGCCAGCTGCTTCAAGCTCTCGAGATTGTGCACCGGGAGAAACTCGTCCACGTAGGGGAGCATCGCTCGGATCCCCGCCGGTCGCGCCTCGAACCTGTCGTAACGCAGGAGCGGATTGAGCCAGATCAGTCGCCGGCACGACTTGGCGAGGCGCTCCATTTCCGCTTCCAGGCCGTGACCCACGTCGCTGTCGAGGCCGTCGCTGATCAGCAAAACGACCGCCCCTTGCGCGAGCAATCGGCGCGACCAGCGACGGTTGAACTCGGCGAGGCAAGCGCCGATGCGTGTCCCGCCGGCCCAGTCCGTGACTGCGGCACTCACCCGCGCGATGGCGATGTCGACATCGCGTCGCTTGAGGTGCCGTGTAATGTTGGTGAGGCGAGTTCCGAAGAGCAGCGTGTGAACGCGGTCACGATCGTTCGTGATCGCGTGCAGGAAGAATAGCAGCATCCGCGAATAGCGGTCCATCGAGCCCGAGATGTCGCACAGCACGACCAGCGGTGGACGGCGATGCCGCCGACGCCGCCATGCAAGCGGCACGACCGCGCCGCGCGCCGAGGCCATGGCTCGGAGCGTGGCGCGCAGATCGACTTCGGTCCCGCGACTTGCAGCGACGCTGCGACGTATCGGCAGCTCGGGCAACGGCAGCCGCAGCCGCGCCATCATCGCCTTCACCTCGACCAGCTCGCCAGCGCTCATCGATTCGAAGTCCTTGCTCTGGAGCACCTCGCGGGGCGAGAAGGTGAAGACTGCGTCGATCGTGGTCGCCTGGTCGTAGACCTCGCGCTCCGACTGACGCGGCGGCGACAACGCTTCGGCGAGCCGCGCGGGAAGCGGTGCTTCGGCCTCGGCGCGTGGCGTGCGTCCATACACCTTGGGCAGCAGCAGCTCCATCATCCGCTCGAGAAGCCGCGGGTTGCGCCAGAAGAGCTCGAACGCCTGGGCAAAGAGCGCCTGCTGCTCGTGGCGCTCGATCAGTACCGACTCGAGCGCGGCGCGAAAGTCCTCGCGCCGCTCGACGCCCACTGCCTCGACCGCTTCGAGCGCGGTGATGACCTTGGCCGGCCCCACCGGCAATCCGGCTGCCCGCAGCACGCGGCAGAAGTGGAGGATGTTGTCCGCGAGCCGCTCGCGGGCGAACACTCGCGACGCGGCAGTGCTCACGAGGTCGTTCCGATGGCTTGCGCCTCCGCACGCGCGTCAGCAATGAGCTGGGCCGCGACCTCCGGCGTAATCGCACCGATGTCGTCCTGATACTTGAGCAGCGCGCCCAGCGTATTGGCAACGGTCTCCGGATCGAGGGAGAGCCGATCGAGCGCGACCAGCGCCTCGGCCCAGTCGAGCGTTTCCGCGATGCCGGGAGCCTTGAAGAGGTCCATGCCGCGAAGGCGCTGCGTGAACGCGACGACCTCGCGCGAAAGCCGGGCGTCGGCGCCAGGCACCTTGCGCCGCAGGATCGCCAGCTCGCGCTGCGCGCTCGGATAATCCACCCAGTGATAGAGACAGCGCCGCTTGATCGCGTCGTGAATCTCGCGCGTTCGATTCGATGTGATGACGACGATCGGCGGGTGCGCAGCCCTGATCGCGCCAAGCTCGGGGATCGTCACCTGATACTCGGCGAGCACCTCCAGCAGATAGGCCTCGAAGGGCTCGTCGGTCCGATCCAGCTCGTCGATCAGCAGCACCGGAGCCGCGCCATCGCCAGACTCGAGTGCCTGCAGAATCGGCCGCCGGATCAGGAAGCGCTCCGTAAAAATATTGCTCGCAAGCGATTCGCGATCGACCTTGCCCTGCGCCTCGGCCAATCGAATCTCGATCATCTGCCGTGGATAATTCCACTCGTACACGGCAGATGCAGTATCGAGACCTTCGTAGCATTGCAGCCGGACCAGCGACCGCCCCAGCGACCTCGCCAGCACCTTGGCGATCTCGGTCTTGCCTACGCCGGCCTCGCCTTCGAGGAACAGCGGCCGCCGCATTTTCAGCGCGAGAAAGACGCTGGTGGCGAGCCTGCGATCGGCGAAGTAGTCGTGCCGTTCGAGTAGCGAGAGGACGGCGTCGACGCTCGTGGGAAGCGCTGGAGTTGTCATGCGTGGGGAGCCGACCGGCCAATCGGTCGACAGAGGATTATAGCGCCCCAGCACGGCAGACCCTCGTCTAACGGCGATCCGGCCGCCGCGCAGCCGCGACGGTAGAATCCGCGCTGCCGGAGAGCGGACCATGACCACTTCGATCGTCGTCATTTTCGTCATCGTCTATGCGGGCATGATCCTCGGCAGCCTGCCCTTCCTGCAGCTCGACCGCACTGGAGTCGCGCTGCTTGGCGCCATCGTGCTGATCAGTATCGATGCGATAAGCCTCAAGGATGCCGCCGAAGCGGTCGATCTGCCGACGATCATCCTGCTTTTCTCATTCATGGTCCTATCGGCACAAATGCGGCTTGGAGGCTTCTACGACTGGGTGACGAGTCGGCTGGCGCAGCTGCCTCTTTCGCCGCAGCTGTTGCTCGGTGCGCAGATTCTCCTCGTCGCAGCGCTCTCCGCTGTATTCAGCAACGATATCGTGTGTCTCGCCGTGACGCCGGTGCTGATCGGCGCCTGCTTGCGCCGCCAGCTGGATCCGGTGCCTTATCTGTTGGGCCTCGCCTGTGCGGCGAACATCGGTTCGGCACTGACACTGATCGGCAACCCGCAGAACATGCTCATCGGGCAGACCTTGCGGCTTTCCTTCGCTGGGTATTCGGCGGAGGCCGCATTGCCCGTCGTCCTCGGACTCGCGGCGACCTGGGCGCTCATCGCGTGGCAGACGCGCGGTCGCTGGCTTGCGAGCACGCCGGTCGCGGACGCGGGATCGGGCGCTAGCCGGCCCGAAGTCGCGTTCGATTCCTGGCAAACGACCAAAGGACTGATCGTGTCTGCGGTGCTTCTGGTCGCGTTCCTGTTCACACCCTGGCCGCGCGAGCACGTGGCCCTGACTGCGGCCGGCGTGCTGCTCATGAGCCGCAGGCTGCACTCCAATCAGATGCTCGGATTGGTCGACTGGGAGCTCCTGATCCTTTTCATCGGCCTGTTCGTGGTCAACTACGCGTTGCAGAGAACTGGTGTCGTGGGACAGATCGCGGGCGATCTCGCGCAAACCGGGATCGATCTCACCCAGATCGGGCCGCTGTTCCTGGTCACATTCATCCTGTCCAACATCGTGTCCAACGTGCCGGCAGTCATGATGCTGCTGCCCTTTGCGCGCGATCCGCTGGCCGGACCGATGCTGGCTCTGGTGAGCACGCTCGCCGGGAACCTCCTGATCGTGGGCAGCATCGCCAACATCATCGTCGTGAGCAGCGCCGCGCGGCACGGCATCCGCATCGACTGGCACCGCCATGCCCGCGTAGGCATTCCCGTGACGCTCGTCACACTGGCGATCTGCGCAGGCTATCTGTGGCTGCGCAAGTAGCCGTCAGCGGCGCGGAAGGATCCGATCGGAAAGCGCTAAAGCGTAGTTCAGCTGGACGAGCGCGATGAAGGCAATGCTCCAGTAGGTGCTGAAAACGCACAGCGCCGCGCCGAAGGCGTACAGCGCCTGTGCGATGAGGATGCGGCGGCAGATAGCGCCGATGACTTCCGGCGGCACATCGTCCTTCACGAGCCGGGCCTTGACCGCGCAGCTCCAGGTCCAATAGAGCAGCAGCCCGAGCAACAGGATATTGCCCCAGTACGTAATCAACGCTGCGCGCGAGGCGATGTGTTCGGCTAGCAAGGCCGTGGAGAACGGCACCAGGGTAACTGCGAACAGGAAGGCGAGATGGATCCACGCGAGGTCACGCTCGCTGCGCGCCAAGCGGTCGAGCTGAACCTGCTGGCCGAGCCAGAAAATGCCCAGCGTCAGGAAGCTCATGAGGTAGGTGGCGAGCCGCGGGAGGAGACTTACCAGAGCTGTCAGGAGTTCCCGCTCGGAGTGAATCGCCTCGGCGGCGGGCGCATGCAGATCGAGCACGAGCAAGGTCATCGCCACCGCAAAGACCCCGTCGCTTAGCGCGGCAAGTCTTTCGCGATTCTGACCGGCGAGGCGGTTGTAGAGCGAGCGCATGCGCCGGGGGGCGGGATCGGCGCTCAGCTCTGCTTCGGCCGGCGCCCCAGCGACAGGAACCAGGCGAGCGCTGCGGGCACGATGAAAATGATCAGATGCAATCCCAGTTCAACCGAGATTCGGTGGCCAGTGAACGCGCCGATCCAGAAATCGACGATGCATGCGCCTAGCCAGATCCAGATGAAAACCCGTGGACCATCGAGCGTGTCCTCCTGTCGACGCCGGTTGATCTCCGTGGCAGCGACCAAGACCACGAGCAGTACGACCACCCCGATCAGTATCGCGATCAACGTGCGCATGTTCCCCCCGCGCCGATTATGCGTCGCCTCCCTTTGCCCTGACAATGGTCGACAGAAACAAAGCTCCATTCGGGCGATGCCGCGGAGTCCATCCCATGCCGATGTCATCGGAATGCACGGCGTCGAACACTACGCAAGCGCACTTTGGCGTGTCAATGCAAATCCCTGGACCTCGTCACCAGCTTGCCGAGCAGCGCGGTCTGGTCGCACAGCCTTCCGGCGATGAGGTGCACGACTTCGCCCTCACGCTCGAGCGTGCCGAACACGGTGAGCAAGCTCGAGCGCAACAGCTCCTTGCGCTGCCGCTCGGCGAGGTCGCGCCAGACGATGACGTTGATCATTCCGGTCTCGTCTTCGAGCGTGACGAAGGTGACGCCGCTCGCCGTGCCGGGGCGCTGGCGACCCGTGACGAGCCCGGTGACGCGGGCGATGCGTCCGTGCGGCAGCGCTTTCAGCTCGGCCGCGGTGAACATGCGCTGTCGTTGCAGGCGCTCGCGTAAGAGCGCGAGCGGATGGCGACCGAGCGTCAAGCCCAGGCTCGCGTAATCGGCGACGATATCATCGCCCTCTCCAGGAGGAGCGAGAACGGGTGAAGCTTCGGCAATCGGCGCCTCGTCGAGCACTGGCGGCATGCGCTCGATGCCGGCAACATCCCAGAGTGCGTGGCGGCGATGACCGCTTAAGCCGGCCAGAGCCCCGGCGGCTGCAAGCGCTTCGAGGTCGTGGCGATTGAGGTTCGCCCGGCGCGCGAGATCGGCGACATCGATGAACGCTCGTGCATGGCGCGCGGCGACAAGGCGCTCGCCTGCGGATTGAGCGAGCCCTTTGACGAGGCAGAGGCCGAGGCGGAGGGCCTCTCTCTCCAGGGTGCACTCCCACTCGCTCACGCTCGCATCGGCGGGCAGAATCGTCACGCCGTGCCGGCGCAGATCCTGAGTGAGCTGCGAGGGCGAATAAAAACCCATTGGCTGCGAATTGAGCAGCGCGCAGGTGAAAGCAGCCGGCTCGTAGCGCTTGAGCCACGACGAGGTGTACACGAGCAGCGCGAGGCTCGCCGCGTGCGATTCGGGGAAGCCATACTCCCCGAAGCCGAGGATCTGTTGATAGATCTGGCGCGCGAACTGCTCGTCGTAGCCGTTCTTCCGCATGCCCTCGATCAGCCGCCGTTCGAAAGGCTCCAGTCCGCCCTTGCGCTTCCACGCCGCCATCGAGCGGCGCAGCTGATCGGATTCGCCCGGCGTGAAGTCCGCCGCGACGACCGCGAGCTGCATCACCTGTTCCTGAAAGATCGGTACGCCGAGCGTGCGCTCGAGCACTCCTTTCACTGCGTCGCTGGGATAGCTGACCGGCTCGATGCCCTGCCGCCGGCGAAGATACGGATGCACCATGCCGCCCTGGATCGGGCCGGGGCGCACGATGGCGACCTCAATGACGAGATCGTAGTAATTCTTCGGCTTCAGCCGCGGCAGCATCGCCATCTGCGCGCGAGACTCGATCTGGAACACGCCGACGGTGTCGCCGTGGCTGATCATCTCGTACACGCTCTCGTCTTCCGAGGGCACGTCGGTCATCCCGAACGGCCGGCCGTCGCGAACCGAAACAAGCGAGAGCGCGCGGCGGATCGCAGAGAGCATGCCGAGCGCCAGCACATCGACCTTGAGCAGGCCCAGCGCGTCGAGATCGTCCTTGTCCCACTCGATCACCGTGCGCTCGCGCATCGCGGCGTTCTCGACCGGCACCAGCTCCGACAGGGGCCCCCGCGAGATCACGAAGCCGCCGGTGTGCTGTGACAGATGGCGCGGAAAGCCGAGCAACTGGCTGACCAGAACGAAAAGCTGCTTCATCACCGGGCTCTGCGCGTCGAAGCCCTCTTCCTTTACCCGCTGCGTCAGCGTCCGACGCCCGTCCCACCACGCCATCGACTTGGCCAGCCGATCGACCTGCGACAGATCGAGTCCCAGCGCCTTGCCCACGTCGCGCAGCGCCGAACGCGGGCGATAGCAGATCACGGTGGCAGTCAATCCGGCGCGCTCGCGCGAATATTTCTCGTACAGATACTGGATCACCTCCTCGCGGCGCTGGTGCTCGAAGTCGACGTCGATGTCGGGCGGCTCGTTACGCTCGCGCGAGATGAAGCGCTCGAAGAGCATCTCCATGCGCGAAGGGTCGACTGCAGTGATGCCGAGGCAGTAGCACACCGCGGAGTTAGCCGCCGAACCGCGGCCCTGACAGAGAATTTTCTTTGAACGGGCGAACTCGACGATGTCGTAGACGGTGAGGAAAAACGCCTCATAGCGCGCTTCTGCGATCAGTTTGAGCTCGTGCTCGATCAGCTTGCGCACCTTCGTCCGCGCCTGCGCGCTGGTCGTTTGCACCGGAAACTTTTTCTGGAAGCCTTCCTCGGTGAGCCGCCGCAGGTAGGAGGTCGGTGTTTCGCCCGGCGGCACGATCTCCTCGGGATACTCGTAGCGAAGCTCGTCGAGCGAAAACTTGCAGCGCTTCGCGATGCAGATCGTCTCGGCGAGCCAAGCCGACGGATAGAGCCGTTCGAGCGTGGAGATCGGCCGCAGGTGACGCTCGCCGTTGGGATGCAAGGCGTACCCCGCTTGCGCGACCGGCGTCTTCAAACGGATTGCGGTCAGCGTGTCCTGCAGCGCGCGACGCTCGCGACAATGCATGTGCACATCGCCGGCCGCCATCAGAGGCAACCCGGTCTCGCTGGCGACGCCGATGAGCTTCTGACACCGCGATGCGTCATCGGCGTCGAGCAGACGCTCGGCGGCGATCCACAGCGCTCCGGGAAAGCGCGTCGAGAGCCAGCGCGCTTCCAGGATATCGGGCGAGCACCCCGGCAGCCAGAGCGCGAGGCAGCCGGGCACGCCGTCGCCGATATCGGCTCGCGTCAGGCGATAGCTTCCTTTGACGGCGCTGCGGCGTCCACGCGTAATCAGCGCGGAGAGTTTGCCGTAGCCCGCACGATCGGTCGCGAGCAGGACGAAGCGCAATCCATCGTCGAGGCGAAACTCGCTGCCGATGACGAGCGGCAAAGCGCATTTCTTCGCCTCCACATGCGCGCGCACCACGCCGGCGAGCGAGCACTCGTCGGTGATCGCGAGCGCCTCGTACCCAAGCTCATGCGCCTGCTCGACCAGCTCCTCGGGATGCGAAGCGCCGCGCAGAAAGGTGAAGTTGGAGATGCAGTGAAACTCGGCGTAGGCCACGGTGGCTCGAATCGTGGATTACGCAAAAACTCCGTGCACGAACCACTCTCCACCGCGTTCGCGATAGAGCCATAGCGTTTCGCCACACGCGTTGCGGCCGACGAAATAGTCGCGGCCGACCTCAAAGCCGTCCCACCAGCCAGTCTCGATGCGCTCAGGGCCGGACAAGAGCTTGAGCTCCACCGCCGCTGGATCGCCTCCCAAGAGGCGCGGTGAAGAAAGCAGCCACAGTGGGCGGACTGCTGACAGCCTGCGGCTCATGGCAGGTGCAGCACCGCCGATCGTCAAAGTCTGACCGTTTGCCCACTCGGGACGGTGATCTGCGCGATGCTCGAGCGCATGCACGGCATCATCGCCCAGCCGTGCCCTGAGGCGCTCGATCAACTGCGCACCGGCTTCGCTGCTCCGGCTCGCAAGGGGAAACAAGTCGCTCTCCTTCGCCCCCAGAGGAGTCAACTCTTCCGAAACCAACCGGATCGCTTCGACCCGATCGGGCAACTCCTCGCGCCCGAGCCGCTCGCGCAGCACGTTCATGATGTGCTCGATCTGCCGCGTCGCCGTGAGCCCCAGCACGATCGACGTCGGCGCAGCATCCTCGTGCACAAGATCGCAACGCAGGCGAGTGACGCCCGCGCCGCGACCGTGCAGAAAGCCCGCAAGCTCGACAGCGAGGCGCTTGATGCCGAACAGCAAAGCCTCGACCTCGTCGACCGGTGCGGGCAGCTCGAGCTGACCGTGGTAGCGTTCGGGAGGCACAAAGGGTGGCCGTGGATCAGGCTGCTTTCCCAGCGCGCGATCCATCTCGTCGAGCAAGGCTTGACCGAACCGCCGCGCCACGCCATCGCGCGGCAAAGCGGCGAGCTCGCCCAAGGTGCGCACACCGATGCCGGAAAGCGTGTCGAGGACCGCTTGTGCGTTCTCCAGCAACGCGACGGGCAGCGTTGCGAGTCGGCGTTCGCAGTCGGCAATCTCTTGGACGACGCTCGCCTGCCCTGAGCGAGCGAAGAGGCTCGCCGCGCCAGCGGTCGGAGCGGTCGCGACAATGCCAGGGAATCCGATCGATGCAAGGCCGGTGTCGATGTGGTCGAGAAGCTTTTCGAGCCCCCCGAAATAGCTCAAGCCACCCGCGATTTCCAGCAGCACGCCAGCCGGAGGCTCGATCGCGATCGTCGAGGTCCACTGCCCTGCCCAGAGTGCAATGCTCTTCAGCGCGTGGGCTTCCGCACGCTCGTCGCGCAGATGAGTCTTTACCCCTGGGTCGAGCGCCAGCGCCGCGGCGACGGAAAGACCCGGAATGATGCCGCGCTTGCGAGCCGCGTCATTGACGGCGACGACATCGGGGCGATGGCTTGC
>Ga0126369_10004128_pt1 | contig 10600 bp, 10 predicted proteins | sample PanSoiMetaPlot_1_FD_109646 | JGI IMG/M metagenome (GOLD analysis project Ga0126369, IMG submission 109646) | Tropical forest soil microbial communities from Panama - MetaG Plot_1 | ecosystem: Environmental > Terrestrial > Soil > Tropical forest > Bulk soil | place: Panama | collected 2016-02-17
ATAGCCGAGGAGTATCCGCAAACCTTCCATCGGCTTTTCGCGGCTGAGCAGCTTGCGCAGCAAGTCCCCGTTCGTGCTGAGGTAGACATCATCGACAACCTTCACTGCCTCCTCGGGCGGCGCATCGGAGCGAAAGAGGAACGATACGGCGTCGACCTGGACGGGCCCGCCGAAGTAGAGCTTGTCGTCGAGCGTCGTGAGGCGCTCGATGTCGGGGAAGAGGGTCGAGACAGGAATCCTCGTCGGCCTGTTGATGATGAGACCGGCGGGTGCTGGCGCGATGTTGTTCATCACGAGCACGACCGAATCCTTGAAGTTGGAATCAGGGAGCTCCGCGCGCGCGACGAGCAGGATGGCCGTTACAGATTTCGCCTCGTCGGCGAATGCCGCACACGACATCCCGAACGCCAGGAGGAGCAAGCACAGGGTTCGGGTCACGGGACGCGAAGGGATATCGGCGCACTATAGGAGCGGCGCCTGGAATCCGCAATTGCTGACCGAGATGACGGCCATCGGCGTTGCCAGCCTCGATGAAAGGCTGCCCGGTTACTTGATTCTGCCGCGGCCGGCGATCCGCCAGATGACCTCGATGCGGCCGCCCCGTAGGGCGACGATCTCCTCGTGCAGGTGCACGGTCGTGTCGGAATAGCCGACGATGAGCTCGATCTTGTCGCCGATTGCCGGCTTCGCGCTCGGCTGCTCCAGCTCGATCTTCGCGTGTTCGGCCGAAAGCCTCATCGCCCGTACGGGTGGGAGGTCGCGCGGTGCTGGCATGGCTGCGTCGCCGCTCATCGTCTTCTTGCCCGCGTCCACGACGATTCGCGACGGCGTCGGCCTGCTGGTCACCGTCGCGAGCACGGTCAGCGCGGGCTCGAAGTCGACGTGATAGTCCAAGCGATAGTGCATGTCGCTGAAGATCGCGCCGCCGATCTGCACTTCCGTTACGCCGGGCTGCTCGATGCAGAACGGGAAGGTGCCCGTGCCGCCGCAGCTTACGATGTCGACGGTAAAGCCCGCCTCGCGGCAGGAACGGGCGCTCGCGGCGAGCGCGGTAACGGCTTCGCGTACGGTTCGCTCCTTGTCGGGTGGATCTGCGATCGTCGTCGCCTGGCTTTCCCAACCCTCGACACCGACCAAGCGCAATCCTGGACGGCGTGCGATCTCGCGCGCCAGCGCGACGACCGGCGCACCCGGAGCGACGCCAGCGCGATTCATGCCGATGTCCACTTCGATCAGCACGCGCAGTGGCTTGCCTGCGCGACGAAACGCGGCGTCGAGCTCCGAGGCGTTCTCCACGCTGTCGACGCAGACGATCGGGTCGGCTCGATCCGCGACCGCAACCAGGCGCTCGATCTTGGCCGCGCCGACGATCTGGTTGGCGATGAGGATGTCGCGGATCCCCGCGGCCGCCATCACCTCCGCTTCGCCCACCTTGGCGCAGGTGATGCCGATCGCGCCTGCCTCGAGCTGCATCCGTGCGATCTCCGGCGTCTTGTGCGCTTTCGAGTGCGGACGCCAGCCCACGCCGTGCGCACTGCATGCCGCCACGATGCGCGCCATGTTGGCTTCCATGACATCGAGATCTAGCAGCAGCGCAGGAGTATCGAGCGCAGAGGAAGGCTTGCCGATCAGGTTCGCTGCTGGGCTCGTGCGCGTGTCCATCTCTCGCATTCTAGCGATGTAGGCCCGCGGCTCGATAGGCATCTTCGACGAGCCGCAACGTGGCGAGATTGTCCGCCGGACCGGTTTCGAATGCGTCGCCGCTGTCGAGGCAATCGACGAAGTGGGAGATAACGCCGTCGAAGCTCGCCTGATAGCCGCCATCCTTGTCGTACCTCTCGACTTTCGGCGTCGCACCGAGCAGTTGCAACTCCCAATCATCGAACGTCGCGCTCGCCCTGCTGCCGACGATCTCCAGACGATCCGGCGGGCGCGGAGGATACCCGGGCGCCGCCATCGTGCCCGTCACCTCGACCGGCGCGCCGGAGCGGGTTTCGAGAAAGATGGCGGCGAGCGTCTCACCGCGCACGTCCGGCACCGTGCACGCCGCGCGTGCAGCGACGACGGTGAGCTCGCCGCAGAGAAAGCGCATCACGTCGAGATGATGGATGAGCACTTCGGCGATCATCAGCTCCTGCTCGTGCTGCATGAAAGGCTGCCGCTCGAGCGAGGGGCGCCGGCCACTCGCGTCGGGCAGGAGGCCGGAGGTGATCATCGCCATCCGTGCGAACAGGACCTCGCCCAGCTCGCCCGCGGCGATCCAGCGCCTGAGGTCCCGATACCACGGCCGGAACCGCCAGTTCTCGTGCACCATGAGCCGCACCTTGCCTTCCACTCGCCGCGCGAGCGCTTCCGATTCGGCGAACGTCGGCGTCATCGGTTTCTGGCACAGCACGTCGATCCCGCGCGCCGCTGCCGCGTCAACCCAGGCAGCATGTGTCTCGCGCGGAGACGCGACGTCGAGCGCATCGATCGCTTCCGCCTCGAACATCGCCTCCGCGTCGCGGTAGATCTTGGGAATCGAGAATTCCTTGGCGCGGGCAGAGGCTTTGTCGAGGTCGGGATCGCAGACCGCGACCAGACGTACGCGATCGCTCAAGCGGCGCCACGCGACGAGATGGAACCAACTGATCATTCCCGCGCCGGCAAGCGCCACCTTCAATGGTCCCGACCTTTTTCGTCCCGGCATCGCTTCAACCTCCAAAACGGAACTGCCGTTGCGGATTGCGGGCGAGAACACGCTCCCGGTCCGCCGTGAGCGGAAATCGCACCGGGGCGATGATATGGGCGTGGCAATCGACGATGGCGCCGGCGGGAGTCATGAGCTGTGCCTAGGCGATCGCCCTGGTCGTCGCCGGATCGAACAGGTGAAGCGCCTCGATATCAAGCGCGACTTCATGCCGGTCGCCGCTTCGCAACGCCGTGGCGCGCCCCACGCGCGCGACCAGCTCGTCGCGCGAGTCCTCGAGCGAGAGCACGAGCAGCGTCTCGGCGCCAAGCGGCTCGACGGCGACGACGCGCGTGGGCAGGCGAGCGAAGGATTTCGAGGCTCCAGGCGGCGGCGACTCGTAGATATCCTCCGGCCGAATGCCGATGGTAACGTCGCGCCCGGCAAAGGACGCGAGCGAGGCCTTGCGCTCCAGTGGCACGGCCGCGCCGGCGAACCGCACCACAGCACTAACGTCGCCGAGCTCGAGCTTGCCGGCTAGCAGATTCATCGGCGGATTGCCCAGGAAGCGCGCCACGAAGGTATCGGCCGGGTGGCGGTACACCTCCAGCGGCTCGCCGATCTGAACCACCTTGCCATGGTTCATGATGCAGATGCGGTGTCCCATGGTCATCGCTTCGACCTGGTCATGCGTGACGTAGATCGAGGTGGTGCCGATCTCCTGCTGCTGCCTGATGAGCTCGTTGCGCGTCGTCACGCGCAGCGCGGCGTCGAGATTGGACAACGGCTCGTCGAACAGGAATACCCTCGGATCGCGAACGATCGCGCGGCCAAGCGCCACGCGCTGCCGCTGGCCGCCGGAAAGAGCGTGGGGCTTGCGCTCGAGAAACGCGGCCAATCCCAGCTTGGCGGCCGCTGCTTGGACGCGTCGCTCGATCTCGGCTCGATCGACGTCGCGTCGGCGCAGGCCGAAGGCGAGATTGTCGTAGACCGTCATGTGCGGATACAACGCATAGGACTGGAACACCATGGCGATGTCGCGCAACTTCGCGGGAACCTGGTTCATTATGAGGCCGTCGATCGAAACGGTGCCGGAGGTGATCGGCTCCAGCCCGGCGATCATGCGCAGGACCGTCGACTTGCCGCAACCCGAGGGCCCAAGCAGCACCATGAACTCGCGGTCGGCCACGGTGAAGCTGATGTCGTCGACCGCGGGCGCAGCGGCGCCTTCGTAACGCTTGCTCAAGCTTTCGACCGTTATCACCGCCACGTCGTCGCCTCGGCTGAACCGTGCCGTCTGGGCTAGCGCACCGCCCCAGCCGTCATGCCCTTGATCATCGTCTCGGAGAAGAAGGCGTAGAGCAGAACGACGGGAAGGATCGCGATCACGAGTCCGGTCGCGGCCATGCCGACGTCAAGCTGGTGGCTGCCAGTGAAGTGCATGATGCCGAGTGGCAGCGTCCGCTTGTCGTCGTCGGTAAGCAGGACGACGGCGAAGAGAAATTCGTTCCACAGGACGATGAAGTTGAGCGTTACCGCGGTGAAGATCGCCGGCGCGCCGATCGGCACCGTGACGCGCCAGAAGATTTCGAAGTCGGAGTATCCGTCCATGCGCGCCGCGTCGAAGAGATCCTGCGGGATCTGCGCGAAAAACCCCTCGAGGATGTAGACCGTCACCGCGATGTGAGTGGCGACGTAGACGATGATGAGCCCAGTCAAGGTATTGTAGAGATCGATGTCGAGCAGGATCTGAAACAGCGCCAGGATCAGAAGCTGCGGCGGCAGAATGAGCCCGGAGAGGATCAGGAAGCGCACGAGTCGGTTGCCGCGAAACGCGTAGCGGGCGAGGCAATGCGCCGCCATCGCGCCGATCACGGTCACGAGCGCCACCGCGCAGACGACGACGATGGTGCTGTTCCAGAAGTAGGAGTGATAGTTCGACTTGAACCATGCATCTGCGAACTTCTCCCAGTGTGCGGGCGAGGGAAAGCCGTAGGGATCCTTGAAAATCTCCGCCGTCGTGCGCAGCGACATCGACGCGACCCACAGCAGCGGCCCGCCGGTCACCACCGTGTAGAGCAAAGCGAATCCAACGAGCGGCAAGCGTCGTGCGCGCGCCCCGAGACTGGCGACCCGCGTCACGCTAGAACTCCAGCCGGTCGCGCGGACGCAACAGCCGCGTCATCAGCGCGACGAAGGCGAGAATGATCACGAACCAGAGCACTGCGATCGCCGAGGGGTAGCCAAGATCAAAGGTGTTCCACTCGAAGGCGCGCTTGTAGACGTAGGTCGAAACCGTCTCGGTCGACCACAGCGGTCCGCCACCGGTCATGACCCAGATCAAATCGAAGACCATCATCTTGCCGATGAAAGAGAGCACGGTCAGATTCACGATGGTGCGCTTGAGCATCGGCGCGATAACGTAAACCAGCTTGGCAAACCAGCCGCAATTGTCCAGCTCGGCGGCGCCGAGCACCTCCGACGGCAGCGCATGCAGCGCAGCGAGGAAAACGATCATGTTGAAGCCCAGCCATTTCCACTCGTGCGCGGCGAGCACCGACCACAGCGCGGTCGAGGGCTGTCCGAGCCAAGACTGTTCCCAGGCGCCCAAGCCGAGGAAGCGCAAGGTGGCGTTCGCGAGTCCCCAGTCGTAATCGAAGATCCACACCCAGAGGATGCCGACGACGACGTAGGACATCAGCACCGGCGTGAACCACACGACGCGCAATAGCGGCGCGAGTGGCGCCCGCGCGAAGAGACACAGAGCAAGCAAGAGCCCGCCGACGACGTCGATGGCGGTGGCGACGGCGGTGAAAAGCGCCGTATTGATCACCGCCTTCCAAAACACCGGATCGGCGAAAAGCAGCGTCGTGAAATTGGCGAGCCCGGCGAATTCGACGACGCTGCGCGGCGTGATCGTGTGAAATGCGTTGTAGAACGTCCGCAGGACCGGATAGACGGTGAATCCTGCGTAGACGACAAGCGCCGGCGCCAGAAAGGCGACCAGAATGCCGAGGCTCGCCCGCCGCGCGTCGATCGCCCGTGGGACCGCGTCGCGCCCTTTCATGCCGAGCGAGCGAAGAATTGCCGCGCGCTATCCCTTGAAGCAGGCCTTGTTCATCATCTGCACGGTCTGGTCGACCGTGAGGAGCCCGCCCGGAAAGCCCGAGTTGAGCACCTGCGCGAACGTGTCCTTGCATTCACCCGTCACCATGTCGCGCGGCTGGCCGACGAAGTACTTCTCGCCTTTCTGCCGCTCCATCAACTCGGTGAAGTAAGCCGCATGCGGTCCGCTGAACTGCTTGACGTCGGCCTTGATGCCAGTCTGCAGGTACACGGTCTCGATCCACATCTTGCCCATCTCGGGCGTGGACATCGCGTCGAGGAACTCCGCCGCGAGCTTCTTGTTCTTGCTCGCGGCGTTGATCGCGAAGCTCGCGCCGATGGTCGAGGTCTTGCACTCGTTGCACGCGCCCTTGTCCATCGCTGGATATTGCATGATCCCGAGCGGGAACGTCGGTGGTTGGCCGCCCTTGTCCTCGGGCACGAAGGCGCGGCCGGTGTAGAAGCTTCCCATCGGCAGCATCAGCGCGCCGGGCTTGCTGTAGAAGTAGTAGTGCGATTCGCCGAGCTTGAGCGTCATGAAATTCTTCGGGTAGGCGCCGGCGTCGACCAGCTCCTTCACCCATTTCAGCGTCTCCACCACGCGCGGATCGGCGAACGAAAGCTTGCCCGTAAAGAGCTTCTGATAGTCGTCGGGTCCGAGCTTGCGCAGCAGCGCTTCGCCCGCAATGTAGGCACCCGGATATGGGCGGTCACCGACGCCCTGCGAGATCGGTGTCATGCCGCCGGCGCGCGCCTTCTTCACGAGCTCCAGGAATTGCGCCTGCGTGAACTGCGCGTTGGACGGGAGCGTCACGCCGAGCTGCTTGAGCATGTCCTTGTTGTAGTAGAGCTCGACGGTGTAGGCCTCCTGCGGGATGCCCCAGGTCTTGCCGTCGCGCATCCAGACCTTGCGTGCCCACGGCTCGATGTTGTTCCAGTTGACGAGATCGTCGAGCGGAACGATGTACCCGGCGGTGATGTACTCGGTCTGGTCGGGCTCGAGATAGAAGACGTCCGGACCCTTGCCCGCGGGCAGCGCGGTCTTGAGCGCAGCGAACAGCGGGTTCTTTTCGTACCAGGTGATCTTGACCTTGACGCCGGGGTGGGCCTTTTCCAGATTTCGCGCGGCCAGCTCGCGGAAGGCGACCTTCGCCGGCTCGTCCGCCTCGTGGCTCCAGACTTCGAGGGTCACGTCCTCGGCGCGTGCGGCGGGGAGCAGAACCGCCAGCGAGAACAGTCCGATTGCCACTACGCACCGCATCACGCGTGCATGCATGTTCGCCTCCCCTGTGGTTGCGACGACCGGTGCCGTGATGGTAGTACAAAGGCAGCCGCCCGACCATCAATCGCGGCGGGTCGGCGAATCATCACGGACTTCTGTTTTGCTGTGCCCGGTAGGCTGCGATCTCCCATTCGCCGCTCGGCTCATCGTGGCGCAGGATGTAGACGTCTCCATCCTCGGCATCGACCTTGAACCACCGCTGCGTGGGAGCGAACCAGCGGTCGACGATGGCGCGAACTTCCAGCCGGCGCTCACCGCACCAGAACGCGCGCGGTTCCTGCTCGGCTCGGTAGCCTGCGTAACACTCGACTCGGATGGCCACGGTGCGATGGTACTCTTCGAGCCGGCCGCTGGAAGCGCCCGCGCCGGCGAGGCTCGATCATTGGGAGGGGTCGCATGCCGCATACATCGGACATCAAGACACTCATCCGCACCGTTCCCGACTTTCCGAAGCCAGGCGTTCAATTCCGCGACATCACGACCTTGCTCAAGAACGCCGACGGCTTTGGCACCGTTATCGAAAGGTTTCAGAGTGCCTATCGCGACGTCGAGATCGACAAGGTCGCAGCGATCGAATCCCGGGGCTTCATCATCGGCGCGGCACTCGCTTACGCGCTGGACGTCGGGTTCGTGCCGATCCGCAAGGCGGGAAAGCTTCCCGCCGAAAATTTTGGTCAGGACTATCAACTCGAGTACGGGACGGATCGGCTCGAGATGCATTCCGACGCGGTTCAACCGGCCGAGCGCGTGTTGCTCGTAGACGACCTGATCGCGACTGGAGGCACGGCCGAAGCGGCACTCAGGCTGATCGGCATCGCCCGCGGATCGGTGGTCGGTTGCGCCTTCGTCATCGATCTTCCCGATCTGGGCGGTCGCACACGGCTGGCGCGACTGGGCTATCCGGTGCTCGCGCTGTGCCAGTTTGCGGGTCATTGAATTGTCGACCGAAGGACGTTGCGAAATCCCGGCGCCCTAGGCAATATGCGCGTCGTTTGGGCCATCGAAGGGGGAGACGATGACAACTCGGTTGATGCTGGTGCTTGCGGCGACAACGGCGGCCCTCGTTGGCTGTGCGTCGTCTCCTTCCGAATCGCCCGGCAGCCGAAGCCTCGGCTGGTCGGCGCCGCTCGGTAACGGATCGGCGACGAGCTACGCCGAGTTTGACCGACAGGGAGCACCCAAGGCGATCGGCGTCGTGTTCTCGGCGACCTCGCTCGACGGATTGCCGGCAGCCTCGGACCATCATCGCTGCCACGCTCGCACCAAAGACGGCACGATCGACGCAGCGACCAAGTGCCAGGAGACCGTGGAGCACGTCCTTCCGCTGCCCGACTCCGCCGCGCGGCGCGCCGACATCCCATTCAAGTGGGTGCTGCTCAACTGGAACCACATCGGCCATATCCCGCCCGGGATCTACGACGTGCCGCATTTCGACGTGCATTTCATGATGGCCCCGATCGACGACATCTTTGCGATCGAGCCTGGGCCGTGCGGGCCCGAGTATGTCCGCTGCGACCAGTTCCAGATCGGCAAGAAGCCGCTACCGCAGAACTATGTCCACGCGGATTACAAGAACGTCGATGCCGTGGTGCCGGCCATGGGCAACCACCTCATCGACCTCACCGGACCGGAGTTCAACAAGCAGCCGTTCACGCGGAGCTGGATCTACGGCGTCTACGACGGCAAGGTGATCTTCTACGAGGAGATGGTGACTCGCGCGCACATGCTGAGCAAGCCGAACAAGTGCACGCCGATCAAACTGCCCGAGGCGGTCGACAGGCGCGGATACTATCCGACGGTCTCGTGCATCCGTTACGACGCCGCGACGGGCGAGCACATCGTGTCGATGGAGGGTTTCGTCCTGCGCGAAGCGAGCGCGGCAGGCAAGACGGCGGCGAACTAGCGAAACGAATGCCTCGCGATCGCGGTGCCCGTGGCGCCGACGCATCGACGTGACAAACCGGGGCAGAAGCGGCGCGCTTCTGCTCGGGCGTTGATCCTTCTCAGCTTACCTGTTATCCGACGACGGGGCGAAGCTCCATCTGCGCGATACCGGCAGCGAGGTTGATCCCGTTGAACCCCTGAATACTGATCGGCTGAAGCGCAAAGCCGTTGTTGGAGCCACCGAACAGCACGTTGGCTCCGAGCCCGCCGCCCCATCCAATCTGTGCTGTTAAGCCCCCGTACTTGCCTGCCAGGTCACCCGGGGCGAAGTGGTCGCTCGTCGAGACAACGCCCCAAAGGATCACTCCGTTCTGCTGGAAGCCGATGTCCACGCCGTATCTTTCGATCTTGCCCGTATAGCGAACGACGTTTTTATCGAACCCGCTGAACGTGCAGTTCAGGTCACGCGAGGAGCTGAACACCAAGCCCGCGCCGCTCGCTTCATGACATTCGAGCGTGCCGACCTTTACGCCTACGTCCGCTGCTTGCGCAAGACTCGCTGACGCCGCGAGCGCAGCCCCTGCCGCGAGGCTGAGCAAAGAACGTTTCATCTTCATTCTCCTGTCGTTATATGAATGCGCCCATGCCCCGGTTAGAGGGCGTGGAAATCGGCGCGTTCCATGCAGGAGATGCGTCGCGGTAGGAGAGCGTCCTACGCAGCAAGGTCGATCGAAGAACGCTCGCGCTACCGTGCGAGACAATCATGCGCGCGCGCATGATTTGTCCCCTCGTGATCACTGACAGCCTGTGGAGATGTAGAGCTCGGCGCTACTCAGAGGCATTGCCACGCCGATGCGAGGCACCTCGCCTCCTGCGAAGAGCACCGCGCCATTGGGAAGCAATGTGGCCGTGTGACCATCTCGACCGAAACCGAAGCTCCCGCCATCGGTCCATCCCGCCGTGGAGACTTCATACAACTCCGCACCTGTGGAGGCCTGACGGACGCTCCAGTCGAAACCTCCCGCAACCAAGACCTCGCCATCGGCTAACAGCGTTGCCGTGTGACCCTCGCGAGCTTGATTCAGATTGCCAATGATCGTCCAAGACTCGCTGACTGGATCGAAAAGCTCGGCTCCATCGAGAGACGTGGGTTCAAAGGAGGTCCCTGGAGTATTGGGATAGATGAACGGGTTGTGCTGGTAGCCTCCTGCCACCAGGACCCTGCCGTCTTGCAGTGTTGTCGCGGTGTGAAAGGAGCGGGCTTGATTGAGGCGCGTGGCGCTGCTCCATGTGCCCGAAATCGGATCGTACAACTCCACGGCTGCCATCGATGCTCCCCAGAAATCATCGAACCATCCTCCCACGACAAGAATCCTGCCGTCCTGCAGCGGCGTCGCCGTGTGGAGAAGGCGCCCGAGGACGAGACTGCCGGTGTAGCTCCACGTCTCGGTAGAGGGATCGTAGAGCTCGGCGCTTGACAGCGTTGCATCCGAATTATCGACGCCACCTGCGACCAGCACTTGACCGGTGTTCAGCAGCGTTGCCGTGAAAGCGAGGCGAGGTGTATTGAGGCTGCCGGTGGCGGTCCAGCGTCCCGTCGCCGGGTCGTACAACTCTGCCGTGCCAGCGGCGTCGCCTCCCAATGCGCCTCCTCCTACGAC
>Ga0126369_10004129_pt1 | contig 10600 bp, 9 predicted proteins | sample PanSoiMetaPlot_1_FD_109646 | JGI IMG/M metagenome (GOLD analysis project Ga0126369, IMG submission 109646) | Tropical forest soil microbial communities from Panama - MetaG Plot_1 | ecosystem: Environmental > Terrestrial > Soil > Tropical forest > Bulk soil | place: Panama | collected 2016-02-17
CGTCCCCCACGCGGTCGCCGCAATTGATTTTCGAACGCCATTAAACTTTCCCACCGATCTTGATTGCTTCAGGGCTTCATTTAAGACGCCCTGAGAGTCTCCTCCCGCAATGGAAGAGAGAAATAGAATGTGGCGCCGCGCCCGACCTCGCCTTCGGCCCACACGCGGCCCCAGTGACGCAGGATGATGCGTTGCACGTTTGCCAGGCCGATTCCCGTGCCCTCGAAGTCCCTGGCGTGGTGCAGGCGCTGAAAGACGCCGAAGAGTTTGCCCGCGTACCGCATGTCGAATCCTACGCCGTTGTCGCGCACGAAACAGACCGCCTCGCCTTCGCGCGCGTCCCTGCAGCCGACCTCGATTTGGGCCGGGCGACGGGGGCGCGTAAATTTGATCGCGTTCGAGAGCAGGTTGACAACCACCGTGCGCAGCATCTCGCGATTGCCCTCGACCACGGGCAGTTCGCCAATGCGCCAGATGATCTCGCGCCCTTCGACTTCGGGCTGCAGTTCCTGACGGGCCTCTTCCGTCAGTTGTTTGAGGTTGACCGGCTCGCGGCTCATCTCCACTCGCCCGAGCCGCGAGAAGATCAACAGGCCGTCAATCAGACGGCCCATGCTGTTGGCCGCCTCGACGATGCGCCGCAGATAATTTTCCCCGGTCTCGTCTAGAGAAGCGGCCGCGTGCTCCCGCAGCAGATTGGCGAAGCTGGCGACGTGGCGCAGCGGCGCGCGCAGGTCGTGCGAGACCGAGTAGGAGAAGGCTTCCAACTCCTTGTTGCTGGCCTCGATTTCCGCCGTTCGGCGCGCTACGCGATCTTCCAGTTCTTCGTTCAACCTTCGTAATTCATCTTCCGTCCGCTTGCGCCCGATTATTTCGCGGCTGATGAACGTGTAAGCCATCGCCAACGTCGCCATCACGGCGGCGCCCAATGCCGCGAGGCTCCACATCGCATTGCGAGCGCCCACCTCCGAACGCGCCCTGCGCTCTGCGAGTAAAGATTCTTCCTCTCGTTTGATTTCGTTTGCCAGTGAGTAAGTCTCGGTCATCTTTCGCGCGCCCGATCCCTCCAGAATGTCTTGCTTTACCGCCTCCGCGCCGCGTTCCTGCTTCAGCCGGGCCTGAGTCTCAAGGATGTTGATCCTCTCAATCCCTAGCGCCTCCAACTTTCCCACGCGCGCATGCTGGCTCGGATTATCCGCCGTTAAAGATCCGAGCCGATCAATCTGCGCCTTGAATTTATCTGCGGCGGATTTAAGCGAGTTCAGGAATCTCTCGTCGTCATTAACAAGATATGTGCGCTGATCGCTCTCTGCTTCTCTGATCGTGATGTATGACGCTTCAAGCTCGGCTATGATTTGATAACCATGCTCTAACCAGAAGACTTCGCTCTCACGCAACCGTTGTGTGTTGAAATAAGAGAGCGCAAACATCAGGACCACGATCAAAGACGCCAGCACGAACCAGATGACCAGTCTGCCTTCGATTCCATACTTCCCATATTTCATTGAAGTACTCCCGCAACAATTATGCGGACGAATAACCTCGGGCGCGCGCAAAACTTCAACGCGCGCCCTTAGTTTTCATAAACCTCAGTCGTCACAAAAAGATGAAGCCTAGGTAAACATGATGTTGACATCCGACGCGTCGGAAATCTGTCTAGGCATGGACAAACTGAGAAATATAATTCTTCAGGGACGTAATAGTGGTGGCTTTGTCGACGCGGTAACATTCGCAGGAAGCCGTCTCCAGCCCTGCGCGGTCGAGAACTTTCAGGCGGCCCCAGCGGTAACTGATCAGCCCCCGCCGCTGCAAGCCGATCGTGATCGTAGCCACGCGCGAGCGTTGTATGCCGAGTATCATCGCGATGTATTCCTGAGTCAGCGGCAGGGTGTCCTCTTCGCTGTGATCGAGGCTGACCAGCAACCAGCGGCAGAGACGTTGCTGAGAGGTGTGGAAGTGATTGCAGACGGCAGATTGAGTCACCTGCGCCAGCACCGCGTTCGTGTACAGGAGCATCAAGTCATGCGTCGCGCCGCAATGCCTGAACTCTTCACGCAAGATTTCGGCGCGGATGCGCCATGCCCGCCCCGGGATTTGCACTACCGCGCGGAATGGACTCCGTCTGCCTTTCAGGGCGAGCGCGCCGCCGATCATCCCCTCGAAACCGGCCGCCCCGACTACAATCGTATCCCCCCGGCTCGTGGTCGAAAGCATAGAAACCATTCCCCGTTCCGGGAAATAAGCGTGATAGATCGTGTCGCCCGTGTTGTAAATGATTTCCCCTTTAGTTAATTCAAACGCCTCCAAATGGGGCTTCAGCCGCCCGACCTCCCTGGGCGGGAGCGCGGCCAGCAGGCGGTTGCGGAAAGTATTGTGATTGTCTGAATCAGACATCGTCGTCTTAGCCTCTCCTTCCCCCCCTCTCTTTCCCCAATGATAATCTTTGATGGCCGAAGGAAAGAGCCGCGACGTCTAAAATTGGGACATTAAACCGCCGCAGGGCGCAAAGGTACGCAGAGAAAGACTAGTTTTGATCGCCCTCTGCGCGCCTCTGCGTCCTCTGCGGTTGAACTTTCTGTAATAATGTTACGTGGTCTGATTTAGGATCGCGGGGGTTAAGATCGCGGCGCCTCGAAACAGGCGCCACCTCTATTTCAGAGCTTTCAGAACAAATGTCATAGCGCCCGCCCTGAAAATAAAACTTAAATACCCTTCCCAGAATTTCCTCAACGACCTCAGCGAATCGTGGCGCAGAGAGTGATTGATAACGGCTTCGAGTCCCACTCCCCGCCAGAGGCGCGCCATATCGATCTGTATGGACTCGACCTTGAATCTGGCGGTTGAGTAATAGCTGGATTCATACTCCGGCTCGAAATACCTGAAGGAGTAGGTGGTCAGGTGCCATTTGTGAGTGGGGTCATTCCATGACTGGAAGTCTGAGTAGTGCGGGGTGATGACAGTCACCCTCGCATTCGGCTTCGCTATCCTGTGCAACTCTTCCATAGTCCGGGTGATCGAGTCCAGGTGCTCGATGATGTGGGTGGCGTAAATCTCGTCGAAAGTGTCGCGGTCGAACGGGTATGGGAATGAATTCAGGTCGTGAACGACATCCACGTTAGGCAGGGACACGCGATCAATGCCGATGGCCCCCTTCATTTTGTTGTTGCCGCAGCCAATGTCCAGTACTTTCACTCGTTACTTTTCTCCCCTCAAAGGTCGGAAATTCGTCGGCTTCAATTAGCCGGTAAGGGCGGTTGGAGAGGTCTGATGCGATCCGGGGGGAATCGCGCCTTGACGCCGCAGACTACTCGCTCGGATCGCGGTGATAAAGATCGCGCCAGGCCGAGAGGTAAGGCGAGTGGCCGTCTTCGGAATCGCGCAGTTGTTTGATCACCGGGTGGGTGAATTTGTTGACGATGGCGTTGATCATGACGCGCAGGGCCTGTTCTTGATCCTCGCTCAGATCGCCGAGCCGTCTGCGGCTGCGCTCGAGCTCGGAAAAGGCCATTTCGTAGACTTGTTGGCGGAACGCGCCGATGACGGCGTTGAGGTCGCCTTCGGCCAGGGCGCGGAAGAATTGTTCGGCCTCGGCCTCGATGATCTCCTCGGCGCGCAGCGCCTCGCGCTTGCGTTCGGCGCGATTGGCCTCGGCGATCGATTCCAGGTCGTCGACGTCGAATAAGAAGGCGTTGTCGAGCCGCCCGATCGCCGGGTCGATGTTGCGCGGAACCGAGATGTCGACGAGCAGCATCGGGCGGTTGCGGCGCCGTTCGAGCGCGCGGCGGACCTGGTAGGGGTGGATCAGGTAGTCCGGCGCGCCCGTCGAACAGATCAGAACCTCGGCCTCCGGCAACCGTTTCTCGAATTCCTCGAAGCGCACAGGCTCGCCGTTCAATTCGCCCGCCATCGCGACCGCGTTCTCAAAGGTGCGATTGACGATCAGCAGTCGACTCGCGCCGTAATTTAATAGGTGCTTGGCCGCAAGCTCCGCCATCTCGCCCGCGCCCAGCAGCATCACCGCGCTCCCTTTCAGGTCTTCGAAGACTTTGCGCGCCAGCTCGACGGCGACGAAGCTGATCGATACCGCGCTAGATCCGATGCCCGTTTCGTTGCGCACGCGCTTGGCGACTGAGAAGGCGCGGTTCATCAACCTGGTCAACTCGTGACCGACGACGGCGGCCTCCTGCGCGCGTTGGAAAGCCTCTTTGATCTGCCCCGTGATCTGCGGCTCGCCCACGACCATCGAATCGAGCGACGACGTGACGCGGAAGACGTGTTTGATCGCGGCCGGGCCCGCGAGGTGGTAAAGATGTTTGCGCATCGGCGAAAGGTCGTATTGGTGGAAGCGGCTCAGGAAATCGTAGAGGCGCGAAACTGCGTTCTCCGTCGCGTGGACGCCCTTCGGGGTCGCGGCGATCAGCTCGACGCGATTGCAGGTGGAAACGATCAGCCCCTCGCTGATCATTTCGCAGTCGACCAGGTCGCGCAGCGCGCCCGCGAGTCGTGATTCGGCGAACGCCAGACGCTCGCGCACCTCGACCGGGGCCGATTTATGACTGGTTCCGACTAGAACTATGCCCATAGGAATATGGAGTGGGCAGTGGGTAGTGGGTAGTGGGGACGGGAGCGGGTCTTCCCCTACTCCCCATCCCCCACTCCCTATTCCCCACTATCCGAAGACGTGGTAGCCGCCCAGCGCGCGCGCGCCGAGCCAGGTCAGTATTACGACCGCGAAGCCTGCTATCGACATCCAGGCCGCGCGGCGGCCGCGCCAGCCGGCGGTCAACCGGTAGTGGATCGGGAATAGGTAAACGATCCAGGTGATGAGCGCCATCACCTCTTTCGGGTCGTTGTGCCAGTAGCGCCCGTCGCGCTGGTTGTTCCAGAAGATGCCTGTGGCGACGCCCAGCGTCAGCAATACGAATCCGATCGTCACGCTGCGGTAGCCGATCTCGTCGCAAGTGTTCAGCGCGGGCAACCGCTCGGAGTTTGCGCCTAAGCGCCTGGCCTTCAATTCACGCTCCTGGATCAAATACATCATCCCGCAAACGAAAGTGACGGCGAAGGCCGCGTAAGAGGCGATTACCAGCGTGACGTGAATGGGGAAGATGATTTGCGTCACCGGGCTCGCCGAGATAGCGCTCTCCAACATTCGCGGGACGGCCTCGGCGCGCGCCGGCAGCAGCAGCGATACGAACATGAACAAGTAGACCAGGGGAAGGAGGAAGGCCGGCAACGCCCGCGCATTATAGCGCCTACTCACCGCCAGGTAATAGCCCGCAATCGCCCACCCGATGAACGAGCTGACCTCTTTCGGACTAATCACCGGAAAATGGCCGGCCTCCTGCCAGGCCGCCACGATCGCGGCCGTGTGGGCCGCGAAACCCAGCCCGATGATGAGCTTCAGGTCACGGTCGGGCCGTTTGGATTTCGTGGCGAACGTGTAGATCGAATAAAACGCGCCAGCCAGGTAGAGTGTCAGGGCAATCACCAGTAGTATAACCATTTTCGTATCCCGCGGTTGTTTTTCGCTCAGGAATGTTTACGGCCAAGATTATAGCGCCGGATTTCTATATTTGGCCATCGGTACGGTACCGCGCGCGTAAGCAAGCGAGCGGCGCGTCACGCGACCGACCGCTTGCTTACGCGCGCGGCGCCGGCGCCAATCCCAATCGGTTGATGAAGACCCAGAAGCCGTGTGGTAAAGTTCGTTTCGGAGGCGCCGCCCCGGACAGAATGATAATTTACGAATGACGGAGCCAGGCATGATTTCCAGAGCCGCCCTTTTATATCTCTCACAAAAAACCGAACTGAAGGACTTTTTTTCAAAACTCCCCGGATTTGATCGGGTCACGCATCGCTTCATCGCCGGCGAAAACATCGACGACGCGATCGCGACGATTTTGGAACTCAACCGCGCGGGTATGACGGCCACCTTCGACCATCTGGGCGAAAGCACGACGTCGAGGGCCGAGGCGGAATCTGACGTGCGCGAATACCTTCGCGTTCTGGATCGAATCGAAGGTACAGGCGTCAATTCCAACGTCTCGGTCAAACTGACCCAGTTGGGGTTGGACATTGACGAAGATTATTGTCTTCGGAACGCGCGCCGGATAGTCGAGGCGGCTAAACTCCACAACAACTTCGTGCGGATCGACATGGAGGATTCGTCGAAGACCGACGCCACGCTGCGCATATTCAAACGGCTCTACGGCGAATACGGCAATGTCGGCATCGTCCTGCAGGCTTATCTTTACCGCGCCGAGAAGGACGTCGACGACGCGCTGGCCATGGGCGCGCGCGTCCGGTTGTGCAAAGGCGCTTACAAGGAGCCCGGAGAAGTGGCTTTTCCGCAGAAGGGCGACGTGGACGCGAACTACGTCAGGCTGATGAAGAAATTGCTCAAGAGCGGCATATATCACGGCATCGCTACGCACGACGAGAAGATGATCGCCGCGACCAGGGAATTCGCCGACGTCGAGGGCGTTTCGAGAGACGCGTTCGAATTCCAGATGCTCTACGGCATACGGCGCGACTTGCAATTGAAGCTCGTGCGGGACGGCTATCGGATGCGGATCTACGTGCCCTATGGCGAATACTGGTACCCGTATTTCATGCGCAGGTTGGCCGAAAGGCCGGCGAACGTGTGGTTTGTGTTGAAGAATTTGTTCAAGGGATGAAGGATGATCGAGGATCGAGGGTTGAGGACCGAGGATCGAAATAGATTGTTCGCGATCCTCGATCCTCGATCTTCTATCTTCTATCCTCGCAGGTTCAGCTTCTCCAAATCCTTCACAATGTCTTCCGGCTTCCAGTCGTTGCCGCGATAAATTTTGGCGACCTTGCCGTCGGGGGTGATGATGGCGGTGCGCAATCCGTGGATGACCTGATTCTTATCCTTATCATCCTTCCAGTAGTTCAATCCGAAAAACTGCGCGACGCTCTTGATCTGGTCGGGGCTGCCTGTGGCGAACTCCCACCGCTTGAACCCGTCGTTGTCCGAGCTGGCGAAGCGCGCGCCGTAGTCGCGTAGAACTTTAGGCTTGTCGTAATCGGGATCGACGGTGACGCTGAGCAGACGCGTCTTGTCGCGCAGCTCGGGCTTGCCCTGCAACTCGCGGTTGATATCGGCGAAGTTCTTAGTCATCAGCGGGCAGTAATCGGGCAGCGGGCATCGCGTGTAGATAAAGGTCAGGACCAGCGCCTTCCCGCGATATTGTTTGAAGCCGATTTTCTTGCCGTCCTGATTGACGAGCGCGAAATCCGGCGTCTCCGTTCCGGCGGAGGGTTCGACGCCGCTTTCTTCGGTTTTGCTGACCAGGTTCGGATCGACAACGTTGGAGACGACCGGGTCTTCGAGCCATGAGCGGCCCTGGTCGACGACAAGTGTGGCCAGAATCTGCGAACCGGGTTTCAATTCCGAGTAGACGTCGTCGTTGAGCAGCGTGAACGGCATGGTCATCGCTTCCATGTACCCTTTGATCTCTTCGTGCGCGATCGTCACTTTGCGGTTGGCCTTGTCTACGGAGACGACCTTGCCTTTGACTTCGTATCGCTTGGCCGAGCTCGACGCTTCAGGGTTATTAGATGTGGATGTGGAGGTCGACTTGGAGCCGCAAGCCGAAACGGTCAGGCCGAAAATCAAAAAAGAGCAGAGCGGCAAAATATTTTTCATTGTTTTCTCCCAGTTTTAAGACGCTTCGTTGGTTTTCATTTCAACGCGCGGGAAATGTCGGTCAGTAAGGCGTCATTCTACATCAACCGGCGCCAGCTTTCCGCCCGGCGTCACGCGAAATCTCACGCCTCGCCATTCGATCTCGTCTCCGACCAGGCCGACCGCCCAGACGCCGAACGCGATCAGGTCGCGAATCGGCGCGAGCCAGAAGTACCGCGCCAGCGCGCGGTCTTTCAAACCGTACACGCCGACGACGAAAAGAGGCAGGAGCCGGGCGAGGATCGTCAGGACCAACAACCACAATGCGAAGCCCGAAAACCTCCAGGCCAGGGTCGCCATCAACGCAGTCGCCATGCCGTGAGTCAGGATCATTCCTCGATAACCCCACGGGCGCGAGACGCGCACCGTCCGCGCCCATCGCAGTTGATGTCTCAACATCGCCGCGAAGGTGTCGGGCGCGGAGACGTGTTCGACCACGCAATCCGAAAGGACGACCTCCAGTCCTTCTTTCGCCGCGTGACTGCCGAGCAGGAAGTCGTCGGCCAGATAATCGGCCAGGGCGGGGAACCCGCCCATGCGTTCGAGCGTCTCGCGCCGCATCGCGATGGTCGAGCCGAACGCGAACTTGACCCCCTGAAGCGCGCGCGCCGAACAGACGTCAGGGGCGAATGTCGACGAGACGCCGATGTTTTCGAGCAATCCGGCGAACGTCTTCGCATTCGTTCCCCGGTAGAGGCAGGTCACCATCCCGACTTGCGGCCTCCTTACTTCTGGGCTGACTTCTGGGCTGACTTGCGGGCTGACTTGCGGGCCGACTTGTGGACGCAGCGGGGCCATGACGCGGCGCAGGTAATCAGGCCCGACGCGAATGTCGCTGTCGGCTATCAGTAACACGTCGTGCTTCGCCTTCGCGTACATGTTCTGCAAGTTGGAGACCTTGGCGTTGTGGCCGAACTCGCCCGACGAGATGACGAGTTCGACGTCGCGCTCGGGGAAATCGGCGATCAGGCGCCGGATGATCGGCGCGGCCGGGTCGCTCTCCTCGCGGAGGCCGAAGATGATCTGATATTCGGGGTAATCCTGCCGTAGGAAACTGGCGAAATTTTCATAAGCCTCGGCGTCTGCCCCCCGAACCGGCTTGAAGATCGTCGCGGGTGGTGTGTAATCCAGGCCCAGCGCTCTCTGACGCCGCCGGTCGGCGAACCAGAGCAGTCCGGCCACGAATGCGATTACGTAGTAGACGATCGCGGCCGCCGCGCAGGCGAGCAGCGCGGCGCGCAACGCGAACAACGCCCAGAACGCGACGGGCGTCGCCGCGTGATTGACCATCTCGTCCGGCGCAAGCTCCGAGTAGATCAGCCCTGACAATCCGACCGCGCGTGTCTTGAAAAAGACTTCAATGTGTTTATCGAGTGAAATGACCGCGACCCCGAGCGCGACGAGTGTCGTCCCCATCCACCTCGATCTGGAGATTCGCTCTTTCAGAAAGAATCGCGCGCCCAGGGTGTTGGTGATGTAGCTGACGGCGGTCAGCGGCGCGACGAAGCTGAGGTCCTCGTAACTCAGCAGGCTGATGAACGAGAAGAACGCGACCGCCAAACAGGCGAGGCCGCCGAAGAGGTAAGGGCTGCGGATCATCCGTCCCAGCGCGCGCATGAGGGCCTTCGGGCGGAACGAGACGTCGCCGACCATCCGCATCCCTTTGGCCGAAAGTATCTCGCCTAGCGAACTGCCCACGACCAGGCTGCAAAGAAGCAGAAACGTCTTCATCAGGCGGCCCCTCCCGGCTCGGGGCCGGTGGTTCTTTGCTCGGTGCGGGAGACGGTGGCCACGCCGACGCAGATGATTATCGTCCCGACCAACCTTGTGGGCGAGACGTGTTCGCCGAGCAATCGCCACGACATGAATGCGTTCATCGCGTAACCGAACGAGGTGACCGGCAGCACAAAGCTTAAATCGGCCCATGAGAGCGCCGCCAGGTAGAGTCCGAAAAATAAGCCGAGAAGGAGGACGCCCACCCAGATCAACGGATTCGTGAAGACCTGCGCCGCCGTGTTTAACAGCTTAACCAGGTCGAGCGTCGAGACCTCGCCGACGGATTTCATCCCCTTGGTCAAAAAGACGTCGCCGAGCGTCTGCACGCTGATGGCGACGAATAATACGATAAAAGTCTTCATAATTGCGGATCGCTCGATTGCGGATTGAAAGAGGGGAGTGGGGAGTGGGGAGTGGGGAATGGGGTCAAAGAAGTTATTTCCCCACTCCCCATTCCCCACTCCCTACTCCCTACTCCCAATCCGCAATCGGTAGGGTTTCGTAAGTCGCCGGCCTGAAGCCGGCGGTCTCGATAGCGCTCCGCACGCGGGCGCTGACCAGAGCTTTCAATTCACTCTCGCCTCCGGGGTTTTCGCGTTTCGCCGCATCGTCGGCGTCGAAGGCGAGCGGGTGAGCGTATATCTCGCCACTCGCGGCGTCAAACTGATCGGGCCGCCCGATCAATCGGATCAGGCCTAGCAGATAATCTTCATTCATATCGCCCGACTGCAGCAGGCCGTAAACTTTTTTAGCCTGGGCGAATCCTCGTCCGCGCAGCCTTCGCTCGGCGCTGCGCCCGAGCAGGTTGTAGACCGTTCCCAGAATCAGCTTGCCCGGCAGATTCTTTCTGTCGAGCTTCAAACTCAACCGCACTTCGCCCTTCACCACGCGCACGCGCCGGACGTCGAATTCCTCGCACAGTTTTATCAACTCGCCGAAGATCACCGGGTGCTGGTGCAAGTGCGCGTGACCGTCGACGTGCGAGAAACGGAGCCCCGTCGAGGTGAACCGCTCGAACTGCGCCCGCATCTCGCGGCGAAGTTCGCGTCGCGCGGCGGGGCTGAAATAGTAATGAACGCCGGCGCGGAACGGGCTTGTCGTGAAATTACC
>Ga0126369_10004132_pt1 | contig 10599 bp, 12 predicted proteins | sample PanSoiMetaPlot_1_FD_109646 | JGI IMG/M metagenome (GOLD analysis project Ga0126369, IMG submission 109646) | Tropical forest soil microbial communities from Panama - MetaG Plot_1 | ecosystem: Environmental > Terrestrial > Soil > Tropical forest > Bulk soil | place: Panama | collected 2016-02-17
ATCTGAAGAAGCGGCTCTTCTTCCTCCTCGGGGCGCTGGTCGTCTTCCGCATCGGGACGCACATCCCGACGCCGGGCATCGACCCGAACGTCCTCGCCGATCTCTTCAAGTCGAACCAGGGCGGCATCCTCGGACTGCTCAACATGTTCTCGGGCGGGGCGCTGTCGCGCTTCTCGATCTTCGCGCTCGGGATCATGCCGTACATCTCCGCCTCGATCATCATGCAGCTGATGACGGCGGTGTCGCCGACGCTCGAGGCGCTGCGCAAGGAAGGACCCTCTGGCCAGCGCCAGATCACGAAGTACACGCGCTACGCCACGGTCGGCCTCGCCACGTTCCAGGCGACGATGATCTCGCTCGGTCTCGAGCAGCAGCAGGGGCTCGTCATCGAGCCCGGCCTCATGTTCCGGTTCACGACCATCATGACGCTCGTGACCGGCACGATGTTCATCATGTGGCTCGGCGAGCAGATCACCGAGCGCGGACTCGGGAACGGCATCTCGATCATCATCTTCGCCGGCATCGCGGCGGGGCTCCCGCGCGCGATCGGCGGCACGCTCGAGCTCGTGGGCACCGGCGCGATGCATCCGTTGACCGCGCTCGTGATCGCGGTCGGCGTGGTGCTCATCACCTGGTTCGTCTGCTTCGTCGAGCGCGGCCAGCGCAAGGTGCTCGTGAACTACGCGAAGCGACAGGTCGGCAACCGGATGAATCCCTACGGCGCTCCGGCCTCGCACCTGCCGTTCAAGCTCAACATGTCGGGCGTGATCCCGCCGATCTTCGCCTCGTCGATCATCCTCTTCCCGGCGACCGCCGCGAGCTGGTTCACGACGAGCGAGGGCATGAGCTGGCTGAAGGACATCGCCTCGACGCTGGTGCCCGGGCAGCCGGTCTACGTGCTCCTGTACGCGGCCGCGATCGTATTCTTCTGCTTCTGCTACACTGCGCTGCAGTACAACCCGAAGGAGACCGCCGACAACCTGAAGAAGTCCGGCGCGTTCGTACCCGGGATTCGCCCGGGCGAGCAGACCGCGAGATACCTCGAGCGGATCCTCACCCGGCTCACGCTCGCGGGCTCGCTGTACGTGGTCGCGATCTGTCTGCTGCCGGAGTTCCTCATCCTCAGGTGGAACGTGCCGTTCTACTTCGGCGGGACGAGCCTGCTGATCATCGTGGTGGTCACGATGGACTTCATGTCGCAAGTGCAGGCGTACATCATGAGCCACCAGTACGAGAGCCTCCTGAAGAAGGCGAGCTTCAAGGGCGCAGGGTTCCCGACGAGATGACGGGGCGACGGGGAGCCCGAGAGAGCGAACGGAGAACGACGCCGATCGGATATGTCGAAAGAGGACGTGATCCAGATGCAGGGCGAGATCGTGGAGACCCTGCCCAACGCGACCTTCAGGGTCAAGCTCGAGAACGGACACGTCGTGCTCGGACACATCTCCGGAAAGATGCGCATGCACTACATCCGCATCCTTCCGGGGGACAAGGTGACGGTGGAGCTCACGCCGTACGATTTGACCAGAGCGCGGATCGTGTTCCGCGCACGCTAGGAGAACGACATGAAAGTGCTCGCATCGGTGAAGAAGATGTGCCGCAGCTGCAAGATCGTCCGCCGCAACGGCGTGGTGCGGGTGATCTGCAAGAAGGACCCGCGGCACAAGCAGCGCCAGGGCTAACCGGCCGCTGGCGAGGATCGCGTAACGGCTCGAGGAACCGCTCATGGCCCGGATTGCAGGCGTCAACATTCCCAACCAGCAGCACGCCGAGCTCGCGCTGACCGCGATCTACGGCATCGGGCGCTCGCGCGCCCAGCAGATCTGCGCGGCGACGAACATCCCCGCCACGCGCAAGGTGAAGGACCTGACCGACAGCGAGATGGACCGGCTGCGCGACGCAGTGGCGCGGATCACCGTCGAGGGGGATCTCCGGCGCGAGGTGTCGATGAACATCAAGCGGCTGATGGACCTCGGGTGCTATCGCGGCGTGCGCCACCGCAAGGGGCTGCCGGTGCGCGGTCAGCGCACGCGGACGAACGCGCGCACCCGCAAGGGACCGCGCAAGCAGGCGATCGCCGCGAAGCCGGCGCCGACCAAGACCTGATGCGGCCCTAGCGAACGCGAAAGGAAACGGGACAGAAAATGGCGAGACCTCCCCAGCAGCCGCAGCAGCCGACCCCCGCGACGCGCGTGCGGAAGAAGGTGAAGAAGAACGTCGCCGAGGGCATTGCCCACGTGCACGCGTCGTTCAACAACACGATCGTGACGATCACCGACCGGCAGGGCAACGTGCTCTCCTGGGCGAGTTCCGGCGGCGCCGGGTTCAAGGGCTCGCGGAAGTCGACGCCGTTCGCGGCCCAGGTCGCCGCCGAGAAGGCCGGCCGGGGCGCCCAGGAATGCGGGGTGAAGAACCTCGAGGTGCGGATCAAGGGGCCGGGACCCGGCCGCGAGTCGGCGGTGCGTTCGCTGAACGCGATCGGCATGAAGATCACCAGCATCGCGGACGTGACGCCGGTGCCGCACAACGGCTGCCGCCCGCCGAAGAAGCGCCGGATCTAAGGAGCGAGAAACCAAGTGGCCCGAAACCTTGATGCCAAGTGCCGCCAGTGCCGGCGGGAGGGAGAGAAGCTCTTCCTCAAGGGCGAGAAGTGCTTCACCGACAAGTGCGCCATCGAGCGGCGGAGCTACGCGCCCGGCCAACACGGCCAGCGCTCGGCGCGCCGCTCGGACTACGCCACGCAGTTGCGGGAGAAGCAGAAGGTCCGGCGGCTGTACGGCGTGCTCGAGCGCCAGTTCCGCAAGATCTACGCCGAGGCCGACCGCCGCAAGGGCATCACCGGCAACAACCTGCTCGCGCTGCTCGAGTCGCGGCTCGAGACGGTCGTTCACCGGATGGGTTTCGGCGCGAGCCGCTCCGAGGCGCGCCAGATCGTTCGGCACAACGGCATCCTCGTCAACGGCAAGCGGGTCAACATCCCCTCCTACGTGGTCCGACCCGGCGACACGGTCGAGGTCGCGCAGGGCGCGAAGTCGCAGCTGCGGATCAAGGCCGCCGCCGAGGCCGCGGAATCGCGCGGCATCCCCGAGTGGCTCGAGGTCGACGCAAAGGGGCTGAAGGGCAAGTTCAAGGCGCTGCCGCAGCGCTCCGAGCTGCCGGCGAACATCAACGAGCACCTGGTGATCGAGCTGTACTCGAAGTAGCCGCCGGGCGCGCTCAAGCGAACTCTCAGGATTAGGACACCCGCATGCAAAGCACCGCATTCCTCAAGCCGAGAATTATCGACGTGCAACCCGTGGCGCCCTATCACGCGAAGGTCACGATGGAGCCCTTCGAGCGGGGCTACGGTCACACGCTCGGCAACGCGCTGCGGCGCGTGCTGCTCTCGTCGATGCCGGGCTTCGCGCCCACCGAGGTGCAGATCGCGGGCGTGCTGCACGAGTATTCGACGATCGAGGGCGTCCAGGAGGACGTGGTCGACATCCTGCTCAACCTGAAGGGCGTGGTCCTCAAGCTGCACAGCGGCAACGAGGTCCAGCTCCGTCTGAACAAGAAGGGCGAGGGGCTGGTCACCGCCGCCGACATCGAGACCACGCACGACGTCGAGATCATCAATCCCGAGCACGTCATCGCCCACCTCTCGCCGGGCGGCAAGCTCGAGATGACGATCAAGGTCGAGCGCGGCCGCGGCTACCAGCCCGGGAACCTGCGCGTGATCCCGGAGGAGTCGAAGGGGATCGGCAAGGTCATCCTCGACGCGTCGTTCTCGCCGGTGAAGCGGGTGAGCTACCAGGTCGAGAGCGCGCGCGTCGAGCAGCGCACCGACCTCGACAAGCTCATCATCGACATCGAGACGAACGGCATCATCGAACCCGAGGAGGCGATCAAGCACGCGGCGCGCATCCTCGTCGACCAGCTGCACGTCTTCGCCGACATCAAGGACACCGGGCCGGGGCCCGCCGAGCCGCCGCCGAAATCGCCGCCGATCGACCCGATCCTGCTCCGGCCGGTCGACGATCTCGAGCTCACCGTGCGCTCGGCGAACTGCCTCAAGGCGGAGAACATCTACTACATCGGCGATCTCATCCAGCGCACCGAGACCGAGCTGCTGAAGACGCCGAACCTCGGCCGCAAGTCGCTGAACGAGATCAAGGAAGTGCTCGCCGCGCGCGGCCTGACGCTCGGGATGAAGCTCGAGAACTGGCCGCCCGCGGGCCTGGAGAAGATGACGCCCTGAGCGTCCGGAGAACGGAAGATGCGCCACGGTCACGGCCTAAGGAAGCTCAACCGCACCTCCAGCCATCGCGTCGCGATGCTGCGGAACATGGCCAACTCGCTGCTGCGGCACGAGCAGATCAAGACCACGCTCCCGAAGGCGAAGGAGCTGCGGCGCGTCGTCGAGCCGATGATCACGCTCGGCAAGCGGGCGACGCTCGCGAACCGGCGGCTCGCGTTCAACCGCCTGCGCGATCGCGCGATCGTCGGCAAGCTCTTCGACGAGCTCGGCCCGCGCTACGCGAAGCGCAACGGCGGCTATCTGCGGATCCTCAAGTTCGGCTTCCGCCTCGGCGACAACTCGCCGATGGCGCTCGTCGAGCTGCTGGACCGCCCCGAGCCGGCCGTGGCCGAGGACAAGGAACAGAAGAAGGAGAAGATGGACAAGAAGGGCAAGAAAGAACAGGGAGCCGAAGCGAAAAACAAAACCTGACGCGCGGCTAGCCCGAATCGCAAAGGCCGGAGATCCCGGCCTTTTTTGTTTCCGCGCGCCGCTGGGCGACTAGAATTGAACGATGGCGATCATCCTTTTCACCGACTTCGGCGCCGACGATCTGTACGTCGGCCAGGTCGAGGCGATGCTCGACCGCTACGCACCGGGCGTTCGCGTCATCGATCTCCTGCACGAGGCGCCGCCGTTCAACGTGCGCGCGGCCGCGCACCTCCTCGCAGCGCTCGCGCACGGGCTACCCCGAGGGCACGTGTTCCTGGGAGTCGTCGACCCCGGCGTGGGATCGGAACGCGGCGCGGTCGTGCTCCGCGCCGACGGCAGGTGGTATGTCGGTCCGGACAATGGTCTTTTCTCGGTGATCGCGGCGCGTGCGGCTTCGAAGTCGGTCTGGCACATCACCGGCCACGCTCTGGGCGTCGCACCCTCGTTCCACGGGCGCGACATCTTCGCCCCGGTCGCCGCGGCGGTCGCGACCGACGATTTCCCGGACGAGAACGTCGCGCCTGTCGTCGGGCTCCAGGTCGACTTCGGGGCTGACGATCTCGCCGAGGTGATCTACGTGGACCACTTCGGCAACGCCTTCACGGGGATCCGCGCGCGCGGCATCCCGCCCGAGCGCACGGTCGTCGCGAACGGCCGCGAGGTCCGCCACGCGCGGGTGTTCGCCGATGTGCCGGCCGGCACGGCCTTCTGGTACGAGAACTCGATCGGGCTCGTGGAGATCGCGGTCAATCAAGGGCACGCCGCCCGGACGCTCGGACTGGCGGTGGGGACCGCAGCGTCCTGGCGTTGAAGCTCGCCGGCGCGGCAGGGATTAATCGGCGACCCGGATGCCGAGCGCCTTAATGAGCCGCCCCCACTTCGCGGTGTCAGCTTGCACCAGCTCGACGAACTGCTGGCGCGTCAACTCCTGCACCTCCAATCCCTGTTGTGCGAGCTTTTGCCGGATGTCGGGGTCAGCGATTGCGGTATTGAACGCGGAATGCAGCCGCGCAAGGACTGGGGCTGGCACTCCGGCCGGCGCGAACGCGCCGTACCAGGGCGAATACTCGAAACCCTTGACCCCCGCCTCGTCAAGCGTCGGCAGGTTCGGCAGCGCCGGTGTGCGGCGCGCGCCGGAGGTGGCGAGCGCACGCACCCTATTGGAGCTGACATGCGGCATTACCGCGGGTGCAGTCAGCAGCATTGCCTGGATCTGTCCGCTCATCAGATCCGTGAGCGCCGGTCCCGATCCCTTGTAGGGGACGTGCACGAGCTTGATCCCGGTCATCGACTGCAGCAGCTCGAACGGCAGGTGGCCTGCGCTGCCAATCCCGCCGGAGCCGTAGTTGATGGTGCCGGGTTTCGCTCGCGCCTCAGCGAGGAATTCCTCGATCGTCTTCGCGGAGAAGGTGTTAGTCACTACGAGCACATTCGGGGTTGCGCCGACGTAAGCAACCGGCGCGATATCCCTCAGCGTGTCGTAGGGAAGTCTGTCGTACAGCGATGCGTTGAACGCAATCCCCATGTGGTGCACCATGATGGTGTAGCCATCCGCGGGCGCACGCGCGAGCAGGGCAGTCGCAATCGTTCCTCCCGCTCCGCCCTTGTTGTCGACGATGATCGGCTGTCCCAGCTCTTTCGCAAGGTTCTGGCCAAGCGCGCGCGCGACGATGTCGGCCGTCCCGCCGGTCGCGAACGGCACGACGACGGTGATCGGCTTGCTGGGATAGGTTTGCGCGAGCGCCGTCGCCGGGCCGCAGACAAACGCGCATAGCGCGAGCGCACGCATCGCGGAGTGCCACATGGTCCTCTCCTACTCGAATCGATAAATCCCGAGCTTTTGTTCGTCGAGCTCGACCGCGAGCCCGGCGCCCGTGGGCAGCGCGAGAATGCCGCGCGAGAGATCGAGCTTTTGCGTCACGATGTCGTCGGCGGTCTTGAGCGGGCCGACGCATTCCAGGCCGTCCATCACGTTGCGGCTCGTGGCAGCGAGCATCATCTCGGCGACCGTGTTCACACCGAGACCAAAGCCGTGCCCGACCACGACCCTCATCCCTGCCGCCGCAGCGGTCTCGAGCATCCGCCTCGTCTTCAGCAGGCCACCCTGCTTCATCACCTTGAGCTTCACGATGTCCGCTGCGCAGGCGCGGATGACCCCAATCAGACTCGCGTGGTCGAGCACCGATTCGTCCGCCATGACCGGAATGCCGATCGCGCCGCGCACCTTCGCCATCCCGGGGATATCGTCGGCGCCGACCGGCTGCTCGAGCAGTTGCATGTCGAACGGCTCGAGCATGCGGCCGAGCTCGATCGCCTCGGCGACGCCGTAACCGCCGTTCGCGTCGGCGCGCAGCGCCATGCCCGGGCCGACCGCTTCTCGCACTGCGCGCACGCGCTCGCGATCGGCGACGGTCCCGCCCCCGACCTTGATCTTCGCCGAGCGGAAGCCGCGGTCGAACCACTTCCTCGCTTCGTCGGCCGCTTCTCCGGCCGGTACGATCCCGATCCAGGCGTTGAAGCGCAGCTCCTGGCGCACCGCCCCGCCGAGATACTGATGGACGGGGATGCCGAGCCTTCGGCAGGTCAGGTCCACGCAGGCCATTTCGATCGCTGCCTTGGCGTCGAGAAACCCCGTGACCGCTTCGTCCATCACCTCGGAGACGCGGTGAACGTTGGCCGCCGCCGATCCGACAATGCCCGGCGCCAGACGCTCGCGCAGCACCTTCAGCGATTCTTCGATCGTCTCGACCGAATAGCCGGGTGAGGGATCGATGTTCCCGAGGCCGGCTGCACCGTCCTGGTCGCGGATGCGCACGATCGCGCTTTTCTGGACGCTTTTCGTGACGTAGGCATTGCGAAAGCCGGAGCCGACCAGGGGGACGGCTACCCCGAAAACCTCCGCCGACTCGATCGTGCCCGGTTTCATCGCTCTCACTGGACGTAGCCTGGAAGCGCATCGCCCTTGATCTGGGTGCGGTGCATGATGCGCCGGCTCTCGGGATCGAACGAGTCGCGGCGGTGGAGAGTGCAGCGGTTGTCCCACAGGATGAGATCGTTCAGTCGCCATTCCTGGCAGAAGGTGAGCTCCGGCCGCGCAACGCGCGCCCAGAGTTCGTCGAGCAGCGCCTCGCTCTCCGCCAGCTCGAGACCGACGATGTAGCTATTGCGTCGACGTCCAAGGAACAACGCCGGCCGACCCGTCTCCGGGTGCAGGATCACGAGCGGGTGGCGCGCACCCGGTGCCTCGCGCGGATCGGCGACCTCTTTCATTCCCTTGCGCATCATCCCGGCGCTGTTGTAGGTCGCATCGTGGATGGCGGTGCGACCCGCGATCGCCTGCTTGAGGCGGGGCGGAAGCGTCTGGTACGCGAGATACATATTCGACCAGTAAGTATCGCCACCGCTCGGCGGAATCTCGAGGGCGTGCAGGAAGGCGCCCTTGGGTGGACGCGCGATGTAAGTCATGTCCGCGTGCCAGATCGCCTCCCCGTCGCCGAGATTGCCGATCGGCTTGCCTTCGATCTGCACGTTGGAGATCACGTTGATCTCGGGGAACTCGCGCAGAAATGGCGCGCCGTATGGGTTCGGCCCGGGCGGATCCAGCTCGCCGAAGCACCGACTTAGGGCGAGCAGTTGCGGGTCGGTGAGCCGCTGGCCGCGAAACCGGAGGACGAGGTGCTCGAGCCAGGCTTGCTCCAGCTCGGCGAGGACGTCCGCAGCGAGCGGGGCCGCGAGGTCAACCCCTTGGATTTCAGCTCCGAGGGCGGGAGCGAGTTTGCGAATGGTGAGGCGGGTCATGGGGCCATCTCTCTTGTGACCGGGATGTCGAAGCCGGGATGCTGCATGACGAGCGGACGGTCGTCGTCTGCGCAAGGCATAACGAGCTTGTTTCGACCGGCCCGGTCAGTATCGGGCAGCCTCGCGCGACCGAACTGGGTGTTGACGAGGCCCGGAAACTATTCACGCGACCTCATTGACCGGACCATCCTCAGCGCTGGCCTGGCGCCGCCTGCCCGATCATCGAGTCGCAATCGTTCGAGTCGAGCCTCTCGGCTCCGTTCGAAATTGAAGCGGCGCACCGACGAAAGGCCGAAGGCGCGCACGCGGCGTTGAACCGTGCCCGTGCCCGTGAAGAGCTAGACTTTTTCCGTTTCCTTGCGCTGCGGCGCGCTCGCGGCTGGCGCGACGTCCTTCGATGCGCCGATCCAGCCGTTCCCGGTGAGGTCGAAGACGATGCCGTTCGGATCGCGGTACTTCACCTCGTAGAATGAATCCTCGGCGTCGGGGAGTTCACCGGCGAAATACGTTGCTCCGGCGGCCTCGGCAGCGGTGCGCGCGGCATGGATCTCGTCGACCCAGAAGCCGAGATGATGGATCCCGACGTAGTCGGGTCCGCGGTCGTCGCCGGCCAGGTGGTTGGTCTTGTACTTTAGGATCGCAAGGTTGACGACGCCGTCGCTCAGATAGACGCCCGACACGTGCTCGTGATCGACCGTGCCGACGCGTTTGAGCCCGAACGCCTTCGCGTAGAACGCAGCAGTGGCCTCGGGATCGGGTACCGACAGCGCGATGTGACGCAGTTTCGCCATGATCTCCTCCAGCGCGGCAGGGAATTCCCGCTGTAGATACACCAAATCGCGCCGCAAGCCAACCCGCGCGGGTGCCCGCGGGCGGGGCACCGGCGGCGTATCATGCCCGCAGCATTCGAGCGGCGCGAAATGACGATGAGAGCGGCAGCGTGGCGCTGGATCGCGGGGCTCGCCAGCCTGGTCGCGGGAGGCCTCTTCGCCCTGGCAGCGGTCGATCGCCCGGTCCTGATCCTCGACATCGACGGTCCGATCGGACCGGCGACCGCCGACTACGTCCACCGCGGGCTCGAGAAGGCGGCGGCCCGCAAGGCGGCACTCGTGATCCTCCGCATGGACACGCCTGGCGGCCTCGACACCGCGATGCGCCAGATCATCAAGGACATCCTCGGCTCCGAGGTGCCGGTGGCGGCCTACGTCGCGCCGAACGGTGCCCGCGCAGCGAGCGCCGGCACCTACATCGAGTACGCGGCGCACGTGGCGGCGATGGCGCCGGCGACGAACCTCGGCGCCGCGACGCCGGTTGCGATCGGCATGCCGTCGTCGCCCGGGGCCCCGGGCGACGAGCAGGGCAAGGACAAGGCCGGCGCGAAGCGCGGGGACCACGCCGACGCGATGACCAAGAAGCAGATCAACGACGCCGCCGCGTACATCCGCGGGCTCGCGCAGCTTCGCGGCCGCAACGCCGAATGGGCGGAGAAGGCGGTGCGCGAGGCGGTCAGCCTGCCCGCCGCCGACGCCGCGAAAATGCGCGTGATCGACCTCATCGCCCGCGACGTCGACGATCTCGTCGCCAAGCTCGAGGGCCGGAGCGTGACCGTGCGCGGACAGGCGGTGAAGCTCGAGCTCGCCAGCGCGCCGGTCGAGACGCTCGCGCCGGACTGGCGCACGAAACTGCTCGCCGCGCTCGCGAACCCGAGCCTCGCGCTCATCCTGCTGATGATCGGCGTCTACGGCATCTGGTTCGAGTTCTCGAACCCGGGCTTCGTGGCGCCCGGGGTGATCGGCGCGATCTGCCTGTTGCTCGGGGCGTTCGCGCTGCAGATGCTGCCGGTGAACTACACTGGCCTCGCGCTCATCGTGCTCGGCCTGAGCTTCATGATCGCCGAGGTGTTCTTCCCGAGCTTCGGCTCGCTCGGGATCGGCGGCGTGATCGCGTTCGTCGTCGGGGCGATCTTCCTGATCGACACCGACGTGCCGGGCTTCGGGATCCCGATTCCGCTCATCGTGGGGGTGGCGATGGCGACCGCGCTGTTCGTGATCCTCGTCGGCGGCATGGCGGCGAAGGCGCGGACGCGCCCGGTC
>Ga0126369_10004133_pt1 | contig 10598 bp, 8 predicted proteins | sample PanSoiMetaPlot_1_FD_109646 | JGI IMG/M metagenome (GOLD analysis project Ga0126369, IMG submission 109646) | Tropical forest soil microbial communities from Panama - MetaG Plot_1 | ecosystem: Environmental > Terrestrial > Soil > Tropical forest > Bulk soil | place: Panama | collected 2016-02-17
CGTGGCGAAGAACACTGTCAGGAAAATGTTGAACATTCCCTTTTGCGCGTACTGCGTACAAATCTCGACGACCTTCTTACTGTCGGCGACAGACGCCTTCTCCACACCGTCCAGCCGGATATTCGCCTTGATGAATTCCACCGCGCGATAGGCGCCGGTGGTGACGGCCTGGGTACTCGCGCCGGTAAACCAGTAAATCACCGCGCCGCCGGTGATGAGTCCAAGAACAAATGGTGCGTGGAGCAGCGAAAGTTTGTCCACGTTGGCGGCGAGGCCATTGGTGAGCGCCATGATAATGGAAAAAATCATCGTGGTGGCGCCGACGACAGCCGTGCCGATCAAAACCGGCTTCGCGGTAGCTTTGAACGTATTGCCGGCGCCGTCGTTGGCTTCGAGCAAATGCTTGGCGCGCTCAAAGTTCACGTCGATGTTGAAGTCTTTTTTCAACTCGCCCTTAATGCCCGGAATTTGCTCAATGAGCGAAAGTTCGAAAACAGACTGCGCGTTGTCGGTCACCGGGCCGTATGAGTCCACGGCGATGGTTACCGGGCCCATGCCAAGAAAACCGAAGGCCACCAGGCCGAACGCGAACACCGGCTCAGCAACCATCAGGTTGTGCAGGCCGCCCTGCGAAACCAGATAGCCGATGGACATCAGCAGCACCATCGAGAGGCCAAGATAGTAGCCGGAAAAATTTCCGGCGACGAAGCCCGACAAAATTCCGAGCGACGGCCCGCCTTCCTCCGCCGAGGTGACGATTTCCTTGGTGTGCCGCGATTCGGTGGAAGTGAAAACTTTCACTAACTCCGGAATGATGGCGCCGGCCAACGTGCCGCAGGTGATGATGGTTCCGAGTTTCCACCATTGGGTGTCGTCTCCGCCCAAGCTCGGAATGATGAGCCACGAAGCGAGATACGTGAGTGCGATGGAAACGAACGAAGTGATCCACACGAGCGAAGTGAGCGGGGACTCGAAATTCATGTCGTCGGCGTTGCCGTATTTCGCTTTGGCGATGAAGCCGTTGATGAAATACGCGGCCGCGCTCGCGACCAGCATAATGATGCGCATCACAAAAATCCAAACCAGCAACTGCACTTGCACCGTTGGACTTTTTACCGCCAGCAAAATAAAAGTGATGAGCGCGACGCCGGTCACGCCGTAAGTTTCAAAGCCGTCCGCGGTCGGCCCCACCGAATCTCCTGCGTTGTCTCCCGTGCAATCGGCGATGACGCCGGGGTTGCGGGCGTCGTCTTCCTTGATTTTGAAGACGATTTTCATCAGGTCCGAGCCGATGTCCGCGATTTTCGTGAAGATGCCGCCGGCGATGCGCAACGCGGCAGCGCCGAGCGACTCGCCGATGGCAAAGCCGATAAAGCACGGCCCCGCGTAATCACCAGGGATGAACAGGAGAATGATCAGCATCATCAAAAGTTCGACGGAGATGAGCATCATGCCGACGCTCATGCCCGCCTCGAGGGGAATGTGATTGATGGGGAAGGGTTTTCCTCCGAGGCCGGCGAAGGCGGTACGGGAATTCGCGAAGGTGTTGACGCGGATGCCGAACCACGCGACCGCGTAGCTGCCGCCCATACCCAGAAGGCTGAAAAGCAGAATGATAGGCACGGCCACGGCGATGGGCTTGCCCGGGACGGGGGCGAGCCAGCCAAAGTACAGCACGATGACGATGGCGATGAAGGCCCAGAGCAGGAGAAGGAATTTGCCCTGCGTTTGGAGATAAGTTTTGCAGGTTTCGTAGATGAGCTCGGAGATTTCGCGCATGGACTTGTGGACCGGGAGGTTTTTGAGGCGTGTGTAAATCCACAATCCGAAAGCGAGGCCGAAAAGACAGAAAAGAATGCCGAAAAGGAGAAGCTTGTGGCCGTCCATGCCGAGGAAGCGGACTTGAGAAAGATCGGGGAGTTTCAAATTGGCTTCGCCGCCCGCCTCGTCGGCGCGCGCGGCGGAAGCGACGAGCAGCGCTGCGGCCACCGCTGCGGCATACTTCGTGAATTTCAAATGATTCATGAAGCTCAAACACTGGGACCGGGCATTCATTAGCCAGGTGCGCATTCAGAATCCTCCATCATCCTTGCGAGATTTTGCGGAGCGAATCGAGTCCATGAAAAGTCTTCGGAACAACGGCAATCCACACACTTGTTCGGCCAAGCCCTTTACGGCGCGGACCGCGAATCAAGTTTTCTCTCATTCCACCGGCAAGAAGCCCGACCAGAATCGATCGGGGTGAACTCGCCACTCGCCGGTCCAAGTTACCCCTCGATATCGCCGGCGAGGCGCTTGTAAGACTCAGGCGCCAGGGCAAGCACAAATCGGATTTTTATAACATTTTGGGGGATATCGGTCAAACGGCATTGAAAGGCCGCGGTGGCCCGTCTCGATCGCAACCTCTTGCCGCAAAGCCGAAGCTAGATTCAGCTACCGCCTTCGACACAAAACAATAAGTATAATGGCCAGAATGACTTCGCGAGCGGATGCGGGATTACGCAGGATGAAAGTTTATGGCGCTTGCATTTCGCTTGGCATTTCCCAAAGGAGTTGATGATTTGCGTGCTCTCTCCTGGCCCGGGTGTTTTGGCCGACCTGAGAGCTGATGGTAAGATGCGGCATTCATCAGCAATAAAGCCGCCCGGCTCGATGGGGACTATGCCAACGACGACGACTTCGGAAGTACCGCAGACTCATGCTGCTGAAGCGGGCGAGAGTTCTGCGTCGGGGAAGGCCGCACTGGGAAGCGTGCGGAGCGATTGGACGCGGGCGGAAGTGGAGGCGATTTACCGGACGGCGCTGCCGGAGTTGTTGTTTCGGGCGCAGACGGTGCATCGGGCGCATCATGCTGCGGACCGTGTGCAGACCTGTCAACTGATTTCCATCAAAACCGGGGGCTGTCCGGAAGATTGCGCGTATTGTCCGCAGAGTGCGCATTACCAGGCGGGCGTTGAGCGCGAAGGACTGCTGGAGCCGCAGCAGGTCTTTGAAGTGGCGCGAGAGGCGGCCGGGCGCGGCGTGACGCGATTTTGCATGGGCGCGGCGTGGCGGGACGCTCCCGAGGGCGGGGAATTCGAGAAAGTTCTGGAGATGGTGCGGGGAGTCTCTGCGCTAAGGATGGAAGTGTGCTGCACGCTGGGAATGCTAACGGAGCGCCAGGCAGAGCGGCTGAAAGAAGCGGGGCTCACCGCGTACAACCATAATTTGGATACCTCGCCGGAGTTTTATGGCTCGATTATTACTACGCGCGTTTACGACGACCGCTTGAAGACGCTCGCGGCAGTGCGCAAAGCTGGGATCACCGTTTGCTGCGGCGGAATCCTGGGAATGGGCGAGCGCGAAGCCGACCGCATCGGCTTGCTGCACCAACTGGCGGCGCTCGAGCCGCATCCGGAAAGCGTGCCGATCAATATGCTGGTGCGCGTTGAGGGCACGCCTCTGGCTGCTATGCGCCCGCTGGATCCTCTGGAAATGGTGCGCGCGGTCGCGACGGCACGCATCTTGATGCCGTCGTCGCGGGTGCGGCTGGCCGCGGGGCGCAAGCAGCTTTCGCCGGAGGCGGTGACGCTGTGCTTTCTGGCAGGAGCAAATTCGATTTTTGTGGGCGACAAGTTGCTGACCACGCCGAATCCGGGGCCGGACGAAGATGAGTTGCTGCTGCAATCCTTGGGGATGAAGCCACTGGAACCGCATGCCGTTTAATTTTCACGAAAGATTTCGGAACGAATTGGAGACCGGGCTGCGCGAGCTAGAGGCGCGGGCAGAGCGGCGTTCGCTTGTGGAGATTCAGGGCACGAATCTTTGCTCGAATGACTATTTGGAGCTGTCGCGGCATAGGGCGCTGAAGGAAGCTGTGGCGCGAGCGGTACGCGAAGCGGAACGCCTGGGTGGAACCGGATCCCGGCTGCTTTCGGGGCATGCGGCGGCCTGGGAGCAGCTCGAAGGTGAGTTTGCGCAATTCGCGGGGACCGAAGCGACGCTTTATTTTGGCAGCGGGTACATGGCGAATCTTGGCTTGCTGACGGCGCTGCTGAAGAAAAATGATTTGGTTTTTTCCGATGCATTGAACCACGCGAGCCTGATTGACGGCATGCGGCTTTCTGGTGCCCGAAAAATCATTTATCCGCATCTGGATTTGAATCGTCTTGAAGAGGAACTGCGTAAGCATGCGCACGAGCGCGTTCGCAAACTCGTCGTTACCGAAAGCGTTTTTAGCATGGAAGGCGATATTGCTCCGATTACGGAGATCATGAGGATTGCGGAGCGCTACGGAGCCGGTGTTATTGTGGATGAGGCCCACGCGACCGGGGTACAGGGAGCCTCGGGACGCGGAATCGCAGTCCGTGACGGGGTTACACAACAACTTGCCGCCGCGGTGCACACTTGCGGAAAAGCGCTCGCGAGCGCTGGCGCGTTTGTTTGCGGCAGCGCGGCGTTGAAGGAGCATCTCATCAATAATGCGCGGACATTTATTTTTTGTACGGCCATGCCCGCCTACATGGCGGAGCAAGTCCGGACGGCGCTCGGACTGGTACGCAGGATGGATCTCGAGAGGGTAGAGCTACTGGGCAAGGCGCGGCGTTTTGCGAACGGTTTGCGCTCGGGCGGATGGGACACCAGCCGAAGCGAGACGCAAATTGTGCCGTTAATCCTTGGTGAAAATGAGCCGGCGCTCGGCGCGGCGGAGTACTTGCAAGGGCAGGGATTCGCGGTGCGGGCGGTGCGGCCGCCGACAGTACCGGAAGGTAGCGCCCGCTTGCGGTTTTCCTTGACGACGGGAATCTCCGATGATGAACTGTTGCGCCTGGAGCACTCTTTGAATCGCTGGCGCGAAAATGTACATTCCTCCCCTGCGGTGGCCCGCGCTTGAGACATCATTTTTTCATCACTGGGACCGATACGGGCGTCGGGAAGACGGTTCTTTCTTCGCTACTTTGCGCAGCGCTGGACGCGGTGTATTGGAAACCGATTCAGACCGGCACGCTGGAAGGTTCGGATCGCGTGACCGTGATGCGGCTCGCAGGAATCGGCACGGACCGCACACTCGATGAGATTTACAAATTTGTTCCGCCGGTTTCGCCGGACCTGGCCGCGCGCTGGGCAGGCGTGGAGATTGATCTCGGCAAGATCAATATGCCGACGAGCCTGATGAACGATTGGCTCGTGGTCGAGGGCGCGGGCGGCGTTCTGGTGCCGGTGAATCAAAAGCAGTTCATGCTGGACTTGATGGTGAAATTCAAGCTGCCGGTGATTGTGGCGGCGCGGAGCAGCCTGGGCACGGTAAATCATACGCTGCTGACGCTGGCGGCGCTGCATGCGGCGGAGCTTCCGGTGCACGGCGTGGTGCTGATCGGGGACCAGAACCGGGAGAACCGGGAGACGATTGAAAGATTTGGGCATGTGCGCGTGATCGGCGAAGTTCCCAAATTGCCGAATCTGCATCGGACGGCGCTGATGCAGGTGTTTATGAACCATTTTGATCGAGCGGCGTTCGCGCAGTAACCGTCCTTAGTTCTCAGTTGTAAGTCTTTCGTTAAGAAATTCCTTCTCATTCAAGCTTCATCAGGGTTCAAGAATTCTCCTCCGCCATTGCATGTGTGATTGTTTCAGTTGTGCGACACTAGCGCGATGAATTCGGCGCTGCGCATTTGGCATCCCTTTAGCAATTCTGCGTTGGATCTTCCCCCGTTGCAGGTGGAGAGGGCGGAAGGCGTTTACCTCCACACAAGAGACGGGAAAAGGTTTCTGGATGCGATTTCTTCGTGGTGGGTAAACCTGCACGGGCATGCGAATCCGCGCATCGCTGCGGCGATTGCGGAGCAGGCGCGGAAATTGGAGCATGTGATTCTTGCGGGCTTTACGCATGAGGCTGCCGAAGAGCTGGCGCGGCGCTTGAGAAAGTGGCTGCCGCGCGAGCTGACGCATCTGTTTTTCTCCGATGATGGTTCGACGGCGGTGGAAGTGGCGCTGAAGATGGCGGTGCAGCACTTCAGCAATCAGGAGCGCGGGGAAAAACGGGAGATTGTCGCGCTGGAGCATGGATATCACGGCGATACGGCCGGGGCGATGTCGGTGAGCGACGATTCGCCGTTCACCGAGCCGTTTGCCGCGATGCGGTACCCGGTCGATCGTGTACATGCGGCGTACTGTTATCGCTGCCCAGTGGGATTGCAGCGCGAAAACTGCCACATCGAGTGCGTTGGGCAGCTGGAAGCGCTGCTGACCGAGCGCGGCGAAAAAATTGCGGCAGTGATTGTCGAGCCGCTGCTGCAGGGCGCGGGCGGGATGATTGTGCATCCGGCGGAGTTTTTGCAGAAAGTGCGGGCGCTTTGCACGAAGCATGACGTTCTGCTGATTGCGGACGAAGTGCTGACTGGGTTTGGGCGCACGGGAAAAATGTTTGCGTGCGACATTGCCGGTGTTGTGCCGGACTTGATGTGCCTCTCGAAAGGCATCACCGGCGGATTTTTGCCGATGGGCGTGACGCTGTGCACGGACCGCGTGGAAGCAGCGTTTCACAGCGAGGACCGCCGGCACACCTTTTATCACGGCCATTCGTACACGGGAAACGCGCTGGCTTGCGCGGCGGCCAATGCGAGCTTTCAGATTTTTGACGATGAGCCGGTGTTCGACCGCATTGCGACGATTGCGCGGATCCACGGCGAGCGGCTGGCGGAGTTACGCGAATTTTCGATGGTGGGGGACACCAGGCAGATTGGAGGCATCGGGGCGCTCGAACTTCGCGCGGACGATGCCGGGTACCTTTCGGCGATGCGGCCGAAGCTGTATCAGTTTTTTCTGGAGCGCGGCGTTTTGTTGCGGCCGCTCGGAAATGTGGTTTATGTTTTGCCGCCGTACGTGATAGAGCCGGAGGAGTTGCATCGCGTGTACGACGTGATTGTGGAAGCGGTGGAGGCGTTGTTTTGAGAGTGGCATTGGTATTGCTGGGATTGACGTGGCCTCCCATGGAGTGCAGCATGCTGCGCCCCTATCAGTGAAACAGCGAATGTGTGGTGAAGTAACGAACGTTCGGCTAGGAACAAGAGCTTGGTTGCAGGCATGAATGCATGGAAACAGAGAATTGTGACTTTTGCGGGCAGCCTGGGCGCGCCGGGACTGTTCCTGATCTCCTTTCTGGATTCGTCGGTGCTGACATTTCCTGTGATCAACGATCTGCTGCTGATTGAACTTTCCATCCAGCATCCAGCGCGGATGCCGTTGTATGCATTTCTCGCGATGCTCGGGTCGGTGCTGGGCTGCGTGCTGCTGTTTTACATTGCCGAAAAGGGCGGGGAAGCGCTGTTTCACAAGCATGCGGGGAAGCGCGCGCTGGCCATTCACCACTGGGTGGTGAAGAACGGATTCGGCGGAATGCTGATCGCGGCGCTGCTGCCGCCACCCACGCCGTTCAAGGTATTTGTGGTGGCGGCGGGGGTGTTCGAGGTACCGGTCGCGAGTTTTGCGTCGGCGATCGCGCTGGCGCGGGCGGTGCGGTACTTCGGGATGGGATATCTGGCCATTCGTTATGGGCACGAGGCGCTCCCATACCTGTTGCACCACAAGGTGCAGGTGACGGTATTCGCGATTGGCTTGGTGATGGTGAGCTATGTTCTCTCGCGAGTGCTGCTGAGGCATCGGCCGGGTTCGGAAAGCGAGACAGTTTCGCGGCCGAGTTGAAGCAATACGCCAGGTGGCAAACGGCTCGCTACCCCGACACCCCCGGCATTCCATCTCGTTATCGGTTCAGGACTAATGCCACCAGAAGGTGCGGGCAGAAGGGACCCAGGCGACCTCTTCGGAGAGGATTTTGCCGGCGGGATCGGTGTCAATGAGGGCTTGCACGCGCCCCTCGTCGGTCAGGGCAACGCGGCCGGCGCCGGATTCGGGCGAGTAGGGGAAGGCGCGCAGGATGACGTGGAAGCCGGAAGGCGTTTGCTCGACGGTGGCTTTGGGGAAGCGGGCGACTCGGAGAAAGCGGCGGGCGACCCCGGAATTGTGGGCGGCGTCGAGGGCCGGGGAAGGCTCGGGCTTGTAGGTGGTGATGGCGGAGCCCGGGTCGAAGTCGGCACTGGGGCCGACAGGGACTTCCAGGTCGTGCACGGCGCGCTCGGTCTCGACGATGCCGTGCCAGAGGAAGGGAGAGTTGGACTCGGAGAAGGCGGCGACTCTGCGTGGAAGTTCGCCGCGGTAGGTGCGGGATTCGAGCGCCGCGACGGCGTCGCTGTGGAGCGTGAAACGGGCGCCGAGATAGAAGATTAGCGCGAGGAGGGTGAGAGTTGCGCCGATGCGTCCGCGAGGCCCTTTGCGGCGGGCGCCGATTTCTTCGGTGACCAGACCGGCGAGCAGAGGGAGAAGGATTCCGGCGAGGAGAATTCCGAGGATCCAGAGGTCGAGAGAGGGGAGCCAGTCAAGGGCGAATCGGCGAGCGGAGAAGGCCCAGAGGAGTTGGACGCCTGAGGACTGGCAAACGTCGAGGGCGAGATGAAGAAGGGCTGCAGCGAATGCAGCTGCGAAGATGGTGGCGCGGCGGATTTGGGTTTCGGGGGATTTGGGCTTGAGGAAGGAAAAAGGCAGAGTTGCCAGGAGAGCGAAAACGAGCGCGGCGGGGAGCGAGTGAAAATAGGTGCGGTCGAAAGAAAGATAGGCGGAAGGACCGAAGTAGGAGCTGAAGCGATCGACATCGGCAATCATGCCTGCGAGGACGACGGAGATGGTAGCGGTGCGGGAGAGACGCGGGAAGGCGGCGCGTTGCACGGTGAGTGAGGCTAGGGCGTGGGTGAGAGGGTCCATGCAGAGAGGTTATCTCAGAACGCGTTAATCCCTCGCAAGTAAGAAAAGCGCAAGCCTGCCCCTTCGAAGCTCAGGGTAAACCACACTTGGCAGAACACACCGGCAAGATCCCGGCGCTACAAATGTGGCCGAGCATTCCTTCGCCACGCTCGAGGGGCTCCACCATGACAATCGAGCAAATGCGCCTCCGAAAGCGGACGCTGCGGAGGCACGATTTATCGTGCTCTCACGCGGAAAAAGCGCCCGCCTCCAGAAGGCCGGCCGCTACCGTTACGGGACCAGGAGTTTGAGGGCGCGGGGTATGATGCGGAATTCGACGGGGAGGCGCGCCAGGGGCTCGCCGTCGATCTGCGCGTAGACGGGATTCGCATCGAGCGGTTCGCAGAGGAGCGAGTCGGATTTGAAGAATTCGACGCCTTCGGTGCCGCGAAGTTTGTTGAGCCAGAGCGAGGGCAGATAGCTGAGATAACGGAAGCCGCTGCGGGTGGCGAGCGTCAGGATTTCGAACTGGTCCTCGAAGAGGTCGGCTTCGGTGGTGATTTTGAAGGGGCCGCCGTAATTCTGCGTGCGGCCGACGATGACAAGTGAAGCGTCAATTCTGTGATCGCCGTTCGTCACGCGGAAGTGCGGGAATTTGTAGCCGAAGACCTGGCGGACGCCGGCCCACCAGTACGCAAGGATGCCGATGCGCGATTTTAAGCCGAGATCGATGGAGTAAACGATGGCGCCGTCGGGGCCGGCGCCGGCCACACTGAGGAAATATCTTTTCTTTTCGGGTTGCTCGAGAGGCGTGGCGAGGCCGAGAGCGATTTCCTTGACCGTGCCGTGAACGAGTTTTTCGGCGGCCTTGGGAATGTCCCAGGGAAGATCGAGTTCCTTGGCGAGAATGTTGGCGGTGCCGCCGGGGAGAAGCGCGAGCGGGACGCGGTGGCCGTTGTGATGAGTGGCGAGGCCATTAACAATTTCGTTGAGCGTGCCGTCGCCACCGACGGCGATGACGAGGCCGCGGTTTTCTTCGGCGGCGCGCGCGGCGATTTCGGTGGCGTGGCCGGGGCCGGTGGTTTCGGCAAGGTCTGCGTCAATGCCGCGGGAAGCGAAGATGTGGCGCGCCTTGTCGAGCAAGGGGCGACGCGCGTGGCCGCCGCCATTACCGGCGTTGGGGTTGTGGATCATCAGCGCGTTTTGTAAGTCGGCGGTCATTCCGGTTCCAGTCGTTTCCGCTACGTGAAGCAAAACGTCCATTCTATATAATAGCAGGCGCTTTACGGCACACCATTCTCCCGAGGGTTTCATGGCCAAAGCGGCACCGGCAAATGTGAAAAAAGAGATTGAAGATTTGCGCGAGAAATTGCGCTACCACGAATACCGGTATTACGTGCTGGACGAGCCGGAGATCTCGGACGCCGCCTATGACCGGTTGATGGAACGTCTGAAAGCATTGGAAGCGGCGCATCGGGAACTGGTGACGCCGGATTCGCCGTCGGTGCGCGTGGGGGGTGCCCCGCGCGAAGGCTTTACCACGGTGAGGCATGCGCGGCCGATGCTTAGCCTGGACAACGCGTTTTCTTATGATGCGTTGCGCGAGTGGGACCGGCGCGTGCGAGAGGGAAGCGGCAAGGAAAAAATCGAATACATCGCGGAGCACAAATTCGACGGGCTGAGCATTTCGCTGCAATACGAAGACAGCGTGCTGGTGCGCGGCGTACACGCGGTGACGGGACGACCGGAGAGGACGTTACGCCGAATGTAAAGACGATCCGGTCGGTGCCGCTGCGCGTGGATGGGGCATCGCTGAAGAAAGTGAA
>Ga0126369_10004134_pt1 | contig 10597 bp, 6 predicted proteins | sample PanSoiMetaPlot_1_FD_109646 | JGI IMG/M metagenome (GOLD analysis project Ga0126369, IMG submission 109646) | Tropical forest soil microbial communities from Panama - MetaG Plot_1 | ecosystem: Environmental > Terrestrial > Soil > Tropical forest > Bulk soil | place: Panama | collected 2016-02-17
ACAGTGTGGCTAATCAGCGAGTAATCACTAGGGCGCAGAGGCTTTCCGGCCCTCCAAGGGTCTGATAGCGTGGATGAAACGGACCGAGCCGGGGTGTGTACCGGGGGAGCCACGCGTGCTCATGGAAAGCTTGGAAGGAGTGCTCGTGCAGATCGTTAGCGGTGGCGTGACGGACATGGGGCGCGTGCGCAGCAACAATGAGGATTCCTTTCGAATCGTCAATGCCCTGCAATTGTTTGTCTTATCCGATGGCATGGGCGGAGAAGCCCACGGCGAAGTTGCTAGCTCCCTGGCGGTGGAAACAATCGTGAAGTATTGCAGCCAAGCCCAAGATGATTCCGGCGTCACCCTGGTCGCCGAATCCCAAGACAACTGGTCCGAGAAGACCAAGCAGCTGCAGAACGCTGTCCGCGCCGCAAACCTCAGCATTTTTGAATCCGCGCAGAAGCACGCCGAACAGCGTGGCATGGGCGCAACCGTAACCGCCGCATGGCTGAACGAGGGCAAGCTGAGCATCGCGCACGTCGGCGACTCTCGTGCTTACCTTCTTCGCAGTGGCAGTCTGCAACAGCTTACCGACGATCATTCGCTGGTTGCTGAGCAGGTTCGCCGCGGCATCATCAGTCGGCAACAGGCGGAAGAGAGTGAAATGCAAAGCGTTCTTTTGCGCGCATTGGGCGCTCACACCGACGTCGAAGTGGACGTCGACGAAACCGCCATCTATTCCGGTGACGTTCTTCTGCTGTGCTCCGATGGGCTTACCCGCATGGTCACGGAACCCGAAATCGCCGGCACGTTACAGGCGGAAACGAATCCTTCCGCCGCTGCTCAGAGATTGATCGATTTGGCCAACGACAACGGCGGCCTCGACAACATTACCGCCGTCGTCGCTCGCTTCCAGGATGAACCCAAAGGTTGGTTCACGTGGCTGCGTCGCGGCTCAGCGAAAACGGATTAGACCTCCGCAGGGAGATTAAAAATATGGCGAAACTCAGCCTCATGTTCGAGAACAAACTGGTGAAAGAAGTCCCCATTGGCAACCGCCCGGTCAGCATTGGGCGTTCGCCGGACAACGACATTCCCGTGGATAACCTCGCCGTGTCTACCTATCACGCGCGCGTGTATTACGAAGGCGGACGGTTGGTGGTGGAAGACCTGGACAGCCTGAATGGCACGTTCGTCAACGATCTTCGCATCGAGCGCGCTACGCTTCACGATGGCGACTCGATCTGGATCGGCAAACACAGCATCAAGGTCGACACGTCCGCCGATGCGGCGATTCCCTGGGATACCGGGCGCAAAGCCGCTGCACCGAAAATCAACGAAACCATGGTGCTCGATACCAAGGTGCGCCGCGACATGCTGCAACAAGCCGCGGCCATGGGCGAACGCTCCCAGTTTTCACCGGGACGCATGAAGATGCCGACTCTGGTGGTTGTTTCCGGCAGGGTGAATCAGAAAGAGTTTCTTCTCACCAACAAGCTGACGGTCATTGGCAAATCGCCCATGGCCACGGTGCGTCTGCGCGGATGGTTCAAGCCAAAAATGGCGGCACAAATCAATCAGCGCGACGACGGCTATTATTTGGGCACCGGCGATCGCGTTCCTACGGTCAACGGCACACCGATTTCCGGAACCGTTCGCCTGAACGATGGCGACCTGATCGAAGTTTGTGGCGTTCGCCTTAACTTCATTATTCGAGAGTAGCTCGCACATCCCATGCCCACTTGGCGATCTCGGCACAGGAAAAAAACGCGGTGCAACGGCCGCTTCCCGTCTCGAAACCGCTAGCCTCCCCGCAGGTATTTGAAAGGCTGCAAAAGATTATCTGTTCGAAGCGCCGCCCGCCACAGGGGATGGCGTTTACGCCATGACGCACCGTTAGCCCGAGCGTCCGTTCTCCCTCCATTCGCGCTTGCGATATCCCTGGGCAATCGCGATCCCGTCGTCTTGCTGTCACTGTGATTCTCCGCGCGAGTAGCAGCGATCCGCACTTCCCCGTACTGCTACCGGTTGCGGCCGTCTTTGAACTAGGTAGGGCACAGAATAGAGCAGAGAGAAAGGTATTGAGGCGAACTCCGCAGGTAAACCCTAGCTCGCGTCAAGGTGATATCGGGGGAGGGGTGTGGCAGAGGGGCAGGCGGCGAATGGTCTGTATGGGAAACCCCGGTGTCAGGTCTGGCGCCAGCTGATTCTGCCAATCGGGCGCTCTGGCGTGCAACCCCAGTCCGGTCTTCCTCTAGCCGGCCTAGTAGAACTTGCACCCCCAACAAGAATTTACAGTACGCGACTCCGAGGCTCACGGAGTAACCTTCACAGCGGCAACAACTTACACCGATTTCGGTTTGGAATTCTAAGTGCTGGCTTTACAGGGGGTTGACATAGGTAGGCTAGTGACGAGGGTTCATTCAGTTCTGCGACCCATGGCGCATCCCACTCGCACCCAGTCGCCTGAGATCATAACCGCAACTCCCCAAGGAAATCATGGTGACAGTCGTGGGCACTGTTTGCGGGTGTACCCCTGGGACGATTTCGATTGGAGTTCAGCATAGATGAACACAACGGCGAGAGAACGGGTTCAAGGGCCACCATCGAGATGGCGTGACCGACTGAGGGCATTGCAGAATATTCCACCTCTGTTCCGCATCGTTTGGAAAGCCGCGCCACGCGTAGTTACCGCGGGCCTCGCCTTCCGCGTAGTTATCGCGTTGCTTCCGGTGGCCATGCTGGCGGTCACCAAGGTGATCATTGATGCGATTTATGGCTTGACCTCCCAACACAGACCGCTCCCAGGAAACTTCTGGTGGTTGGTAGTACTGCAGTTTGGGTTGGCCAGTCTGGGGACAGTATTGGTGCGCCTCATCGATTTCTGCGAGAACGTTCTGGCCGACAAGTATACGCGCTACATCAGCACCCAGATTATGACGCACGCGGCCAGCTTGGATCTCGCCACCTATGAGGATTACAACTTTCACGACAAGTTGGATCGTGCTCGCGTGCAGGGCACCGACCGCATAGGAATGATTCAGGCCAGTGGTCGATTGGTCCAAGAAGTCATCATGACCGCCAGCCTGGCGGCCAGTATTCTGTTTTTTTCGCCCTGGATCCTTTTCGCCCTCATCGTTTGCATAGTGCCGGCGTTTCTGGGCGAGACGCACTTCGCTTTTCTTGGCTATTCCCTTAGCTTCAATCAAACGACAGCCCGCCGGCAGATGGAATATCTGCGAGTTCTGGGCGGAAGCAAAGAAAGCGCCAAAGAACTGAAACTATTTGGGTTAAGTAAGTATCTGGTGGGCCGCTACACGGATCTTTCCGATGAACTTCACCGCCAAATGGTGGCCCTGCAAAAACGCAAGCTGTTACTGGGCACACTTCTCGCCGTCTTGGGGACCGTCGGATATTACGGGACCTACACGTACGTAGTCTACGAAACCGTAATCGGCGTGCTTACCCTCGGCACCTTGACTTTTCTGGCCGGGGCGATCGCCGGCGCCAGCACGAACATCCAGGCCGTCTTCACAACGTTCTCCAGCATTGCCGACCAAGCTCTGTTCCTTACGGACCTGCTGGAGTTCTTCTCAGTAAAACCGAAGATTATCGTCAAACCCGATGCGCTACCCGTTCCGCGTCCGATTTGCAAAGGGTTCGAATTCAAGGGTGTTTCGTTTTGCTATCCAGGGAATCCCAGGCCGGTGCTGAGTGACCTCAACTTCCGACTGGAACCTTCCGAACGCATTGCCCTGGTGGGCGAAAACGGGCAGGGGAAGACAACCATCGTAAAGTTGTTGGCAAGGCTATATGACGTGAGTAGTGGTCAGATTCTCCTGGATGGAGTGGATCTCCGCGAGTATGAAATTGAAGATTTGTGGCGGGAAATTGGAATCATTTTCCAGGATTTCATGCGCTATGAAATGACCGCCGCGGAAAATATCGCCATCGGAAGAATTGAAGAAGTGAACAACGAGTTTCGTATCCGCTCCGCAGCCCGCAAAAGTCTTGCGGACCACGTCATTCACCAACTGCCCAGGCGCTATGACCAAGTCCTGGGCTCCCGCTTCGAGGGAAGCATCGAGCTATCCGGCGGGCAGTGGCAAAAGATTGCGCTGGGGCGGGCGTATATAAGAGACGCGCAATTATTGATTCTCGACGAACCCACAGCTTCTCTCGATGCGCGTTCTGAGCACGAAGTATTCCAACGCTTTGCAGAGCTGACCGCCAACAAGATGTCCCTTTTGATCTCTCATCGATTTTCGACTGTCCGAATGGCAGATCGCATCCTGGTGTTGGAGAGCGGCAAGATTGCCGAGCAAGGTTCTCACCTTGAACTCATGAGGAGCGCCGGGCGGTATGCGGAAATGTTTGAGTTGCAAGCAGCAAATTACCGATGAATCGCGAGGAGCAAATTGCTGTGGCCACGCCAAATCATTACGCCGCTGATCTGAGTCAGATACGCAATTTCCTGAGATTGCCGAAGCCCGACGGTCACGCCCCGCGGTTCAAGGCGCCGGCACCCAACCCGCCCGTCAGCGCGCACTACGAGCGATTGTTATCAGGCGCCTGGTCGGAGATTCGTTCGTGGAAAGTGCGAGCAATAGACGATCGCCTTCTGGTGCTGGAGAACAAATGGGAACAAGCAGAGCGTTCTATTCGCACCGCCTGCGGACAATTATCCAATCTCCCGCGCAAGAAATTTGGCAATCTCGAATTGTCATCCGATGTGGTGATGTTGCTTGAAGCGGCTCTCAAGGAAACCCAAGATTCGCTTCCGAAAGCTCGGAAATTCCCCCAAGTGGAAATCCACGGCGCACAGCGTGTCCCTCGTGTGTATGCCGCCGGAGAAGCTTTTCTTCGAGCGGCGAAATGTGAAATTTCTCTTGATCTGCTGGTGGCTTTTTTAAAGCGGGTTCAAGAAAATTTCCCTTTTCGAATGGCTGAACTCTGGAGCCTGAAGGCATTCATGGAACTCGCATTGCTCGAACGCATCGCTTGGGTCCTGGACGCCTGCGAATCGGGCCTGAACCTTGAGGGTGACGAGTCCCTCCCTGTGACGCAGTCGCAGGAACTGGACACTTCTACCTTGATCCCACATCTCCGGCAGCTCAGCGAAATCGATTGGCAAGCCGTGTTTGAAGAAGTAAGCGTGACCGAAACAATCTTGCGCCGTGACCCGCTGGGCGTCTACCAACGGATGGATCCGGAGACTCGCGATGCGTACCGGCAAACGGTGGAGCAATTGGCCGCGCATTCGCCGCTTCGGGAGCCAGATATCGCGCGCGCTGCGCTCAAGCTGGCTCGTGAGCCGCATGCCGCTTCCGGGCGTGCTCAGGAGCGACGTTCGCACGTCGGCTATTACCTTTTGGGACAGGGTAAATCCGCTCTCAAGCGAGCCATCGGGTATCACACTCCGATTGTGGAAGGGATACGGGAAATCATCCTGCGGTGGCCGAGCTTTTTCTATCTGTCAGGAATCGCGCTTTTCGCTGTTGCCGTTATGGTTTTGTTCGAGACGATTCCGGGCGTGAGAGCTCTGCGCTGGTATGAAGTGGCGCTCTTTCTCTTGCCCGCATCCGAGTGTGCCGTGGCCCTGGTGAATCTCTTTGCAACCATGCTGGTGCCGCCCCGGAAGCTCCCGAAACTCGATTTTTCGGAAACCATACCCAAAGAATACACAACGATGGTGGTCGTTCCCATGCTTTTGGGGAGCGAGGATCAAGTCAGGCAGGCGTCGCGGGATCTTGAAATCCGGTACCTCGGAAACCGCGACGCGCACCTCCATTTCGCGCTTCTTACCGACCCGCCCGATGCGATGCAGCGCTTCGATGAAAAAGATTCCCTAGCTGGATTGTGCTCGAGCCTCATCGACGATCTCAACGAACGGTATGCCGCCGAGGGCAAAGGATCTTTTTATCACTTCCACCGGGAACGCTCCTATAACCCTTCCGAGCAAACCTGGATGGGTTGGGAACGCAAGCGCGGTAAGTTGCTAAATTTGAATAGTCTGCTTCTAGGGCAAGGCAATGAGTTTGCCATTGCCCTGGGAAATCTTTCCATTCTCTCGCAAGTCCGCTATGTCATCACCCTGGATCTCGATACACAATTGCCGAGGGATGCAGCGCGTAAGCTGATAGGAGCCCTGGCCCATCCGCTGAACCGCGCCGTAGTCGATCCGACCACGAATACCGTGGTTGAGGGATATGGGATTTTGCAGCCCCGGGTAGAGATCAGCGTCAAGTCGAAGAATCGCTCGCGCTTAGCCGGAATCTTCTCAGGTGACGCTGGTTTGGACACCTACACGCGGGCAATCTCCGACGTCTATCAGGATCTCTTTGGCGAGGGGATTTTTACGGGTAAGGGCATCTACGAAGTGGAGACCTTTCAAAGGGTCTTGAACCATCGATTCCCTTGCGATACGGTTCTGAGCCATGATCTTCTCGAAGGCGTCTATGCACGAGCGGGCCTGGTCTCGGAGGTCGAAGTCATCGATGACTATCCTTCCCACGTAAGCGCTTACAGTCGTCGCAAACACCGCTGGGTTCGGGGCGATTGGCAAATCATCCGTTGGCTGCTTCCTAGAGTCCCGGACTACACGCACAATCTTGTCCATAATCCGCTCAGCTGCGTCTCGCGCTGGAAGATTGTGGACAACCTTCGTCGCAGCTTGACCGATTTTGGCTTCTTTTTGCTGCTTACCTGCGGCTGGATTGTGTTGCCCGGCAACGCGCTTTATTACACATTAGCGGCTTTGCTCGCAATTTCTTTGCCTGTCTATGTCCAGTTTGCCATTTCCCTCGTGAGGGCGGTGCGTTTCCCCAACTTCGTCGCCTCTTGCAGGAACCTTTCCTCGGAATTCTCAAAGGCCCAGGCCGCACTGGTATTCCGGCTTGCGCTCCTCTTCCACCAAAGCCTAGTGACGGTGGATGCAATTGTCCGCGCGGTGGTGCGGATGACTGCGACACGCAGACGGCTCCTGCAGTGGGAGACTTCGGCGGAAGCGGATTCAGCTACCACTAAGAAGACACCTGTCGAAACCTATCTGGCGTTAACTCCCTGGCTTTGTTTCGTGATTGATCTTTTGGTGGTCGTCCTTCGCCCTTCTTCGTTCTTTGTGGCCCTCCCATTTCTGGCGCTATGGAGCTCCTCGAAAACGCTTTGTGACTGGTTAAACCTGCCCTCTTCTGTAAGCCGCCACAAACTGAATGAAAAAAGCCGCACCATGCTGCGCGGCGTCACGCTGCAAACATGGCGCTTTTTTCGCCAGTTTAGCAACGCGGGAGAGAACTGGTTGATTCCCGACGTCGTCCACGAAAACGAAGAGTTGGTGGCACATCGCATATCCCCCACCAATCTTGGTTTGTTGTTGAACTCCCGGCTTGCTGCCTTGGACCTCGGTTGGTCTACTTTGACCGAATTTGCCACCGACATCGAGAGGACCTGCGACACGATCGAGCGCATGCCCAAATTCAAAGGAACATTCTATAATTGGTACGATACACAAACTCTCGAACCTCTCCCCCCGTTTTTCCTGTCCACAGTGGATAACGGCAATCTGGTTTGTTGCCTGTGGACCTTGAAACAATCTTGCCTGGAAGCGACCGGCACGCCACTGTTTCACAAAGCCCTTTTGCACGGTGTCGCCGACCATCTGGAGATGATCCAGAACTTGGTGCCCCGGGAGGTTGAGTATCATGACGTGATTTGGGTGATCGAGAGGTTGAAATTCAGAATCAAAGCGAACATTGGTTCAGCTAACTGGCCACGGCAACTTCCGAATATTGCAACTGATGTCGTGAAGCTTGAAACCTTTCTCTCGCGAACGGAGCTTGGCGGCGAAATCGCTTGGTGGGCTCGCGAAATGTCTACAAGAATTGCCGCCCTGGAGAAAATGTTGTACGACTTTGCTCCCTGGCTATCTCCCGCATTTGCGCCGCATTGCCGTCAGATTGCCGCGCAAAAGAAGTTCAGTGCCGAAAGCCTTACTTTGGAATCGTTGCCACGCATTAGCAACTCGATTGACAGGCAGGTCCGGGAAACTCTTGCGCACGCGGACATCGACCGAGAGACGCGCTCTGCCCTGACACTCTTGCTTGCTTCGCTTTCCAGGTCTACCACGGCGGCGCAGACCACGGCGGCTAAGCTGCGGGATCTCGCGGCCACGGTCGACGCCCTTGCGAACGAAATCGATTTTGCATTTCTCTACGACCCAACCAAGAAACAGCTTTCCATCGGCTACGATACCGGACGGGAATCCCTTCATGAGAGCCATTACGACCTCCTGGCTTCGGAAGCCCGGGCTGCGGTATTCGTGGCCATCGCTAAGGGGGACCTTCCCGAGGTGAGCTGGTTTTATCTCGGAAGACCTCGGCGGACCCATAGGAAGGCCGGTGTGCTGCTTTCCTGGAGCGGGACGATGTTTGAGTATCTACTACCCTCGCTTTGGATGAACAGCTATCCGAATACGCTGCTGCATGAGAGCTCCGAGACTGCCGTCCGGGTGCAACAGGACTTTGCCAGGGCGAATTCGATTCCCTGGGGGATCTCCGAGGCTTCCTGCTGCGAACGGAATCAGGACAGTCACTACCGTTATCATGCCTTCGGACTGCGCAGCCTAGCTTTGAGCGGCGCCGATGGCGATGATCTAGTGATTTCCCCGTATTCCAGTTTCCTCTCCTTGTTGATCGACGAACCGGCTGCCGAAAGGAATATTTCTGAAATGAAGCGAAGGGGATGGACTGGAACGTACGGTTTCTACGATGCGTGCGACTTCACGGCTACTCGAATGACCAGCGGCAAATCAAGCGAGCCCGTGCGTTGCTGGATGGCTCATCACCAAGGCATGAGTCTGGTTGCCGCGGCGACGGTTCTCAGTGATATGTCCATGCAGAGAAGATTTCACGCGGAGCCCAGGGTGGCCGCCACCGAAAGAGTTCTCCAGGAAAAGATTCCCCGAACCCCAGCATTGGAATTGGAGTTGGCAAGACGCGAGGCGGAAGTTCCAGTGATCCCCCCGGACGAACCCGACACGGCAAAAGCTGCTTCCCATGAACTCTACAGGCCTACCCACGTGGCTGTCCGGTTTCGGGCTTGATTGTCGCAATATCAGGCTTGAATCCGGCGCGGGCCATACCGCGCCGCGCTTCCGGGTTCTTCATGAACGTATTCCAAATGAAAGATGTGCGAGCGTTTTCTGTCATCACCATCGTGATTCCTACGTCGATCCCCACGACGTCGGCATCGTACCATTCGGTCAGTGGGTTGAATGCGTCCACGAACCCGTACTGGGTCCAAACTTTTTCCCCGTAACGATCCTTGATGTTTCGCTGCACGCGCATCGTGGCTTCCGGCAGGAAAGGCAGAGACCCACCCGTTGCGCATGGAACAACCGTTCCGTCGATGGACCCCATCTCGGGCGGGCCGCCCCAAACTACATAGCCGTTCTTTGAATCTGAAGCGGTGATGCCCCAAAGATCATCGCTGTAGTCGGGAAACTGTTTTGATAGGTCCAGACAGAACCGTCGGTGGACCTCGGTTGCAAGCATCGAATTATGAAAATAGTTCGCGTAACGGTCGCGCTTTCCCCGGAAATCAAACCACGCCTGGGAATATTGATGGACAAAAAGAGGAGCAAAAGATCCTATATATCGAATTCCATCGTATTCAAATAGGATTCTTTTCCAAGCGTCCCAGGCCTCCGGAGGTAACGGATACTTCGAGGACCCGAGTCCGAGAAGGTACATCATCATCATCTCGCTGTAGTCGCCCCAGCGATACTGCAGAAAACCCCCTTCAGGCGTCCATCCGTGCGGCAGTATCGGAGTGTCTTCGGAGAGCCACTTCCAATCCACGCGGTTGAAGATTTCGAGCGCCAATTCAGTGATCTCGGAATTCTGGAAATGTTGCCTGCACGTGAGTACTCCGCAAAGGAGAATGGCTGTGTCGATGGAAGAAACTTCGGAATCCCAAATCCTTTCGCCGGTACTTATGTTGGCAAAGTGATAGAAGAACCCCCGATGGTTGGGCAATTTCTTCCACAGGAAACGCAATGTGTTGAGAGCGCGATTTTCTGCAGCAGCACGCAAAATATAGCCGCGCTTCTCACCGATGCAGAGAGCTGTCAGCCCGAATCCCGTTGCCGCAATACTTCCTACTTCGCTCGCGACCGGGTTCCGGGCGTCGCAGCGGTCCATAACCATGCCCGTATCCGGGTGGGCCTGTGCCCAAAAATATTTGAAACTAGCCGCCTCAATCTGATCCTGCAAGTCTTCATCACCCTTCGAGAATGGCGACCCGCCTGCAGAAGGCAAAGGGGGAGGGGCACCCCGTTGACTCCCCGTTGCCAATTCAGACAGACCGGGTAGGCCGAGGGCGGGTATAACCAGGCCAGCGCGGGCCATTTGCCTTAGCCATGCACGGCGCGACTTTCTGCCCAGGCCAATGTGTCTCTCGTCCATTCATCTTGATTATAGCTGCTCTCCGAATAGAGAGAACTCCCATCCGCACGGACCGCACTGCGAGAGTTTTGAGATCGTCCTTTTCAGTTGCCCGCGATATCGAAGCGGGCCTGCCTTGATTCGAAGCGTGAAGAGAGGTAGTTTGGGAG
>Ga0126369_10004136_pt1 | contig 10596 bp, 6 predicted proteins | sample PanSoiMetaPlot_1_FD_109646 | JGI IMG/M metagenome (GOLD analysis project Ga0126369, IMG submission 109646) | Tropical forest soil microbial communities from Panama - MetaG Plot_1 | ecosystem: Environmental > Terrestrial > Soil > Tropical forest > Bulk soil | place: Panama | collected 2016-02-17
CCACAACCACAAGTTCGATCCGATTCCGCAGAAGGATTACTACGGCCTCGTCGCGACCTTCTTCGGCTACGTCGAAACAACCTATCCGCTCGCGCCGCGCGCGGAGGCCGACGCGCGCCAGAAGCAGGTGAAGGAGATCGACGCGCGCAAAGCCGCGCTGAACGGCGAGGCCAGGCGGATCGAGACGCCGTACGCGGAGAAGCTGCGGCAGGAGGCGTACAAGCAATTTCCTGAAAACGTGCAGCGCGCCATCGCGAAGCCCGAGAGCGACCGCACGCCGGGCGAGCAGCTGCTCGCGCAGCAGGTCGTCGAACAGGTGAACCCGAACCGCAACGCGCTCCTGCGCGCCATGACGCCTGAGGACGCGGCGCGGCACCGCGCGCTCACCGATCAAATCCAGGCGCTCGAGAAAACCAAGCCCGCGCCGCTCCCCGAGGCGGAGATCGTCACCGACGGCGACTACCGGTTCGCGCCGAACGGCGACGGCGACGACGTGATCGGATGCCCGAAGTGCCGCATCACCGACGTGCAGAACGGCAGCTTCCTGCACGAAGGCCCCGGACGCTACGAAACGCCGCCGTCCTACTTCCTGCTCCGCGGCGATCCCAACTCGAAGGGATCGCTGATGAAGCCGGGGTTCGTCACCGTCGCCACGTACGGCAATCCGCCGACCGAGATTCCACCGCCCGACGGCCGCACGTCTGGACGACGGCGTGCGCTCGCCGAGTGGCTCGCCTCGCCGCAGAACCCGCTCACCGCGCGCGTGATCGTCAACCGCATCTGGCACCACCACTTCGGCCGCGGCATCGTCGCGACCCTGGACAACTTCGGGAAGATGGGCGACGCCCCGACGCATCCGGAGCTGCTCGACTACCTCGCGGTCGACTTCATGACGCACGGGTGGAGCATCAAGCGGATGCACCGGCTGATCATGACGTCGGAGGCGTACCAGATGGCGTCGGCGTTCGACAACGGCGCCGATCGCGAGAAGGATCCGCAGAACCTGTACCTCTGGCGCTGGCGCGCGCAGCGGCTCGACGCGGAGATCGTGCGCGACAGCATCCTCGCGGCGGGCGGCGGCATCAACCTGACCGTCGGCGGGCCGGCGGTGTTCCCGCCGCTGCCGAAGGACGTGCTGTCGTCGGTGAGCTTCGGCGTGTGGAAGCCGCAGAACGACGATGCGACGACGTGGCGCCGCAGCGTGTACGTCTATCGGAGGCGGGGCCTGGTGTATCCGCTGTTCGGCGTGTTCGATTTGCCGGAGCAGAACGTCACGGCCGGCGCGCGAAACGTCTCGACGCAGCCGACGCAGGCGCTGACGCTGCTGAACAACGCGTTCGTGCTGCGGCAGGCGCAGATGTTCGCCGACCGCGTGAAAAAGGACGCGGGCGACAACCTCGAAAAACAGGTCGATCTCGCGTACCGCATCGCGCTGACGCGGCCGCCGACGCGGACCGAAATGTCGGTCGCGATCGCGTCGCTGGCCGATCATTCGCTCGTCGACCTGACCGACGTGCTGCTGAACCTCAACGAATTCGTCTACATCAGGTGAGCGCCATGCACAGATGCAAGACCTGCTGGTCGCGGCGTGAGTTCCTCTTCCGCTCGGGCGGCGGGGTGAGCGGGCTGGCGCTGGCGTACCTGCTGAATCAGGAGCGGAGACTCCTGGCGGAGGCGCCCGCGACCGGCGCGGCCTGCAGCGCCACGCCGATCGGATCGAACCCGTACGCCCCGAAGTCGCCGCACTTCAAGCCGCGCGCGACCGCGGTGATTTCGCTCTTCATGAGCGGCGGCGTGAGCCACGTCGACACGTTCGATCCCAAGCCGGGGCTCACGAAGTACGCCGGCCAGCCGCTCGACGGCCGGATCAACGGCGACCTCATCGTGCGCCAGGGGCATCCCGGTCCGCTGATGCCGAGCCCCTTCGGCTTCAAGAAGTACGGGCAGTCGGGCATCGAGGTGTCGGACATCTTTCCGCACGTCGCGTCGCACGTCGACGAGATCGCGTTCGTCCGATCGGTTTACGGGCAGTCGAACGATCACGTGCAGGCGACCTACGAGATGCAGATGGGGCAGACCCGCATGGGCTTCCCGAGCCTCGGCTCGTGGGTGACCTACGGGCTCGGCTCGGAGAGCACGAGCCTGCCGGCCTACGTGGTGATTCACGATCCGCGGGGCGGACCGATCGGCGGCGTCAACGACTGGAGCTCGGGGTTCCTGCCGGCGGCGTATCAGGGCACGCTGTTCCGCGCATCGGGCGATCCGATCGTCGACCTGAAGCCGCCGTCGACGGTCAGTCCCGACCAGCAGCGCGCGCGCCTGGACCTGCTGGCGAAGCTGAACGAGCTCGACATGCAGCAGTATCCCGGCAATTCCGATCTGGCGGCGCGCATCTCGTCCTACGAGCTCGCGTTCCGAATGCAGGGCTGCGCGCCCGAAGCGCTCGACATCGCGCAGGAGTCGGAGGCGACGAGAAAGCTGTACGGCCTCGACGACGCGATCACCGAGCCGTTCGGCCGCCAGTGCCTGATGGCGCGGCGGCTCGTCGAGCACGGCGTGCGGTTCGTGCAGCTGTTCCACGGGGGCATGGGCAACCAGAACGTCGACACGTGGGACGCGCACGGGGACGTGAAGGCGAACCACGGGCAGCATGCCGCGGAGTCGGACCGTCCGATTGCGGGGCTGCTCACCGATCTGAAGGCGAGGGGCCTGCTCGACACGACGCTGGTGCTCTGGCACGGCGAGTTCGGCCGGATGCCGATCTCGCAGCGCGGCGTCGGCCGCGATCACAACCCGGGCGCGATGACCGTCTGGATGGCGGGCGCCGGCATCAAGGGCGGCCAGGCGATCGGCGCGAGCGACGAGTTCGGCTACAAGGCGGAGCAGCAGCCGACGTCGTACCACGATCTGCACGCGACGATCCTGCACCTGCTCGGGATCGATCACACGAAGCTGACGTACCGGTTCAACGGCCGCGACATGCGCCTGACCGACGTGTACGGCACGCTGATTCCGCAGATCGTCGCGTAGCGCGTCGTGGAAGCAACCGCCGAGAGCGCAGAGCTCGCGGAGAAAGAATTGGCTCTGCGTTCTCTGCGAGCTCCGCGGTTAAACGTGGACACGATACGCATGTTCCGAGTTGTTGGCGCGCTTGTCGTCGTCCTTGGCGCGGGCGTTCTCGCTGCGCAAAACGCCGCAGACGACGCGGCGCGCGTGCTCCGCGGCGCGATCGACATCCACGTCCACTCCGATCCCGACAACGTGCCGCGCTCCATCGACGGCATAGACGAGGCGAAGCTCGCGCGCGCGAAGGGCATGCGCGCCATCGTGCTCAAGAACCACTACGACCCGACGGCGGGGCTCGCGTTTCTCGCGCGCAAGGAAGCGCCGGGGCTCGAGGTGTTCGGCGGGATCGACCTGAACCTGACCGTCGGCGGGATGAATCCGGCCGCCGTCGAGCACCTCACCCAGGTCGCCGGCGGGTGGGGCCGCATCGTCTGGATGTCGACCTTCGACGCCGAGAACCAGGTGAAGTACTCGAAGGAGAGTCGCCCGTTCGTGCGCGTGTCGCAGAACGGAGAGCTCCTGGCGGAGACGAAGGCGGTCGTCGCGACGATCGCAAAGCACCGGCAGCTGGTCCTCGCCACGGGCCACGTCTCGGCGGACGAGGGCCTCCTGCTGCTGCGCGAGGGAAAGCGCGCGGGCGTCGAGCACATGGTCGTCACGCACGCGATTCAGCCGCCGATCGTGATGGACGTGCCGCGGATGCAGGAGGCCGCGCGGCTCGGCGCGTTCATCGAGTTCGTCGGCGGCTCGATGGCGACCGCCGACGCGAAGACGCGCGTCGACGCGATCGCCGACGCGATCCGCAAGGTCGGCCCGCCGAACTGCATTGTGTCGTCGGATCTCGGTCAGAAAGGCAACGCGCTGCCGCCCGACGGCTTCGCCGCGTTCATCCTCGCCCTGCGCGCCAGAGGATTCTCCGATCAGGATCTGGATCGGATGTCGAAGCAGAATCCGGCGAAGCTGCTCTCGCTGCCATGACCCGCTGCACCCGGACTCTTCCATCCATCAGAGCTGGAGCTGAAGACGGGCCTGAAAGAACTGCGTGACGCCGCCCGCGATCCCGAAGCGATCGAGCGAACCGTAGCCATACGCGAACTCCAGCCGCACGTTGTCCGACATGTGCCAGTTCGCCATCGGCGTGAATCTCCAGAACCTTCCCCCGCTCAACGAGCCGCTATCGAGGTCGATATAGGAGAAGTTGGCGACAAGTTCCCAGGCTCCAGGGCCACCCTGAAACAGCGGACGCAGCGGTGAGATCTGATTGAAGAATCCGCCGCGCGTGTTGTAGACGCGCGTCTCGCCGGTGGGAAGCCAGGACACCACGGCGTTCCCGCCGTGGAAGAACGGATTGCCCTGCTGCGGAGAATTCACATCCTGAAAGAAGTACTCAGTGCCGACGAGCAAGGACCGCGGTCGGTAGTACACTTCGAGCGCAGCCATCTTGGTGTCGTTCGCTGGAAACTGGCCGGTGTCCACGAAGTACGGCGCCAGGAAGGCCTCCGGTCTCGAGCGAAGCTGCAGCTGACCGTCTTCCACCTTGCCTTCCCGGAGACTCACGCCAAGGTGCAAGACCGTGTCTTCGTTCTCCTCCGGCACCCATGCGAATCGGCCGACGAACTGGTGTTCGTAGGTTGAGAACGTCTGGCCCTCGGACAGCCGATCCATGTACGCCCCGACGTTCCAGAGCAGGTGCCTCTCGGGCGCGTAGCCGAGCCACTTGATGCCGTCCGCAAGAATGGGGATGGTGGCGTCACTGATCTCCGTGCGTTCCATCGTCCACCCTGCGTACCCCACCATCACCTTGTTGAGTGAAAAGCCCTCCTTCGTACGGCCAATGAAGATGGAACCTGACAACTCGGGAACGGCGACCATGATGCCCGTTTCGCGAACGAGAAACTTCTCCGTCGGTACGTCGTACATGATTCCGACGCTGAAGGTGATGGGCCGCTTGAACTTGAACCCCCCCTTGATGAGAAAACGCGCGTCGCGGATCTTTGCGTCGGGACCGAGTTCGAATTGCTCCTGGCTGGCCGCATTCTGCGAATACGCAGCGCCCTCGTAAAGGAAGCCGCCGCCGAGGCGAATGTGGAAAAGGTCGCCGTCATAATGGTTCCACGCGACCAGCTCGCGCTTCGGCGTCGCGAGTTCCTCGTTGCCGGCCTCCATCGTGTCATCGAGCGTTTCCGGCCGCGGCTGCGCGGGAGGTGGCTGTGACCCGGTCTGCTGACCCGACGGTTGCGGCTGCTGCGCCGCTGCTGCAGAAGGCAGGCACAACAGCATTGCCACTACGAGGATGTCCGCCGACGTCGTTCGATTCACTCGCCACCTCATCGGTCTCAGCGCATCACGAGCCACAGCCAGGCGGTCCCGACGACGGCATAGATGACGAAGCTGACGCCCGTCGTGGCGGCACCCAGCCGGTACAAATCGCCTTGTGAGAGATAGCCGCTTCCGGCAAAGAGCAGGTTGGCGCTCGATCCCTGAGGAGTGATCACCGAGAAGTAGTCCGTCGCGAAGAGCAGCTGAAAGGCAAGGAGCGTGGGAGTCACGCCAAGCTTGATGCCGACGTCGAGAAAGATACCGAAGAGCGCCAGCATGTGCGCCGTCTGGCTCGCGAACAGATAGTGCAGGAGCACGTAAGCGGCAACGAGAAGCACACCCGCCTGAGGAGACGCCAGACCGGCCAGCGCACCCGCGAGCCGCTTGCCCAGGAATCCCATGAATCCCAGCTCATTCAGCTGGCTGCTGAGCGCGAAGAGCACAGCAAACCAGATGAAGGTCGCCAGCACGTCGCCCTGTTTGCCGATGTCCTCGAGCGTGATGACGCCGGTGGCCAGCAGGACGCCGAGACCCAGAAACGCAACGGCCGTCGAATCGGTCCCCATCGCCGCTGCCGAGGCCCACAGCAGCACCATCCCCAAGAAAACGGCGAGCACGATCCACTCGTCGCGGGAGAGCGGGCCGAGCGCCTTCAATGCTTCCCGGGCCGCGGCCGGCGCTTCCGGCGTCGCTCCGACTTCGGGGCCGATCAGCCGATAGAGTACGAGCGGGAGCACGACGATTGCACACAGTGTGGGAACGGATGCAGCGATCAACCATCGGGTGAAACTGATGTCGACGCCGGCGCCACGCGCGATCTCGCTTCCCAACGGATTGGCAACCATGGCCGTGAGCCACAGCGCAGAAGAGACGCTCAGGCTCGCCATGCCCGAGAACATCAGAAACGTTCCGAGCCGCCGGCGCCCGGGTTCATCGGGCTTCGCGCCTGCGCCATCCGCCAGCGACAACGCGAATGGATAGAGCACACCCGACCTCGCCGTACTACTCGGGAAAGCCGGCGCGATGACTGCGTCGAGCACGAAGATCGAGTAGCTCAGGCCCAGCGTCGAACCACCAAACCGGCTGGCGACCCAGTGTCCGCCACGTTTGCCCAGCCCGCATTTCACCACCGCGTTGGCCACCAGAAAGGCGACGATCAAAAGCAGGATTGTGCCGTTGCCGAAGCCCGCATAGGCGTCGTCAGGCCGGATGAGGCGGGTGAGCACCGCGGTGGCGACGGCGAGTACAGACGCCGTGAGAATCGGCAGCGCGTTGACGATCACCGAGAAGATCGTCGTCGCGAAGATCGCGAACAGTCGCCACGCCTGGAGGCTCAATCCCGTTGGAGGCGGCGCCCACCAGAGCGCCATTCCCACGACGGCGGTGGCGATCCGTCCGACCTGTCGCCGACTGAGCATCACCGCCTGGCGTCCGGTGTCGCGCTCTAATACGTGTCGAAGAGCTTCTGCAGCTGCTGCGGCGTGTGCGTGCCGAGCAGCGCCAGTGACAGGAGGATGCGGGCTTTCTGCGGATTCAGCTCGTCAGACGCAATGAAACCCATCTCGTCGTCGTTGAGCTCGACGTTCCGCCCAACCGTCCCCGTCGGCACGCGCGAGCTCCGCACGACGACCACGCCCTTCCTCACGGCATTCGCGGCCGCCTCCACGGAGGCCTTGTTCATGTTGCCGTTTCCCACTCCGGCGATCACGATGCCTTTGGCGCCGCGCGCGACGGCGCAATCGATCAGATCCGACGACATATCCGCGCTCGCGTAAATGATGTCGACGCGCGGCATCGCGGTCACGTGCGAGATGTCGAATTCGGACTGCGTCGTATGCGCCCACTCGGGCTTCTTGTAGAAATCGTTCTTGCCATAGGACGCAACTCCCACGGTGCCCCGAACCGGCGACATGAACGTCTGCACCGCGGTGGTGCTCGTCTTGGTGAGCGAGTGCGCGTCCAGGATCCAATCGTTCATGACCACCAGCACGCCGCGCCCGGCGGCCCTCGAATCGGCGGCCACGCCGACGGCGTTGTAGAGGTTCAGCGGACCGTCAGCGCTGACGGCGGTCGACGGCCGCATCGAACCCACCATGACCACGGGCTTGTCGGTCTTGACCGTCAGGTTCAGGAAGAATGCGGATTCCTCCATCGTGTCCGTGCCGTGCGTAATCACGATGCCGTCAACCGTGCTCGAGCGCGCCAGCTCGTTGATCCGTTTGGCGAGCTTGAGCAGGATGTCGAAGCTCATATCCTGCGAGCCCACGTTGGAGATCTGCTCCCCCTTGATGTTGGCCAGCTTGGTGATGCCAGGAACCCCGGCGATCATCGTATCGATACCCACCGCGCCGGAGGTATAGCCCGATTGCGTGCCGGTCGCAGCGGCACCGGCGATCGTTCCACCGGTTGCGAGAATGACGATGTTGGGCACGCCATTGGCGTGAGCGAGCTGCAGGCTCGCGCCCAGCGCGACGATCACCGCGACAAGCGATCTCTGCATTGAGGCCTTCATGACTGCTCATCTCCCTTCGGTCTGTGGCTTCTTCCCGCGGTACTGGCTCTTATCGAGGTTGGTGAGCTTCGCGGGGTCGAGCAGCTCGGTGATCTGTTGCTCGGTGAGAATCTTGCGCTCCCGGACGATCTCGAGAATGCCCTTGCCGCTCTTGTAGGCCTCATTCGCCAGCTCCGTCGACTTCTCGTAGCCCAGCACTGGATTGAGCGCCGTCACGATGCCGACGGTCGTCTCCATGTAGTGCTCCAGTACCTTCTCGTTCACCTTGATGCCGTCCACGCACTTGGTGCGGAACGCCTTCGACGTGTTGTAGAGGAGGTGCTGTGATTCGATGATCACCAGACCCTCGATCGGTTCGTACGCATTCAGCTGCAGCTGACCGGAGTGGGCGGCCAGCGCGACCGTGTAGTCGTTTCCCATCACGCGGAACGCCACGAGGTTGACCAGTTCCGGGATCACAGGATTGACCTTGCCGGGCATGATCGAGGAGCCCGGTTGCAGTGCGGGGAGATCGATTTCCGCCAGACCGGCCCGCGGTCCGGACGTCAGCAGAATCAGATCGCTGGCGATCTTCGACAGCTTCACCGCGACGCTCTTCAGCGCGGCGGAATACGCCACGAATCCCTGCTGATCCCAGGTCGCCGCGATCATGTCCTTTGCCGGCACGATCGGCTTGCCGGTGAGCTTCGCGAGTTCTGCCGCGCATTTCGCGGCATAACCCTTCGGCACGTTGATGCCGGTCCCGATTGCCGTGGCGCCCATGTTGACCGCATAGAGCTGCTTCTCCGCCTCGCGAAGCAACGCGATCTCGCTGTCCAGCGACGCCGCGAACGCATGGAACTCCTGGCCGACGGTCATGGGCACCGCGTCCTGCAACTCGGTGCGCCCCATCTTCACGATGTCGATGAATTGGTCGCCCTTTGCCCGAAAGGACCCGGCGAGCGCTTCGAGCTCCGCCACCAGCTTGTCGTTGCGCAGAAGGAACGCGACCTTGATCGCGGTCGGATAGGAGTCGTTCGTCGACTGCGACATGTTCAAGTCGTCGTGCGGCTCGACGATCGTGTACTCGCCCTTTTGATGTCCCGTGAGCTCGAGCGCGACGTTGGCGAGCACCTCGTTCGCGTTCATGTTCGTCGACGTTCCGGCGCCTCCCTGGTACCAATCGACCAGGAACTGGTCGTGGTACTGGCCCTTGAGCACGGCCTGCGTCGCCTTCTCGATCGACGCCAGCGTCTCCTTCTTCATAGCGCCGACGCTGGTGTTCGCTCTGGCGGCCGCCAGCTTCACGATGGCCCATGCCTCGACGAATCCGGGATAGTGGTTGATCGGGATGCCGGAAATCTGAAAGTTCTCCAACGCGCGGGCGGTTTGAACGCCGTAATAAGCCGTCGCTGGAATCTCTCTATCGCCGAGGAGATCCTTCTCGATTCGAGTTGGCCCGATTGGCGTGGGCGTCGTGCCAGCAGTGCCCTGCGGCGTCGGATTCTGTGCTGGCGCGACCTGGTCTGGGGCGGGCCGGGCTTCCTGGCGCGCACAGGCGCCGGTGAACACCAGCGCAACAGTGAGTGCGGTTTTCCACATGCCCACTCTCCGCGCAAGGTGCTTGCCACGTGAGACCGGAGTGCGTGACCCCGCAAATGTCCCCGGAGCTGACAGTAAATTGCGAGAGGTGACGGCACGTTGGGAGCATGAGACCCGAAGGATGATGCGCGCGCCGGAAACCTGCGGGCTGGCGACAGCGGCCTAGCGACGAACGAGAGCGATCGTGATGGTTGTGAATGTCGTCCCGCATTCGAACGCGATCCGCGGGGAGGTCAGTTGGCGCGGCAGAAGGCCCTCGGCAGGCCGAGCGTCCCGGCCATGTCCGAACCGGCTCACTGGATTCGGCTTCCACGTTTCATCATGTCGTTCGTCAACGCCTTTGCTGTCTGAAGCAGTTCAACGCAGCGGGCCGTTCTGTTCTCGGGCAAAGGCGATGTCGTCGAGATCAACGTTTCGATCTCGGCGAGCACGTTCTGGAGTGCTTTGATCGCGACCGGATCGATGAACATATGGCTTAGAATACGCGCGATGAGGCCGTCATGAACAAAACCGTGTGCGTACGTCTGTCGTCAGCCGCCGCCGTGATCGCGCTGGTCGCGGGCGCGTCGCTCGTCGCGCAGCAACCGCCGGCCGCACCGGCTGCAGCCGCTCCGCGGCTCAGGTCGCCTGACATCCATTCCGACCGTACCGTCACGTTCCGTCTGTCGGCGCCGAAGGCCGCCGAGGTGACGCTCAACGGCAGCTGGGACAACGGCACCAATCTGAAGATGACGAGAGACGACGCGGGCGTCTGGTCGACGACGATCGGCCCGCTTGCCCCGCAGTTGTGGGGCTACTGGTACATGGTCGACGGCGTGAAGGCGCTCGATCCGAACAACGGCGAGACGCAGCGCGACGGCATGCGCTACGACAACCTGTTGATGATCTCGGGACCGGAGTCCGACTGGTGGGATTTCAAGGACGTGGCGCACGGCACCGTGCAGGCGGTCTGGTATCCGTCGCCAACGCTGAAGCTCGCGAGCCGCCGGATGATGGTGTACACGCCGCCGGGGTACGAGACGTCCACGCAGAAGTATCCGGTGCTGTACCTGCTGCACGGCGGCGGCGGCGATGAAGACGCGTGGCTGACGATGGGACGCGCGAACATCATCATGGAC
>Ga0126369_10004137_pt1 | contig 10595 bp, 12 predicted proteins | sample PanSoiMetaPlot_1_FD_109646 | JGI IMG/M metagenome (GOLD analysis project Ga0126369, IMG submission 109646) | Tropical forest soil microbial communities from Panama - MetaG Plot_1 | ecosystem: Environmental > Terrestrial > Soil > Tropical forest > Bulk soil | place: Panama | collected 2016-02-17
ATCGATCCGCCAGCCGGCGGCGATGTGCGGAATCGTGGGCCTGAAGCCGACATATGGAAGAGTGTCGCGATACGGACTGCTCGCGTTCGGGTCGTCGCTGGATCAAATCGGTCCGTTCGGGCGAAGTGCACGAGACTGCGCGATAGCGCTCGGCGTCATCGCGGGACTCGACAAGGCCGATGCGACGAGCGCTTCGCGCGACGTCGACGACTACGAAGCGGCGCTGACCGGCGACATCCGCGGACTGCGAGTGGGCGTGCCGTCACGCATGCTGGCCAGCGGCGTCGACCCGGAGATTTCGCGCGCACTGGCGGCGTCGCTCGACGTGCTGCGCGCGCGGGGCGCGACTGTCGTGGATGTCGAGCTGCCGCATGCGAAGTACGCGATCTCCGTCTATTACATGGTGGCGACGGCGGAGGCGAGCTCGAACCTCGCGCGCTACGACGGCGTCCGTTACGGCCTTCGAATCGCGAGCGACGACCTCAGCGCGATGTACGCGAAATCGCGCGCCAAGGGATTCGGCGCCGAAGTGAAGCGCCGCATCATGCTCGGCACATACGTGCTCAGCGCCGGCTACTACGACGCGTACTATCTGAAAGCGCAGCAAGTTCGGACGCTCATCCGTCGCGACTACGACGAAGCGTTCAAGACCGTCGACGTCGTCGCGATGCCGACGAGTCCGATTCCGCCGTTCAAGATTGGCGAGAAAACCGAGGACCCGCTTGCGATGTACCTCGCGGATGTCTTCACCGTGAGCGCCAACCTCGCCGGACTCCCCGCCATCAGCGTTCCCTGCGGCTTCACCTCTGAGAATCTGCCGATCGGATTGCAGCTGACTGGTCGAGCGTTCGACGAAGCCACGCTGCTCCGCATCGCCGACGCGTACGAACGCGACACCGAATGGTGGAAACAGCAACCGCCGACCGCCCGCTGAAGACGGTCGACTGGGCGTCGCTCGCCGACGACAAGCTGCTTGACGTCCGCATGTGCGATCTCGGCGTCACGATCGAAGGCACCGATCTCGAAGCTCGAATCGAGACAATCAACAAGGAACTCAAGGCACGCGGACTGAAGTTCCGTCCGCGTTACTGGTTGTCGGACGAGTGGTTCACGCCCGATGGCGTGCCCGGCATCGCCATCCCCTTCTATCTTGCGCACCCGCGTCTCGCGAAGCTCGAACTCGCGCAGATGCTCGAAGTGGAAGGCGGCGACGAAGTCGGCTGCCTGCGGATTCTCCGGCACGAGGTCGGTCACGCCCTCGACAACGCGTATGCCCTGCGCAGACGTCCGACGCGACGACGTCTGTTCGGAAATCCCGCGACGGAATATCCCGAGTACTACACGCCCAAACCGTACAGCAAGAGCTTCGTCCAGCATCTCGATCACTGGTACGCGCAGAGTCATCCCGACGAAGACTTCGCCGAGACATTCGCGGTGTGGCTGAACGCCGAATCTTCGTGGTCGTCGCACTATGTCGGCTGGCCGGCGCGCCGTAAGCTCGAATACATGGACCGGTTGATGCGTGAGATTGCGAAGCGGCGTCCGTCGGTGAAGTCCAAGCGAGTCGTCGACCCCCTGTCGCGACTGAAGAAAACACTCGGCGAACATTACCGAAAGAAGCGGGATCACTACGGCCTCGACCATCCGGATTTCTACGATCGCGACCTGCGAAACTTGTTCTCCGACTCACCCGCTTATGCGAAGAAGCTTGTGGCTGACAAGTTCGTCAGCAAGATTCGGAGGGAGGCGCGCACGACCGTCGCGAGCTTCACCGACAGCTATCAGTACACAATCGACCAGCTCATCACGAGGATCATCGCGCGCTGCCGCGATCTGAATTTGCATCTGATGGACACGGAAAAGGCGACGAAGGCCGACTTCATGGTCTTTCTCACAGTGCAGACGATGAACTATCTGCATAGCGGAAGGCACAGGGTGGCGCTGTGAGCACGAACAAGCTGCGCGTGCTCGCGCTCGTGCATCGGCACCTCGTACCGCCGGAGAAGGTCGAAGAGGGCACGGACATCACGGCCGCTCCCTGGCGCACGGAGTACGACGTCGTCTCGACGCTGACGGGAATGGGCCACGAGGTCCGCTGTCTTCCAGTACACGACGACCTTGGCGACATCCGTCGCGCCGCGGAGGAATGGAAGCCGCACATCGCGTTCAACCTGCTCGAAGGATTCGACGACGTCACGATCTTCGATCAGAACGTCGTCAGCCATCTCGAGTTGCTGAAGCTGTCGTACACCGGATGCAACCCGCGCGGATTGCTCCTCGCGCGTGACAAATCGCTTTCGAAAAAGCTGCTGGCGTACCACCGTATTCACGTGCCCGAGTTCGACGTGTTTCGCGCGGGCCGTCCGGTTCGGCGCCACAAACATCTGCAGTTCCCGCTGATGGTGAAGTCGCTGACGCAGGAAGCGTCCATCGGCATCTCGCAGGCGTCGGTCGTCGACAGCGACGAAAAGCTGCAGGAGCGGGTGAAGTTCATCCACGAAAGCATCGGCACCGCCGCGATCGTCGAGCAGTACATCGAGGGGCGCGAAATCTACGTCGGCATCCTCGGCAACCAGGCGCTCCAGGCGCTGCCGGTGTGGGAGCTGTACTTCAAGAATATGCCGGACGGCGCGCGCCGCATCGCGACCGACCGCGTCAAGTGGAGCGTGAAATACCAGAAGAAGTACGGCATCGACAGCGGGCCCGCCATCGACCTGTCAGAGCAGCAAGCGTGCGCGATTCAGCACCTCTGCAAGCGTGCGTACCGCGCGCTCGAATTAAGCGGCTATGCGCGAATCGACCTGCGGTTGGATGAGTCGGGCAAAATCTGGATCATCGAAGCGAACCCGAATCCTCAGATTGCGAAAGGCGAAGACTTCGCGGCGTCGGCGGAAAAGGCGGGAGTGAATTACGACGCCGTGCTGCAGCGCATCATCAATTTGGGTATACGGTGGCAGCCCGAGAGTGTCGCGTAATCGCCCAAATCGCCAGTCCAATCAAGATGAACGGAATGAGCGGCATGAACAACGCCGCGACGACGCTGAACAGCGCGAAAAACAACGCGCCGGCGACGATGAGGAGCACGAACGGCAGCATCAGCAGGCCAAAGACCAGCCTGAATACCATCCGCAGAATAAGGAAAGGGAGAAAGAACGGGAGGAAAAGCAGGCAGAACATGCCCTTACTTACGGGCGGCTGCCTCCAGGAGTTCCGGCGCCTTGAGCTGGTCGGCCGGACCGCGGGGGGCCGTCGGCGCGAGGTACTCCATCGGCTTGTTGCTGACGCGCTCGTCCAGACTCTTGATGACCATCGCGTCGCCGGACGTCTTCTTCAGCTTCGTGAAGCCGACAACAACGCAGAATCCGATGAACAGGACGAGGACGAATACCGCGCTGGAAGTCAGCCCTTCGAGGGCGCCGATGACCAGCTGTTGCAGCTCGGCCACACTCACGCGCCTTCTCCGTTCTTCTTTGGTGGGGGCACGTCATACATGACCAGGCCACGCCGAACTTCTTCCATGGCCAGGCGTTCCGCCTTCTTCGGGAGCGGTCCTTCCTCGCTGAGGATACGAAGACGCGCGCCGCGGCGAAGCTGCTTCGCTCGAAGCGCAGCGACGTCGACGAACAGGAATCGGCTCTGAATCGGGGGAACCGGTTCCGTCGGCATCAGCGGACCTTCGGAAGGCTGTTGAGGCTGTTCTGCTGTTGGGGTTTCGGTCGTAAGTTCGTCCATACCGGGCACTAAGCGTAACACGCGAAGCGTTAGGGCTGGAAGGGCGGGATAGGCAGGAAGGGCGGGATGGCAGAGGCATTGCGTCCCGCCAATCCTGCCTATCCGGCCCCTCCCGCCGAATGGTCGCCGCGGTCAATCGCTACGCTGCGACATCCACTTTGATCTGCCGCGGCTTCGCTTCTTCGCGAAGGGGCAGCTTCACGGTCAGCACGCCGTTGCGATACTCGGCCGAGACCTTGCTCGCATCGACCGTCCGCGGCAGCGAGAACGACCGCGTAAACGCGCCATAGCGGCGCTCTACGTGATGGAATTGCTCCTCCTTCACATCGCCAGCCGGCTTCTTCTCGCCTTTGATGGTCAGCACGTAGTTCTCGACGGTAATGTCGATGTCCTCGCGCGCCATCTCCGGCAATTCTGCCTTGAGCACGAGCTCGTGGTCGCCGTTCTGATAGATGTCAACCGGTGGAACCCACGCGTCCCAACGAACGATAGTCATGGTCTGTATCCTCCTCAATTACCCAATTACTCAATTGCTCGATTTAGGCGGCCGAGTCGCCTTCCTCGTACTCGGCGTCGATAACTTCCCCATTCTTCGCATTCGAACCTGACGAACCTGCGGAACCCTGCGATCCGTTCGTCTGATTCGCGTAGAGCGTCTGCGCGATCGCGTGCGACGCGTGTTGCAGCTCGTCGACGGACTTCTTCAACGCAGCGAGGTCGTCGCCCTCCGCACGCTTCCGGACGTCGGCAATCGCCGCCTCGATGCGGCTCACATCGCCGACCGGAAGTTTCTCGCGGTGCTCGTTGATCGTCTTCTCGACCTGATACGTCAGCGAGTCGCCCTGGTTCTTTGCGTCGATGAACTCACGCCGCTTCTTGCCGTCGGCCGCGTGGCTCTGCGCTTCCTTCACCATCCGGTCCACTTCGCCCTTCGACAGACCGCTCGAGCCGGTGATGGTGATCTTCTGCTCCTTGCCGGTCGCCTGATCCTTTGCCGTCACCGACACGATCCCGTTTGCGTCGATGTCGAAGGCGACTTCGATTTGCGGCACGCCTCGCGGCGCCGGCGCGATCCCGGCCAGGTGGAAACGTCCAAGCGTGCGGTTGTCGCGCGCCAGCTGGCGCTCGCCCTGCAGCACGTGGACTTCGACGCTCGTCTGGCTGTCGGCCGCGGTCGAGAAGATCTCGCTCTTGCGCGATGGAATCGTTGTATTCCGTTGAATCAGCGTCGTCATTACCCCGCCGAGCGTCTCGATGCCGAGCGAGAGCGGCGTGACGTCGAGCAGCAGCACGTCCTTCACCTCGCCGGTGAGCACGCCGCCCTGGACCGCCGCACCGACCGCGACGACTTCATCGGGGTTGACGCCCTTGTGCGGTTCCTTGCCGAAGTAGTCGCGAACCAGCTGCTGCACTTTCGGCATGCGCGTGGAGCCGCCGACGAGCACGACCTCGTCGATTTTCTTGGGATCGACGCCGGCATCCGCCAACGCCTGCTTCACCGGCGCCATCGTGCGCTGCAGCAGCTCGTCCACGAGCTGTTCGAGCTTGGCGCGCGACAACTTCGTCTGCAGGTGCTTCGGTCCCGTCTGGTCGGCCGTGATGAACGGCAGGTTGATGTCGGTTTCGGCCGCCGACGACAGTTCGATCTTCGCCTTCTCCGCCCCTTCCTTCAGACGCTGAAGCGCCATGCGGTCTTTGCTGAGATCGATGCCTTCGGACTTCTTGAATTCAGTGACGAGCCACTCGATGACGCGATCGTCAAGGTCGTCGCCGCCGAGGTGCGTATCGCCATTGGTCGCTTTCACTTCGACGACGCCGTCGCCGACTTCGAGCACGGAGATGTCGAACGTGCCGCCGCCGAAGTCGTACACCGCGATGGTCTCGTTCTTCTTCTTGTCGAGCCCGTACGCCAGCGCTGCCGCCGTGGGCTCGTTGATGATGCGCAGCACGTTGAGGCCGGCAATCTTGCCCGCGTCCTTTGTCGCCTGACGCTGCGCGTCGTTGAAATATGCCGGCACGGTGACGACGGCATCCGTCACCGGTTCGCCGAGGTAAGCCTCAGCCGCCTGCTTCAACTTCTGCAGGACGACCGCCGAAATTTCCGGCGGCGACTGCTTCTTGCCGCGCACGTCGACCCACGCGTCGGCATTCGATGCGCTCACGACCGCGTACGGAACGCGAGAACGCTCGCTCGCGACTTCGTCGTACTTACGGCCCATGAAGCGCTTGATCGAGAAGATGGTGTTTTCGGGGTTCGTGACGGCTTGACGTTTCGCGACCTGCCCGACCAGCCGCTCGCCGTCTTTCGCGAAGGCAACGACCGACGGCGTAATCCGTGAACCTTCCTGGTTCACGATGACGGCCGGCTGCCCGCCTTCCATGACCGCGACAACCGAGTTGGTGGTGCCGAGGTCGATTCCAATCACTTTGCTAGGCATATGAGGAGTCCCCCAGTTCGCTGAACTTCCACGAGTATAGGCCTTACATTAGTGCATGTCAAGCATGTTTTATTAGTGTAATACACTCATATCTGCTCATTCCCACTATCTCGTGCATGTACATGAGGTTAATGGACGACGAATCGCGCTACACTCCTTCGACAGGACCTGCTGGGCCATGCGCATCCTCTTTATTGGCGACATCGTCGGACGACCCGGCCGTCAGCTCGTCAAGACGGGACTTGCCGGACTCATCAGCAGACATGGCGTCGACTTCGTGATCGCGAATGCCGAGAACGCAGCGGCCGGAGCAGGCATTACGCGCGAGATTGGCGACGAACTCCTCGACCTCGGCGTCGAGGTCATGACGTCCGGCAACCACCTCTGGGACAAGCGCGAGGTGTTCAGCTACATCGGCACCGAACCGCGACTGCTGCGGCCGGCAAACTTCCCCGCCGGCGCGCCGGGCAACGGCAGCTACCTCGCGAGAACGCGCGACGGCATGAGCGTCGGAGTGATTAACGTCATGGGACGCGTGTTCATGACGCCCCTCGACGATCCGTTCGCCGTCGTGCTGCGCGAGATCGAGGCGCTGCGCCAACGTGCCCGGATCCTCTTCGTCGACTTCCACGCGGAAGCGACGTCAGAGAAGATCGCGATGGGCTGGCATCTCGACGGAAAGGTTGCGGCGGTCGTCGGCACGCACACGCACGTGCAAACCGCCGACGAGCGAATCCTTCCGAAGGGCACGGCGTATCTGACGGACGTCGGCATGACCGGCCCACACGATTCGATCATCGGAGTAGAAGTCGAGCCTTCGCTGAATCGATTTCTCACCGCCCTCCCCCAACGATTCGAGGTCGCTTCCGGAAACGCGCGGCTCAACGCGGTCGTCGTCGAGGCTGACGAAACGACGGGACTTGCGACAGACATCGAACGACTGAGTTACAGTCAGGACGAGCTCATCGAGCTCGCCGAAGATGAGCGACCTCTTCGATCTTCCGTTTGAAGACGACGAGCCCACGGCCGAGGAGCTTGCCCTCAGCGAGGCCGCGATTCCGCAGGTCCGGGTCGAAGAGCGCCGCATCTACACCGTCACCGAGCTGACCGTCCGCGTTCGCGACATCCTTGAAGAGCGATTCTTCGAGGTGTGGGTTGAAGGCGAGCTCTCCGGCGTCCGTCTCTACAACAGCGGACATCTGTACTTCACGCTCAAAGACTCCTCATCGCTGCTCAAGGGACTGATGTTCCGGTCGGCGCTGCGCTATCTGAAATTCAAGCCGGCGGACGGGCTGCACGTGGTGGCCCGCGGCAAGATTTCGGTATACGAACCGAAGGGCGAATATCAGATCGTCTGCGAGCATCTCGAGCCGAAGGGGCTTGGAGGATTGCAGCTCGCGTTCGAGCAGCTGAAGAAGCGGCTGCACGCCGAAGGGTTGTTCGACGCCGCGAAAAAACGGCCGCTGCCCACGCTGCCGCGAAAGATCGGCGTCGTGACGTCGCTTGACGGCGCCGCCATTCGCGACATCCTGAAAGTGCTCAGGCGACGGTATCGCAACGTTCACGTCGTGATTCGGCCCGCGCGTGTACAGGGAGACGGAGCGGCCGCCGAAGTCGCCCACGCGCTGCGGCAAATCGTCAAGGTTCCACAAGTCGACGTCGTCATCGTAGGACGTGGCGGCGGCTCGCTCGAAGATCTCTGGGCCTTCAACGAAGAGCCTGTCGCGCGGGCGATTTCCATTTCGCCGATCCCGGTCATTTCCGCGGTCGGACACGAAAGCGACGTCACGATTGCGGACCTCGTCGCGGATGTTCGCGCGCCGACGCCGTCCGCCGCGGCGGAGCTCGTCGTCGCGCGCAAAGACGAGGTCTGCAATCGTATCGACCGTTTGCACGAGCGGCTGGTGTCGTGTGCTCACGCTCGCGTGCAGCGACTAAGCCGCCGCGTGCACGAACTCAGCGGACGCAGGGCGCTCGCTGGGTATACAACGCGCCTCGCGATGACCCAGCGCCGCGCCGACGAGCTGACGCGGGCGTTGACCGATGCGCTTCGCGCGGCATTCGTCACGCGTTCCAGACGTCTGCAGACGACTGAACGCAGGCTCGACGCGTTCGATCTCGGCCGCCGCCTCGCGCGCAATCGGACCGCGCTCGTGGCAGTGGACGGAAAGCTGCACCAGAAGGTCGTGGCTCATACGCATCGCGCCAAGACGCGGCTCGGCGAGCTGGCAGGACGACTCGACTCGCTCAGTCCGCTAGCGGTGCTCGCGCGCGGCTATGCGGTGTGCTGGAACGACGAGCGCACAAAAGCGATTCGTGACGCCGCCGATGTCGCCGCCGGAGATACGATTCATGTGACCTTGAGCCGCGGCGCAATTGCGGCTAAGGTGTCGAATATCGAATGAGCTCATCCTCCGACAACACCATTCGGGACTTCGAAGCCGCCATCGCGGAGCTCGAGTCCATCGTCAAGAAGCTCGAAGACGGCGACCTGTCGCTCGAGCAGTCGCTGGCACTGTACGAGCGCGGCGTGACGCTCTCGAAGTTCTGCCACGCGCGGCTCGAAGACGCCGAACGCCGCATCGAGCTGCTGAGCGAGCGCGGCGAGCTGCGGCCGGCACCCGCGGGGCTGGCCGGCGGCGACGATTCCAGCCGCTCGTGACCGCTCCTGGCGCGCCTGACGCGCTCCGCGACTTCCTCACGCATAGCCGCGCGCGCGTGGACGATGCGCTGGAACGATATCTCCCCAAACCGCCTGAATGTCCGCCGATCGTCAGCGAAGCCATGCGGTACAGCCTCTTCGCCGGCGGCAAGCGCCTGCGTCCGATGCTGGCGCTGGCAGCCGCCGACGCGATCGCGCGCCAAGGAAACGACGCGCTGGATGCCGCGTTCGAACTCGCGCTGCCGGCTGCGTGCGCGATCGAAATGATCCACACGTACTCGCTGATCCACGACGACTTGCCTGCGATGGACAACGACACGCTTCGTCGCGGACGCCCGACACTGCACGTTGTGTACGGAGACGGGATCGCCATCCTCGCCGGCGACGGCTTGCAGGCCGAAGCGTTCTCGCTGCTCGCGCGTGAGCCGGTCACGGCGGATGCAGCCATCACGCAACGTAAGATGCTCGCGGTCGGCGTCATCGCCCACGCGGCGGGAAGCGTCGGCATGGTCGGAGGCCAGGCCATCGACCTGCAGGCGTGCGGGCAAGCGGCTGGCCATCCCGTCACGCTCGACGCGGACGGGCTGCAAAGGATGCACGCACGCAAGACCGGCGCGGTCATTCGTGCGTCTGCCGTGAGCGGAGCCGTCATGGCCGGTGCCGACGAGGCCGCGGTCACGGCGATCGACCAATTCGCAACCGACATCGGTCTCGCGTTTCAGATCGTCGACGACATCCTCGACGTCGAAGGCAGCGCCGCCGAACTCGGCAAGACCGCCGGCAAGGACGCCGCGAGCACCAAGCCGACGTATCCGGCATTCTTCGGTCTCGATCGATCGCGCGCCCTTGCCGCCGAGTGCCGGGCGCGCGCACGCGACACCTGGCGCGACGCGCGTGTCGACAGCGGATGGCTCGTGCCGATCGCCGAGTGGGTCACGTCGCGGCGCTCCTGATGAAAACGCGCCTGGACGTGGCGCTCGTCGATCGCGGCCTCGCCGCATCACGCGAGCGGGCGCGGGGATTGATCATGGCGGGACAAGTGCGCGTCGACGGGCGAGTCGTGTCGAAAGCAGGGGCCAGTGTCGACGCGAACGCGGCCATCCAGCTCGATCTGCCCGATCATCCTTACGTCAGCCGCGGCGGAGTGAAGCTCGCGCACGCGCTCGACGACTTTGCGGTCAACCCGTCCGGCAGGCACGCGCTCGACATCGGCGCGTCAACCGGAGGCTTTACCGACGTCCTCCTGAGTCGCGGCGCCGCGAGCGTGATCGCGCTCGACGTCGGCCACGGTCAGCTCGATTGGAAGCTCCGCACCGATCCACGAGTCGACGTGCACGACGGCGTCAACGCACGGTACTTGACGGCGGAGGACGTGCCGCACCAGGTGGATCTCGTCGTGATTGACGTCTCGTTCATTTCGCTCGGGCACATCCTCCCCTCGCTGCCGCCGTTTCTCGCCGACGGCGCAGACATCGTGGCGCTGGTGAAACCGCAGTTCGAAGCCGGCCGTGAAGAGGTCGGCAAGCACGGACTGGTGACCGATCCGGCGACTCATCAGGCTGTCATCGCCAAAGTCACCGCGCAGGCGAACGCTGTCGGCCTCGAGCGCGTCGCGATGGCACCCTCGGCGATCACCGGTGCGACGGGCAATCAGGAATTCTTCCTGCATCTCAGGCAACGTTCGGCTGGTCTGCGATAATCCCTTCACATGTCCATCACTCGTGTCGGCGTCGTCGCGAAGTCGCATCTGCAGGTTGCGGCCC
>Ga0126369_10004138_pt1 | contig 10594 bp, 12 predicted proteins | sample PanSoiMetaPlot_1_FD_109646 | JGI IMG/M metagenome (GOLD analysis project Ga0126369, IMG submission 109646) | Tropical forest soil microbial communities from Panama - MetaG Plot_1 | ecosystem: Environmental > Terrestrial > Soil > Tropical forest > Bulk soil | place: Panama | collected 2016-02-17
CCGGATGCTGTCGAACTACCTGCTGATCCTGTTCCCGCTGTTGATCGTCGGCTACTTCATTCCGTATCTGAATATCGCCGTCTTCGGGTTGCTGCTCGTTATCGTCGTCGAGTGGTACCTGGCCGGACGCCGCATTCGCACACTCGCCGCGTCGCGTCTCGACGACGTGCGCGAAGGACCGTGGCAGCTGGGCTTCTACGCAGGCAGCCGCGCCTACATGCCGCGCCGCTGGCGGATGCCCGGCCCGCAGGTCAGGATCGGCGAAAGTATCTGAACGGCTAAGGGGCCGTTCGCTGGAGGGCGAGCGCGGCCACCTTGGCCATAACGGCGCCGCGGCTAGACGGTGCCAGCAGTTTGTCCACGACGCTCACCGCGACCGTGCGCTGCCCGAACGCGACGACCAGCAGCGGCACGTTATAGCCGGCGCCGTCGCCGCCGACCAGCAGCGTCCCCGGCGTCCCCGACACGCTGGTCGCTGACTGCGTCGCGCCGTGGCTGCGGTAGTCGTCGATCGTGCCGGCGAGACGCTGCTGCGCCTGGCCCGGTGTGTTGTACAGGCTGATGCCGATCTCTGTTTCTGGGATCGCGCCGACGTTCGCGTTCAGGCCGTAGCGGCAGTTCAGATAGCCGAGGCGACCGATGTTCTTCTCCGGGACGCCCACGACGTACGCGGTCTTGCCGGCGAAGCGAACTCCCATGGTGTTCTCGACTTCCACCTGCGGCAGCAGGGAGTCGCAGTTGCCGGAGAGTTTCTTCATCAGAACGGGCGCCGGGCTCGGCGAAGCCGGTCTACTCGAGGTGCGCGCACTGCTGGCGGTCGACGTAGGCGTCGTCGTTTGCTTCGCGGACGAACCGCCGGAGCTACAGGCACCCGCCGTTAGGAGGACGGCGAGAGCGCCCGTAGCGCAGGCGACGCTTTTGCCGGTACGCACGGTGTCACCGTAGCTGCGGCGCCTGTCCTGGTCGGTTATCGACACGATTCGCGTCCAGATCGTTGCGCTCCGTCCGCTCTTCGAGGAACCGGAGCAGCTCGACCGGGAACGGCAGCACCAGCGTCGAGTTCTTCTCCGCGGCCACCTGGACCACCGTTTCGAGCAGCCGCAGCTGCAGCGCCGCCGGCGCCTTCGCCATTGTGGCCGCCGCCTCCGCCAGCTTCTCCGACGCCTGCAGCTCACCTTCGGCCGAAATAACCCGGGCCCGCCGCTCGCGTTCCGCCTCGGCCTGCCGCGACATCGACCGCTTCATCGACTCGGGCAACGCCACGTCCTTGATCTCGACCCGGTCGATGTGGATGCCCCAGTCCAGCGCCGGGCTGTCGATCATCAGCTCCAGGCCCTGGTTGAGCCGTTCCCGATTCGAGAGCAGGTCGTCGAGATCACTCTTGCCGATTATGGAGCGCAGCGACGTCTGCGCGACCAGCAGCACGGCCGTTCGGTAGTCCTGCACGTTGACGGTGGCGAGCTTCGGGTCGACGACCTTGAAGTACACGACCGCGTCGACGCGCACGGTCACGTTGTCGCGGGTGATGCCCTCCTGCGCGGGGACCGCCATCGTGACAATCTGCATGTTGACCTTGCGGAGCCGCTCGATCCCCGGCTTGACGAACGTCAGCCCCGGACCGCGCGATTGCTCGAGCACCCGGCCCAGCCGGAAGACAAGCCCCTGCTCGTACTGCTTGATCGTGCGTGCGCCGAGCAGGAAGTAGATGCCGACGCACGCCAGCAGCACCAGGACGACGACAAGGATGGCCATCGCGATCTCCGCATCCACGGCGGTGCGGCCCATGGTAGCTCTGCCGGATCAGCCGATCAGCTCTCCGAGAGAGGCATAGGCCCGTAGACGAGTTCGCTGTCGTCGTAGAGGCTCACCTGCGCGACGCCGCGCGCGGCCAGGTCCCGCCAACTTTCGCCGAGCCAGCTCTCCGCGTCGGACTGGCTGGCGTGCAGCGGCGAACTCGGAGCGTTGAGAGGGCTGCCGTCGGCCGCCTCCAGCCGCCATGTCCAGCTCATGAGTGCAGACATTAGTCGCGCGTCGATAGGGTGCGGCGGTGCGCTCTGCCGCCGCCGGACTCCTCATCGGGACGGCCCTCGATGCGCTGGTGCCCGATCCGCGCCGCGGTCACCCGGTCGCGGTCTTCGGGTCGGCCGCAGGCGCCCTAGAGCGTCGCTGGTATGCCGACAGCCGGATGCGCGGCGTGGTCTTCACCGCGGCCTGCGCCGGCGCGGCTGTCGCGCTCGGCGCGGCGCTGCCCGACACCACACTGACCACGGTCGCGGCGACCTGGGCCGTGCTCGGCGGCCGGTCGCTACGGCGCGAGGCCGGCCGAGTCCGTCAGCTCCTGGATCAAGGTGATCTTGATGCGGCTCGGCAGCAGGTGACGCACCTGGTGGGCCGCGATCCGGAAAGCCTCGACGCGGACGGCATCGCCCGCGCTACCGTGGAGTCCGTCGCGGAGAACACCAGTGACGCGATCGTCGCACCGCTGTTCTGGGGCGCGATCGCCGGAGTGCCTGGACTGCTCGGATACCGGGCGATCAACACGCTCGACGCGATGGTCGGCCACCGCACCCCGCGGTATGGGAACTTCGGCTGGGCCGCCGCACGGCTGGACGATGTCGTCAATCTCGTCCCGGCGCGGCTGGCCGCCGTGCTCGTCGCGGTGGCCAGCGGGCACCCCGGGCAGACGCTGCGCATCGCGGTACGCGACGGCCACCGGCACCCGAGCCCGAACGCCGGATACGCCGAGGCGGCGTACGCCGGCGGCTTAGGGTTGCGCCTGGGCGGGCGCAACGTCTATGCGGGACGGGTCGAACACCGCCCAGAGCTAGGGGACGGTACGCCGCCGGGCTACGACGACATCCCCCGTGCCACCCGGCTGTGCGCCGCCGTGACGGTCGCCGCTGCGCTCACGGCGGCGGCAATCGCCCGCCGTTGCTAGGGTGACTGCGTCCTGGGAGCGTCCCGGGACGACACAGGTGCAGCGAAGACCGGTGAGAGCCCGGCGCTGTCCCGCAACGGTACTGCTCCCTCGGGGGCGAGCCCGGACGCCTGCCCTGTGCCGCGAAACCAGTCCTCGGAGGAAGGGCGGTTCGTTCGATGCCTCCTGGTGTCGCAGCGGGCGCACTTCGTCCTCCGCGATGCCATGGAGGATGAGCATGCTCAGCAACACGCGACGGGCTCTCGCGGGCGCCGTCGCCTCTGTCGCGGCGCTGTCTCTGGCCGCGTGTGCCAGTTCGGGCAGCGCGGCGCCGAGTTCCGCGCCCGCCACCCCCACATCCAGCGCCGCCGCCGCGCAGTTCCCGGTGACGGTGCATGCCGCGAACGGCAACGTCACGATTGCCCGCAGACCCACCGCGATCGTCTCCCTCTCGGCCACGGCGACCGAGATGCTCTTCGCGATCGGCGCGGGCCCGCAAGTGAAGGCGGTCGACAGAGACTCCGACTACCCCCCGAACGTGCCGCGGAGCACCCTGAACTCGCTTGAGCTGAACGTCGAGGCGGTCGCGGCCTACCAGCCGGACCTTGTGGTGGCGGCCGGCCTGTCCAAGGCACAGTCACAGCAACTGGCGAGGCTCTCCGTCCACGTGCTCGACGAGCCAGCCGCCACGGACGTCGCGCAGAGCTACCAGCAGCTGACCCAACTCGGCGCCGCGACGGGACACCGCGACGGCGCGGCCGCGGTGGTCGCACGCATGAAGCAGCAGATCGCGGCGATCGCGCGCTCCATGCCCAAGCGGTCGGCGACGTACTACTACGAGCTGGATCAGACGTACTACTCGGTGACGTCGGCGACCTTCATCGGACGCGCGTTACGGCTGCTCGGGCTGGCCAGCATCGCCGACTCCGCGAAGGGTGCGGCGGCGAGTGGCGGCTACCCACAGCTGTCCGCCGAGTTCATTCTCAATGCCGATCCCGGATACGTGTTCCTCGCCGACACGCGCTGCTGCAAGCAGTCGTTGGCAACGTTGGCGCGGCGTCCGGGCTGGTCGACGTTGTCGGCGGTTCGCAACGGGCGGGTCGTCGCCCTCGACGACGACATCGCCTCCCGCTGGGGGCCGCGCCTCGTCGACCTGCTGCGCACCGTTGCCGACGCGATCAAGCAGCACCCCGCGCCATGAGCGCTCGCTCGCACCCGGTACGGCTCCCGCTTGCCGTGTCGACGCTCGTGCTTCTCGGCGCGATGTTGCTCGCCACGGCCGTGGGCCCCGTTGCCATCGGTGCGGGCGACGTGGTGGGCACGATTCTCGGCCACCTGTCGTTTTTGGACTTCCACACCTCGACATCCCCCGTCGATCAGGCGATCGTGTGGCAACTGCGACTACCCCGCGTCATCCTCGCCGCGTTGGTCGGGGCGATGCTGGCCGCGGGCGGCACTGCCTACCAGGGCGTCCTGCGCAACTCGCTGGCCGACCCGTTCCTGCTCGGGGTCGCCGCCGGGGCCGGGCTCGGCGCAACCGTGGCCATCGTCACCGGCCACAGTGGTCCGGTCGTGCTTCCGGCCGCCGCGTTCGCCGGCGCAGTGCTCGCGGTGACGCTCACGTATCTGATCGCGACGGCCGGCGGCGCACCGGCGCGCGGGTACGCCATCCTGCTCGCCGGCGTGGCCATCGCGGCCATGCTCACCGCGATCCAGACCTACCTTCAACAGCAACACACCGAGGAGATCAGGCAGATCTACAACTGGATTCTCGGCAGCTTCTCTGTCGCGTCGTGGTCGGACGTGCGGCTGCTGCTCCCGTACGCCGTGGTGAGCGCAGCCGTGCTGCTGGCTCACCGCCGCATCCTCGACGTGTTGCGTGTCGGCGGCGAGGAGGCCGGCGCGCTGGGCATCCACCCGGAACGCAGCCGCCTGATCATCGTCGCCGCCGCCACCCTCGGCACCGCGGCGGCCGTGTCGGTCAGTGGGCTGATCGGCTTCGTCGGCATCATCGTTCCGCACGCGGTGCGGCTGGCCGCCAGCGCCAGCTATCGCGTGGTGCTCCCGGTGTCCATGGTGTGCGGGGCCGCGTTCCTGGTACTCGCCGACCTCGTCGCGCGGACCGTCCAGGCGCCGAGCGAGCTGCCGGTCGGCGTGGTGACCGCCGTCACCGGCGCACCGTTCTTCCTGATCGTGCTGCGCTCGCGGCGTACCCGGCAGGGCGTGCTGTGATGCTCGGCATCGACCGAGTGACGGTGCGCTACGGCGCATCGGTCGCCGTGTCCGCGGTGACCGAGTCAGCGGCCAAGGGCGAGTGGGTAGGGCTGATCGGCGCAAACGGAGCCGGCAAGTCCAGTCTGCTGCGGGCCGCGGCGCAGCTGGTCCCCTACGACGGTGCGGTACAGGTCGCCGGAGAGACGATGGGCCGGATCTCCCCACGCCGGCGCGCGCGGCTCGTCGCGTACGTCCCGCAGCAGCCGGAGCTGCCGGCCGGCATGTCGGCGATCGACTACACGCTGCTCGGGCGTACCCCGCACATCGGGTACTTCGGCGTCGAATCGGCCGAGGATCAACGGGTCTGCGCAGAGGTGCTCGACCGCATCGGGCTCGCGGGCCTCGCCGAGCGGCATCTCTCCACTCTTTCCGGGGGTGAGTTGCAGCGCGTCGTGCTGGCTCGGGCGCTGGCGCAGGATGCACCCGTGCTGCTCCTCGACGAGCCGACCAGCGCCCTCGACCTGGGCCGGCGGGTCGACGCATTGGAGCTCGTCGACGAACTGCGCCGCGAGCGCGGCCTCACCGTCCTGAGCGCGATGCACGACCTGACACTGGCCGCGCAGTTCACCGACCGGCTCGTGCTTATGTCGGGGGGTCAGGTCGTGGCGGCAGGCGTCCCTGCCGACGTCCTGGACGAGCAGCTGCTCTCCGCCTGCTTCGGCGCCCGAGTCCGGGTACTGACCGACGACGAGGGGCAGCTGCTGGTGGTGCCGCAGCGGACGCGGCGGAGGATCGAATGCTGATCGCGAGCCGAGTCGAGGACGGCCGGGAGCTGCCCATGCTGGTGTGGCGGTTCGCCGCGGTAACGACGGTGGCGTCCACCGCCTCATGCGGCGGCGGGCTGGGCGAACGGCGCTGGCTTATCAACGCCCAGGTGCCCCATGACTATCGGCGCCGCGACCAGTCCCGGCACGGCGCCGAGCTCGCCGCAGCGGCCGGCCTCGACGGCGGCGGCGTGGTGATGTTCACCGCACTGGACGTCCGCCGCGTCCAGCGATGCAGCGATGGCGGTGTCCACGTCGACGCGACGATCGGGCTCACGCTGCCCGTTTGGGCTGCCGCCCCCGAGGCCGCGGTGGAGCCGGCGCCGGGCACGATCAACATCGTCGCCCGGCTTCCGGTGCGGCTGACTGACGCGGCGCTGCTCAATGCGCTGACCACCGCCACTGAGGCGAAGTCGCAGGCGCTGCTCACCGCTGGCGTCCCCGGCACCGGGACGGCCTCGGACGCGATCACCGTGGCCTGCCCCGCGAGCGGGCCGACGCAGCCGTTCGGCGGCCCGCGTTCGACCTGGGGCGCCCGACTGGCCCGCGCCGTTCACGACGCCGTACGGGCCGGGATATGACGCTGGGTATGCGGCACCACGGCGACCTGGACGCGGTGCCCGGGCTGATCGATCTCGCCGTCAACGTCCGGCCCGGCACCCCGCCGACCTGGCTGCGGGAGCGGCTCGCCGACGTCGACCTGGCCCGCTACCCCGACCAGCGAGACGCGCTCGCCGCGGTCGCGGCCCGGCACGAGCGCGACTCACGCGAGGTACTGCTTACCGCCGGAGCGGCCGAGGCGTTCGTGCTGCTCACCCGGACGCTGACGCCTCGTCGCGCGGTCGTCGTGCATCCGCAGTTCACCGAGCCGGAACTGGCGCTGACGGCCGCCGGCCACCCGGTGCGGCGGCTGGTGCTGGCGCCGCCGTTCGCGTTCGACCCTGCGCGGGTGCCCGACGACGCCGACCTGGTGATCATCGGCAACCCGACCAACCCGACCTCGGTGCTGCACTCGGCGTCGGCGATCCGTTCCTTGTGCCGCCCGGGCCGGATAGTCGTGGTGGACGAGGCGTTCGCCGACTGCGTGCCGGGCGAGCGGGAGTCACTGGCCGGCGAAGCCGGCGTGGTCGTCGTCCGCAGCCTGACCAAGACCTGGGGACTCGCGGGCCTGCGTGTCGGGTACGTGCTCGCACCGGCGCCGCTCGTCGAGCGGCTACGCGCCGCCCAGCCGCACTGGCCGGTGAGCTCCCCGGCGCTGGCAGCATGCGTCGCCTGCTCCACCGCCGAGGCCCAGGCCGACGCGCAGGCCTGGGCCGGCGCGCTGGCCGGACGCCGGGCGCATCTCACCCAGCTGCTGCGGACGGTGCCGGGCGTTTCTGTGGGGCCCGGCTCCGCGTCGTTCCTACTCGTTCGCGCCGACCGCCCTGGATTGTGGACTCCCTTGCGTGCCAAGGGATTCGCGGTGCGTCGCGGCGACACGTTCCCTGGCCTCGACACGCACTGGTTCCGGATCGCAGTGCGCGACGAGCCGACGTCCACCGCCTTCGTGGAGGCACTGCATGAGCTTGCTTGACGAGACGATCGCTGCCATCGGCCCGCTCGACCCCGCTGCCGTCGCGGCGGCACGGGCCCGGCAGGACAGCCTCACGAAACCGCGCGCATCTCTAGGTGCATTGGAGGACGTCTCCGTGCAACTGGCCGGGCTCGCCGGGCGATGCCCGCCGCCGCTGCCGGAGCCGGCGACGGTCGCGGTATTCGCCGGCGACCACGGAGTGCACGCGCAGGGCGTCACGCCCTGGCCGCAGGAGGTCACCGCGCAGATGGTCGCGAACTTCGTGGCCGGCGGGGCGGTGATCAATGCGCTGGCCGCGCAGTCGGCTGCCGACGTGGTTGTCGTAGACGTCGGGGTGGCCTCCGACATGGAGTCCGTCCCGGGCCTGGTGGTCCGCAAGGTCGGACGCGGCACCCACGACATGACCCGCGAACCGGCGATGACCCGCGCCGAAGCCCGCGCCGCGATCGACGTCGGAATCGGCGTCGCCCGCGACCTCGTGGCCGGCGGCATGCGCTGCCTGCTCACCGGCGACATGGGAATTGCCAACACCACGCCCGCCGCCGCGCTGATCGCCGTGTTCACCGGCGCGGCTCCGGCGGACGTGACCGGGCGAGGCACCGGCATCGATGACGCGACGCTGACTCGCAAAGTCGGCGTCGTCGCCCGCGCGCTGGCCCGGCACCACCCCGATCCGGCCGACCCGCTCGGCGTGCTCGCCGCGGTCGGCGGCTTCGAGCACGCGGCGCTGGCCGGGTACGTACTCGGCGCCGCCGCTGCCCGTGTGCCGATCGTGCTGGACGGCGTGATCGCCTGCGCGGCGGCGTTGGCTGCCCGAGCGCTCGCGCCGGACACCACGGCGGCCATGATTGCCGGCCACCGCTCGGTGGAGCCCGGCGCGTCCGTGGCGCTCGCAGCGCTCGGCCTCACCCCGCTGGTGGACCTGCGGATGCGGCTCGGCGAGGGGTCCGGGGCCATGCTGGCCCTGCCGATCGTCCAAGGCGCGGCCCGCGTGCTCCGTGACGTCGCCACGTTCGACGCGGCCGGCGTCACCGAGAAGTGAGCCGCACCCTGGTGCTGGGCGGCAGCCGGTCCGGCAAGTCCGCATTCGCCGAGTCGCTTCTGGCCGGCGCACCGGCCGTCGAGTACGCGGCGACCGCGGCGGCGGACCCCGGCGACGCTGAGTGGACCGCACGCATCGCGGCGCACCGGGCCCGCCGCCCGGCGCACTGGTCGACGCTGGAGACGAGCAACGTCGCCGAGGTGCTGCGCCGCGACGGCGTCCCCGTTCTCATCGACTCGATCACCCTGTGGCTGTCCGCCGGTCTGGACGACGCCGGGCGAATCGACGACCTATGCAGCGCCTGGGGGGCCAGCGCGCGACGTGTCGTGGCGGTGAGCGACGAGGTGGGCAGCGGCGTAGTCCCGGCGACGGACGCCGGACGGCGTTTCCGCGACGCACTCGGCGAGCTCAACCAGCGGTTGGCCGCGGCCGCGGACGACGTGCATCTCGTCGTTGCCGGGCTCCCGCTGCGGCTGAAATGAGGACCGCGCTCGCGCTCTTCACGATCGCGCCGGTGCGCGACGCGGCAACGCTCACGCGTGAGCGGGCCGCGGTTGCGCTGCGCTGGTTCCCCTTACTCGGCGCGGGACTCGGCGGACTCGCCGCCCTGCCGCTCGCCGCCGTCCGGGCCTGGGCATCGCACGCGACGCTGCTCGGGGCGGTGCTCGCCGTCGGCTTGCTCGCCCTCGGCAGCCGCGGCCTGCACCTGGATGGCCTGGCCGATACCGCCGACGGCCTCGCCTCCCGGGCGCCGGCCGAGCGGGCACTGTCGATCATGCACCGGTCGGACATCGGCCCCTTCGGCGCGCTTGCAATCGTGCTCGCCGTCCTCGTCGACGTCGCGGCTCTCGCGGCGTTCACCGGCTCCGTGTGGCGCCCGGTCGCGGCGCTCGCGCTCGGCGCCGCGACCGGGCGGCTCGCCGTATTGCACGCCGCCCATCCAAGCGTGCCTTCGGCTCGCACGACCGGATTCGGGGCTTACGTCGCCGGTTCGGTGTCGACGTCCGTGGCGGTGCTCGAGACCGGGCTTGTTCTCGGAGCCGCTGCCGGCCTGGCCGTGGCGGTGCACGCCAGCCTGGCCGGATGGCTCGCTGCGCCCGCCGCAGCGCTGCTCATCGTCGCCGGCGTGCGCTGGCATGCCACGCGGCGACTCGGCGGCGTGACGGGCGACGTCTTCGGGGCGCTCATCGAGATCGGCACCGCACTGACCCTGACCGGTCTCGCGCTGAGCTGAGCGCCCGGCAAGATGTGCGCCGTGGACGACATCGCGACCATCGCGGCCGAGGTGCCCTGGCCCGACCACGAAGCCGAGCAGGCCGCGCGTGAACATGCCACCTGTCTGGGACGGCTTGACGCACTCGCTGAATGGCTCGCGGGCACCCAGGGCGAGTGCCCACCGCACGAGCCGCGGCGGGTGCGCGCTCTCGTCTTCGCCGCCGACCACGGCATCGCGGCCGCGGGTGTCTCGGCCTACGAGCCGGACGCGACCGCGCACTGGGTCGCGGACATCACCGACGGCAGCGCGCGGGTCAACGTCCTCGCCGAGTTGGCAGGCGCGTCAGTGCGGGTCGTCGATGTGGGGGTCGGCCGGCCGACAGGGCGGATCGACTGCGAGGACGCGTTAAGCCCCGAGGACGCGACACGGGCGCTACAAGCCGGCATCGACGTCGCGGACGACGAGGTGGACGCCGGCACCGATCTGGTCGTCGTCGGGGACGTCGGCGTGGGCGCGACGACAGTGGCCGCAGTGCTCACAGCCGTGATCACCAGCACCGAGCCGGTAAAGGTGATCGGCCGCGGCGGCGGTATCGACGACGACACGTGGATGCGCAAAGCCACTGCTGTGCGCGACGCCCGGCTGCGCGCATGGCCGCATCGAGCCGCGCGGGCGGAGCTGCTAACGGTTGCCGGCGGCGCGGACGTCGCTGCGATGGCGGGTTTCCTGGTGCGCGCGGCATCCCGGCGGACGCCCGTGCTGCTCGACGGCGTGATGGCGGCAGCGGCCGCGCTCGTCGCGCAAGATA
>Ga0126369_10004140_pt1 | contig 10593 bp, 8 predicted proteins | sample PanSoiMetaPlot_1_FD_109646 | JGI IMG/M metagenome (GOLD analysis project Ga0126369, IMG submission 109646) | Tropical forest soil microbial communities from Panama - MetaG Plot_1 | ecosystem: Environmental > Terrestrial > Soil > Tropical forest > Bulk soil | place: Panama | collected 2016-02-17
CGTGCTGCGCAATCCGGTCGTGGCCAGCATCTTGCTCGGCACCGCTTGGGGACTCTCCGGCATCCGGCTGCCATTCATCGTGGACGAAACGCTGGGCATGGTCAGCCAGGCCGCGGTTCCGCTCTCACTCATCGCGCTCGGGATGGGACTGGCAGAATACGGGATCGGAGCTGGCTGGCGGGTAAGCGGCTCAATCACCGCTCTCAAACTCGTCGCGCACCCCGCCGCGGTATGGCTGCTAGCGCGCGCCCTCGGGCTGCCGCAGTTGGAGACACAGGTCATCGTGCTTCTTGCCGCGCTGCCGGTGGGGGTCAACGTCTATTTGATGTCGCGTCAGTTCGAGACATTGGGCGGTCCCGTCGCCTCCAGCCTGATTCTGTCGACGGGGCTCGCCGCGGTGACCACACCGCTGATATTGACCTTGCTGGCGCACGGATAATCGCTTGAGCGCGATGCGGCGCTGAGCTATGAACTCGCTCTCTCACCGGAGAACGTCATGACCGAGACCGTTCGTCCTGTCGCGATCGTTGGCGGCGCTCGCATTCCGTTCGCCCGCAGCTACACCGCGTACGTCGATGCCAGCAATCAGGACATGCTCACCGCGGCGCTCGCAGGGCTCGTCGAGCGGTTCGGTCTCAAAGGCGAGGCGCTCGGGGAAGTCGCCGCGGGCGCGGTCATCAAGCACTCGCGCGACTGGAACCTGACGCGCGAGTCGGCGCAGGGTGCCGGGCTCCATCCGCACACCCCCGCCTACGATGTGCAGCGAGCCTGCGGAACGAGTTTGACGACGACGGTTCAGCTGGCACAGCGCATCGCTCGCAGCGAGATAGAGTGCGCGATCGCCGGAGGCGTGGATACAGTGAGCGACGTGCCAATCGTCGCGAGCCGCGGCTTCCAACGCATTGCCCTCGCGAGTGCGCGCGGCAGGACGCTCGGTCAGCGCCTTTCGCCCTGGCTTGCGCTGCGCCCCCGCGACCTGAAGCCTTCCACGCCGACGGTGGCGGAGCCGCGCACCGGGTTGTCGATGGGAGAGCATTGCGAGCTGATGGCAAAGGAGTGGGGCATCGGTCGCGTCGAGCAGGACGAACTTGCACTTGCGAGTCACACCAAGGCGGCCGCGGCCTGGGGCGACGGTTTCTATGCCGACGAGGTCGTTGCCTTTGCCGGGCTTGCCACCGACAACAACGTGCGCAACGACACGAGTCTCGCCAAGCTCGCCGCGCTCAAGCCCGCCTACGACCGGAGCCCGTCGGGCACGCTCACGGCGGGCAACAGCACGCCGCTGACCGACGGCGCGTCTTGCGTGCTCCTCGCCTCGGAAGCCTGGGCGCGCTCGCGCGGCTTGCCGATCCAAGCCTGGCTCACCCACTCCGCGGTGGCCGCCGTCGATTACGCAGGGCTCGCGGGGCCTCGCGAGGGATTGCTCATGGCGCCGACCTATGCGGTCCCGGTCATGCTGGATCGGGCCGGGATCACGCTGCAGGATTTCGACATCTACGAGATCCACGAAGCCTTCGCCGCGCAGGTCCTGTGCACGCTCAAGGCTTGGCAGTCGGAGGCCTATTGCCGCGACAAGCTCAAGCGCTCTGCACCGCTGGGGGCGATCGACCGTTCGAAGCTCAATCCGAAAGGTGGCAGCGTCGCGCTCGGCCACCCGTTTGCCGCCACAGGAACGCGAATCGTCGCGACGCTTGCCAAGCAGCTCGCTCAGCGCGGCTCGGGTCGCGGGCTAATCTCCATCTGCACGGCCGGCGGGATGGGCGTGACGGCGATTCTCGAGCGATGAACGCTTTGCGGGACAGTGCGGTCTCACGGGCACGATCGTTGCGTCATTCAGCGCGGGAAGGGGCCATGCGTTTCCTGTCGAACGTAGCGTCACCTACGCCCGGCGGGGCGCGCAGCGCTCTTTTGCCGCCGCAACCGCTATCCGCAGTTTGTAGAATTTACCGGCTGAGGCGACAAACGCGAGTAGCGGTGGTTGCGGCAGACACGCCAGAATAACGGCGCCGAACAGCCATGAGCGCACAAGACCGACTTCGTTCGCTTCGACTGTCGCTGCGTTTCATCGCGCCGCTCGCGGTGACGCTTGCGCTGCTCGGCTATGCGCTCATGCCGCTCGTCGATCGGCTGACCTTGCGCTGGTGGGTCACCGACCTCGATACTCGCTCGCAGCTCATCGCCAACACGATGCAGGACCAGCTCGGCGACCTGGTCGGTCAGGGCGCCTCGGGCAAGATCAACTCGCTGTTCATGCGCGCGCTGCAGGACGAGAGGCTCTACGCGCTCGCGTTCTGCGACGAGAGCGGCAAGCTGCGCTACGAAACGCCGACCTATCCCCGCTCGCTCGGCTGCAACCCGCCGGTGGACCCCTCCAACGAGAATCACTCGGTGGTCCGGCTGCGACAGGGACCGCTGCACGTGGTCCAGCACCCCATTTACCAGGGAAACGACCGCATCGGCTCGCTGATCCTCGTTCACGACATGAGCTTCGTCGAGCGTCGCAGCGCCGACACGCGCCGCTATCTGATCGGCCTGTTCGTGGTGCTGGGCATCGTCGTCTCCCTGGTGACCGTATTCATCGCTCAGCTCTCCTGGCGTGGGTGGGTCGCAGGCGTGCGCGTACTGTTGCGCGGCGAAGGAATCGTGCAGCCCTTCTCCCAGCCCGGAAACAACTCGGACCTGCACCCGCTCGCAAGCGATCTGCGCGCGCTGTTGCGCGAGATCGACCTCTCGCGGCGCAACCCGGAGAACAGCGCGATCTGGAGCCCCGACATGCTGCGCGGCGTATTGCGCGAGAAGCTGCTCGGGGACGAAGTCCTGGTGGTGTCCAACCGAGAGCCGTTCATGCACGTGCACACCGATGGCGCCATCTCCGTGCGTCGTCCGGCGAGCGGGCTGGTCACCGCAATGGAGCCCGTGATGCGCGCCTGCTCCGGCACCTGGATCGCGCACGGCAGCGGGGATGCCGATCGGGAGACAGTCGACAAGGACGACCGCGTCCGCGTGCCCCCGGACAAGCCCAGCTACACACTGCGCCGCGTCTGGCTCTCGCCCGAAGAGGAGCAGGGCTACTACTACGGCTTTGCCAACGAGGGGCTCTGGCCGCTGTGCCACATCGCTCACGTGCGTCCGGTGTTCCGGACCCCCGACTGGGAGCAGTACCTGCGCGTGAACCGCCGCTTCGCGCAGGCGGTGCGCGCAGAGGCACGCACCGACGATCCGGTGGTCCTGCTGCAGGATTACCACTTCGCCCTGCTGCCGCGCATGGTGCGCGAGCTTCTGCCGAAGGCGACCATCATCACCTTCTGGCACATCCCCTGGCCGAACCCGGAGTCCTTCGGGATCTGTCCGTGGCGCGAGGAACTGCTCGACGGCATGCTGGGCAGCACGATCCTCGGCTTTCACACGCGCTTCCACTGCCAGAACTTCGTCGAGACGGTCGACCGCTACCTGGAAGCGCGCATCGAGCGCGAGTCGTCGACGATCTTTCACGGCGGCCAGCTCACGCGGGTCGAGCACTACCCGATCTCGATCCAATGGCCGCCGGAATGGATCGACAGTCAGCTCTCCGTGCCGTTGTGCCGGGCCAAGATCCTGCGCGTCGAGCAGCTGCCCGACGATGTCATGCTCCTGGTCGGTGTGGACCGCATGGACTACACCAAGGGCATCCTCGAGCGCTTCACCGCGATCGAGCGCCTGCTCGAGCTTCATCCGGAGCTGGTCGGCCGCCTGGTGCTGGTTCAGATCGCGGCGCCGTCGCGATCGTCGCTGGACGAATATCAAAACTTCGACGCACGTGTACGTGCGCTTGCCGCCCGCGTGAACGCGCGCTTCGGGCGCGGGGGCTGGCAGCCGATCCGCCTCAAGGCCGAGCATCACGCGCCGGAGAGCGTCAACGAGTATTACCGCGCCGCCGACGTCTGCGTCGTGACCAGCCTGCACGACGGCATGAACCTGGTCGCCAAGGAATTCATCGCCTCCCGCGACGACGAGCAGGGCGTGCTGGTGCTGTCGCAATTCACGGGAGCCGCGCGGGAGTTGCACGACGCCTTGCTCGTCAATCCATATCACAGCGAGCAATGCGCCCACGCGCTGTATCGCGCCCTGACCATGCCGGCCGACGAGCAGCGCGTGCGAATGCGCAGCATGCGCAGGCTCGTGCAGGAATTCAACGTCTATCGCTGGGCCGGAGCGATGCTGCTCGATGCAGCGCAGCTCCGCCAGCGTCAGCGGATCTCGGAACGGATCGACGCGCACCAGCGAATGGCGAGCGTCGAGGTGAAGTGAGCGCCTGGTGAAGTACGCGTTGTCCCCAGCCGGTCTCGACCAGATCGGCGTCTGCGTAACCGGCAAGACGCTGCTCGCTTTCGACATCGACGGAACGCTGGCGCCGATCGTCGAGCGACCGTGGGACGCGCGCGTGCCGGACGACGTCCAGCAGAGTCTGTCGACCCTGGCCGCGCGCGCGCCGGTGGCGATCGTCACTGGCCGAGCCGTCAACGATGCGCGGCCCATGCTCGGATTCACGCCGCGCTACCTCATCGGGAATCACGGCGCCGAGGGCGTCCCCGGCTTCGAAACCGCGGCCAATGCGTTCGCGCGGGTTTGCCGGGGCTGGCTCGTCGAGCTTTCCGCCGAGGCGGAGCCGTGGCGCGCGCTGCCCGGGGTCACGCTCGAGGACAAGACCTGCTCGCTCGCGTTCCACTATCGCCGCACGCCCGACCAGGACCACGCGCGCCGACTCCTCTTCGAGCGTGTGCAGTTGCTGGTGCCGGAACCGACCGTGCTCGACGACAAGTGCGTGCTCAACCTCGTTCCACCCGGCGCGCCCGACAAGGGCGATGCGCTGGGCGCGCTGCTCGTGCACTCGCGCTGCGAGCGCGCGCTCTATGTCGGCGACGACATCTCGGACGAAGCTGTTTTCCGGCTTCGCTCCCCGCTCGTGCTCACCGTACGCGTCGAGCGCAACGTGGCGAGCGCAGCCAATCTTTATCTCAAGCACCAGGGCGAGGTTCCCGGCTTCGTGCGGATCCTTGCTCGCTTCCTCTCCCGAGCGCGCCGTCCCCGACCCGTCACGGCTCGGAGGAATATCGAGCCGTGACGGGTCGGCAGCAGAACCTCGCGCTCGGCGCGATCGGCAACTGCGCGTTCAATGCGCTCATCGACGGCGCCGGCCGTGTCGTATGGTGCTGCCTGCCGCGTCCCGACGGCGATCCCGTTTTCCACTCGCTGCTCGCCGGCGAAAACAGCTCGCCTTCCGCACGCGGCATCTTCGCTGTCGAACTCGAAAATGTGGCACAGACGCGGCAACGCTATGTCGGGAACACCGCCGTGCTCGCGACCGAACTCTTCGACAAGGAAGGCAACGGCGTGCGCATTACCGACATCGCGCCGCGCTTCCGCGACCGCGGCCGGCTATTCCGGCCGCTTGTGCTTCTCCGTCGTGTCACTCCGATCTCCGGACGCCCGCGGGTGCGCTTGGTGCTTCGTCCTGGATTCGGCTATGGCGGCGTACAGCCGCAGCTCACCCGCGGCAGCAACCATGCGCGTTTCGTGCACTCGACGCAGGCACTGCGCTTGACCTGCGACACGCCCATCACCTACGTACTCGAGGAGACACTGCATCTGCTCGACCGGCCGATCAACATCTTCTTCGGCGTCGACGAAACGCTGGGCGCCGGTATCGCGGAGACGGCGCGTGACTTCGAGGAGCGCACGATCGATTACTGGCAGCACTGGTCGCGCGCCCTGGCGGTGCCGCTCGAGTGGCAGGACGCGGTGATCCGTGCCGCCATCACGCTGAAACTTTGCATGTTCGAGGAAACGGGCGCGATCATCGCCGCGATGACCACGAGCCTGCCCGAGGCGCCGGGCACGGAGCGCACTTGGGACTATCGCTACTGCTGGCTGCGCGACTCGTTCTACGTGGTGCGCGCGCTGAACAGCCTTTCCGAAGTCGCGACGATGGAGAACTTCCTCCGCTACCTGATGAACGTCGCGCACGCCGCCGCGGAACGGCAGCACTTGCAGCCCGTCTATGGCGTCGGCCTCGAGCGAGAATTGACCGAGCGACACGTCGAGACGCTACCGGGATACCGCGGCATCGGCCCGGTGCGCGTGGGCAATCAGGCCTTCGAGCACGAGCAGCACGACGTCTACGGTCACGCCGTGCTGGCGAGCACGCAGGCATTTTTCGACCGCCGGCTGCTGCGGCCCGCGACAACCGATGACTTCCAGCAGCTCGAATGGATGGGAGAGCGCGCCTACGCGCTGTTCGACAAGCCGGACGCCGGGATCTGGGAGTTTCGCACGCGCAGCGCCGTCCACAGCTCGTCGGCCGTCATGTGCTGGGCCGCCTGCGATCGGCTCTCCAAGATCGCGATGCAACTCGGTCACAGCGATCGCGCAGAGTCTTGGCAGAAGCGCGCCGATGCTGTCAAGGCGGCCGTGCTCGAGCGCGCATGGAACGACAAGCGCCAATCGTACGTCGGCAGCTTCGGGGGTCAGGAGCTCGATGCGAGCGTGCTGCTGATGAGCGAGGTCGGCCTGGTCGCACCGAACGAGCCGCGGTGGCAGCAGACGCTCGCCGCCATCCGGCGCGAGCTCAAGCGGGGCAACCACTTGTATCGGTACATCTCTCCCGATGATTTCGGCGTCCCGAAGATGGCGTTTACCGCCTGCACGTTCTGGTTCATCGACGCGCTGGCGCGCGCTGGAGCGAACGGAGAGGCGCGCGAGTTGTTCGACAACCTCGTCGCCGCGCGCAATCCGCTGGGACTGCTTTCCGAGGACATCGACCCGCAGACCAACGAGCTCTGGGGCAACTTCCCCCAGACGTACTCGATGGTCGGCATCATCAACGGTGCGACTCGTCTTTCCCGGCGCTGGGAAACGGTCCTCTAACTTTCGCCGAAGTCGCGCGGTCTCCGCGCTACAATGCGCCACCGCTAATCGGCGAGGCAGCGATGACGCTCAAACGCTTCAAGGGAAAAACCGGCACGCTCGTTACGCTGGAGCACACCTCGCGAGTACTGCGCGGCAATCGTCTGGGTGACCCCTATGTGCGCAAGCTCGGCGTGTGGCTACCGCCGCAGTACGACGAAGGCGCCGGCCACGGACGCGGCCGGCGTTTTCCAGTGCTCTATGACCTGGTCGGATTCACCGGCTCGGGTCTCGTGCACACCGGGTGGCGCCCGTTCGGCTACAACGTTCCGGATCGCGTCACCCGGCTCATTCAAGAGCGCAAGATGGGACCCGCCATCTTGGTCTTTCCCGACTGCTTCACTGCGCTCGGCGGCAACCAGTACGTCAACTCGTCGGCCATCGGTCGGTACGCTGACTACCTCACTCGCGAGCTGATCCCGCTCGTCGACCGCGAATTCCGCACGCTCGCGTCGCGCAGGCACCGCGGCTGCTTCGGCAAGTCCTCGGGGGGCTACGGAGCGATTATTCACGGCATGAAATACGCGGAGCATTGGGGTGCGATCGCCGATCACTCGGGCGATTCGTACTTCGACTTCGTCTATTGGCACGATTGGCCGAACACGCTCAACGAGCTCACGCGGTTCCGCCGACCGAGACGAAAAGCCGGTCGTTACGACGTGTTGCGCGCGGCGACTCGCCGCGGTCTCGCGGAAGGTCTCGACGATGGCCGGGTCAGACGCTTCCTCGAGCACGTCTGGGGCAAGGAGAAGCTCACGCACGGCGAATCGCATTGCATCATGAATGTCTGCATGGCGGCGACTTACGATCCCGACCCGAAGGCGCCGCTGGGCTTTCGCCTGCCGTTCAACCTGGAAACCGGCGAGCCGATCGAGAGGCGCTGGCAGCGCTGGCGCGAGCACGATCCGATTCTGCTCGTCGATCGCTACAAGGCCAACCTGAAGAAGCTTTCCGGGATCTACATCGACTGCGGGTGGCGGGATCAATATCACATTCACTATGGCACACGCCTCTTGTCCGAGCGGCTCGCTCGCGCGGGCATCGTTCATCGCTACGAGGAGTTCGACGACAACCACTCGGATGTCGACTACCGAATGGACGTGAGCCTGCCGTTCCTGTATCGAGCACTGAAACCCTGACGCCATGGCTGAGGTCACCAATGTGCTCGGCGGTCCGCTCCAGCCGTGCTCAGCGGACCCTCGCACCGGCTTCTATCGCGACGGGTGCTGCAACACCGGCCCGGAGGATCTCGGATTGCATGTCGTGTGCACGCAGGTGACGGCCGAGTTCCTCGCCTTTTCAGCCGTTCATGGGAACGATCTTTCGACCCCGATGCCGGAGTTCGGCTTTCCGGGACTCAAGCCTGGCGATCGCTGGTGCGTCTGCGCGGGCCGCTGGCGCGAGGCGCTGGAAGCAGGCGTCGCGCCGCCGGTCGTGCTGTCGGCCACGCACGAGGAGACGCTTGCCGTCGTGGCCCTCGATGACTTGAAGCGCCACGCGATCGACTTGAACTAGGCTTGGCATGGACGACAAGCCATCGGACCGGCGAGAGAGGCTCACCGGCGCAGCGATCCCCTTGCGAGGTGCGGTCGCCATGGTGATCGCCGCCGCTGCGGGCGCGCTCGCGGGAGCCATGGCAGTGTCGAGGCTGCCCGCCGACAAGTTCATGTGGACAGGCTTCGTCCTCGTGCCTTTCTTCGTCCTGGTGGAAGTCTTCCTTCGTCGGCTTGCGGGCCTGTTCGGCGGCAGTCCAACCCTCACGCGCATGATGCTCGTGAGTGCGATCGTCGCCGGGTTTTACGGCGCGTGGTTCCTGCTCCGATTGCACTGAAGGACGGTTCCCGATGTCGCAATCCAAAGGCTACGTCGATGCCGATTACCTCGACATCGCAGCGAAGGTCATGCAGCCGCTCAAACAGCGCACTTACGAGTTGATGCAGCTCAAGCCTGGGCAGCGAGTTCTCGATCTCGGCTGCGGTCCAGGCATCGATACGATGGTGTTGAGCAAGGCCGTCGGTTCCACCGGTGAGGTTCATGGCGCGGATCACGACGCAGCAATGGTGGCGGAGGCCAACCGGCGGGCTGAAGCGGCGGGCGTCGCGGCTCGCGTGTTTCACCGACAAGCGGACGCCGGCGCATTGCCCTGGCCGGACGACTTCTTCGACGCGAGCCGCAGCGAGCGAGTCTTCCAGCACCTGCTCGATCCAGAGCAGGCATTCTCGGAGATGGTCAGAGTGACCCGGTCGGGAGGGCGACTCGTGGTGCTCGACGGAGACTGGGCCACCTTCACCATCGCGAGCGACGAGATCGAACTCGAGCGACGGCTGGTGCGTTTTCACGCCGAGCGGATGATAAACAATCCTTACTCCGGCCGGCGACTCTCCGGAATGTTCGGCAGTCGCGGTCTGCAAGACGTCCGCGTCGAAGCGCTACCGATCATCGTGACCGACTATGCGCTTGCGCGCAGGGTGTCCCGCCTCGATCAGATCGAGGAGGAGGCCCTGCGCGCCGGCGTCTTCGACCAGAGCGACTCTGCCCGCTGGCGGGCGAGCCTCCAGCGCGCCGCCGCGCAGGACGGGTTTTTCTCCAGCGTCAACGGCGTGACGGTCTCGGGTCGAAAACAGTAAACGAAGCTACTCCGCAACCCCCTTGTCGTGCAGGATCTGCCACACCTTCTCCGGCGTGATCGGTATGTCGAGATGCGTCACGCCCAGATGGCGTAGCGCATCGACGACCGCGTTGGCGATCGCGGGCGGTGCACCCACCGTCGCGGATTCGCCCACGCCCTTCGCGCCAAGCGGGTGATGCGGCGATGGCGTGATGGTCTTGGCGGTTTCCCAGTTCGGCGTTTCGACCGCAGTCGGCACGTAGTAGTCGAGGAAGCTGCCGCCCGAGATGTTGCCGTTCTCGTCGTAGCTGATCTCCTCGTAGAGCGCCGGGCCGATGCCCTGCGTCAGCCCGCCATGGATCTGACCGTCGACGATCATCGGATTGATGATGTTGCCGCAATCGTCGACGGCGACGAACCGGCGCACCTTGACCTCGCCGGTACCTCGGTCGATGTCCACCACGCAGATGTAGCTGCCGAACGGGAATGTCAGGTTCGGCGGGTCATAGTAGTCCACGGCTTCCAGGCCCGCTTCCATCCCCTGCGGATGATTGGTGTAGGCGGCGAAAGCGCATTCCTGGATGGTCTTCGCTTTTTGCGGCGCGCCCTTGACGTAGAACTTGCCCGGCTCCCATTCCAGATCGCCTTCGCTCACCTCGAGCAGGTGCGCGGCGATCTTGCGCGCCTTGTCGCGGATCTTGCGCGCGGCCATCGCGCCCGCCGCGCCGGCAGTCGGCGTCGAGCGGCTCGCATAGGTGCCCAGCCCGTACGGCGCGGTATCAGTATCGCCCTCCTCGACCTGGATGTCGCTTGCGGGAATCCCGAGCTCCTCGGCGATGATCTGCGCGTACGTCGTCTCGTGCCCCTGTCCCTGGGATTTGGTCCCGAACCGCGCGATCGCCTTCCCGGTCGGGTGCACCCTCAGCTCGCACGAGTCGAACATCTTGATCCCCAGGATGTCGAAGTGCTTCGAGGGGCCCGCCCCGACGATCTCGGTGAAGCTGGAGATCCCGATCCCCATGAGCTCGCCGCGGGCGCGCTTC
>Ga0126369_10004141_pt1 | contig 10593 bp, 9 predicted proteins | sample PanSoiMetaPlot_1_FD_109646 | JGI IMG/M metagenome (GOLD analysis project Ga0126369, IMG submission 109646) | Tropical forest soil microbial communities from Panama - MetaG Plot_1 | ecosystem: Environmental > Terrestrial > Soil > Tropical forest > Bulk soil | place: Panama | collected 2016-02-17
CAATGATGCAGTCGCCGATTGCGCTGGCAGGATGTGCCTTTGGATGAAAAGAGTACGCAACCCTCGACCCGGTGGCGCGGGATATCGATGCTCATGACACGATCTCAGAACTCAGCCGCAACAGGGTCTGATGCAAGCCGACAGGCGCGGAGGCAGCTGGAGCAGGCGGATGAGCTGCGCCAGCGAGGCCAACTGGACCGGGCGGAATCAATCTGCTTTGAGCTCACGCGACGTTATCCCGACTATGTTGCCGCGCTTCATACCCTTGGTCTCGTTCACCTCGACCGGCGCAATTTCCAACGCGCGCTCGATTGTTTCGTCCGCGCTCAGATGCTCGACCCTGGCAATTGGATGATCCTGACCGCCTTGGGTCTCACCTATACGCGACTGGGCGCTCGAGAAATGGCGGCTCGAACTCTCGGCCAGGCACTGGCCGGCGGATCCGGCGACGCGAGTATTCTTGCATCCCTCGGCGAACTCTACCGAAACGACCACGACTACACACGCGCGGAAGAGGCGTACCGAAAAGCGCTTACGCGGGACGATGGTCTGGAGTCGTCAAAAATAGGCCTCGCATTGTGCCTGTCCGCGCTCGGCAGATACGCCGAGGCAGCAGATGTTCTGCAAGACGCATTTCGGCAAGACCATTGCTCGTTGTCGTTGTTGGATGCCATTGCATCTTTGCCGCAGAAGAGCGTCAGCATCGACCTTGAAAGCGGGCTTGATCTGCTGGCGACGAAACATCGCGCGCAGGACGGGGAGTTCAGAAATACGTTCGCTTTCGTGCGTGCGGCGGCACTGCACAGGGCTGGCCGCTATTCTCAAGCTTGGGATCAACTTGAAGCAGCCAACCGCTTTTTGTTTGCCCAGCATAAAGCCCAGCTCAAGGAAGACATTGCGCGACAAGACAGGTCTCTCGCCCATCTGCGCGCTCAACCGCACCGACCGCCGCCCACCGGCAACAATCCGCACACGCTCTTTATTCTTGGCCCTTCCAGATCAGGCAAGTCGTCGCTCGAGCTTCTTCTCGGTTCCCTCGACGGCGTCGCGGCGGGCTATGAAGCTCCGATTGTCGACACCGCGCTGCGCGGCAGCCTTCAGGCGAGCGCTCTCCCGGCATGCGGAGATTTGGACCAGCTTTCCAACGACCTTCACGCTTTATTTCGCGATCGTTATCTTGACGAGGTCACGCGGCGTGCTGGACCGGCGCGCGTGTTGACGAGCGCACTGTCCGATCACATTCATCATGTGAGCGCGATTACATCGCTCATTCCGAACGTTCGTTTCGTTCTGATGCGTCGCAACCCGCCTGATGTGGCGCTGCGCATGTACATGTCTAAATATCTGCGCGGAAATGCCTATGCCTATGATTTGAAATCGATTGCAGACTATGTAGCGTGGTACAACGCCATGATCGCGCTTGTTGCTCAGAAGCATTCGGACGTTTCGATCGTAGTGAGCTACGAAAACATGATCGCCGATCCGAATGCTGTCCTCCACAGCGTGGCCGGCCTCATCGGATTGCGTGTCGCGAGCGGCCCTAGGCCGGACCTCATCGACGATCGGGATGTCGCCAAGCCTTACAAGGAACTTATGGGAGCATTCCTGGCTGTAGGGGACTGAAAGCTAGACGGCCCGACAACCCTATGAAATTGCTTTCGGTTTTGGCAACGCGCCAAATCGGGTGCGTTCCCGTAGTCCCCTTTGAGCAACACTGGCGGAAATATCGTCTTCGCCCCCCGATCGAACGGGATGCAAGACTATGCGACCGCAGTATTATACCTCCGGACTGCTAACTCGATCGGGGGGATAATGAAGGTTGCCGTTGCACGTGACGCGATGGCGTCACTTGGCATGTCGACGGCATTCTTATCGCTCTTGAGCGCGGGCACGGCGCTTTCCCAGACCAATATCGGATCGGCAGTGCAGATCGAGCACGACGTTTCCGGCACTTTTGCCGGCCAAACGCGTGCGCTTGCGACCGGCGACGGTGTCGTCTCCAACGAAATCATCAAAACGGCGAGCGCAAGCTCGGCACGACTTCAGTTCCTGGATCAAACCAACCTGACGATCGGGCCATCGTCCTCGGTGGTGCTCAATCACTTGCTGTACAATCCCGACGGCTCCGCGCGCGGGGGAACGATCGAGATGGGAATCGGTGCGGCGCGTTTTGTGGGGAGCGACACGCAATCCGATGAGGCATACAAAATCAGAACACCGCATGCCATCGTCGCCGTGCGCGGCACCGCTTTCGACCTCGTGGTTGAAACCCGCCGAACGATCGTCACTCTGCGCCAGGGTGCGATTGACGTGTGTTTGGTGCATCAACCGCAACTTTGCGTCAGCGTGACCGCGCCAGGCAGCGTGGTGGTCGTTACCGCGACGGAAATCCGCGGCCCCACGCCGAGCACACCGTCGCCAACTCAGTTTGCCGACAATTGCCTCAGTCCAACCGATCGCCGTCTCTCGCTGTGTGCGGCGGAGACATTGAGCACGTCGATCAGTCCTGTGGCGGTGGCTGGCCCGATCGCGGTGCCAGGGTCCGGATTCTACGCGGGCGTAAATCTTGGGTACGGCACGGGCAAGCTCAACAGTGCCGTTGCGGTTTCGGCTTTCACGCAAACCCTTCCATTTCCTTTCATCTTCCCCGGCGGCGATAGTTCGGCGAACCGACGACTGGGCGGAACCGTGGGCGGCATTGAGCTTGGTTACAATTTCAGGCCCGCAACGGGTTTGCTCGCCGGAATCGAGAGCGACTTTCAAGCCTCGGGGCAAAAGGGTTCAGCTTTTAGTCAGTTCTCCGGGATAACACCCGGTCCTGTCCCCGCCTGTATTACCGCTCAGACTTGCACATACACGAACACCACGGACATTACCGCCAAGTTGAGCTGGTTCGGTACCGCTCGCGGGCGCGCCGGCGCGGAGATGAATGGCTTATGGTTCTACGCAACAGGCGGCTTGGCCTACGGTCAGGTGTCGGTGTCGGGAACCAATGCGTTCACCGTCTCTGCCACGGGTTTCCCGACGTCAGCGGCTTACGCGGCGCCGATCAACTATTCTGTAATGAAGGTGGGATGGGTCGCAGGAGGCGGCATTGAGAGCCGGCTTGGACTTAGTCAATGGACATGGAAAGTTGAGTATCTTCACATCGATCTCGGTTCGATCGGCGCCAATTCCTTCGGCTCTGTGCCAACAGGCACGACCGACATCAAGATTACCAACGACATCGCTCGCGTCGGGCTGAGTTATCCGTTGTCGCACTGAGGAGGGCGTTGCCGACAGACGAGCCGTCCACTCATCAATCGCCGACCCAACTCGCGAAAGGTCATGTTTTCTCTGGAGCCGTCGTGCCGGGACCAATGCCTGCGCTCAGTTGGGCCACGATGCCTTCCGGTATGCACGCTGGACGCCGGCAGATTATTTGCTCTGATCGCCCCCGCCGCCTTAGTCTCACGAGCTTTGTCTCACGGCTGCTCGCTTAAACGCGGGCACTCGTGCCGACGCTGCTCAGGCTGTGGGTCGGATTTGCCGACATCAGAATTGATTCGGCCCTCGAAGACGATAAACGGAGCACCACGTGGCAGCCGATACCAGTTTTGAAGACGACAAGCTTGATGAAGCCATTTTCAACGACGATCTCCTTGCCAACGACGGAGACCGCAACAAATTTGGAGACGGCTTCAAATCAATCATGCACGTGCTCGATGACACCCGTCTGCAGGCGCATTTCCACCGCTACAAAGACCTGGCGGGCAAGGCGAAGGCCGCGAGCCACCGATCCGGCGCATGGGCGATCGGGCTCGGCACCGCCGCCATACTGCTGGCCGGTACGGAAATCATCACAGATTATTATAATCCATTTGTCACCGCGCGCTTAGGGGAGAGCACTACAAACGTCGTGCTCTTTGTTCTTGCTGTCGGCGCTGCAGTCTGCGGAATCGCCAGCGTTTTCGTCGGTCGGATGGGCGTCCTTATCGGAAAGCGCAAGCGGAACTGGCTGCACAACCGGTTCATGGCCGAAGCGACCCGTCAATTCCATTTTCAATCAATGATCGCTCACCTGCCTGACATTCTCGCGTCCCTGCAGGGAACGGACGACCCCGCGCGCGAGAAAGCGAAAGAGGCATTCAAGGGTAAACGAAACGAATGGTTTTCAGAGTTCCGGAGCGGCTTCGCGGGACACATCGGCCCAATGTTCCAGAGGGTTGTCGACCTGTCGGAGCTGGATGGATGGTGGCACGGCAACAAGGAGATCCCGGATATGGGCGGCGATCATCCTGAACTCGCTCCGCTGTTCAAGGCTTATCGGATGCTGCGCCTCGAGCACCAGCACAAATACGCAAAATACAAGCTTCAGGATGACCACCGGATTCTTTCTGCCTTTCCACGGCAACAGGCCGCCGTTTTGCGCGCGATAGCGACCTGGGGCATCGGTGCACTGTTCACGATTCACATTCTGCTTTTGGTATCTATCATCATCGTCGTGCTTATGAGTGCCAAGGAATTCGGCAACACGTTTTCGCCTTGGTCTGGCTTGCTCAACGGCGCCATCATCCTGATTCCCGTCATCATCCTCGCGACTCGTGCGTTCGAGGACGGGCTCCTGCCGGAGACGGAGGTCGACCGCTATGAACGATACGAGGCCGGCACAGCCGCGTTGTTGCGACAATTCGATACCAGCAAGACGCAGGCTGAAAAGCTGGTTGCCATGCGGCGGATGGAACAGCTCGCTTTCGACGAGATGGTCGACTTTTTGCGCGCCAACAACAGAGCCGTTTTTGTCATCTAGTGCGCATTTGATTCCATCGGGCAGAATGCGCTCTGGCACCTGGCGCTGTCGGATATGAAGTGAGTGACCTCTTGCGATCCGCCTGACATGAGGCGCCACGCCCTCATCCCGACCGATCTCCTGGGAGCTCGCCAACACCGTCAATTGCGACAGCGGACGATGCCTCGCGCACAGCTCAGTCACCTGGCAGCTTCTTCGCAGCTGCCGCCATCTGAAGGCACGTGAGCAATTCCACGTAGCTTGGTGCGCCCGCTGTGTTCTCGACCTGCAGGCAATTGGTCTTGTCGTCGGGGGCAAATTGGGACCACTGCCTTAGCAGTTTGTCGCGCGCGTGCTGCTCATCGCTCAGGCAGCTCCGGTCGCTTGCCGCGGTCATCGTTTCGCTGCGGCAACTCGGAGACAAATTGTAGGTGGGAACTTCATCGGCCGCTGGCAGCAGTAATCCGACGCCAATTGCGACGGTCGATAGCGAGGGCAAGACGAATGGCATGACCACACCGATGTCGTGTCAAAGTGCTGACGGGGTTGGCGCTCCATTTGCTGAGCGTCCGCTGCTGTCTAGTGGCTGCGGCTCACTCGCCCGAACCGCACCGCTCGCAGAGAGCGACCCGCACGACTCTCCAGCGACCTCGTCATGCAACGGTGTAATTCTAGTTCGTCCGGGATCAGTGGGTGCGGGTCGGAAAGTACCGAGACAATGCTCGCGGAAAAACTCTTCCTGGTCTAAGGGCGCAGAAGCTGCCGAAGCGCGGCTTGCCGCCCGTGCATCCCGGTGAACTTCTGCGCGAAGAGATCCTTCCTGCGCTGGATCGCCCAAGACGGAGATCGCCAAGCTCCTCGGCGTGTCGCGGCAGACGCTCTATGACATCCCTAGGGAAAGCAGCTGGTGACGCCGGTGATGGCATTGCGACTCGGGAAGCTGTGCGGAAACGGTCCGGATCTGTGGATCAATCTGAAGAAGCGCTCCGATCTCAAACGGGCTGCGCAGGAGCTTGGGGAAGATCAAAGCCATTCCAACGTTGGAAGTCGGGTGAGTACTTGCGTTACCGTCACTGGTCGCGCGTCGCTCCCTCGAATTCGCGCTTGACCGCCGCGATGTCCGCGGCTGTCGGCAGGCCGGCTTCGTTGCCGAGACGCTGGATTTTGTAGGTGGCGGCCGCGCGCGCGAATTGGAAATGCTGCTCCCAGGTCATGGTGGGATGGCTGAGGTAGGAGTGCACATAGGCGCCGTGGAAAACGTCCCCGGCGCCGTTGGTGTCGATGACGCGCTCGCTCGGCACGGCAAATGCGGCGAGCGTACGAACGCGGCCCACTTCGTCGTACCAGATCATCCCGCGCTCCCCGAGCGTCACGCCGCCCACGCGGCAGCCGCGGTCCTTGAGATAGTCGAGCATTGATTGAGGGGTGTGCCCCATCTGCTCGCACAGCCGCTCGGCGACGATTGCCACGTCGATGAAGGCAAGCAGCTCGTGCGTGTTCTGACGCAATCCGCCGCCGTCGAGCGAGGTGAGAATGCCGGCCTCGCGGCAGAGCTTGGCGTATTGGATCGCAGCGTCCGGCTGATGCCCATCGACGTGCAGCGCGCGACATCCAGTAAGGTTCAGCATGGGGTAGGGATGCAGGTAGTCGTCGTCGCGACAGCGAACGATCGCCCGCTGACCTTCCTTCGGCATAATGAAGGACAGCGACGACGTCTTGACCTTGCGGGCATGCATCGAGATGGAATACTTGGCCGCCATATCCAGGAACATGCGTCCGAGCCAATCGTCGGCCAAGGTCGTGAGCAGGTCAGGGGCCGTGCCCAGCTTGGCGCAGCAGAAGGCCGCGGTCACCGCGTTGCCGCCGAAGGAGATGGCATAGGCCGACGCTACGTGTTTCTCATCCCCGATGGGCAGCCGGTCGGTGAGAAAGGTGACGTCGATATAGGTCTGTCCGATGAAGAGGGCCTGCATGGTGTGCTTTTAATGTTGAGCGGGCACATGGAACAAGGGCGAGGCAGCACAATTTACTTATTGCGGCTATTTTCGAGGAGACAACGCCTGTGATCCGCAAGCTACCTTCCGGCAAGTACCGGCTTTATTCTCGCAAGAAGAATCCAAGGACTGGCAGACGCCGCAATCTTGGCACGTTTTCCTCCCGTGCAGCGGCGGAGAAGCATGAGCGCGCCGTTCAGCACTTCAAGCGACATTGAGGGGCTGCGAGACGAGTGGTCCGATTTTAACATTCGCTTCGCGGACTCGTGGCTAGATGGGTAGCGAATGTCAAATCCGCTCCACTAGCGCAAGAATCCGTGAAATATTGCCGCGAGACGAAGACGATCTCGTCCGCGCATTGTTCTCACGGGTCTCATGCCATGGATATTTCCGCAACCCCGCTTCTCACCGACCTCTATCAATTCACGATGCTGCAGGCGTATCTCGACGCCGGGACGACCGAGACGGCGGTATTCGAATTTCATGTGCGCACGTTCCCGACCCGGCGCGGCTTCCTCCTCGCTGCCGGCCTGGAGCAGGCGCTCGATTTCCTCGAGAACGTTCGATTCTCGCCGGCGGATCTCGACTGGCTGCAATCGACCGGTCGCTTCAACAACGCCCTGCTCGATTATTGTGCCGGGTTTCGCTTTTCCGGCGACGTTCACGCCATGCCGGAAGGCACCGTATTTTTCCCCCACGAGCCGATCTTGCGCGTCACCGCGCCGCTGCCGCAGGCGCAGTTGGTCGAGACCAGGCTCATCAACATTCTCAATTTTCAGTCGCTGATCGCGGCCAAGGCGGCGCGCATGAAGCTCGCGGCGCCCGGCAAGCAGTTGGTTGATTTTGGCCTGCGCCGCGCGCACGGCGCCGAGGCCGGCCTCCTGGCCGCGCGCGCGAGCTATATCGCGGGGCTGACGGGAACCGCCACCGTGCTCGCAAACAAGCTGTTCGGAATACCGATCTTCGGCACGATGGCGCATTCGTTCATCGAAGCCTACGACGATGAGACCATCGCGTTCGAAACTTTCGCCCGTTCCCGGCCGAAGGACGTGGTGCTGTTGATCGACACCTACGATACCAAGGCCGCGGCGCGAAAAGTCGTCACCTTGGCGACGCGTCTCCAGGCCGCCGGCATCACGGTCCGCGGCGTTCGCATCGATAGTGGCGATCTTATCGCACTGTCGCGCGATGTGCGCCGCATCCTCGACGACGGCGGCTTGCGCGATGTGATCATCTTCGTTAGCGGCGGCCTCGACGAGGATCAGCTGGCAACGATCGTGGCGTCCGGCGCGCCGATCGACGGATTCGGCGTCGGAACGAGTTTGACGACATCAGCCGATGTGCCGACGCTCGATTGCGCCTACAAGCTGCAGGAATATGCGGGCCTGCCGCGGCGAAAATATTCGCCGGGGAAGGCGTCCTGGCCCGGTCGCAAGCAGGTCTGGCGCCGGTTCGATGCCGAGGATCGGATGGCCGGCGATATCTTGTCGACCGAGGACGACAAACAGAGCGGCGAGCCGCTGTTGATACCGGTCATGCGGAGGGGACGGCGACTGGCGTCTTCTCCTTCGCTTACCGACGTGCGCACCCGGGCCGAGCGCAACCTGGCGCGACTGCCGGAGCCGCTGCGCCGTCTCCAGCCGGGCGGAGTCTATGAGGTGGAGGTGGCGGACGCCCTGGTCGCACTGGCCGAGGCCTGCGATCGACGTGTGGCCGAGCAGGAGAGGCGATAGCCGTGACAAATGCCATGGACAGTGCAATGTCGATCGGCGCATCCGATGTCCTGCTCGTCGTCGACGTTCAGAATGACTTCTGCCCCGGCGGCAACCTCGCGGTCCCCCATGGCGACGGGGTGATCGCTCCGATCAACCGCCTGGGATCTCTTTTCTCCAGCATCGTGTTGACCCAGGATTGGCATCCCAAGGATCATCAATCGTTTGCCTCGCAGCATCCGGGCCGCCGGCCATACGAGAGCATTACATTATCCTACGGGGCGCAGATCCTATGGCCGGATCATTGCGTCCAGGGTACCGCCGGAGCTGCCTTTCATCGCGATCTCGTTATTGGCAACGCGGCTCTCGTGCTGCGCAAGGGGATGCATCGCGACATCGACTCCTACTCGGCTTTTTTCGAGAATGACCGTCGGACGTCGACCGGGCTCGCCGGCTATTTGCGCGAGCGCGGCATCAAGCGGGCCTTCGTCGCCGGGCTCGCTCTGGATTTTTGCGTGCGCTACTCCGCCGAGGATGCGCATGGCGCGGGATTTTCCGTCGTTGTCGTCGAGAATGCGTGCCGCGGCATCGATGTCGACGGCTCGATGGCGGCTGCTCGCGCAAGTTTCGCGGAGCGCGGCATTCCGTGCCGCGTATACGGTTGAACGATGCCCGAACAGAGTGCGGGCATTCTCATGTATCGCTGGCGACAGCGGGTGCCGGAGTTTTTGCTGGTGCATCCGGGAGGCCCGTTTTGGTCGAACAAGGACGACGGGGCTTGGTCCATTCCCAAGGGGCTGTTTGAGAGCGGCGAGGACGCCCTCGCCGCGGCAAGGCGCGAATTTGAGGAGGAGACCGGCCAGCGCGCCGATGGCGAATTCTTGGAGCTCGGACGCTTCAAGCAGCCGAGCGGAAAGACGATTTTGGCGTGGGCGGTGGAGGGGGACTTTGATCTCGCGTCCTTTCGGAGCAACATGTTCTCGATGGAATGGCCGCCGAGATCCGGACGCCTTCAGCAATTTCCCGAGGCTGATCGCGCCGGATGGTTTGGGCCTTTGCCGGCAGTCCGTAAGGTCACGAAGGGCCAAGTCGCGATCGTGGAGGCATTGCTGGCCAAGCTCAGAGACGCGGCCAAGGATCTATGACTAGCAAGGGAGGTGCGTCCATGAAGATTGCGACACTGCTTGCCACCGGTCTCACGTTGACGTGGGCATCCCATGTGCAGGCCCTCGATCAAATCGTGGAGAAACAATCCTTCCCCATGCCGTCCTACACAACGGTCGGTGGGCGAACCATCAAGGACGTCAGGATCGGTTACGAAACCTACGGGACGCTGAATGCGGCAAAGACCAACGCCATCTTGGTCCCGCACTTCTTTTCCGGGACTTCGCATGTGGCCGGCAAATACAAGGCCGACGACAAAGTTGCGGGATATTGGGACGCGATCGTCGGACCGGGCAAGCCGCTCGATACCGACAAGTATTTCATCATCGGGGTTGACTCGCTGTGCAATCTCAACACGCGCGACGGCGTGACGATCACGACCGGGCCCGCGTCGACCAACCCCGACACGGGCAGACCTTACGGAATGAGTTTTCCCGTCGTTCAGATCCGCGACTTCGTGAATGTTCAGAAGGCGCTGATCGAGCATCTCGGCATCAGCCAGCTGCACGCGGTCGCCGGGCTCTCGATGGGCGGGATCCAGTCATGGGAATGGGCCGCCAGTTACCCCGACATGGTCCAGCACGTGATCGCGGTGGTCTCGACCCCGGTTCTGGGGCCGTACAGCATTGCGACGGTGCGACAATGGGCCAACGCCGTCATGCTCGACGCAAAGTGGAACAAAGGGGAGTATTACGGCAAAGAGGAGCCGGTCGACGGCCTCACCCTCGCGTTCAAGCTGATCAATATCGAATCCCGGCAGCCGGACTGGGCAGACGCTGCCTTCGGCCGCAAGCCGGCGGATCCGGCCGCCGATCCGGGCGCCGACTTCGCGAACCAGTATGCGATCGAGAAATGGCTCGAAGACAATTCGCGCGCGCGCGCCAAGGCGACCGACGCCAATCAATTCATCTGCTTGGCGCGGGCCAATGAGCTGTTTCAGGCCGGCGGCAAGCCG
>Ga0126369_10004142_pt1 | contig 10593 bp, 7 predicted proteins | sample PanSoiMetaPlot_1_FD_109646 | JGI IMG/M metagenome (GOLD analysis project Ga0126369, IMG submission 109646) | Tropical forest soil microbial communities from Panama - MetaG Plot_1 | ecosystem: Environmental > Terrestrial > Soil > Tropical forest > Bulk soil | place: Panama | collected 2016-02-17
CCTTTCCAGAGGAAGAAGCGCCAGCCGATCTCGCCCCCGACCGTGAGCGTCTCGTAGCTTGGATGCTCGGGGCCGAGTGTGAGATCGAAGCGATGATATTTCACGTCGAGCAAGACGTAGAGCTCGTCGATAAGCACGATACCGATCCCCCCGCCGGTACTGAACGGCGCGACGACGCGCAAACCCGCGTCCCTCTCCGATTGCCGCAGATAAGGCGTGAAGTTCAGCGCTACGCCGTGGGAATAGGTGAAGATCAGTCGCTTCCAGCGCACATCGACGGCGGCGTTGAAGCCGTGAAGGACAATCGGTTGTACCAGGCCAAAATGAATGGCGAGCTGCACCCTTTCCGGCGTGTGCGCCTCAAGCGTGAAGCGGTGCGAGATGAATCCGTTGGTGGAGGTCGGGCCGTGGTTTTCCGGCTCGGCCAATGAATGGGTCGGCGCGACGGCACCAAAAGCGATGACCAACTCGAAAGTGAGGCGAGGCAGCCAATGGCGTTGAGGGAGCATGCGGCGAAAAGTAGCTGCACCGTCACCGCGCGTCGTGTCCGCAGGCGCCAGCGACCTGTCCTTGCGCGCCGCCCGCGTGCGTCAGCTTCGCGTGACTCGCTGGAGTGAGGGCCAGAGGGTCAGATGACGACCGCACGCCCGCCCCGTTCGATTTGTGTCTCTCAACGCCCGGCGACGCCAGCCCGTCGCGAGATCAGGCCGTCGATGCTGTAGCGACCCGGACCTGAGAAGATGAGCCAGGCCAGAATAATCACGTAAAGAACTTCCGGCAGATATAGGAAGTCATCGAGCCAGGCGAGTACGCCGCTCGACTGGATGCTCTGGATTCGGTTGGTCGCGATCGCGACGATCATCACAATCACTAGCGCCAGTGAACACAGCCGAGTGAGCAGGCCGAGCGCCAGGCCAGTGCCGCAGGCGAACTCGATCAGGGACACGAAGAACGCATTGGCGCGCGGAAACGGGATGTGCGACTGAGCCAGGGTGCGCTCCATCAAAGTGAACTGAGTCGGCACCAGTAGCTTGGTCGCACCGGAGATACAGAAGAAAATACCGAGCAGGATGCGCGCGGCTGTCATCGGTATCCATTCCGCTGCGCGGAGCGTCGCTAGGGCCCTCTGGATTGCGCGCCACATTGCTAGGAGCCGAACGATCGATCCTCGCTCGAGCCAATCATGGCGGAAACCCAATTCGGCGTATCAGATCCGCGTACCTCGGATCTGAGCGAACGGAGTCGCTCCACGGAACGGTTCTTAGCGCCACGAGCATTCGCGACCGTCCTTGAATGGCTTTTTCAAGCCACTCGAACACCAGTTTCCTATCCCCGAGTGCGTCGTACACCAGGGCTATCATCGCCTCCAGGTCCATGAGGCGATTTCGTTCTTTCAGCTCGTTCACCAAAGCCAATGCGCGATCTCTCTCTCCAGAGAGAGCATGTACCCACGCCAAATAGCCCAGCCAGAGGGGTGCCATGGCGTCCCCACCATGGTCCAACGTCATCCCATATTGGAGCCTATCCATAGCGTCCTGATACATCTTGTGTTGCGCGTAACATGATGCAAGCCCGAGATAGGGAAAAGCATCATTTGGTTCCAGTCGCGAAGATTCCTTAATCTGGGCAATGCCCCGATCGTACTGCCCCAACGAGCAAAGACTACTTCCCAAACCCACGCCGTAGTCGACGGAAACAGGATCAAGCTGCACGGCTTGGGTGAACTCTGCCAGTGCCTGCTCTGGGTGACCCCGATATCTCAAATACTTAGCATAAAAATAATGCGCCGGCGCGTAATTAGGGTTTAACTCAATCGCGCGCTTCAATTCCTTCTCCGCGCCGCCCCAGTCCATTTTGAACGTCCTTAGATTTCCGAGCGCCACGTGCGCCTCGGTCAGCTGGTCATCCAGGGCCAGCGCCTTCAACGCCGCTTCCTCCGCCCGAGCGTCCCCGAGCCTGAGGTACGAGTCCGATAGTCCCGCGTAAGCCAGCGCATAGTTGGGGTCCAGATCAATTGCCCGCTGGAAGAATTCGACGGCCTTCGTCTGGCTGTCGAAATCGAATGTTGGCTTGTTCTGGAGATATCGGCCGCGCAGGTAGAGCTGATGCGCGGCCGGATTCTCGGTGGAAAGCTTCGTCACTCGCCGCCGCCCTTCCGCTGCGAGGCGTGGCCGAAGCTTGTCTGTTATCGCTCTGGCGATATCTGTCTCCACAGCCAGAAGGTCAGCTGCCTTTCGGTTGTACTCTTCTCCCCATATCTGCGAGCCGGTTCCCAGATTGATCAGGTTCGCGTGAACCACCAAGGTATCGCCGCTCTGCTGAACCCGGCCGGTCAGCCCGGCGCTCACCGACAACTCGCGCCCGAGCTTTTGTAGATCGACATCCTTCCCCTTGTAGCGAAATGCAGCGTTGCGGGCGATCACCCGCAGCTCCGGTATCTGCGAAAGGTTATCGATGAGGGTTTCAGCAATACCATCCGAGAGATATTCCATTTCCGCATTTGCGCTGGCATTGAGGAACGGCAACACCACAAGCGACTTGACCGCCTCGCTTGGACTGCTTGATTCGCGGCGCTGAGAGCGCAAGTAGAGCCCGGCCGCTGCGATGACGAACAAAGCGATACCGTAGGTCGCGACGATATGGAGTACGCGTCTGCGTTTGGGTTCTGAAGACCATGTCTTCAATGACCCGAGCAACGCCTCCATTGACGCATGTCTGTCTGCCGGATTGAAATTCAACCCGCGGATTACCATCTGACGCACCGGCGCTGGAATGGCGCTCGACTTCGGCGGCGACTTCACTTTCCCTTGTTTGATCTCATTCAAGAGGGCGTCGATGGTGTCTCCATGAAAAGGTAGCTCGCCGTACAAGCCTTGATACAGCGCCACGCAGAAGCCGAACTGGTCGGTCTTCTCGCTGGCGGGTTGCCCAATGAGCTGCTCAGGAGCCATGTATCTAGGCGTCCCCAGAAGCTTTCCAGGCTCGGTAAGCGCAGTCCCAAGAACTACAGCGTGAGGGGGGCCGCCGGACGCGGCAAAGGTAAGCGCACCTGGAGCCGCGTCCTCCGACCCATTCGGCGACTGAGCCGAGCGCGCTAGCCCGAAGTCCATCACCCGTGACCGCTCATCCTTTCCCACCAGCACGTTCTCGGGCTTGAAATCACGATGCAGAATTCCGGCGGCGTGCGCGGCGGCCAGTCCACGTCCTGCTTGCACAAACATGCTCAGCACTTCACGCCAGGGCCTCGCGCGTTCGGACAACCACGTCGCCAGCGTGCTCCCCTCGACGTGCTCCATCACGATGAAGACGCGGTCCCCTTCTGTACCCACGTCGTGCACAGCGATGACGTTGGGATGGGCGAGCTTCGCCATCGCATGCGCCTCGCGTAAGAGACGCGCTCGCCCTTCACTCGCGGATGTGATTCCCGAGGCTTGAGGGTGCAACAGCTTGATTGCGACCTTTCGTCCAAGCTTCGGGTCATAAGCTGCGTAGACCACGCCCATGCCACCGACGCCGAGTTCTTCGAGGACCTCGTAGCGACCGAGCGCCAGTTCATTTCTGGTCCACGCAATAGATGCGCTGTCGCGTTCCGCATCGTCTGCCAGCAACTGGGCGGCCAGTTCGAAGGGAGTCTGCCCGAGGAATTCGTCCTCTGTCTCATGACAAGCCAGAAGAGACTCGACCTCGGTACGCAGATCTTCATCGCCACCACACGCCTCTCTAATAAATTGTCCGCGTTCGCCAATGGCATGCTCCAAGGCGAGAGTCATCAGCTGATCAACCTGCTGAAAACGCTCTGGCGTCATTTTGACTCTCCTTTCTTGAGCTCTCGGCGTAGCCACGCTCGGGCCTTACCCCATTCCCGGCTGACGGTAGCAGTCGAAATCGCCAGGACTTCGGCCGTTTGCTCAATGCTGAGGCCGCCGAAGTACCTCAATTCCACAATCTGGCTCTTGCGCAGGTCCAGCTCCGACAACTGCTTCAGCGCTTCGTCGACGGCCAACACCGCTATGCTCGGCTGGTCCGAAGCGAGGGGCACATCTGTGAGCGAAACCCGCACCAGATTGCCGCCGCGCTTTGCGTACTGGCGCCTGCGCGCGTAATCGACCAATACGGAGCGCATTGCGCGCGAGGCAACGGAGAGGAAGTGGGATCGATCTTTCCACTCTGGCTCTTTCAGATGGGCGAGCTTCAGGTAAGCCTCGTTTACCAAGTCCCTCGTTCTTAGTGTTTGGGCTCGGCGCTGGCCAATCATGTATCGCCTCGCCAGTTGGTGCAGCTCGTTGTAGAGGAGCGGCGTCAAGCGGTTGAGAGCGGGTGGATTTGGGCCGCAAGCTTCTTCGGGCAACAGACCCACAGACGGTAGGGGCGCCAATGCTTCCTCCTAAGGTTCGCCTTCAGAGATTTTTAGCACCGCACCAACCCAAAACCGAGTCCCAACGAACAGGCTCCCAACACGTAAAACGAGAAGTAAGAAAACTTTGAATCACACGTACCGCGCGGCGGTGAATAAACGAGCGCGAGCCGCACGACGGCGATGGTAGGATGTCACCCTAAACCGCGTTCGCGAGGAGGAAGATGACCGTCGAGGAGATGCGGAAGGCAGTAGCGGAGCGGGCGGCGGCGCTTGTCGAGGCGAAGATGGTGGTGGGCCTCGGCACCGGTCGCACCGCCGCGCTTGTGGTGCGGGCGCTCGGAGAGCGGGTGCGTGCCGGGCTGTCGATCGTCGGCGTGCCGACGTCCGACGCGACGGCGAAGCTGGCCCGAGAGTGGGGTATCCCGCTCTCCAGCCTGGACGACGTTGCACGCCTCGACCTTTGCATCGACGGCGCCGACGAGTTCGATCCGGAGCTCAACCTCATCAAGGGGCTCGGCGGCGCGCTCTTGCGCGAGAAGCTGACCGCGTCCGCGGCGGCCCGCTTCGTGGTGATCGTCGACCAAGAAAAGCGCGTCGCGCACCTCGGCGAAAAGGCGCCGCTGCCGGTCGAGGTGGTGCCCTTTGGGTGGACTCACACCGCCGCGCGCCTTTCGGACCTGGGCGTTACTCCGGTGCGGCGCGAGCGCGCGTCTCAGCCGGTGCTCACCGACGGGGGCAACTTACTCCTCGATTGTCGGCTGCCGCGCTCGTTCGATCCGCGCAAGCTCGCCGAGCGGGTGAAGGCGACCGTCGGCGTGGTCGAGCACGGCTTCTTCCTCGAGATGGCGAGCACAGTCTTCGTGGGGACAGTGTCCGGTGTCGAAGAGCTGCATCGGGCCTGAACGCCGCCCTCTTTCAAAAGCCGAATCCCGAATACAGCAAGAAAGCAGTGCGTTCCGCCGAGGCGACCACGACTCCATTGAAGGTGCCGACAAGGTGGTAACCCGGAGCGAGGATCACCGTCCTGAGCCAAATGCCCCCGCCAGCTGCCCAATGCCACTTGCTCGATGACTCAGAATCGTAGAACACCCGCCCTACATCGGTGAGCCCCATCACCCCATAGGCGATCGGAAGAACGCTGTTCCAGGTGCTGATGGCAATGCGCAGGTCGACGTTGGCCACCGACGAGGCATCGCCGGCGAATCGGTTGAGATCGTAGCCACGCAGCAAATTTCCGTCCTGCGTCGAGGGATCGAAACCCACCAGCGTGGGGACACCGCCGAGGAATGCCGCTTCAAACCACGGATAACCCCCCCAGTTCTTCTCGCCCGCGAGGTGGACCGAGAAAAGGCAATCGGTCAGCACGTGGAAGTTTAGAAAGTACGCCACTGAACCCCGAACTTTTGCAAAATCAGAGTCGAGGCTCAGCGCTTTGGGGTAGTAACGCCCAAGCAGCGAGAGCCTCAGACCTCGCCGCTCGACGAACGTGGGACTCGTAGTATCGATTTCGAGGCCCACCTCCGCCGCCATCAGGCTCGTCGAGCTAGACCCGGACATCCCACCCGCAATCGGAGCATTTTCCACTCCCGATGCATGTTTGAACAACCCACCGATGCGCGCATGCACCGGCCCACCAACTGCTATGTCCAGCAACGGACGGACGGTGAATGTCTTCAGTCGAACTTGATAAAAGTTACTGTCCACGAGCGCTGGATCACGCACAGTCTCGTTGCCGAAGCCAAAGAAATTAGCCTGGTCCATTCCCGAGTAAGTGATGTAGCCGAGAACGCTGAGGGGGGACCGTGTCTTAAACTCCGTTGCCAGGTCGAAACGGGGCTGGTTTGTACCCGTTGAATACGCGGCATCGACTGAGGTCTGATTGGCGAAGGGGGCCAATTCGAATCCATAGGTTGTGAGAGTTCCCTTGGCTCCGATCACCAGTCCGCGGCTCGAATCGAAGGCGAGCAGCGGGAAGAAGAGGAGATCCCACCCCCAGTCGCGGGTTGGCTGATACCGGGCTTTGAGCTCTTCCGGCGTGGACTCAGCGACTGGTTTTTTTGGGGGGTTCGACCCCTGCCGGACATCGGTGCATCCACCGCAGTGAGATTGGTCTGAAATCTCTGCACTGTCGCCCCCAGTGATGATCCGAACCAGCATGCTTTTCTCGCCCGGTCCCGTGACCCGTACCCGATCTTTGCCTCCCAACAAGTAAAGGCGGATTTCGTTTGTCTCATCGGGCTTCAGCGTGCGGTGAAAAGAAGCCGGGCCGAGCCGATCGCCGGTTTGTTCATCGCGCCGGTACAACCAGACCTCCACCGAGCCGTCGGTATTGCGTGAAACCTCGACGTCGTCAGCGCCTTTGGTACCCCGGATGTCGACATCTTTGGCGAGCAGCCGGTACAGGGTTTCGGACGCGCGCGGCAGTTTGTCGCGACGCGATCGCAACGTCTTGATGATTTTAGCGCCGTCCTTCGCGTACATCTCTTTCGGTATGCGATGGACGGCATCGTCGATCACAGAATCGCTCAGTTTTGCTTGGAGATCGGCTGTGACCTGGTCCCAGTCCTGTTTCTCCAGGGGGACCAGGAACCATCGGTCGGTGTATTGCCCGGCAAAGCTCAGCTTTTCGATCGACGAATAGTTGTCGCCGAATCCTTCAACTTGCTTGGTGTAGTACTTCGTCATGGTGGGAAAGATGCCGTCGAAGGTGCTGAATGCGGCGTCTCGATCGCGAGGTACCGTCCGCCAGATTTGGGCGCCTTCCTCCGTCTTCAACCTGACCCAGCGATATTGCTCCACATGTCGATCCCAGTCGGCGACGAAGATGTCCATCAGACGTACTCGCAGATAGTCGCGTGGGTCCACTTGCTCATCGCTGCGCTTTTCGAGGCGCTCGAAGAGCTCGTATGTCGTCAACACCTTCTCGACATTTGGGAGGTGTTTCTCGTCGCGTAACTCCATCAAGCCGAGCATTCCCCGGTATTTGCTTCGGAACTCATCCAGGCGAGTGTCGTCCGGCATCACGTAGTAAGTGGGGGTCGAGTGCAGCACGCCCGCGGCTTCTTGGAGTGCAGCGGTAATGACTGCCCCGGCCGGGTTCTCCGTGCTTGTGAAGTCCTGAGCGAGAGCGCCGATTAGCGAGTGCCGGGCTTCAGGCGGCAAGACACGCGTCAGGTCCTTGTCCACCGAGCGGAAAGCCCAGTGACGGCCGTTGCCGCTTTTGAAATGAAGATTCGACGTTTCCAGCCCGCCCCCCTCGCGATCCGGAGTCAAACCGCCGTCGAACGACCCAAGGTCAAGCACCGGTACCTCGATCGGCGTGGTCCAAAGATCTCGCCACTGCGACCCGAGGACGAAGCGGCCAAGCCACCCCAATTCGTAACGGGCGCCCGGCTCAACAACGGCGGTGCCGGCCTGCACCACTGGCGGCTCGGCCGCGGAGGCTGTCAGAACCCAGCCAAGTGCGCCGCCCCACACCCATGCTTTCCCGCTGAATCGCAGCAGATTTTCCTACTCACGTGTGCAAGCAGCCGCATGCTGTACGAGCCAATTCGCGTCGTCAACACTCCCTCCGGCCGTTGCAACCACCTTACCTGGAGCTGGACCGGACGACGCGCCCCACCAGTTTTTCTCTGCCGCTACGTTGTATCCCTTGGTTTCAAGGTCGTATATCGCACCGCCAAAGATGCAGTTACGACCTTTGCTCCCGAGAGCGCCGCCGCCGAGGTCGATGATGTGACTTCCCGTCGAAGCGGTCGGCTGCTGGTCGAATGCAACGGCGACACCGCTGAGCGACGTCGACAGGTCAGTGTCCTGTACGCGGATTTGAAGGTTGGTGAGCGGCGTGACGTTGTTCATCCATAGGTCATAGAATTTGCTGCCAGAAATGCGGCCGCGCTCAATGTCGATGGAAACCACATGCGGGTCACCCGGGCCGCAGGCCGGCCCGGGCGATGGCGGATTCGTACAGTGGTTGCTGGTGATCTCGATACCGTTGTTGCCGCAACCCACGAACTCGCTGTCGCGCATCACGAGCATGGTCACATCGTTGGCGCCAACGGATGCGATCCCAAGGCACTCGCCGGTGTTGTCGCCCGTCGTAGCGAGCGGCACCCCGTCCACTCCTCCTTCCGGAATTGCATAGCTCGGGAGCCCGCGGCTGATCGTCGTCCCGTCGACCAGGACGTGATCGAGGATGAGAATGCCGGTCGAGCCCTGCTCGCCGCGGTTGAACAGCTCGAGCATGTCACCGGGATTATCGAAAAAATCGCTGTTGGAGATGGTCAGCTCGCTGAATGGATGGCCGTTGCTGATGATGAACTCCATCCCGTTCGTCGACGCGCCGCCGATACCGCTCGTGTAGAGATTGTGCTTGATGCTCTCAATCAGGGTGCCGGATTCAGCCGGATTGACGAACAGGCTGTCCATGTTGGCGCCAGGGCTGCCAGTGTTCGCTTCCGTGTTCCCGTCCGCAGTGACATTGAGGATGCCGGAGCCCGTCACCTGCGTGCCGATACCCTCGATCGTTCGCACGCTGTTGCACTGAACCAGCCGGGTCACGAAATTGCGGTTCACTTGCGCGGTGGCGTTTCCGGTGCCCGTGGAGCGCAGGTCGATGCCGTCGCCGCACACGCCGTCGTGGACGTAGTTCTTATCGATGGAGATGTTCGTGTCGACTGACGCGGTGTCAACCATGATGGCCGCCCACCCCGCCGGAATGCCGGATGACACCCAGGTAGCCAGTCCTGCGGTGTAGGAGTTGAGATAGAACGGCTGAACGACAAAGCCGGTCGTCCCCGAGGCGTTGAAGCCGCTGACGTCGTTGCCCCGTATCGTGATGTCGACGACATCCCTTCCGTAGATCGCGCCGCGATGCGCGCCCGCGATGACGATGTTCTCGACGTCGGTGCCATCGGCCAACTCCACGGCGTCGCCGTTGTGCGTGGCGCCTGAGGTGTTGGCGATCCTGGGCTGCGTTGGAAGCTCGGTGCTGGTTGCGAGGGGTGGCCCACCGCGACGTAGCGGCTGGCCCAGTTGCACGACTGGAGGACCATCTCCGATCAGGCTTTGTCCGGGCTTGAGCGCGATCCCACCGTTGAGGGGGGGCACATTGAGTGGTGAAGCTTGGATCACGATCGTGTCGCCAGGCGACGATGCCTGCTCGACCGCAGCAAGCGAATTGAATGGCGAATGGATCGTCCCGTTGCCACCCGGTGAGGCGGTAGCACTTACGTACCAATGGTGCGTTGCTTGCGAGGTTGCGGACGCGAATAAGAGTGCTACGGCAACGAAATGAGCGCCTCGCGACGCCGGCACACGGAGCTTGTTCGAAAGGCCTTGCGTTTCGAAGTCCATGATTTCCCCCTTCAAGAACCGCCTCTCGCGCTCGCCTGCGTCAGGCGACCTGTTCGTCCTTGAGCGTGCAGCAGCTTCGCCCCGGCTGGCACTGGTGGGCGTGGACCAGTTGGTCGTCCGGCCCGGCGGGCGATTGCGTGAGCAGGCACCAGAACACCGTGCTGGCGTCGGTCGCCGCCTCGAGCATGGCCCGCTCGTCGCCGTGCGGGCCGGTGCTCACCTTGGCGCGAAGAAAACGGCACAGCCTGGGTTGAGCCTCGTTCATGCGACACCTCCCGCAACCAGCACAGCGCGCCGAGCCGCCACTTTGACCAGCACCACTTTGTGGCCGTTATGCGGCAGCGGTGTGGCGCCCTGGGCGGCTAACCTTGCCGCGGCCTCCGCCGTGCCGGCGTCCAGCTTCTTGCCCACCAGCGCTTTTTCGACTTGCGTGGCCCGGCGCGGGGTGTGCGCCACTGCCCCCAGCACCACCCGCGCCTGCTGCACCGTGCCGTCTTGCAGCTTGAGCCACGCGGCCGCGTCCACCAGCGGCCAATCGAAGGACTGCTTTTGCATCAGCTTCACATATCCAGAAGCACCACCGGTCGGCACGCGCACCTGGACGATCAGCTCGCCAGGCTCAAGCACGTTCTCCCGCCGCACGTCGCGGAAGGCGGGGACGAAGAATTCCTCCAGGGGTAGCTCGCGCCGGCCCTTCTTGCTTTGCAACGTCACCTGTGCGCCCAGGGCCACCAGCGCCGTGGCCGTGCCTGAGGCGTGCACCGCGGCGCAGTGGTCGTTGTCGAAAATGGCGTGGTTCTCGTGCTGGCCGATGACCGCGAAGCAGGTCTCTCCGCCCTTCTTGTGGCAGGGGAAGAGCTCGTTGCGGAAGTACCAGCAGC
>Ga0126369_10004143_pt1 | contig 10591 bp, 9 predicted proteins | sample PanSoiMetaPlot_1_FD_109646 | JGI IMG/M metagenome (GOLD analysis project Ga0126369, IMG submission 109646) | Tropical forest soil microbial communities from Panama - MetaG Plot_1 | ecosystem: Environmental > Terrestrial > Soil > Tropical forest > Bulk soil | place: Panama | collected 2016-02-17
CGTGCGCGCGCTGTCGCTCTTCATCACGATGGTGATCGGCTACCTGATCTCCGCGTGGCTCGGGCTCCTCAACTTCCAGTCGGTGGTAGACGCGGGGTGGATCGCGATCCCGAAGCCGTTCCCGTACGGCGGCCTGGAGTGGCCGCCGATCGCCGGGATCATCGCGGTGATCGTGTGCTTCTTCGCCACCGCGGTCGAGACCACGGGTCACACGCTGGCGGTGTGCCGGATCACCGGCGTGCCGCCGGAGGGGTGGCGGATCCGCGGCGCGGTGTCGAACGACGGGATCGGGTCGGCGATCTCGGCGCTGTTCGGCGGGATGGCCCTGACGTCCTACTCGCAGAACATCGGCGTCATCTCGATCACCGGCGTCGGCAGCAGGTTCGTGGTCGCGGCGGGCGGGGCGTTCCTGGTGATCATGGCGCTCATCCCGAAGGTCGGCGCCTTGATCGCCTTGATGCCGAACGCGGTGCTCGGCGGCGTGCTGCTGTTCATGTTCGGCATGGTCGCATCGGTCGGGATCGACATCATCGGCAGCAACATGAGGGCGCGCCGCGACGCGATCATCGTGGCCGCGTCGCTGGCGGTGGGCCTCGGGATCCAGGCCGCGCCGCCGAACGCGTTCGACGCGATCCCGCAGGCGGTGAGGGTCCTGGTGACCGACGGCATCGTGATGGGGATCATGCTCGCGATGTTGCTCAACATCGCCATGCCGAGGGAAGACGGTAAGTAGGAGGGAGGGGAGTCAGCCGGAGCGCGGGCGGCGTGACGCCGCCCGCGCATTCGGCCAGGCGCCGGGCGGCACGCCGACTGCGAACGCCTTGGCGAGCGCCTCCTTGATCGACGTGTCGACGTTCGCGCGGCCGTCGCCGATGTTCCGGGCCATCGCCGTGCGCGCGCCTTCGGCGTCGCCCGCGAGGATCCGCTCGACCACCTTCATGTGCTGGTGGCAGGTCGTCTTCTGCCGATCCGGCTGGCCGAAGTCGAGCATCCGAAAGACGAAGAGCCGCTCGTTGATCGCGCGCAGGCTGGCGAGCAGCATGCGGTTGCCCGCGAGATCGGCGAGCGTCTCGTGGAACTGCGTGTCGAGCTCGGCGAGCTCTTCGCCTTTGCGCTTCGGTCCGGCGAGGATCCTGGCCCACGCCCGGTGCAGCGCCGCGAGCTCGGGCCGTTGCCCGCCGCTCGCGAGGCGCTCGACGACGTGCAGCTCCAGCGCCTTGCGCACGTCGTAGAGCTCCTCGATGTCGCGCAGGTCGAGCTGCCGCACCGCGTAGCCGCGGTTCGCGAGCTTCGTCACGAAGCCGTTCGTGACCAGCGCCCGGAGCGCCTCGCGGACCGGACTGCGGCTCACGCCGAATTCCCGGCAAAGCGCCTCCTCGGTCAGGCGGTGCTCGGGGGGGTACTTCCAGGCGATGATTCGTTCCTTGAGCGTCGCGACGATCGAGGCGGGAAGGCCCGAGATGTGGCCGGAGGGTGCCGCGCGGTCGCGTGGGGCGCGGCGCGGGCGACGCGGGGTCTTCGCGGGCATTCGAGCCTTCTACCATCCGACGGGAAAGGATTCCAGCCATGGCTGAACGAACACGGCGCGCGCCACGGGCGTATCGCAACCAGGCCTTCCTGAACAGCAAGGAGGCACGCGCGCTGCGCATCCTCGCCGAGTATCTCGAGCCGAAGGCCCGGTTCGAGCGCCTGCGGGTCGACGACACGATCGTCTTCATGGGCTCGGCGCGCACGCAGCCGCGCGAGCAGGCCGAAGCGGCGCTACGCCGGGCCGAGGCCGGCGAGGGCGATCTCGAGCGCGCGCGCATGGAGCTTCGCATGTCCGCTTACTACGAGGCGGCACGCGAGCTCGCCTACCGGCTCACGCAATGGTCGAAGGATCTCGATCCGCAAGGCGAGCGGCGGTTCGTCGTGTGCACCGGCGGCGGCCCGGGCATCATGGAAGCGGCCAACCGCGGCGCCGCCGAGGCGCGCGGCATGAACGTCGGCCTGACGATCTCCATCCCGGCGGAGGACTTCGACAACCGCTACGTCACCCGCGAGCTCGCCTTCCATTTCCACTACTTCTTCATGCGCAAGTTCTGGTTCGCGTACCTCGCGAAGGCGGTGATCGTGTTCCCGGGCGGCTTCGGCACGCTCGACGAGCTCTTCGAGCTGCTCACGCTCGTGCAGACGCGCAAGATGACCAAGCCGATGCCGATGGTGCTCTTCGGCGAAGAGTACTGGCGACAGATCATCGACTTCGACGCGCTGGTGCGCCACGGCACGATCTCCGCCCCCGACGTCGACCTCGTCTACCGCACCGACTCGGTCGACGACGCCTATGAATGGATCGTGCGCCAGCTCGCCGAGCATGCGTTGGCGCAGCCAGGCCCGATGCTGTGAGGCCGTCCGCCAAGGCTAGCGTCGGGAGGGAGCGACTGCGCGCGGTGCCATGCCCTCGGATGGGGCAGCGGGCCGCCGAGCGAACCCGTGACGGTGCGCGGGGGAACGACCTCCTCGAAGCCCGTTCGCGCTCGAGTAGAACCAAGGTCCAATGGTATTTCGGCGGCGCCGGGAGGAGCATGTCGCTGCTCTGAAGCCCGCACAGATCGAAGTCCTAGGGGCAGCTCGCGGGCATCCCTCCTGGAGAAACACAACATGATGACGCGCTCTCACATCATCGATGCGACGGCAGCCATGTTCTGTGCCGCGCTGCTCGCGGCAGGCTGCGCCCAGCCGCCCAAGGAAGTCACAGTCGGCGATACGATCGAGCGGACCCTCACCGTCCAGACGGTCGACTACGCCAACCGCATCGTCACGCTCACGGGCGACGAAGGACCGGTGGTCGTGTTCGCCGGCCCGGAGGTCCGTAATCTCGACCAGGTGCGACCGGGCGACCGCGTCCGCGTGCAGTACCACGAGGCGATTGCGGCGCAACTCGTGAAGCCCGGCACCGGTGTCAGCGGAGTCGAGTCCTCGGTCACCGCGGCGCGTGCCCTGCCCGGCGAGCGGCCGTTCGCCTCGACGGCGCAACAGACGCGGATGACGGTCAAGGTGTACGACGTCGACACCGTCGCGAACGTCGTGGAGGTGACGGGCCCGAGCGGCTACAACCGGCGCGTGAAGGTGATGGATCCCAAGGCGCGCGAGTTCATCCGCGGCCTCAAGCCCGGCGACCAGGTGGAAGTGACGATCACCGAAGCGGCCGCGATCAGCGTCCAGCCGGCGAAATAACGGACGAGGGCTCCGCCATGGCCAAGCGGAGCCGAAGCCCGACCGGCGCCATCGTCATCGTCAGCGACTCCTGCGCTTCGCCGCCGTCCGGTGCCGTGACGCTCTCGATGTCGAAGTTCGCGAGCAGCATGGCCATCACCATCTTCATCTCGAGCATCGCAAGGTAGCGGCCGGGGCAGAGGCGCGGGCCGGCGCCGAACGGCATGGTGACGCGCTTGGCGGAGCTCTGGGCGCCGGCGGACATGTCGAGCCAGCGCGAGGGGTCGAAGGCGGAGGCGTTCCGAAAGTTCTTTTCGTCGGTCGCGGGCGCGCGCATCAGGCAGATGACGATCGTACCCTTGGGCACGCGGACGCCGGCGACGACGCTGTCGCGCGCCGCCTGGACGGCGATGAGCGGCGCGACGGGCTTCACGCGCATGGTCTCGTTCATACACGCGTCGATGTAGGCGAGGGACTGGAGCTGCGCGTGCGTCGGCAAGCACACCTCGGCCGAGGGACCGCCGAGCAGGGCGCGGACTTCGTCGCGTGCGCGAGCGAGCGCTTCGGGATGGCGGCTCAGCAGGGAGATCATCCAAGCGAGCGTGTTGGCCGTAGTGTCCTCGCCGGCGAGAAGCATGGTGAAGACGTTGCCCGAGACGTCGACGTCGGTGAGCTCGCTGCCCGGCTTGTCGCGCTCGGCGACCATCGCCTCGATCAGGTTGGAGGGCTCCGCGCGCAGGCGCGGGTCGGACTGCAGGCGCGCTCGCGCGTCGGCGATGAAGCCGTCGACCGCCTTGCGCAGCTCGCGCAGGTGCCAGAGGAGCGCGAGGTTCGAGGGCGTCGGCAGGCGCGCGAGCCACGGGAAGGGCGAGATGAGGTTGCGGAAGATCGCCGGCGGCACCTTTTCGAGGTGGCGCTGGATCACCTGCTGGTCGGACTCGATGGTGTTGATGTCGGCGCCAAAGGCGAGGCCGGCGGTGACGTCGACGGTGTAGCGCATCAGGTCGGCCTGCAGGTCGATCGAGGCGCCCGAGCTGGCGGCGCGCTGCCAGCGGCGCGCGAACCGGCGGGTGACCTTCACGAGCGCCGGGAAGTAGGCATGGATGTGCGCCGGGTCGAAGCTCGCCATCACCATCGGCCGCTGGCGCTTCCACTCGGCGCCGTTCGCGGAGAAGACGCCGCCGAAGCCCATCTCGCGCGAGATGCGGTTGATGCGGTCGGTGCGCTGGAAGCCGTCGGGCCGGTCGCGGAGCATGGAGGCGATCGCTTCCGGGTCGGCGATCGCGAGGAAGGTGCGGCTCGCGATGCGGAAGCGGAAGAAGTCGCCGTACCGCCGGCGCCACGCCTCGGCGGCGAGGTGCAGCCGCGAAGGCTCGATCTGCAGCGCGTTGCCGAATACCGGCAGCCCGGCCGGGCCCGGGAGGTCGCTGATCTCGCGAAGAGGCGCGTTCATCTGTTGTATGCGTCGATTCTAGCGGCGTCTGCGCGCGCGCCGACTCGATGAGCGCAGCGTGCTCGTGTTCTGGTCGAGCTTTGACAGCGACACTCGCGCGAGTTTCGTCGTTCGCTAGTCCGTTTGGCCGATTGTCCCGCCGTCGAGCACGAGCACATCCTTGCGGTCGCGACCGTGAAGCCGATCTTCGCGGGCTATTCGTCCAAGCATCGCGATTTCACAAGGACGCTAGATCACCTGCGGTTGCTGATCGGGTGTTTGCGTGGCTCAGGGAGGCCGCGAGATCCCCTCTCGCGGAACGCGGAGGTATGCGATGCCTTGCACGAACGCCTCGGGCGCGGGCGGGCGTTGGGCGGCGGCGGGCCTGGTGGTGCTGGCACCTTGGCTGTGGTCCGTCGCGTCAGCCGCGGCCGATGACGCCGCGTCGCTGCGCGCGCTGGCCGACACCGCCCGAGCGGCGCTCGCCGAAAGCATCGAGCCGCCGGTGGCGCGCGTGCCGTTTCTGTGCACCGTCCGCCGCACCGAAACCGCGCCGATGCGCGAGTACATCCTGCGACAACAGGCCGAGGCGATCGAGGCGTTGCTCGCCTCCGCGAGCGCGCCCGCCGAAGCGAAGCGCGTGCGCCGGCTGCTCGACGAGCTGCGGCGCAAGAGCTATTCCAGAGAAGCGAATGCGCGCCTGGCCGATATCTCACCGGGCGGTGCCACCGGCCTGCGTCTGGCCGCCAGCCTCGGCGAGCTGCCTGCCGCGCTGGACGAGCGCCTGCGGCCTGGCGGCCGTTGTGGCACCACCTATGTCGGCGTGCTGGGTCGCACGTTTGTGCCGCTCGGCGCGCTGGCACGCGCCGATTACCAGCGTCTAGCTGAACTCGAACCGGCGGACCTCTGGCACACGCTGGTGCTGGCTTGGCTCGCCGGCATCGAGGGCGAGCCTGCACTGCAACGAACTCTGGCCGCTGCACAGTCGATGCCGAGCGCCGAGAACGCTCGCGTGCAGATCCTCGCCTGGCAGCAACTGGCTTGGCTCCGCCTTCAGCAGGGCCGCGCCGGCGAGGCCCAGCAGGCCGCGAGTGCGGCGATGCGCATGGCCGAGGAGATCCTGCGCCGCGCCGGCAACGATCTCGCGCAGCCGGCGGTCGAGCAGGCGCTGCGGTACACCGCGCAAAGCGGCAGCGTGTTAGCCCTGATCCTGGAGGATAGTGAGCAAAAGGCTGCAGCCTTCCAGGTGTTGCTGGGCGTGGCTTCGCAGCAACGGCAGCTGGCCGAGCTGCGGCCCGAGGAGTTGCCCGTGCAACTGGCGCTGATCGACACGCTCGGCCGCTTGGCCGTCCTGTGGGACGCCGCAGGCCCGTCCGCCGCGACGAGCGGCCCCGCAAAGGCATACCTCGACGAGGCGTTGGGGCAGTACCGGCGGCTCGAGCAGCGCACGCCGTACAGCCCGATGATCGGTGGCCGCGAGTGGTCCGCACTCTTTGTGGCGGGCTCCGGCATGGCCAGCGGACTGACGCTGATCGCGGGCTGGGCCCTGCTGCGGCGCTACCGCCGGCGCATTGCTCGACTGATGATGGCCTCGGCCCGCGGATCGACCGTCCCGCTGACGCCGTCCGACGAAACTCTCCCACCGCCTGCCGCGACTCCCGCACCACCTGCAAGCGACATCGCTGCTCCCACCGTACTCGCCGCCGCGGCGCTGCGCCGCGCCGCGCTCGTGCAGGTTACGGCCGGCTTGGCATTCGGAGTCGCGGCCGCTTGGCTCTGGCTTCGCGCCGCTGACATCGAGCCGAGTGTTAACCGCATGGCGCTGACTACCTGGGCCTGGGCTTGGCCGACGGTACTGGCGCTGGGCTTGGTGTGGGACGGCGACCGTCGCCGCTGGTGGCTCGCCTGGACCGCGTATTTCGCAGGTCTGCTGCTCATCTGTACTGTCGTTGCGCTCGGCGATACCCCGCCGATGACGATCCTTGGCGTGACGCTGCCGGCGTTTTTCCAAACCTTGGGGTTCTGGGCGCTCAGCCTGTCGTTCTCTCCGCTCCTGCTGCTGTTTCTCAACCGCGCGGTGCGCAGCGTCGGCCCGGCGCTGCTAGCGATGATGCTGGTGGCAATACCGGTCGGCATCCTGGCGGTTGTGGCGGTCACTACGCCGGCCGGCACGGCAGCGGCGGGGTCGGTGATCTGGACTCTGGGCCTGCCCGCGGGTGCCGCACTGCCCGGGAGCCTGCTGGCCGGCATGCTGGCCGCAGTGCCGCTGGCGTGGTGGCTTGGCCGGCGGCTGCGCGCGGCATATGCGGCAAAGTGGTTGAGCGACCAGAGCCTGATGATCGACACCTTGCGGGGCTTCCAGTCTGTCGTGCTCGCCTTCGACCTCGCGTTGGCAATCGGTCCGGCGGGTTGGCTGGGACTCGGCGTGTTCGCGCTTCACAAGGCGATCACGTTGGCCGGCACGGCGCCGGCAGCCAAGGCGGCGCGGCGGCGCAGACCGCTGCGCCTCTTGCTGCTGCGCGTCTTCACCCGGCGCGACCGCCAGGGCCGCTTGCAGAGTCGGCGCACCGATGCCGAGCGCCTGTTCGACGTGCTGGGCTCGCGCTGGCGTTACCTCGGGCCGATCGCGATGATCGGCGCGCCCGACCTCGCCAGCAGCACCATCGATCCGGACGAGTTCCTCGACTTCCTCGCCGGCCGGCTGCGCGAGCGGTTCATCGTCGACCCCGCCGAGGTGCCCGCGCGCCTGGCCGCAATGGACGACCGCTGCGATCTCGACGCGCGCTGGCGTGTGACCGAGCTTTTCTGCGGGAACGACGCGTGGCGTGCCGCCGTGCTGGGGCTGATGGGGTGAAGCGACCTCGTGGCGATGGACCTGCGGGACTTCGGGCCGGACAACCAGGGCTGCATCTACGAGCTGCAGGCCTTGATCGATGTGATACCCGCCGACCGCGTGGCACTCCTGGTGGATGGCAGCACGCACCGCGAGTTTCTCCAGGCCACGATCGCCGCCTGTCTCACCCGCGTACCGATCACCTCGCCTAACGCGCGAGCCGGCGTCCAACCGGCGCTGGTCGACGTCGCGCGCGGCGAGCAGGCCGCCGTGGATCAGTTGCTGCGCATGGCAACATCTTCCGGCTGAACCGCTGGTGCTCAGTGCAGCGATCGTCCGAGTCTCATCGACAGATCAATCATGCGAGGAGTTCGTGATGATGGGTCAGCAAGCGGTGCTGCAAGACCAACTCCATCCAGCCAACTCCGCCACTGGGGTGATGCGCTTCGCGCGGTTGTGGCTGGTCGCGCTGATGGTGTTCGGCCCCTTGGCGGCTTCGGCACAGGTCGCTCGCTTGCCTGCGCTGAAGGTCGATCTCAACCAGACCTCTGTTTCCGGCCTGTCTTCAGGCGGCTACATGGCGGTGCAGTTCCACGTCGCCAATTCGGCCATCGTCAAAGGCGCGGGCGTGGTCGCCGGCGGCCCTTACTTCTGCGCCAAGGACGATCAGAACATCGCGACCACCGTCTGCAGTTGTACCGGTCTTACGAGCTGTCAGCCAGATCAGGCGGCCCAAGCAGTGCCCGACCTCATCAAGACAACGGCTCAGAACGAGCAGCAGAACACGATCGACCCGACGAAAAACCTGGCCGCCGACCGCGTGTGGCTGTTCACCGGAAGCGTCGATTCGGTGGTGCCCCCGCCGGTGATGAATGCCCTCGAAACCTACTACAAGAACTATCTGCCGGCGGCGAACATCGCGTTCGTGAAGAACATTGCGGCCGAACACGCGATGCCGACCGATTTCTTCGGCAATGCCTGCAACTTTCGCGGCGACCCGTTCATCAACAATTGCAAGTTCGACGCCGCCGGTGCGCTGCTCGGGTGGATCTACGGCAGCCTGAAGGCCAAGAACTCCGGCGCGCTGACCGGCCGGTTCATCGAGTTCGACCAGGCGGAGTTCCTCCCCGACCCGACGTCGCACGGCATGTGGCAAACCGGCTGGGTCTACGTGCCGGCCGCCTGCGAGCAGACCGCGCAGTGCCGCGTGCACGTCGTCTTCCATGGCTGCAAGCAGTACCCCGATTATGCGTATGCGCAAGGCCCACAGGGCAGGTTCGGCGATACGTTCGTCAAGAACACCGGCTACAACCGCTGGGCCGATACGAACAACCTCGTGGTCCTGTATCCCCAGGCCAACGCGATGAACGTCGGCACGCGGCTGCCGCGCACGAACCCGAACGGCTGCTGGGATTGGTGGGGCTACGACGACGCCGCTTACGCGACAAAGGCGGGCCGCCAGATGGCGGCGGTGAGAAAAATGGTGGAGCGCTTGGCCGCCGCAACGCCGCCGCCACCGCCGCCGCCGGCACAGTTCTGCGGACAGGCCGCCAACATCGATCACGTATCGGCAAACCGCGCCTACACGTGGTTCTCCTGGCTCTATTTCGCGCGCGGCTCGAACGACTTCCTGGGCTTTAGCGGCACGACGCAGACGACGCTCAAAGAGACGGCGCCCGGAACCTATCGAAGAGTCACTTCCTGCACGTGAAGTGACCGGCGCGCCGCGTCGAACATCCGTCGCAGCAAGTCCCCGGCGTAGCCTTTGCTGAGAGAGAGGGCTTAGCCCTTGCGCTGGCTCTCCCCGCCGCGCGGGATTCACGACGAACTTGTAACTCCCACCTTCGATGCCCTCCGGGTAGATTGCCTCAGAGGGCGTCGCGTCGGGCGCCACACAACGTTAACCCAGGAGACCCCAATGAGCGCACGCGCTGCCGAATTTGAAACGTCGCACCATCCCGTCGTGTCGCACGACCAATGGCTCGTCCAGCGCAAGGCGCTGCTTGCCCGCGAACGCGAGCTCACGCACTTGCGCGACCAGGTCGCCCGCGAACGCCGCGAGCTCCCGTGGGTGCGCGTCGAGAAGAACTACGTCTTCGATACCCCGGAGGGCCCGCGCAGGCTCGCCGACCTTTTCGAGCGCCGCAGCCAGCTCCTCGTCCAGCACTTCATGCTCGGACCGGGGTGGAAGGAGGGCTGCCCCAGCTGCTCCTACATGGCCGACCACACCGATGGCATGACCCCCCACCTCGAGCATCGCGACGTCACGTTCATCGCCATTTCACGCGCGCCGCTCGCCGAGATCGAAAAATTCAAGCGCCGCATGGGCTGGAAGTTCAAGTGGGTGTCGTCCCACGGCAGCGACTTCAACTTCGATTTTCGCGTGAGCTTTACGCCCGAGGAGAAAGCGAAAGACGAGGTCACCTACAACTACGCAAAGCAGCCCTACGAGTGCGACGAGCTGCCCGGCATCAGCGCGTTCTACCGGAACGACGCGGGCGAGGTCTTCCACACCTATTCGACCTACCGGCGCGGCGTCGAGGCGATGATGGGCACCTACAACCTGCTCGACCTCCTGCCCAAGGGCCGCGACGAGAGCGCAGGGCAGGGCATGGCCTGGGTGCGCCATCACGACCGCTACGAACCGGCACCCGCGCCGAAAGCCGGTCCCGCAGCCGATTCTTGCTGCGGCTCGCAAGGATGATGCGATGAAGCGCCGGTTGCTGTGGCTCGCCGCACTCGAGGTTCATCGCATGTCCGGCCGCGGATTACGGTGCTCGCATGCGGATTGGACGCGCGTTGCGAGCGCCGTGATTGCCGGCCCTCAGTTGATTGAGGAACCGCGGTGGTAGATCTCGCGCTCGTGCGCCTCCCACTCCGAGGCCTGTTGCGCTAGACCCTTCTCGCTCGACATCGCCGTGTCCCGATCCTTCGCCGGCTGGTCGGCGTCGAGGGCGAACGCGGTGGACGAAACCGCAGCCAGGACGATGGCCGCGAGCAGATTGCGTTTGAACATGGTGAAAATCTCCTATCAGGTTGAGTTGAAGGTCGCTGTTCAGCGTCGAACAGCCGACGTAATCACTAGTCGCGTACGACGGCCAATGCCTTACAGGTATCGAACGCCTCCTCGA
>Ga0126369_10004144_pt1 | contig 10591 bp, 7 predicted proteins | sample PanSoiMetaPlot_1_FD_109646 | JGI IMG/M metagenome (GOLD analysis project Ga0126369, IMG submission 109646) | Tropical forest soil microbial communities from Panama - MetaG Plot_1 | ecosystem: Environmental > Terrestrial > Soil > Tropical forest > Bulk soil | place: Panama | collected 2016-02-17
GCGCCGTTCGGCGTGTCCGTTGGCGAGGTCGCTCCACTGGTCACCGACATTGGCGATGATGGTGTAACCATGGGCTTCAATGTCGCTGCGCGCCCAGGTCTTGTAAGGGGCGACGGAGTGTTCGTTCGATTCCTGTGGGCGAAGATAGAGTCCGTCCCAACCCTCGTAACCCACCTTGTGCAGATTGAATTCCGTCGCGTCCCGCTCGCCCCAGACATCGCGACGGCCGGTGATGAAGAACACGGCGACGTGGTGTGCCTTCGCAGCGTTGAAGAGGTCGACCGTCGGCGCAATGGCGACCGCGCGCGCGCTTCTGTCCCAGTCCCCCTGCCCGCACGCGCGTTTTGAATTCAGATCGCAATCGCCCTCGGCGAAGAAGCCGAAGTCATTGTGGAAAATCTCCTCCCAGTTCGACAGCGAGGTCTCGTCGATGTCCAGCACCAGCGCTGGCCGCACGACCCGACCGGCCCGCCGTTCGACCCAAGCCCGCGCCTCGTGCAGCACTTTGGCGAGGTCGGCGGCGTAACGCGTGCAGCGGTAATAGACGAGCTGACGCTTCACCAGCGTGAGATTGAGCGGCGAGTGCAGCGGCTCGGGCTTCGGCGGCGGATTGCACCCGGCTTGCGCATGCGCCGGTGCGGCCCCCAGCGCTGTGAGCCAAGCACCCGCGATCGCGGCGATGACTGCGATGGTCACGCCACGTCGCTTTCTCTCTAGGTGCCTTTCGCCATGGCCGATCATAAGAGCTCCCAGTGTGGCGGTTCAGAAGGCGGCAAGTATCGACAGCCAGTGCAAACACATTGCGTCAGCCCAATGAAAGCCACGCCTGTGTTTGACTTTATGGACCGCCTTTGGTCGACCTCCAAGTATCCGAGCCGCACTCGGTGACTGAGTGGTGCGGACGGAGGGACTCGAACCCTCACAGGATTGCTCCCAAGGGATTTTAAGTCCCTTGCGTCTACCATTTCGCCACGTCCGCCGGCGACCGGTTCTAGCATCGCCGCACCAATAACCAAGAGAGGGCAACGCCCCGGCTCAGCACCCGCTCCGATACCTCCATCCCGCGTCGATTGGTCTACCCCCTTAGCGGATGACCGCGGCGTTATCTGCCATTAACATTCCACCGGACGGTATGCTGCGACGCCGCTGGGTGCAAAGCAGAGAGTCGGGGGAAGCCGCCGGTGCCGGAACATGATGCGCATGCGCCAGGACAAACCTGGCGCAAGCTGGCCGTGCTTGGGCTCGTGATCGCTGCGATCGGCCTGCCGATCAATCATCTGTTGGGCTATGGCCTTCTGATCCTCGCCGTCGTCCTCATCTTCACCGGATCGGTCACGACCGCACCGCGGCGCTGGGGCGCCGCCGCTCTGGTCACCCTCGTCGTGATCGCAGGCCACATCTGGCTTGCGGCGCCGCGCATCGAGGAAGGCCACAATATTTTCATCGGCGACGATCCGGGCGCAGCCGCGACCTCCGGCCTGCCGATGGAGGCCTTCCGACTGATGGCCGCGCAATATTCCGCGCAATATCCGCGCGAACAGCATTGCGCCGACAAGGCACACGGTTGCACGCGCCCGCAGCGCAGCGCGGCGCAGAACGGCTACGCCTTCTCCGCCGACGGCATCTACGATCACCCCGCCTTTTCCCGCCGGATCACGGGCATCGGGTTCTCCGACCCGGTGACGGCGCGGCTCGGTGTCGTCAACGAAAACCTCTACAATTGGTCGGATCCCTCGACCGATCTCCAGCGCTTTTCACGCGATCGACGGTTCTGGAAGGTCTTCGATCGCTTCCAGCTGACGCTCCCGCTCTTCGTTATGTATCAATTTCCCGCCGACTTCGTCGGCAGCAGCCTGTGCTGGCGCGGAACCGTGTTGTGGGAAGGCGGCGACGAGCATTTCAAAAAGATCGATCACGCCGCGATGACCTGCCGCACGCTCGCTGCCGAGGACGTGGGTCGCCGCATCTTCGGCGTCTCGATCCTGCGCGACGCACCGCTTGCCATGACGCTTAAGGCGAAAGCCATGATCCGGCTGCGCCGCGCGATCGAGGCCGGTTTCACGCTCCTCGGTATCGGCGGCATCATCATGCTTTTGGTAAAAGTCTCGCCGCGCCGCACACTGCTGCCGCTCACATTGATCGCGGGCGCGCTGATCATCGTCGTATTCAACGACGCGCTGTTCGTCGGCGGCTTCCGCCCGCTCGACGGCGGCGATGATGGGCTGACCTATGAAGGCTTTGGCCGGATGATCGTGCGCTCGCTGCTCGCCGGTGATCTCGCCGAGGCTTGGCGCGGCGTCGAGTCCGTCTATGTGTTCACGCCCGCCTTGCGCTATTTCCGCGCGCTCGAGCTGCTCATCTTCGGCGATACGTTCTTCGCCTATCTCTCGGTGATGCTGGCGCTGCCGTTTCTCGTCTTCGCGGTCTTTCGCAAGTTCCTCCCCGTCAACTGGGCGCTCGCCTTCATCCTGTTGTTCGTGTTCGTGCCTGTCGGCGCGCTGTTCGGGTCAACCTTCACGCTCTACGTCAAGGCGGCTTCGCGCGGCTACGCCGATCCGCTTGCGTTCACCGCATTCCTGGCGGGGCTGGCAATAATCGTGCCCAGCGAAGCCGGAGGATTCGGCGAAGGGGGGCGAACGCGCGTCGGCGCGTCTTTCTGCGCGGCGCTGTTGTTTGCGCTCGCAGTACTCACGCGCCCGAACCTGGTGCTGGCGGTCGGCGTGATGGTAGCGGGCGCTGCGCTTCTTGCTTTCAAGGAGCGTCGGTTCAGCGTCATCGTCGCGCTCTTCTGCGGGTCTGCGCTGGTCCTGCTGTCACCTCTGCATAATTGGGTGTTTGGACACTCGCTGATTCCCTTCAGCGACAACGTGATCCGCCCGGAAACCATGCGCATGCTGCCGACGGATTACCTCTGGGCGCTGTGGGAATTGCTGCGCTTCGACTTGGCCGGCGAGCACGTCGTGCGCGGCATCCGGCAGCTCGCGGACTGGCTCGCTGGTGCCTCGGAGCTCGCGGTGATGATTCCCGTGCACGCGGCGGCGATAGCCATTCTTATCCGCATCGGCTTTTTCGGGTCGCGCTTCGATCCTTGGCTGCGCGTGATCGCGCTGGCGGCGCTGCTCGAGCACGGCATTGGCCTCTGCTACGTCGTCTATGACCGCTATCACCTGCTGACTTGGTTGCTCACGTGCCTGGTCGTACTGGCGTGGGTGAACGTCGAGGGGCTCGCGCTCGTCGCGCAGCGCTTTGCCGGGCTGCGCGATAGCTGGGAGAAGTCGGCCAGCGTCAAGCGAATGAAAGACGCGATCTCCCGCTTGCAGGTGTTTTACGGATTGCCGAACGGGCGTTACCGCGCGGTGGCGTAGGGTGGGCAAAGGCGGCCGAGAAACCTTCGACTTGGCGCAGCGGTGATCCGCCGTGCCCACGAGTTGGAGCGCATCGCCGAAGATCGCGTGGGCACGGCGGGTCAACTACGTTGAAATGATCTGAGAACGAGGCCGCCTTTGCCCACCCTACCCTATTCCCCGCCCGGCCTGATCGGCGGCTGGAAGGCGAGGCCGGTGTCCCAGGGAAAGAAGATCCAGGTGTCCTGCGACACTTCCGTGATGAAGGTGTCGACCAGCGGCCGCCCCATGGGTTTGGCATAAACTGCGGCGAAGTGCGCTTTCGGCAGCATGCCACGCACGATCTTCGCGGTCTGGCCGGTATCGGCAAGATCGTCGATGATCAGCACGCCCTGCCCCTCGCCGCCAGCGACCGAGACCACGGCGTCGGCGACGGTCTTGAGCACGCGCAAGTCCGCCTGCGCGGTGTGGCTATAGCTGGCCACGCACACGGTCTCGATCACCCGGATGCCGAGTTCGCGCGCGACGATCGCCGCGGGCACCAAGCCGCCGCGCGTGATGGCAACGATGGCCGCGAACGGGCCGGCTTCCGCCAGGCGCCAGGCCAACGCACGCGCGTCGCGATGAAATTGGTCCCAGGACACCGGAAAGCTCTTCTCCGGCATTTTCGGCGGCGGATCGACCATCCGTTCACGTCCCTTGCAGAGCGGCCTTGACGCGCGTCAGCATCTCCTCCACCGCGCGCTTGGCAGCGGCGAGCTTGTCCGCGTCACGCGAACGCAGCACGACATTGCAGTTCGGCCCACGCTGATCGTCGAAGAACGGATAGCTCCCGATCGTCACCTCGGGATACGCCTTGGCGACCTCGCCGAGCGGCGTGCCGATGTCGCCTTCGCGCGCGTCGGCGCGAACGGTCTCGGAAAGGATTTTCGCGCCGGTCTTGAGCTTGGGTGCGGCGTCGTCGAGCATCGCCTGCATCACCGTCGGAATGCCCGCCATGACGATGACGTTGCCCAGCCAGAAGCCCGGCGCCCGCGAGACTTTGTTCTGCACGAGGTCGGCGCCCTCGGGAATGCGCGTCATGCGCATACGCGCCTCGTTCAATTCATGCTCGGCGAAGCGTTCGCGCATGATCGCGACCGCACGCGGGTCATAGCCGATGGGAACGCCAAAAGCCTTGGCGACGCAATCTGCCGTGATGTCGTCGTGGGTCGGCCCGATGCCGCCGGTCGTAAAGACATAGGCCCAGCGGTGGCGCATGGCATTCACCGCCTCGACGATCGCCGCCTCGTCGTCGGCGACCACGCGGACCTCCTTCAGATCGATACCGATCCCGGTGAGGTATTCGGCGATGTAGCCGATGTTCTTATCCTTTGTGCGCCCGGACAGGATTTCGTCGCCGATAACCAGCAGGCCCGCGGTCACGATCTCATGTGGCGCAGCCATTTTTCTCTGTTCTCCCCTCTTGCTGAGCCACCATACCAAGCGAGCCGCAAAATGCATCATCCCTGAGCCAACGGCCCGACGGCCGCCACTTCCCGCATCATCCGCGGCCTAATTCCTGTGCAATTTTCGGGAAATAGTGGCGACTCCGCCGCCTCGCGGTCGTGCCACGATTGGCGCGGAGCTTGCAGCACCAGAGTATAAAGTAAGGACGATTCTGCCCGCAGACGGGCGGGCTAGTGGTCCGACTCCAACATTCGCATCCCTTTGCGGCATGCTCTTTTGCGAATGTTAGAATCCGCTCCGTTAGGTCCGGGGACGAGGTGATGACAGTCGCGTTCGACGAGATGACCGGGAACGATGGCGCCTTGCGGCCGTCCTATACCGAATTGAAGCGCTGGCTCGATGAGATCCGACCCGACGTGCTCGACTATCGCCGACGCGAGGCGGAGCTCCTGTTTCGCCGCATAGGGATCACGTTTGCTGTCTATGGGGACGCCGATTCGACCGAGCGCCTGATCCCGTTCGACGTCATCCCGCGCATTCTCTCGTCGAAGGAATGGGATCTTGTGCGGCGCGGGCTCGAGCAGCGCACAAAAGCCATCAATGCGTATATCCGCGACGTCTACGGACGGCGGGAGATCCTTCGGGCGGGCATCGTGCCGGAAGACCTGGTGTTTCAAAATCCGGTCTTTCGGCCGGAGATGAACGGTCAGAAAGTGCCGCACGACATCTATGTCCACATCGCCGGCATTGATATCGTGCGCGTCGATTCCGATACGTTTTACGTGCTCGAGGACAATGCGCGCACGCCCTCCGGCGTGTCCTACATGCTGGAAAATCGGGAAATCATGCTGCGGCTGTTTCCCGAGCTGTTCTCCCGTCACCGGGTCGCCCCGGTCGAGAATTACCCGGACGAATTGCTGGCGACCTTGAAGTCGGTCGCGCCGACGACCTCATCGGCCGATCCAACCGTCGTGCTGCTGACGCCGGGGGTCTACAACTCCGCCTATTACGAGCACTCGTTTCTCGCCGACAAGCTCGGTGTCGAGCTGGTCGAAGGTCGCGACCTCCTTGTCAAGAGCGAGGTGGTGTATATGCGCACCACCGAGGGCTTGAAGCGCGTCGACGTCATCTATCGTCGCATCGACGACGACTTCCTCGATCCCCTCGCCTTCCGCCCGGACTCCGCGCTCGGCGTGCCCGGCATCATGTCGGCCTACCAAGCGGGGCAAGTGACGCTCGCGAACGCCGTCGGCACCGGAATCGCCGACGACAAGGCGGTCTACAGTTACATGCCCGACGTCGTGAAGTTCTATCTCGGTGAGGAGCCAATTCTGAAGAACGTGCCGACCTGGCGCTGTCGCGAGGAGGAGCATCTGTCTTACGTGCTCGATCACATCGAGGAACTCGTCGTGAAAGAGGTCCACGGATCCGGCGGTTACGGCATGCTGATCGGCCCCAAGGCCGACAAGAACGCGATCTCGATCTTCCGCTCCAAACTCAAAACCGATCCGAAGAACTTCATTGCACAGCCGACGCTCGCGCTCTCGACTTGCCCCACCTGCGTCGAGGAAGGCGTCGCTCCGCGCCATGTCGATCTGCGGCCCTTCGTGCTCACGGGACGCGACCGCATCCGCATCGTGCCCGGCGGTCTGACCCGGGTCGCGCTGAAGAAAGGCTCCCTCGTCGTGAATTCAAGCCAAGGCGGCGGCACCAAAGACACCTGGGTTCTTGATTCCTGACTATGCTGTCCCGCACCGCCGATAATCTCTACTGGCTTTCCCGTTACGTCGAGCGTGCGGAATACCTCGCACGCATTCTCGAGGCGACGCAGCGCCTGACCGCGCTTCCGATCGCCTACGGCGGCAGCAGCAACGAATGGGAATCCGCGGTCGCGACGGCGGGCTGCACCAACGCATTTTTCGCCCATTACGGAGAAGCCAACGAAGAGAACGTCACCGACTTTCTCGCCTTCTCGACCGCCAATCCTTCCTCCATCCGCAATTGTTTCGAAATCGCCCGCACCAACGCCCGCGCCGTGCGCACGGCGCTGACCATGGAAATGTGGGATGCGATCAATGGCACCTGGCTCGAGCTCAAGCGCTACGGCAACGGCCCGACCTCGCGCGAAGAATTCATGCGCTTCCTGCGCTGGGTGCAGGAGTCCTCGTTGCGCTTCGACGGCTCGGCCTACCGCACGATGCTGCGCAATGACGCCTATTGGTTTTCGCGGCTCGGCCTCTACAGCGAGCGCGCCGACAACACCGCGCGCATTCTCGACGTCAAGTATCACGTGCTGCTGCCGGCGAATGAAATGGTCGGCGGCCCGCTCGATTATTTCCAGTGGTCAGCGATCCTGCGCTCGGTTTCGGCGCTGACCGCTTATCATTGGGTCTACCGCGAGAGCTTGAAGCCCTGGCTGATCGCAGACCTGCTGATGCTCAACGACCAGATGCCGCGTTCGCTCGCGAGCTGCTATGAGAACCTTGTCCGTTATCTCGACGACATCGCCAATGCTTACGGCCGCCAGGGCCCCGCGCAACGCCAGGCCCGCTCGATCCGCACGCGACTCGAGAACAGCCGTATCGACGAGATCTTCCAGCGCGGCCTGCACGAATTCATTGGCGGGTTCATCGCCGACAACAACCGGCTCGGGGCCGCAATTACCGACCAATATCTGGTCTAAGCGTCGCGCGCCGCACTCATCCTTGATTACCAGCGTCGTTCCAAAGGTTGAGCGCGTGCGCCAGACGCAGAGCCGCGACCAGCAGATGACCGTCGCGCAGGGCATGGCGATGACGCCGCACGTCGCTCAGCGGCACAAAATCGTAGTCAAGCTCCTCGCACGGTTGCGACAGCCGAACGGCAAACGGGTGCACCCGCTCCGGCGTGATGCCGGCGCTTGGAAAATACGCTGCGCCCAGTCCGACGACATCCTCGGCATGCACACGCAATCGCTCCGCGACGAACGCTTTCGCCTGATCGAGCGTGACGACGTCGCGGCCGAGGCGCCACGCCGGCGCGGCCAGAATTCGGGCGTTGCCTTCGTGAATTTGCGGCACCGGCAGCAGACGCGTCTCCACGCCGATGTAAGGCTGTCCGTCGCGGAAGACCGGAAGCGCGACGACGGTGTTGACGCTGCGCTCGCGCGGAAGGACGAATTCCAATTCTTGTTCGGCGAGCGTCCGCGCTCGCCCAGCCTCCTCCGTCTGATCGGCGAAGACAGAGCGGATGAGACGAAGATAGCCGGCGCGGCCTTGGGTTCGCACGAAGGGCTGCGTAGGCGGGCGTGCGAGAAGATCGTGGATAGAGGTTCGCCGCGCCGCGTGCAGGTTTGGTGCCTCGGCAAGCTCGATCGGCTCACCGAAAAAAGAATCCGGTGGGATGCCGAGCTTGTCCAAGAGCGCGTAGACGAGTGTTTCCAGTCGCGCCTCCGGCAAGACCCCGACGTGGGCCGCGCGCAGCAGGTCTTGGGCGTCGAATTCGCGGAGCTCGCCGGATGCGCTGAACCCTGAAAGTATCGCGGACAGAGGCGATTCGACAAAAGGCCCGTCGATCTCGACGAAAAGCGCGTGCACCACTTCGTCGATTCCGCCGGGGGACGGATAGTAAGAGAGGCCGGGCTCGATCTTGGTAATCGCGTCTTGCTCGATGCCGACCCGCTCAAAGAGCATGGCTGCGACGGCATGCGGCGACGCATCACGAGACACCATTCCTGCAATCGGCTCGATGAGGTATCCGCCCCAGCGGGACCCGTCGATCATGGTCGGCCCCAGCGGCGCAGACCGCGTGATCGGCCGTGGGTAGCCGTGCCGCGCGACGATCCGCAGCCGCTCGTTGGACCGCCGCCACGGCACGAGATCGCACACGGGGTGAGGCCGTCGGACGAGATCGTAACGCCGGGCCGCGTTATTCTCGCCCGCTCGCATGGTGTCAAAGAGCAGAAACGACGACTCCTGCTGGGAAGGCCGGCGCTCGCTCAAGCGCAGGCTGCTGCCGGGACGCACGCGTTGCGCGACCGCGACGAAATTCGTCGCCGGCCACCCGAGGCTGCGGCCGTTCTCATCCGTGATCCTGAATTTCCCTTCAAATCTATTCTTGACGATCCACGGATTCCAATAGGGCCCGGCGCACAGCAAGCGCGCGCCGGCGCGCGCTAGCTCCTCCACGAATTCGTCGGCAGTAAAGTAGCTATATTCCTCGAGCAGCTCGACGTCCCAATGGCTGCGGTAGTCCTTGCGCAAGACAAATTCGGCGGCCCATTTGTGCGGCAGGCGAAACAATCGCGTCGCCGGCTTTTGCGGCTCGATCTCTTCGAGGAAGAAGCCCGGCCCGCAACGATCGTCGAGCGGCCGTGCCGTGCGCGCGAAGCGCGCGAGGAGCTCGGCGTCCGAGATGTCGGTAAGGGCGGTTCCGCAGCTCGGCTCATTACCGAGTTCGAGCAGGACGTAGCCATCTTTCGCCGGATTGACGAAGTCGCGGAGAACAAAGACGCCGCCTTCGCGCAAGCATTGCAGATGGCTCTGAAGCGCCCGCCGGACCGCTTCGATGCTGTAGCCGTTGAAGGTGTAGACGTGGTGCAGCGTCGACGAGCTGAGGATGCCATCGAGCGGGTCGTCGGCAAAGATCGGATCGGCCACGTCGCCGACGATAAACTCGAGGTTTGGTAGTTTGAATTTCTCGCTGGCGAACCGGACAGATTCGGGATTGATGTCGACCCCTATGACTCGAGTCTGCGGATTGAGCAGTGCGAGCTGGAACGTGGCGGATCCCGACCCACATCCCATGTCTGCGATACGCGAGCCGGGATCGAGCAGGAAGTGGGCTCCGACAAACGCCAGCTTCTGGCGCATCGTCGTGTCCATTCCGGCAAAGTATTGCGCATAGGCGTCGGCGTCGCCGCGATCTTGAGCGTGATACGATGGCTGGGGCATGCGTCTGCGTCCTCGTGGTCCGATTCTAACATTCGCATCGCCTTGCGGCAGGCTCTCTTACGAATGTGAGAATCACCGCACCACTAGATCGTTCGGTCGAAGAAAATCGTCGTGAGACCGCGCTTGATGCGATAGATCTGCGCCGGACGATTGCTTGCAGCGCGCACCTCACCGGGAACGGGTTCCAGAAAGTCCGCTTCCGCCATTCGTTTTCGGAACGCCGACTTGTCCATGCGCCGCCCGAGAATCTGCTCGTAGACACGTTGCAGATCCGGGAGCGTGAACTTCTTCGGCAACAAATGGACCGGTAGTGACGTGTACTCGACCTTGCTGCGGAGCCGTTTGACCGCACTGGCGGCGATGTCCGCGTGGTCGAAGGCGAGCGCGGGCTCGACGCCATGCTCATTCACGTCCCACCACGCAACCTCCTCCGCGTTCGAGCCGTGCCGCAGAGACAGAGAATCGGAGGCGATCAGGGCGAAATAGGCGAACGTCGCCGTCCATCCACGCGGGTCGCGCTGCGCATTTCCGAAAGCTTGCAGCTGTTCCATGTAAGGGGTCTCGATGCCAGCCTTCGCCAAGAGAATGCGGCGGGCGGCAGCTTCGAGATCGGCGTCTTCCTCCGGATGAATATATCCCCCCGGCAACGCCCAAACGCCGCGAAACGGCTTCGATGCGCGCTTCATCAGCAGCAATTGAAGCTTCCCGTCGCGCAAGGTCAGGATCACCACGTCGACGGTGACAAGGGGGCTTTGGTACTGCGCTTCGTCGACCACTTTCGGCGTCCGGCGCCCCTTCGCTCTCACGTCAAATGCCTGAGCAGCCTTCTGTTTCTGCATCCCGATCCTCTTGCCGCCTGACCGCGCC
>Ga0126369_10004145_pt1 | contig 10590 bp, 3 predicted proteins | sample PanSoiMetaPlot_1_FD_109646 | JGI IMG/M metagenome (GOLD analysis project Ga0126369, IMG submission 109646) | Tropical forest soil microbial communities from Panama - MetaG Plot_1 | ecosystem: Environmental > Terrestrial > Soil > Tropical forest > Bulk soil | place: Panama | collected 2016-02-17
CCAGATCGCTGCGCGAGTGAATGTGCTTCACAATCCCGGGTTCTTAGCGCGCTGGTATCTCTTCACCGGTCTGCTCGGCATTCTCTGGTTGAGTAGCGTGTCGCAAACGGTGGGCGTGCTGGTCATGAAAGAGAAAGAGGAGGGGGTGCTCGACCTTTGGCGGACGACGGCGGCGCGCCCCTGGGAGATTCTGTTGACACGCACGCTCACCTACGTGGCGATGTTTCTGCCCGCCGCCTGTGTGGCTCCGCTGGTAGCCGGATACCTGGTGTACGGCGTACCGATGCGCGGCAACATGTTCACCCTTTTGCTCGGAGCTGCGTTGTTCCTCATCTGCGCCTTATCGATCGGCACGCTGTTCGCCGTCATCTGCCGCTCGATGCGACAGATGATGTTGCTCCTGCTTTTCACTACTTCGTGGCAGACACTCATGTCGGGCGCTTTTACGCCGGTGGAAGCTTTACAGGGCTGGGCGCGCCCGCTGGTTGTTTTCAATCCCCTGGGTCACTGGGTCGTGATCATTCAGGGCGTCATGTTGAAGGGCCTGGGGATCGGGACACTCTTGCCGCATTATCTGGCGCTGCTCGGCCTGGGCGCAGTCTTGTTCATCTTGAGCGCCTGGCTCTACAAGAAGCAGGCGGTTTGAAGGGATAAGTAATGACTGAAGAGACTGAAAAAACACGATTGCGAATGCGGCGGCGCGAAATGTGGTTGCGCGATGAAGGACTTACCACCCTGCTGGTAGCACTTTTCCTGAGGATCTTCGTCGTCAGTCCGATGGCCGCGGCGGGTTTCTTTGGCCGTTATGGGGCGCTGGTTCTCAACCTGTGGCTAGCCCTTACCTTGTTGTCGGGAGTTTTAGCGATTGGATGGCGTCGCAAGACCGCTCAAGTGATAGTGCTGGGCGCAGTGCTGCTTTTTGCCTGGCAGACGTTTGGCTACGCGGGCGGCAAGGGCACTATCGGGCTGATCGTGGACGCTGGGTTGACTATCTTTCTGCTTTCAATACTGGTGGCGATGGTGGCTTGGCAGATCTTCCGTGACGGTCCGATCACCCGGCAGCGAGTCCAAGGGTCAATCACCATTTACCTGTTGCTGGGATTGATCTGGGCCCAGGGGTTTACCCTGGCGGCGCTCCTCAAACCAGATTCATTCACCGTACCTGCCGGTACGGGACAGCTGGAGGTGTTGGCCCGTATGACCTATTACAGTTTTGTCACCCTCACCACCGTCGGCTACGGTGACATTTCCCCCGTCAGTCTGGTGACGCGGTCGCTGGCCAATGTCGAGGGTCTCATCGGTCAGCTCTTCCCCGCCATTCTGATCGCCCGCCTGGTTTCAATGGAAATCGCCGCCCGTCAAACGAATGACACGAAGGATAAGGAACTGGGCGAACCGTGAGCATTCGGGCTTGCGGCGCACTCAAGATCGCTTTGTGGAAACAAGCACCGGATGGTCTGCCGCAGATTGCCCGGTCCGGTACTCGACCTCGCCAGCACAACGAACCCAACCCTCGTCTAATCAGCTGATCCGGCAGAATCGACGAGTCTTATCCTGATTCGCCCAATCGTCATGAGTTCACCCGGAGTCACTTCGGCGGAGGGCCTCGACTCTCGTGTTAGAATCCGCAGCCACCATGACCACCAGCCGCATGGAAGCATTCAGCGACGCCGTAATCGCGATCATCATGACGATCATGGTGCTGGAGTTGCGGCCACCTCATGCCGCATCGCTGGCGGGGTTGCGACCGCTGCTGCCGGTGCTGGCCAGTTATGCGCTGAGCTTCATTTTCCTGGGAATTTACTGGAACAATCACCACCACCTGCTGCATGCGGCGCAAGAGGTGAACGGAAAGGCGCTGTGGGCCAACCTGCATCTGCTGTTCTGGCTGTCCTTGATTCCGTTTGGGACCGCGTGGATGGGTGAGACCAACTTCACCACCTGGCCCGTGGCGCTTTACGGCGGTGTGCTCTTACTCGCAGGCGTCTCCTACACTATCCTGGTTCGTACCCTGCTTGCTTCACCCGGCAATACTTTGCTGGCGGCCGCCATCGGATCTGATTTCAAAGGCAAGATCTCGATCGTGGGTTATGTGGTAGCTATTCCGGTGGCCTTTTTCCGTGGGTGGGTGGCGTACCTGCTTTATATCCTGGTGGCGATCATGTGGCTGATTCCGGATAAACGGATCGAAAGAAAGATGTCGAGTGAGTAAGGCTCGACTCGTCGTCGTGTTTTCTCTCCGGCCACTAGAAATCTACGAATAGCCGAATAGCTCGTCATGCATCTGCCAGAATTCTCCTGATGCCGTCACTAGCGGCCGATTGCCTCGAGATCGGCGAGCACCTCAGGCGGAAGCTGTAACGACGCAGCCTTGAGATTCTCGCGGAGGTGTTCGAGAGAAGATGTTCCTGGAATCAGCAGGATGTTCGGTGACCGCTGCAGCAGCCACGCTAAGGCCACTTGCATCGGAGTGGCATTGAGCGTTGCTGCGGCTGAGTTGAGTGCCGACGACTGGAGCGGACTGAAACCTCCGAGAGGGAAAAATGGCACGTAAGCAATGCCTTGCCTGGCCAGATCGTCGATGAACACATCATCATCTCGGTGGGCGACGTTGTACATATTCTGGATGCAAACTATCTCGGTTATGGTCTGAGCCTCAGCCAATTGCGCTGGCGTAATAGTGCTCAGACCGATGTGACGGATAAGACCCTGATGCTTTAACTCCGCCAGCACGGTTACTTGTTCCGCAATCGATTCTTCCGACGGTTCCATCATTCCGCCCATCCTGAGATTGACGACGTCGAGAGCCTCCAAACCCAAATTTCTCAGGTTGTCATGAACCGCATCAATCAGTTCCTGGCGGGACCGGGCATGAATCCATGACGCGTCCTGACCACGGCGAGCGCCGATCTTGGTAACGATCACCAGGTCGTCGGGATAGGGATGAAGCGCGCGCTTGATGATCTGATTGGTCACGTGCGGACCGTAGTAATCGCTGGTGTCGATGTGATTCACCCCTGATGCTACTGCTTCACGTAAAACCGCAATCGCCGCGTCAACATCTCGCGGCGGTCCGAACACCTGTGGTCCGGCCAGCTGCATTGCGCCATAGCCCATGCGGTTCAAAGTCATCGACGTCTTAGGCAGCGTGAAGGCGCCGCCGGGATCAGTCTGCGTGGTCATTTCTCTCTTCCTTCCCTGGCCTGTTGACTAAAAGATTCTTTACCAGAATGATTCGGAGGCCGGCAACCGAAGCACCGCTATTAATAAGCAATCCTACTCATACAAATTGAGCGACCTTGCTCACGCGCCCTCGTCCTCGCTCCTGTTATAACGCCAATCCTGAATCCCCAGAAAGCAGATGGGAACGACCAGATCTGGATCGTGGAAGGTACCGCGGAATAGGCGTTCACGAAAACAGCATCACCGATAAAAGAGCGCAGCAGGTATCGAGGGCTGAAGTCAGCATGAAGGACGGACTATTAACAAAGCGTGTGAAGGTCGTAATCATCACCGGCTTCGTTGGCCTGGTAGTTGGCATTTGTTTGCTGGGCGGCTTTTCCGCGGGCGCGGCCGGCGGCAATCTCGATTCAACTTTTGATCCTGGTGTGGGACCAAACAAAACTGTGCGTGCCATGGTGGCGCAACCGGACGGAAAAATTATTATCGCCGGAGACTTTAATAGTTATGCCGGCCTCAGCCGGAATGGCGTGGCGCGCCTGAACGCGGATGGCACGCTGGACACTTCCTTTGACCCGGGCACTGGCGCCGATCCCATGCCTCCGGCCAACTGCAACTCCCTGGCCCTGCAGGCCGACGGAAAGATTCTGCTGGGCGGCAATTTTCAGCACTTCAATGGGAGCACCCGCTTCGGCCTGGTCAGGCTCAACCCGAACGGTTCAGTCGATGCCGGCTTCACACCGGTGCTGGGCTCCTCAACGGGGGTGGCGGCAATCGTTCTCCAGCCTGACGGGAAAGTGATTGTCGGCGGCCTCATCGATACTCTAAACAACACTCTGGCGCACAACCTCGCGCGGTTAAATACCGACGGGACGCAGGACACTTCTTTCACTACCAGTCAGGGCGCGGACAATTCAGTCCTGACAGCGGCGGTGCAATCCGATGGCCGCATCATCATCGGCGGATCATTCACCCACTACGGTTCCACCACGCGAAACAGAACAGCGCGCCTCAATAGCGATGGTTCGTTGGATAGCTCGTTCGATCCGGGCGCCGGATCTGACGGAACGGTCGACGCCATCGCTGTGCAATCGGACAACCGGATTCTAATCGGCGGCTTCTTTTCGAACTTCAACGGTGCGAGCCACCCTGGAATCGTGCGTCTCAACACCAATGGCTCGCTCGACAATTCATTCTCAGCCGCTGTCAGCGGAAGCGCGGTCGTGAGCGCTCTTATGCTGCTGCCTGGTGGTCAGATCCTGATCGGCGGCAACAGCCTGCCCAACAGCACAGCCGTATTCAGTGTCGTCTGTCTCAACACCAATGGCACCCTGAGCGCTACGGCTCTGACAGTGCCGGGTGACGTCGGCACTAGTGTCAATGCCCTTGTCTATCAACCGGACAATAAGTTTGTCCTGGCCGGAAACTTCACCAGTTATAACGGCACTACTCGTAACCGTCTCGCGCGGGTCGTGCCTGATCCGGGCACAGTTTCCTTCAGTGCCTCAGCCTACTCAGTCGGCGAGGCAGCCGGCGTCGCGAATTTGACCGTTACGCGCACCGGCTTTGCGCCATTGACCGCCAAGGTCAACCAGACCAGCGGTACGACGCTCATCGTCCCGGCCAATTCGGATAGCTACAACATTGGCGCCGGCGCCGACGGGACCGTGCGCACATCTGCCTTACAACCTGATGGGCACTTAATAATCGGTGGAGACTTCACCACTTACGACACAGTGTCGCGTTCGAAGATCACGCGCTTGAATGCCGACGGCTCGTTGGACAGCGCCTTCCATCCGGGCACCGGCGCGGACAACACCATAAATGCGACGGCGGTGCAGCCGGACGGTAAAGTGATCATCGGCGGCGACTTCAGCCAATTCGATCTGTCGGCTCGCACTCGCCTCGCCCGCCTGAACGCAAACGGTTCGCTGGACAGTTCTTTCAATCCCGGAAGCGGCACCAATGCTTCGGTGCGCGCATTGGCGGTGCAGCCCGACGGCCGCATTCTGGTCGCCGGCACTTTCATCACTTACAACGGCACGTCTCGCAGCCGGATCGCCCGGCTCAATTCAGATGGCAGCCTGGATACTTCATTCAATCCCGGCACCGGCGCCAACAGCGGCGTGCAGGCTATGGTGTTGCAGCCGGATGGAAAAATTATCATTGCCGGAGTTTTCAGTGTCTACAACGGGGCCAGCCGCATTCGCGTTGCGCGCCTGAAGACCGATGGGTCACTCGACACGTCATTTGATCCCGGCGCCGGACCGAACAACCTGGTCCAGACCATGGCGCTGCAAGCCGACGGCAAAGTACTCATCGGCGGCAGCTTTACCAGCGACGTCGGCCAGCCACGTCGCGGCATTGCGCGCTTGAACTCGGACGGCTCGCTTGATCCATCATTCAATCCCGGCAATGGCGCCGACAATCCCGCGCACAATTCGATGGTCCGGGCCATCGCGCTGCAGCCGGATGGCCAGATCATTATCGGCGGCGATTTTGTCAGTTATAACAACAACGTGCGGAATCGCGTGGCGCGGCTCAACACCGATGGCTCAGTCGATACGGCGTTCGACCCGGGCAGCGGTGCGGACAATACGGTGCAGACGATCGTCTGCCAGTCAGATGGGCGGTTTGTCCTCGGCGGAGATTTTCTCAACTACAAAGGCGTCGCGCGGAATCGAATCGCGAGAATCACCGGAGATCTTTTCGTCTACTGGCCGGCCGGTGATACCACGAACCGGACTGTTTCGATCCCGATTCCCAACGACACGGTTCACTCAGGAAACCACATCGCCACGTTTAGCCTGAACCCGTTAACTGCGGGCGCGACGACCGGCGCAATTCCGACGACCACGCTAACCATAGTTGATGACGACAAGTTTGCTGACCAGCTCTCTTCGATTTCAGGTAACGGTGTCGCCGGTGGTCCGCTGGTGGTGACCGCGACGCTGAACGATCTCAGTAACGCGCAGCCCATGACCAACCGCACGGTCAGCTTTTCCATTAACGGCATTTCGCTGGGAAGTGCGCTCACCAACAGTCAGGGAGTGGCGACAATTTCCACCAGCACCCCGGCGAGCGTCACCAACGGCATTTATGCGAACGGCATCAGCGTCAGCTTTGCGGGTGAGACGGATTACGCGGCGGCAAACGGAATCGGCCCGGCGGTGATCCTCAGCCAGAGCGATTTGACGCTGACCAGCGTCAGCGCCGTTTCCGGTGCTGCCCCGTATCTGGGCCAGGCCACGGTCTCGGCCACGCTCAGCAGTAACGGCGTGCCGTTGAGCGGCAAGACGATCAGTTTCACGTTGTCAGCCGTCAGCGTTGGTCAGGCCAACACCAACGCCAGCGGCGTGGCCACGCTCAACAACGTAGCGGTGGCCGGCGGCACCAATGCCGGTACTTATCCTGCCGCGGTGGGGGCCAGCTTTGCCGGCGACATAACGTATGCCGCCAGCAGCGCGAGCGGTTCGCTGGTAATCAGCAAAGCGAACCAGGCTATCAACTTTCCCAAGCCCACGGACAAAGTGTTCGGGGGTCCTCCATTCGCGCTCAGCGGCACTGCCACTTCCGGTCTGCCGCTGACTTTCGAAGTAGTATCCGGACCCGCAGTTCTTAATGGCGCCATACTTACTTTGACGGATCTCGGCAGTGTTACCGTCAGAGCCAGACAGGACGGCGATGGTAATTTCAATGCGGCCACCCCGGTCGAGCAAACCTTCACGATCCAGTCGGCCACCGGCAGTCTCGATCCCACACTCGATCCGGACGTCGGACCAAACGACGCTATCTGGACCGTCATCACCCAACCGGACAGCAAGATCATCATTGCCGGCGATTTCACTAGCTACGAGGGTACCGCGCGCAACCGCGTCGCCCGGCTGAACACGGACGGCTCACTCGATACTTCTTTCGACCCCGGCACCGGCGCCAACGGTCTGGTGGTTTCGAGTGCTCTGCTGCCAGATGGAAAGATTCTGATAGGCGGAGCCTTTGGCGCCTACAACGGCGTGAACCGCGGGGGCATCGCCCGACTGAACCTCGACGGTTCTCTCGATTCCTCATTCGATCCCGGCACAGGTCTATCGCCTCCGGTCATTTCGTCCATTCATACCATTGCGGTCCAGGCCGACGGAAAGATTCTCATCGGCGGCGGGTTTATCGGTTACAACGGCACCTCACTTAATAGTCTGGCGCGACTCAATCCCGACGGGTCTTTGGACACCTCATTCGTTCCGCCGGCCGGCGTAGACATGGTGGTCGAAGCGATTGTGGCGCAAAGCGACGGACGCATCATCGTGGGTGGTAACTCCAGGACTCAACCAACGGTGGCGACCAGTGACCTGGTGCGTTTGAATCCGAATGGCTCACTCGACACTTCGTTTACCGCCAGCCAAATTGACGGGCCGGTGACTGCTCTGGCATTGCAGCCCGACGGTCAGATCCTGGTAGGCGGGTTTTTCACGAAAGGCATCATGCGCTTCAAGCCTGATGGATCCCAGGACACGTCATTCATTGCCAATACCAGCCAGGTGAGAAGCATTCTGCGCCAGCCCGATGGCAAGTTGGTCATGATTGGTCCCTTGTTCACGGTAAATGGTTTAACGCGTCGCCGTGTGGCGCGGCTCAACCCTGACGGATCGGTCGACACCACACTTGATATCGGCGCCGGAGTGACCGGCGGAACCGAACAGACGTTCGGGCTTGCGATTGACCGGCAGGGCAGAATCATAGTCAGCGGACACTTCGAGGCTTTCAATGGACTACCCCGCCACAATTTGGTGCGGCTGCTGCCCGCCGCGGGCAAAATCCAGTTCAATGCTACCGAGTATGCGGTGGGCGAATGGGAAAACAGCGCCAACATCGTCCTCAGTCGCACCGGTGGAACCGACAACCAGGTGGTGGCCAGGCTGACCCTTACCGACATGACGACCACACCTGACGATTACCAGCTTAGTCAGGGGGCGCTGGATCAATCATTCGATCCCGGCCAGGGTCCGACCGGCACCGTCCTCACGTCAGCTCTGCAGCCAGACGGACGCTTAATCATCGGCGGCAACTTCAGCGCATATAAAAGCGCAGCCCGGTCCAATCTGGCGCGAGTCTATCCGGACGGCTCGCTTGATGACTCCTTTAATCCGGGCACCGGTTTGAACGGCATGGTCTGGGCGTCGCTGCTTCAGCCCGATGGGCGCTTGCTCGTGGGCGGCGGCTTCACTTCATATAACGGCACTGCGCGTAAGCGGATCGTCCGGGTTAACGACGACGGCTCGCTCGATACCACCTTTAATCCGACGGGCGGTGGCGCCGATCAGAACAATGTCCTGGCGCTCGGTCTTCAGGCCTTTGACAAAGTAATGATTGGTGGCGATTTCACCAGCTACAACAGCACGGCGCGCAATCGCATCGCCCGGCTCAACTCCGATGGCTCTCTGGATGCGACCTTCAATCCCGGCACGGGCGCCAACGCCAAGGTGGAGGCCATCTCAGTTCAGCCCGATCACAAGACGATCATCGCCGGCGACTTTACGACTTACAACGGCGCGGCGCGCAGCCGCATCGCCCGGCTCAACTATGATGGTTCGCTCGACACTTCATTCGCTCCCGGTTCCGGCGCCAACAGCGAAATTCGCGGAATCGTATTACAACCCGACGGCCGCATGATCATCGTCGGAGGCTTCAACAGCTTCAACGGCACTCCCTGTGGCCATATCGCCCGTTTGAATGCTGACGGCTCGTTGGACACGAGTTTCAATCCCGGCGGCGCCGGCGCTGATCTGACCGTGATCACCGCGCTGCTTCAGTACGATGGCAGGATAATCATCGGCGGTGGCTTCAATACTTACAACGGCATACCGCGTCTGAACTTCGCGCGCTTGAATGCGAACGGCACGCTGGACACTACGTTCGATCCGGGAACCGGAGCCGATGGTCCCCTCTTTACTCTCGCGTTACAAACAGACGGACGTATCGTTTTGGGCGGTGGTCTGGGCCAATACAATGGCGTCATGCGCAAGGGGCTGGCTCGCGTTAACGGCGATCTGTTTTTGGTTTGGGCGCCCGGAGATGCTTCGGACAAGACCCTTACCATTCCGATAGTCGATGACCATCAGCACGAACCAATCCAGGAAACACTCGACCTGACAATTTCTGAAGTCACCGGCATGGCCACCATCGGCGACCCCTCAGACGTCGTCCTGACTATCTTTGACAATGATCCGGCTGACAGCAGTCTTTCTTCTGTCTCCGGCAGCGGCGTTGCCGGAGGCCCGCTGACTTTGACCGCGACACTTATTTCCGATGGCGCTGCGCTGTCAGGCAAGACCGTTAATTTCAATCTCTTCGGCAACTCAGCCGGCCCCGCAGTGACCGATGGGAATGGCGTTGCCACCTTGTCCACGGCCGCGATTCCCGGACTCGCGGCGGGCAACTATGCAAACGTGGTAAGCGTCAGCTTCGCCGGTGATACAAATCATTCGGCCGCGAGCGCCAGCGGACCGCTCGCGGTGGCTGCTCAGAGCGCGCCACCACCAGCTACCTTTTCGGGAGTTTCAGGGACCGGAGTCTTTAATGGAACCGCAACCCTCACGGCCATTCTGACTTCAGCTAATACGCCGGTCTCAGGTAAGACGGTGAATTTCACGCTGATCGGCGCCGCGGCAGGCACGGCCCAAACGGATGCGAACGGAGTTGCGACGCTCACCGGTGTTAGTTTGCCGGCGGGCATCGGCGCGGGCACTTTGGGCAATGCCGTGGGCGCTGCCTTTGACGGTGATGCGAATTTTACCGGCAGCTCCACGACCGGTCCGCTGACGGTAAGCCGGGCCACCCAGACGATCAACTTTGGACCGCTGGGCGCAAAGACCGTGGGTGATGCGCCTTTTATTATCAGCGCTTCATCAAGTTCGAATTTGCCGGTGAGCTTCACGGTGTTAACGGGCCCGGCGTCGATCAGCGGTAACAACGTGAGCGTCACGGGCGCGGGCTCAGTCACAATCAGGGCCACGCAGGCGGGCGATGGGAATTTCTCAGCGGCGGCGCCCGTGGACCGATCTTTCAGCGTCGGAAAAGCCGACCAGACAATCACCTTCGTCGCTTTGCCAAACAAAACGTTTGCTGATGCGCCGTTCGCTTTGAACGCATCGGCATCGTCAGGATTGAGCGTCAGCTTTCAGCTGGTCGCAGGACCTGCCAGCCTCAACGGTAATGTCCTGACGATTAACGGCGCCGGCTCAGTCACGATCAGGGCCACGCAAGCGGGCGACGCGAATTTCTCTGCGGCGGCCCCGGTGGACCAATCTTTCAACATCACTAAGGCCGAACAATCAATCACGTTCGCCGCTCTGCCTAACAAAGCCTTTGGTGATGCGCCGTTCGCTTTGGCGGCCTCGGCTTCATCAGGATTGA
>Ga0126369_10004146_pt1 | contig 10590 bp, 11 predicted proteins | sample PanSoiMetaPlot_1_FD_109646 | JGI IMG/M metagenome (GOLD analysis project Ga0126369, IMG submission 109646) | Tropical forest soil microbial communities from Panama - MetaG Plot_1 | ecosystem: Environmental > Terrestrial > Soil > Tropical forest > Bulk soil | place: Panama | collected 2016-02-17
CGCAGAGAAAGGAAATTATGAAGGTCGCCAGACCGGCGAAGCCGAACATATAAAGCGGCTTTGTCTGATAAGAGGCCATGAACTTGATGGTCATCAGATCGAAGACGACCTTGATGGTGCGCGACAAACCGTACTTGGATTTGCCCATTGTGCGCGCATGGTGCTCGACGGGAATTTCGGTGACGCGCGCACCCGACCAGGACGCATAGATGGGAATGAAGCGATGCATCTCGCCATACAGTTGCACGTCTTCCAGCGACTCGCGGCGATAGGCCTTCAACGAGCAGCCGTAATCATGCAGCGGCACGCCGCCGATTTTCGAAATCAGCCAGTTGGCCATCTGCGATGGAATTTTGCGTGTGATCAGAGTGTCCTGACGGTTCTTGCGCCAGCCGGAAACCACGTCATAGCCTTCGTCGAGCTTATCCAGCAGCCGCTTGATGTCCGCCGGATCGTTTTGCAGATCGGCATCCATCGGAATCAGCACCCGGCCGCGCGCCGCATGGATACCGGCCGCCATCGCCGGCGTCTGCCCATAGTTGCGGCGAAACGCGATGACCCGCACGCGCGGGTCCTGCGCGGCAATTTCACGAAGCACATTGAGACTGCCGTCGCTCGATCCATCGTCCACGAAAATGATTTCGGCGGTGCGTCCCAGTTGGGCCAGGGCCGCGGTCAGCTTCTCATGCAGGGGCGGGAGATTTGGCTCTTCATTAAAAACGGGGAGAAAAACCGAGATATCCGGAACCTCGCTGTGGTCAGTGGCGCGGCGCGAGGGCGCCGGCATCAATTCGTCTTCTTGTTCGTAAACCTTCATCTCACCTGTGGTTCAGCGCCCAGTAGGCCGACCGCTCGGGAAAGTCCTTTTCCACGACTTTATGAGCCCTCCCTAACGGTCGGGCTACTGCCCCGCTGCTTATTCAACGCGCTGGGCCACGCACATAATCGACACGCCAAAGGGAAAATTCAATCGGCGCAGCCACCAGCTTTCCGCGCCGAAAATCCAACCAAAGAATCCGTTCAGCGCGCCAATCGTAATGTTGTTTTCCGAAGCGGGGCGCAGTCCCGTGACCCGCATGATCACTCTACCGATCAGGATTGGCCAAAAGAACGTGATGTTCGCATAAGTGGCGCGCTCGACTTGCAGGCCTGCTTCACTCAGACGGGCTTTCAGTTCGCTGACCGTATACCGCCGCCGATGATGACTGATATCGTCCTGTACTCCCCAAAGAAACATGAAGGCCGGCACGAACAATAAAGCATGCCCGCCCGGACGCAACACGCGGCGCATCTCCTTCAAGCCCGCCAGATCATCATCGAGGTGCTCGACCACATCAAGTCCCGTGACGAGATCGAACGAAGCATCTTCGTAGGGCAGGGCCTCGGCGGCTCCCTGTTTCACTTTTGAAATCCCCCGCGCGCGACAGAAATCCAGCGCTTCGGAAGAAACATCGACGCCTTCAACAGCGCCGAACTGCGCCAGCATCTGAATGTTGGCGCCGGTGCCGCATCCCACGTCGAGAATCCTGGGACGCCGCTTGCCGAGCGTGCGGCAAATTCGTTCGACAAATCCCGAGATAATCTTCCGCCGGCCCACGAACCACCAGTGCTTTCCCTCCACCTCATACATGATGGGGTAGGTGTGTTCCTGCATTTCGCGGGGAAGATCGCTGCCGATGTTGTTAACGGTGCTGGCCAAAGCTTGCGTGCAGATGAAAACAGCTAGCTAATTTGCGGGCAAGTCCTGAATCTTGCCGTTGGCATGAGCGCAGGCAGCATCCATGATGACTTTAATCGAGTCGGTCGAATGCTGGCGCAAGTCCAATCTGTACGATAACACGCAATGTTTCGGCCAGGTAAGGCGCAGGACATACTTCCCGGCCCTCAGATTGGAAAAGGCAAACCGGGACTGATCGTCCGGATAACCAAGCCGCACCCGCTGGTTCTGTCTGAGCACTTCGATGGGAAATGACCGCAGGTCCGCCGGCGTGTTATTGGTGAAGTAGATCATGCCGGCGATGTTCCGCTGTGACTGGGCGCAAACCGCCGCCGCAGCGAGACAAATGACAACGGGAAGAGTCCAAAAGTTTCTCCTCATCAGATTTTCCCGGTTTTGAACCAATCGACGAACTTTTTGATTCCGGCGGCAATCTGCGTCTGCGGATCATATTTGAGCAGCCGGCGCGCCTTCGAAATATCGGCAAAAGTTTGCGGCACATCGCCTGGCTGCGGCGGTTGCCAATCGATCTGCGCCGCCGCGCCGAGCGCGTCCTCCAACAGCGTAATCAGTTGCCGCAACTCGACCGTTTGGGATTCGCCGAGATTGATGACCTCGTAATTGCTCTGGTCGTAATCAATCGCGGCGCGCACGCCGGCGATGATGTCATCGATGTAGGTGTAATCGCGGCGCGTCGTTCCGTCACCGAAGACCGGAATCGGCTGCTGTTGTTGGATCAGCTTCGCAAATTTGTGAATGGCCAGGTCGGGCCGCTGCCGCGCCCCGTACACGGTAAAGAATCGCAGGCAGACGATCCGCAGGCCGTAAAGGTGCGAGTAGGTATGGCAAAGCAGCTCGCCGGCAGCCTTGGTGGCGGCATAGGGCGAAATCGGATTGAAGATCGCATCGTCTTCGCTGAAGGGCACTTTCCGGTTTTCGCCGTAAACCGAAGATGACGATCCAAAGACGAATTGCTTTACCTGGTGCCGGCGCGCCAGCTCGAGCAGATTCGTGGTGCCGTTAATGTTCGTTTCGACATAGAGGCGCGGCTCAGTTAATGAAGGACGAACTCCGGCCCGCGCCGCCAGATGTACGAGGCAATCGAACGTACCCTCGCTGAAAACCTCGTGCAGCGAATAGTAGTCGCGGATGTCGGTTTCAATTAGTTTGAAGTTGGGATCCGCGAAATATGGTTCGATGTTCGCGCGCTTGATTGATGGATCATAAAAGTCGTTAAAGTCGTCGACGACCGTGATCCGCCAATCACCTTCGGCCAGTAACCGGGCCACCAAATGTGATCCAATGAAGCCGGCGCCGCCTGTGATTAGGATATTTTTCATTTTAGAGTGCGCCTGGGCATCAACATACTTCAGACACTCAGTGCGCGGAGCACACGACAGCGTAAAGCCTGGGGCGTGAGCCCCAGGATCAATGGCAAAAGAAATCGAAGCCCGCGGAGCGGGCGACGGCCGACTGAATTGAATATTTGCGCGCCACTGCAGGTCTGTCGCCCGCTCCGCGAGCTCATTGCTCTTTAACGACCGTATTCCCTGGCTCTACGCTTTCGAGCGCTCTGCGCGCACAAACAATCATCAGGTGCGTAAATTAATTGACCCGGATGCCGCCAGCGCATAAAGACAACGTAAGCGAACATTCCCAGACCCGCGCCGGCCAGGACAAACACGGGATGGAAAACAAAGCTACTTCGTCGCATAGATCCAAAGATGCCAACCCCAGCGTGACGCGAGGGACGATTCAACTGCGCGCGGCAACAAATTACCAACCAAAGGTATAAAGCGCTTGTTCAGAAAATATGTTCGCAGCTCGACTCGACTGAAGGTCCGGAACAGCTCGCGCGCCTCGCCGCGCGAATAGACCAGCGCCAGCGGATTGCCGGCGCCGTCCGTGCTTTGGTTAAGCAGTTCGCCGGCAGATAAATTTCCATTCGCGGATTGAAGCGAGGCAGCGTGCTCGCGCAGGGAATCGATTGGTTCGCCGGTCAGGCGATGAACGATCCTGATGCCGCCCTCGCTCTGCAATAACCCGGCTCCGGCGCGCCGCAATACGCGAATGCCGATGCGATAGTTGTAACTGCCGCGATGATAGAGCATGACGATCGCGCGGCCGCCGGGTTTGAGCACGCGATGAATCTCACTGATCGCGCTTTCGATGTCCGGCGTGTGATGCAACACGCCATGCGAATAAACAAGGTCGAAGCGGTCGTCCGGGAAATCCAGGTGTTCGGCATCGCTGACTTTAAACTCGCCTGATAAACCTGACAGGGCAAATCGCTTCTTCGCCAGTTCGATGGCGGCCTCGGTTAAATCGATCCCGGTATAGTCAGCTCCGGCGCGGGCGAACTGGGCGCCGTCAGTGCCGATGCCGCAGCCGATTTCCAAAACTCTCAGGCCGCGGGTCGCCGCAAAATCAGCCGCCGCGGGAATGTGCCACTCTTTTTCATAGCGATGGGCCTCGACACGTTCAAAGAACTCGCGCGTGCCCATCTCTGCATCGCTGAATTTCGTACCGCAGGGATGTTGCTGCCAAAATGCGCGGACCCGTTCTTTTAACTCTGCATCACTTGCCATGCGATCGACTTGGTCAATTGCGAAATTGATTCTAGGGTAAAAGAGCGGAATGATCGATGATGGGAACTGTTTGGACTTCGCTTGGGCCAGTCGGTTAGGATACGGCCCGGAACGATGACGACATTCCAAATTGCCGGGTACTTAACTGAATTTACCGGGGGTCGCGCTGAGATCAAGCTGGCCGGCACGCCGCCCAGCGTGGGTGACGCCCTGGCAGAGCTTTGGCGCCAGCATCCAGGTTTGCGCGATCGCGTACTCACTGAACAAGGCGCCGTGCGGCCTCATGTGAATGTGTTCGTCAACAGCCAGGTGGTGCGGCGTGATCAGGTTTTGCAGGTCGCAATTTCAGGTGACACCGAAGTCTGCATCATGCCCGCAGTCAGCGGTGGATGATTGTCAGCGACTGCCAGAGTACCGACTTCAGTAGGGCTTTCAGCGATCGCCAGAACGTTGTACGCTCACGCCGGCCCACGAGCAGGCAATCATAAGGGGAACCGGTCAGACGCGCTGACCGTATTACGCATCGATTATGTTCTGTCCCAGCTGCGGATCTGAAGAACGTCAGGCCAGCCAGTATTGTCGCGCTTGCGGCACTGACTTGCGGCCGGTACGGGTGAGCCTGGAGCGGCCTGATTCGATCACCGCCTCGGCCGTGTCGGCGCGCGAAGAGATTGGCCACGCCGTGGCGCAGAAGATTCGCGAGGTCGACGATGCCCGCGAGCTGAAAAAAGTCGCGGAAGACGTCCTGCCCCAGATTGAGAAATTTCTTGAATCGCCGGAGGAAAAGCGTTTGCGTCGCATGCGCGCCGGCGTCGTGGTTTCGGCCATCGGCGCGGGCATCTGCCTCATGAATGTCCTGATGAGCTTCGTGGCCCGGTCCGCGGATGTTGAAGGATTCATGATGGGCGCTGGTAGCGGCGTTATAGTCTTTTTCATAGGACTGGGACTACTGCTGAACGGCATTCTGTTTACGCGGCCACGCGCCAGTGTCAGCGACCACTCGGCTGATGCGCGTTCCCAGCAAGCGATGGATGCGGGCTACGCTCAGTCGCAACTGAGATCGCCCACCACCTCGAACCTCGTGCCTCCCGTGGGCTCGGTCACTGAGCACACCACGCTGCACCTAAAGTCCGATCGGTAAAACTCATGGCCGTTACACTCGCAGGTGGTTGTCGTGTGTCAGACATGCGAGAGGGAGATCCTTTTGATTTCGGTAACCTGACTATGTGGACGCAGGTTCATCGCGGTCATGCGAAGGCAATTTCGCTGCGAGTGCTGGAAGTACGGCCGGGGATTTCGCAAGGCATTCTCAATACAGATTGCGAGGAGATCTTTTATCTGCTACCGGATGAAGATCAGATCGCCGAGGTGGAGATATTCATCGATGGCTGGCGGCACGCGTTGCGGCCGCACAGTGGAGTCTATCTCCGTCCGCAGCAAACGCTGACCATTGAGAACGGCGGCCGCAGCCCCATCGTCTTTATCAGTTCCCGATGTCCGGAGCCGATCAGCAGTGGCAATTATGTTCCGCCTTTAAGATCTCCACTCCCTGATTCGACCCGGCCCGATCCGGAACCGATTGTTTGCCTCGCCGATCAAAAAGCCCAACCGACGGCCGATCGCTGGTACCGGGTGTTGATCGACGAGCGCGTGGGCAGCACCCAGGTAACCCAATTCGTCGGCTCAATTCCGCCCGGCCGCGCGCCCGATCACTTTCACAATTACGAAGAAGTGTTATTTATCCTGAATGGTGACGGCCGGATGTGGGCCGGCGAAACCAACACGCCGATTAGCGCCGGCGCATGCATCTACCTGCCCAGGGGCCAGGTGCACTGTGTCGAGAATACCGGCGCCGGTGAATTGCGTTTGCTCGGCGTTTTCTATCCCGCCGGCAGTCCAAGCGTGAGGTATGACGCTTCGTAAGTCCGGCTTCCCTTCAGAGGCCAGTTAGTTTACTCGTCCGCGCAGCGGACGAACGAAAATAGCCCAGCAGTTCACTGCTGGGGAACGGAGCCCAACCATCTGTAGTCCGTGAAACGGACGGCTGACCTTCAGCGAAAAATATAACGCCGGTTGTATTCAATTGCATGTTTGTCGAGTAGCTGAATGAACTCGTCCTCAAAACTTCGGCGGCGGTGGTGTTCTTTTTGTCGGCGGATGTAAGCAATCGTTCTTTCAACCTGAGATGAGCTTACACTGAATGCGCCATAACCTTCCTGCCAGGCGAATTTCCTATGCTCATCGAAGGTATCGTGAATCCATTTCGACGAGCCGCCCTTGATCAGCTGCACAGCCTTCGCAAAGCTCATCGTGGACGGCAGGGACAATAGTGCGTGCGCATGATCTGCCGTTCCTCCGATTACAATCAGTTTCATTTTGTTTTCACGCGCGATGCCGCCGACGTAGGGCCAAAGCCGCGTCTCAAGAGCGGATGTTATCAGTGGGACGCGTTCCTTCGTGCTGAAGACGCAATGCATCAGGTTGATAACATGTGAGTGGGGCACTGTGAGAGGCTCCTTTCAACCGTCCGCTTCGCGGACTTTGGTTCCTTCCCCCGGTCCCAGCGCTAAAGCGCTGGGCTATTCCCATTTGTCCGCTTCGCGGACGCCACGCTCTATCCCGTCACCAATAATTCTGCCAGTATCTCCATCGCCTCGTGAACTTCCTCATCCGTATTGAAAAAGTGCGCCGACATACGCAGACCGACGCCGGGGCGGCAATCGACGAAGACTTTTCTCTCCGCCAGTTGCTTGACCATCGCCGGGCCATCGGCGACGTAGATCATGACCGAGCCGCCGCGCTGATTCACGTCTCGCGGGCTGTTTATTTTCCACCCGCGTTCCAGGGCAAAGTCGATCATCCACTCAGTGCGGCGTTCTGATTCGCGGCGAATGGCGGCGACGCCGACCTCCTCGATGATTTGCAAACCCGGCAGCACCGAATAGAGCGCGGGAATGCTCGGCGTGCCCTGCGCGAAGCGGCGCACCGACTCGCTGTAGCGCATGGGCGGCTGCGCAAAATCGAACGGAGTGCTGTGCGCCACCCACCCGGTAAGGCGTGGCTGCAGATCATTCTGCAAACCCGGCCGCACGTACAGGTAGCCGCAGGCCGGACCACCGCAAAGCCACTTGATGGTGCCGCCGATCATGAAGTCGACGTCCCAATCTCGAGCGTGCAATTCCATCGCGCCGGCTGACTGATAAATGTCCAGCAGGACTAACGCACCATGCTTGTGAGCGCGCTCAACTATGGGCGCCACCTCGATGCGGTTAGAGCTGCGAAAAGACACGTGTGAGAGCGCCACCAGCGCCGTGGTCTCGTCAATGGCGTCGACAACTTCGTCCGTCGAGACGCTAATCCCGTCGTCGGAATGGACGACTTCGATCAGCGCGCCCACGCGTTCCTGCGCGTCCCAGATGTACTGCATGGAAGGGAAGTCGAGGGCGCTGGTGACGATCTTGTTTCGATCAGAGGATTGAAAATCGAAACAGGAGGCCGCTGTCGAAAGGCCGATCGAAGCGTTTGGTTGAATCTGAACTGAGCCTGGCTCGCCGCCGACAATCCGCGCGATGCGATCGCCCACCGCCGCCGACATTTCCCACCAGCTCGTCGCCCAGGCGTCTTCGCTGGTGTGCTGCTCCCAGGCGTCGTAATACGCGAGCATCGAGTCACGCGTCACCCGCGGCACCGGCCCGAGACTATGGCTGAGCAAGTGAATCCCGGAAGCCAGGGTCGGAAATTGTTCGCGGCGGCGATTGATATCGTTTTCCATCTTGGAGCGCCCGCATCCCTGCGGGCGGTACGCCGGCATCCTGCCGGCCTTTTCGTAATACGCGCCAGCTGCGCTTCCTAGGCGCGGATCTCGCTCAGCACTTTCTCCAGCGTCAAAGGATCGTTTCTCAGGCTCTTGAGAACTCCTTCCGCTTCCTCTCCTATGGGTGGGTCAATTGATTCTTCGCGAATATGCCGCAGGATTTCGCCGGCCACGAACTCGGCAGTCATCTTCGGCACGTCCGCGCCTTTGGCCATATCGGTATCAATGGTGGTCGGCATGACCGTCATCACATGGATCCCGCTGTCTTTCAAATAAGCCCGCAGCGCCTGCCCGAGCGATAACAGCGCGGCCTTGCTGGCGCAGTACGTGCCCACCAGGGGCAAATTAATTTTGGCGAAGGCCGTCGCGATGTTCACGATCATTCCCTCGCCGCGCTCGATCATCTGCGGCGCGAGGACGCGGGCCATGCGTAAAGCGCCGAAGTAATTCACTTCCATCTCGCGCTGCGCATCGGCGAAATTCATCGACACGGGATTGCCGTACCCGGCGATGCCGGCATTGTTGACGAGAATATCAACTGCACCCAGTTCCTGCGTTCGGTTCACGTCATCATCGCAGGTTACATCGAGCCGAACCGCTTTGATTCGATCGCCCGCGGGCTCGCCAGGCTTCAGTTCGCGCATGCCGGCGAAGACCTGCCGGGCACCCGCATCGGCAAAAGCGTTTGCCAGGGCGCGCCCGAGGCCGCGTCCGGCGCCAGTGATCAATACTGTGCGGTCGGTAACTTTCATTTTGCTGTTTTGCTGGTCGCGCCGGCGCGCGCCCGCATCCATTGGCTGAAAATATAGAGCAGCCCGGCGAACATCGACCAAAGGACTGCCAGCTCCAGACTCGTCAGCGCATGCTGAGCGATCCGTTCACGCAAAGTCTGCGTCATTAGCGTCTGCACATCCTGCACCACCTGAACGGCAATCAAAGTGCCCATCGACGCGACTGAGAGCAGCGCCGCTGCGAACATCAGCCAACGCGGCAGATTGACGCTGATCTCGCCGTAGAGCTGAGGATTCGAGCGCGGCAAAATCAAAAACGCCAGACTGTGCAGACAGTAGAGTAACACCAGCGCGAACACGGCTATGTTCAAGGCCAGTGATAGTTGCTTGCTGATCACGAGAATCAAACACGCGAAAAGATTTAGCGTCAACGAGACAATGGGTGTGGCAGTGCGCCGGCTGACGAACCCGAGCCAGTTTGGCGCCAGCCCGTCCTCGACAAAAATCAATGCCATGCGCGAGGGCACAATCAAGGTCGGATTCAGCGACGTGGTGATGGCCATAATCGCGCCGAGGGTCACAATGACAGCGGCGCCCCACGGCAGGTAAACCGCGGCCACTTCAGTCATCGGCGCGGCGCTCGCCCCCAAACGCGCGCCCGGCAAAACTCCGAAGGCCACCGCCGACATGGCGATGAAAATCAGCGCCGTGGCCGTCACGCCTCTGAGAAATACCCACGGCAGGCGGCGCGTACTGTCCCTGGTTTCGCCGGCGGTTTGCGCCAGCGATTCGAACCCCGCATAGGAAAAGAAAATCGGCGCCAGACTCAGGGCGAATCCTTTTACGCCGTGCGTGATGAATGGCGAATAGTTCGACGGATGAATGGCAAACAGCCCCGGGATTACCAGCACGCAGATCGAAATGCCGAGCAGCACGCACATGGCAACCTGCAAACGCCCGAACCAGCGCACGCCCACCACGTGGACCAGGTAGAAGAAGACGAGACTGCCGGCAGCCAGAGCCTGATGCGCGAAATCGCCAGAGATCCGGCGGCCGCTGAGTTCGATAATATAGTCCGCCAGAGCGCTCGCCAGGTAAGCTCCCGCGCCGATGTAAGCGACAATTTTCAGCCACGCGCCGATGTAGGCGATTTTGAATCCGCCAAAGGTGCGCGACAGATGCAGGTATTCGCCACCCGGTTCCTTGCCCAGCGAAGTGGAGATAAACGCCGCGTAGGGAATAGAAGTCGCGACAATCGCCGGCATCAGGACGGCGTAACCGAGAATCACACTTGGCCCGGTCAGCCGCCAGGCGTCGCTCGTGACCTTGAAGATACCGGCGCCAATCAGGATGCCGATCAAAGCCGCGTAAGACTCAACGGTGCCGAGGTCGCGGCGCAGACGCGAGACGACCGGGCTGGTGTTGTTGTTTGATGTCATTCAGTCGGGCCAACACGTCAGCACCATCCACGGGCCAACGGGGCGCCATCCGCGTCAACGGAGTAGCCATCATTAACGGGTCAGTACCATCCGCGTAAGCGGCAATTACATACTTGACCGATCAACAGTGCGCGGAGCGCACGATGGCATAAAGCCTGGGGTGGAGTCCCGATTCATCGGGTCGGAACCCCAGGTCACCGATCAATTAACAACCTGAGCCCGCGGAAGTGACATCTCCCCGGGGCTCACGCCCCGGGCTTTACGCTGTCGTGCGCTCCGCGCACTGTTGGTCAGTCAAGTA
>Ga0126369_10004147_pt1 | contig 10590 bp, 8 predicted proteins | sample PanSoiMetaPlot_1_FD_109646 | JGI IMG/M metagenome (GOLD analysis project Ga0126369, IMG submission 109646) | Tropical forest soil microbial communities from Panama - MetaG Plot_1 | ecosystem: Environmental > Terrestrial > Soil > Tropical forest > Bulk soil | place: Panama | collected 2016-02-17
CCACTTCGGTGTGGCGGAATCCCTCGAGCAGACTCGCATCGCTCATCTCCGTGGTTTCGGCCGCAGTTGGGGCCTGGGCACAGAGCGCGCCTCCAAGTCCGGCAACCGCTATAGCGAGAGCTCCAGACATCATGATGCAGAACGCGCGCCGCCGAACGATTGATTTGTTCACTCCCGCCTCCACGATGTATATATGTGCGCGGACTCTAACACCGTGGGCCAGCTTCTGTGAAGTGGACTTTTACTGGATGAAAAATCGCATAGCGATCAGCATTCTGAAACGATGCCGAATTTCGCGCCTACTGTGCCTGGCGACCATAGTGGCCGCCAGTGGCCTCCATGCTCAACAGAGTGTTCCCTCACAGCGCGCGGCTGATCTCGCGGATGGCAAAGCCCCCTTTGCGTCCAGCTGTGTCAGTTGCCACGGACTGGACGGACGCGGCACCGAACGTGGGCCCGATATTGCCTCGAGAAAGGAAGTTCAAAGTTTGTCCGATGCTGCCCTGGTGAAAATTGTGAGTGAGGGAGTCACGGGCACCGGCATGCCGCCGTTTCGTTCTCTTGGCAAAACACGCATTGAATCCATTGTTGGCTATCTGCGTACGCTCCAGGGAAGAGGCGAGCAAGCGCGGATGCCCGGCAACCCAGCCGAAGGGAAGCCTCTATTTTTCGGAAAAGCCGAATGCTCTACATGCCACACTGTTCAGGGTTCGGGAGGATTCATCGGCTCCGATCTCAGCAACTATGCAGCGAACCGGTCTGCTGAGGAAATCCGGCGTGCTGTGTCCTCGGGTCCCGTTCCGCCGAATCGTGCGAATACTCGTGTGGTCGTAACCAATCGAAACGGAACAAAGCTGTCCGGTGTCGTGCGTAATGAGGACAACTTTTCACTCCAGTTGCAGACCTTCGAGGGCGCGTTCTACTCAGTGTCAAAAGCTGAGTGCCGGATCGAGTCCTCAACGGAGCCAATCATGCCGGCTGACTATGGTTCCCGCCTTACGAAGAAAGAAATCGATGATCTGGTCAGCTATCTTCTGGATGTTTCGCGCAAGAGCACCGAAGTGCCAAAACCCGCTGGTCACCGAAAATCGGTAGAAGAATCCGAATGATTTCTAAAAAGCAGTTGTTTCGATACATCATCATCGGGGCTTCGTGCCTCGCCAGTCCATTGTCCGCAGCTCCTCCTGCGCGAGCTTTCGAGTTGCAGGCTCTGTCACCGGAATTCTGGAACCTGTTCGATAAGGAAGCTCAACTGACTCGTGTGGCAACTGGTTTCGGCTTTACTGAAGGGCCGGTGTGGGATCCCTCCGGCTTTCTCTACATAAGCGATGAAGTGCAAAACAAGATTTACCGCCTGGACCTCGACGGCAAAAGGACCGAATTGATCTCTCTCGGCGATCCGGACGGTAACACTCTGGATCGTCGGCATCGCTTGATTGATTGTGCCAGCGTGTTGCGAGCTGTGATCGAGGTCCTTTCGAATGGGAAGTACAAGGTTCTGGCCGATCACTACGAGGGAAAAAGGTTCAACAGCCCGAACGACGTCGTGATCGGGCCCGATGAGGCAATCTACTTCACCGATCCCACGCTAGACCTGGTTCAGGGCGAACGCCAGGAGATTCCGTTTCAAGGCGTCTACCGGATCGGCAAGGACGGGGATGTTCGCCTGCTCACGAAAGACTTAACTCAGCCCAACGGTCTTGCTTTCTCTCCCAACGGAAAGCGCTTGTACGTGGACGACAGCAAAGAACGAAACATCCGCGTCTACGAGGTCAGACGCGACGGGTCACTTGGCGTCGGGAAAATCTTCGGCGAGGAACCCGGAGGTAAAGGAGACGGCGTACCCGACGGGATCAAGATTGACGAACGGGGCAATGTCTTTGTGACAGGCCCGAAAGGAATCTGGGTGTGGGACCCAAATGGCCGGCACCTGGGCACGATCGCCTTGCCGGAACAACCTGCGAATCTCGCGTGGGGCGACAAAGACTATCGAACGCTGTACATCGCAGCCACGACATCCGTGTACCGGCTCCGCACCAATGTGCGCGGATTCGTGCCCTACGCAGGTCATTAGAATGCCGCGTCAATTCGCGGGCTTCCGGACCGCGATCAATGACACCTGCTCCAGATCAGGATAGTGGTCCTCCGCGTCTGCTTTCCGTTCTGCGGGAGCGATCTGCTGAACCATGGTGCTGGCCGGCATAACCCTGCCGAAGTACTGACCATAAACCTGGTTGAACTCTGTAATGTCGTTGAAATTGTCCAGGTAAATGTTCGTGGCGACAACCTCGCTGAAGTCCATGCCAGCTTCTTCAAGGTTGTCCAATTGATTGCGCATCGTCTGCCGAAGTTGATGCGGAGTCGTTGTGGCATAGACGCCACCATGCGCCCCTGGGATGAAGCCGCTCTTTGCCGAGCAATATAGAGTCTGGCCGGCAAACACACACGGACTAGCCGTGGGGCTGGGAGGCATATTCTTTGGCCGGACCGCCTTGCGTTGGCTCAAATCGCGGACCGCTACACCCGTGTACTCGATGTGAGCACCTCCGGGAAGACTCGACACCTCGATGGTCGCCCGTCCTGGCGTATTTCCGAACTCGAAACGCCGGGCATAGCGCTCGTTCATGACACGCATTGGAATTTCAGAGGTCAGGTAGGGATTCACGAAAACCATATTCCTGAAATCAAGACCAGCCGCCTTTACCACTTCCTGCATCCGATCGAGTGCCAGATCCACTTGCGCGGCTGGATCCGCGGGAGCCTTGCCCGTTGCCGGATCAATCCCGGCCATGCTCGAAATGAACAGGCGGTCGTGCGTCAGGATGCTCGGGGATGCGGTCTCATTGCTCGCGAAGTTTGCCGGACGAACTGCCTGACGGCCCTCGAGGTTGCGGACTGCAACTGCGTTGATTTGTACCGCCGGATCGGGAAGAGCGTAGACCCCGAGTACAGCCCGCGCCGGCGGGTTCTTCTGAAAGCACTGCCCGAACAGCCGATTCATGTCCGCATATGCGTTCATGTCGGTCAGATACACCTGGACATAAACCACATTGTCGAGAGTCAGTCCGCCAGCCTCGACGATGGCCTTGACGTTATCGAGAGCCTGCCGAAATTGAGCTTCAAACGTGGACGGTATCGAGCCATCGGGGCGGCGTGGCCCCTGCCCAGAAATGTAGAGGTAACCACCGGCATCAACGCCCGGCGAGAGATACCGGTTTCCGTTGACCGCCATGTGGGCGGGAACGATCGCGCGTACCTGGTCTTGTGCCGTGGCGGGCACGGATGCCGCAAGCAGCAAGAAGGCAGCCGCGCGGCGAGCAACATTGGATATGTGCAAAGGACTCCTTCCCTACGACGCAGCCTTCTTCTGCGCAGCTCCGAGAATCTCGCGCAGCCTTCGCCCAACCATCATCTCTTCGCCCGGCTTAATGGTCATCGAGACGAGTTCAATGTGTCGGGGCCCTTTGGGTTCCTTCGGGTTTGGCTTACCCTCACGTACCGCCGTGACTAGGCTCGGGTTATCTTTACCCAGCACTTCTATGACGGGATCGCCCGCGCGAAGTTCACGTACGCAATCGGAAATGGAGTAGCGCCATGCGTCCTGATCCCATGCTACCTTCAAAGTTGGATAGCGATTGCCGTCATCCGGAACGTACGTCTCGGTCTTCACGCCCGGGACTGTCTCCACCAGCTTACGAATTCGGTCAATGCGTGCGTTCCATTCCGCATAAAGCTTCTTCTCATCCAGATTCAGCCATGTCTCGAGTGCGGTCAGGCAGCCGATGACTTCCTCTTTTCCCACCTTCATTGCCCGGCAGATCGCGCCCTCGCGAGGGGCACTGTTGAGAAGGGCAGCTTCGATAAGGTCCTTGCGGCCCAGAAGCAAGCCACTGCATTGCGGACCGCGAAGCCCTTTGCCGCCGGAGAAGCAGTACAGATCAATGGCCATCCGCGCGTAGAGCTTCGCGTTTTCCACCGGTGGAATGCCGGCGGCATCATCGAGAAGCAGCGGCACCTTGTGGTCTTTCGCGATCGCGATTTCCTTTTGTAATTTCTCCCCAAGATCATTCGTGTAAATCATGGCGGTATTGTCGTTAATCGCGTTGGCAACTTCCTCCGGGGAGTAGGCGAGGACTAGCTTGGCTCCCGTGAGTCGAATGGCACTGTCAAAGGCACTGCGGCCATCCGCCATCACGACTTCGTGCTTCAATCCAGTCGTATCAGGGAGCTGCCAGATCAGTTTGTCGTCCGTGCCGGCCATGCACGCGGCGGTTGCAGCGGCCATCGCCCCGGCAGCGCCTGACGTCACAATGCCCGACTCGGCACCCGTGATTTGAGACAGTCGTCGGCCCACGGCGCGCTGAAGTTCCAGCATGTTGATGAAATGCTCGCCTGCCTCAAGTTGCGCCTGGCGGACTTCCGGAAATTCCAGCGAGCCGCTGAGGTAGGTCCATGTACCGCGGCAGTTGATGACAGTCTTGACGCCCAGCCGGGTGTAGACATTCTGCTTGCTCATTCCAGCGGCAGTGGCCACATGCGCGTACAGGTCTTGGGCGGCGATCCGGCTGAGCAGCGGGGCCGCCGCCAGACATTTGACGAAAGATCGCCGCGTAGAAGCGTTGCCCCTCATGGATACTCCTTGTATAGTCAAGCCGCTTGTCCAGTCCGCGACACTTGTGAACGAAGGAGAACAAAGCACTCGCTGAAGAACCGAGATGTTCTCAGGCCTGTTGGTTTAGCACAGAATCTTCTTGACGCCAATCATTTTATTTCGTTTCATGTTGAATTCTTTCGCTTTTCCGAGCCCCCTATGACCGACATACGCGGAACGCTCGAACATCCCCGTTCTCTTCTTCCCGGCTGCATCAAGCGACAGACCCAATGTTGGGGTGCGGCGGTCATGCTAGCCGTCATGATTGGCATAGCCATGGATTCGCGTGGCTACGCGCAGGACAAGAAAGAGCCGAAGGCCGCGATGGACACGGCGTGTCAAGTCGCTAGTGTTGACTACAAAGGATGGAAAGCGCAGCAGATTTCCAACCGGTGGGTGCAGCTCATCCTCGTGCCGCAAAATGGCGGACGCCTGATGCAAGTGACCTTTGAGGGGCATGCCTACCTGTTCGTTAATCCGAAGCTAGCCGGAAAATACCTGCCGCCGTCTCAGGAACAGTGGTTCAACTATGGCGGTGACAAGCTCTGGCTTCTTCCAGAGGGCAACGGCGACGAACAACATTGGCGCGGCAACTCTGACCTTATCGATGACGGACCATTCACCTTTCGCGAAGCGTCGGATGAGAGCGGATGCGGTATCGAGTTGACCGGTCCACCTGACCTGCAGACAGGAATTCAGTTCATTCGGACCATCAGCCTGGATCGTGACTCACCTCATATTGCGTTTCGCGCGACGATGAGAAATATCAGTGGCCACACGCTGGAGTGGTCGATGCAGTCAGTCTCGCAATACGACACAGCCGATCTGAAGGATTCTTCGCGACGCAATCCCAATATTTGGGGTTTCACCCCAACCAATCGAGCTAGCGAATACTTGAATCACTATCACGTCCGTTTTGGGCCGGCGGAGAACCCGGCGGCACGGGTTCGCGAAGATGGATTGTTTTCTGTGCACTATGTCCACCTGGCGGCCGAACTATGGGTGGATTCGGCCGATGGCTGGCTTGCTGTCGTCGACGGCACCAGCCGGTATGCCATGGTCGAGCGCTTTCAATTCGACGAACAGAGACGATATCCCGGGAAGGCTTCGGTGATCTTCTGGACCAACGGCCCGGAGCTGAGGTGGGGTGATGACGGAGAGGTACTGCTGAGCCAGGCGTCCGAAGGCTCGCCTTTTTATATGGAAGCTGAGATCAATAGTCCGATGTGCCGCCTGCGTCCAGGCGAGGTGTGCAATCTCGAAACCGATTGGTTCCCGACACGAGCTGACACTGAATTCCATGGCGTGATGGAAGCCGGAATCGTTACCAGGCCGTTGTCCGCAGTGCGTCTTGAAGATGGCAGAGTGAAACTCTCAGGAGCCTTCGGCGTCTTCTTCCCGGGCAAGCTGGTGGCACATCTCTATGACGCACACGGGTCGAAGACCGGAACTCTGCCGCTGGCCGACGTGAGTCCCGGCGACTTGGCGGTGCTGGAGCTGGAGATCAGGCCTCCGGGAAAACCAACTCGAGTCTCCCTGCACTTGAACGATCACACTGGTCTGGACCGAGGATCATTCCAAGAGGTTCCAATTAAGGTCGGGACCGTTCGCTGAATCAAACATGGAAACACAATCCTATTCTTGTTCGTACTGCTGTCCAGTTGAGGCTCTCACTAGGCCCTTCGAAACGGCGTAAACGGACGCGGCTCCTGCCATGGCCGCCAATCCAATGATCGTCCAAGCAAGTTCATAACTCTTGCGAGCGTCGAAGATTCTTCCCACAATCCATGGCGCGCCCCATTGGCCAAGAGAGTATCCCATGATGATCAGGGCAAGAAGCTTGCCCAATGACGCCGTCCCGAAGGATTCCACGACCACCAGGGGAACGAGCATGTAGTCAGCTCCCATGGAGAATCCGAACATGACGGCAAAAATCCAGAGTGCAGGAGATGAGTGTGTGGTGGCAAGCAGCAGCACAGAGGCTCCGATCAGGAAATAGAAAAAGGCCATGATGTTCTTCTTCCTAAAATGATCGGCCATGTAACCGACCACCACTCGACCCACCAGACTCGAAATCATGAGCACGGACAGGAACCGCGAGGCCCCCATTGTGGAATAACCGTAGTCTCTGAGAAATAAGATGATGTGCTGAACCACGGCGCCGATGGCACCGATTGCGAGAGTAGATCCTGTCAGAATGAGCCAGAAGTTGCCGGAACGAACGGCAGTCGTCACCGCGACTGATCCGTCAGCATTCTCGCCAGATTCTTTATCCAACACGATCCTTCCATCGGGAAGCAAACCTCGTTCACCTGGGCTCGAACCTGTAATCCAGATTCCAACAGGAAGCAAAACGAGCAGAATAAGCAGACCGATGGCTTCGAGAGCGTGGCGCCAACCGACAGCTTGAACGAGATAAGTAACGATAGGTGGCGCAACAACTCCGCCGAGTCCCAGGCCGAGGTAGGCGTATCCCATGGCGCGTCCACGCCGGCGGCGAAACCAGCTCGCGACTAGAACCTGATTCGCGATCGGCCCGGCTAACACGAAGCCAAGGACTTCCATGGCGCACAGCAACTCGTACTGCCAAAATTTGGTCATGTACGCCATCAAAAGAAGCGAGGCACCGACGAAGCCCACGCCTGTGACAATGACCCATCGTCCGCCGACGCGGTCAATCACGGTACCGGCCAGGAGTCCACTGGGCAATCCAATGATCAGCATGCCGAGAAGGAATCCTTGGGTTACCTGGGTACGAGTGAAGCCCAGCGAATCCACAAATGCGGGATAGAAAACAGGGAAACCATAGAAGATGATTCCCACGACAAAGAACAGGTTCAGGAAGGCGGCGGCGACAATCCACCAGCCATAGAACACTCGGGTTTTCTGATCGTGGTCGCTCATCCGAATTCTGGACCCATGATCGCGCATAGCTTCGCCGGAATTCCGGGATGGCTATTTGGACCGCGGTACATCCGGGTCAGCAGGCGCGAGGGAGTAAACCCGATGGAGTTGAGCAGAGTGACGGCCATTGTGTTCTCTTTCAGACAATCGACAAGCAAGGTCTGCCGCGCGGAACGACCCACGAAGCCTTCGAGGAGTTGGCGTGCTGACGAAACGTCTTGCGCCATCCACGGACCCATGTGATCTGCGAAGAGGCCGTGCCGACCGAATGCATAGCCCACCAGCGCAGAACCACTGCGAGACGTCATCGTGAATTCCGAAGCTTCATCATGCAGAGATGCAAGCAGGCAGCTTCGGTCGGCGCCAAAGACATCACGATCAGCGTGGGAGATCGACTCCAGCACCGCCGGGGAGATCTCTTCATTGCCGGCAGAGGCTGCCGTGTTCACGTGAGGTTTGGCGCTCCCCAAAATCCAGCGCTCGATCTCAAATTCAGAAACGAATCCAGATTTTTCGTACAGAGGCTTGCCTTGCGGCGTGGCATCCAGCTTGATGGTGGGGATACCCGCACGATCCAGATAGTCAATTGCAGCCTGAAGGAGCTTCGTTCCAATTCCCTTGCCGCGATGTTCTGGTTCAACGAGAACCATTCCGACCCAGGCAAATCTCTTCTCAAACGAGATGGTGGTAACCGTTCCCAGGACGGCGCCGTCGACTGCCGCGACAAAACATCCCTCCGGGCTGATCCTGAGAAAACGCTCCCAGTCCGCTGCGCTTTGATTCCAACCAGCAACCCGATTCAGCCTGACTCCGGCAGCAATGTCGTTCGTCGTCATCGTGCGCATCCGCATAGGTGAGTTCACCGCTGGGATTGTAAACTGGCGCTTCAAGTACAATCGGCCCGCGGCCGTAGGGAATTGTTGACGTGAAGCCGATAGAGAAGGTCTCAATCCGGGATGTTGCGGAACTGGAAGAGCTGTTAAGTGAGCCATCGGAAGCGGCAATTGGCTCGATGGGGACGCTCAACGGCGACATCATTATCCTTGGCGTCGCGGGAAAGTTGGGTCCGACTCTTGCGCGTATGGCAAAGCGGGCATCCGACGCTGCCAGGGTGGCCCGGCGAATCATCGGAGTATCGCGATTCTCCTCTCCAGAGACGCAAACCAGCTTACGGTCGTGGGGCGTAGAAACCGTTCGATGTGAGTTGCTCGATCGGCAGTCGTTGTCCTCACTGCCTGACGCAGCCAATGTGGTGTACATGGCCGGGATGAAGTTCGGATCGACAGGACAAGAATCTCTTACCTGGGCAATGAACAGTTACCTCCCGGGACTGGTGAGCGAGAGATATCGCAAGAGCAGGATTACCGTATTCTCAACCGGCAACGTCTATGGACTCACTCTTGTTTCCGGTGGCGGCTCCCGCGAAGACGATGCGCTCAATCCCGTGGGCGAGTACGCGATGAGTTGCCTGGGACGCGAACGAATCTTCGAGCACTTCAGCCGTACCGATGGGACGCCGATGACGATTCTTCGGTTGAACTATGCCACCGAACTCAGGTATGGCGTGCTGGTGGACATCGCACAGCGAGTTCACGCCGTACGACCCATCCCATTGGCGATGGGGTACCTGAATGCAATCTGGCAGGGCGATGCCTGTGACATGAGTCTTCAAGCGCTCGGTCACGCACGCGTGCCGCCGCTCACCGTGAACATCGCCGGCCCAGAGCTGCTGAGCGTGCGTGAGGTTGCAGCCGAGTTCGGAAAACAATTGAACAAACCTGTGACCCTTGCAGGCCGTGAAGCAGATGATGCGCTCCTGAGCAATGCGCAGCAGGCATATCAGCTGTTTGGCCATCCTCGGGTCACCGCGACGCAGATGATGACATGGATTGGCGAATGGGTGGATCGCGGCGGCATGACGCTCGCGAAGCCAACACATTTCGAAGAGCGCGATGGACGATTCTGAAAAGCAGTGAAGGGGGCCCAGAGAGACCGATGGATACTACGGCGCTGGATTCGACAATTAGGAGACTTCTGGCGCAGGGCAGTGTCATCCCAGCTCATCCTCTTGCGCTGAGAGTGGACCGGCGCCTGGATGAACGCCACCAGCGCGCCCTCACTCGCTACTACATCGCGGCAGGCGCTGGAGGCCTCGCAGTGGGCGTTCATACTACGCAGTTTGCGATTCATGATCCGCAAGTGGGCCTGTTCGAACCGGTGCTCACGTTGGCCGCCGACGAAATGGATCGTGCTGACCAAAGGGGCTCAGACCGACTAATTCGAATCGGCGGTGTTTGCGGTGCGACCCCGCAGGCGGTCAGCGAAGCACGGTTGCTGCGGGATCTGCGATATCACGCGGGATTACTTAGCCTCGCTTCTTTGCGCGATGCAAGCGAATCCGATCTTCTGACCCATTGCCGAACTGTAGCAGACGTCTTACCGGTCATCGGCTTCTATCTACAGCCTTCGGTCGGGGGACGGGTTCTCTCTTGTCGCTTCTGGCGCGAGTTCGCGGAGATCGAGAATGTTGTTGCCATCAAGATCGCTCCGTTTAACCGGTACCAGACCATCGACGTCGTGCGTGCCGTTGCGGAATCAGGAAGGGATATCAGTTTGTACACCGGCAATGACGACAACATCGTCATGGATCTTCTCACGCCCTTCGCATTCAACGTGAACGGCATGATCTGCGAGCGGCGGATCGTTGGCGGGATCCTCGGTCACTGGGCCGTCTGGACTCGCACCGCCGTCGCGCTGCTGAGGGAGTGTCGCAGGGTTGCAATCGATCAAGCTGGAGTACCGGGACACCTTATTCGTCGGAATGTCGAAATCACAGATTGCAACGCTGCGTTCTTTGACGCCAAGAACCGCTTCGCAGGCTGCATCGCTGGCCTGCACGAGGTGTTGAGACGCCAGGGACTTTTGGAGGGAACCTGGTGTCTGGACCGACAGGAAACGCTCAGCCCGGGGCAGCGGGAGGAAATCGATCGTGTCTATCGCGCGTATCCTCACCTGAATGACGATGACTTTGTCCG
>Ga0126369_10004149_pt1 | contig 10584 bp, 7 predicted proteins | sample PanSoiMetaPlot_1_FD_109646 | JGI IMG/M metagenome (GOLD analysis project Ga0126369, IMG submission 109646) | Tropical forest soil microbial communities from Panama - MetaG Plot_1 | ecosystem: Environmental > Terrestrial > Soil > Tropical forest > Bulk soil | place: Panama | collected 2016-02-17
GTTCGACCGAGCGTCCAGGATTTTCGAGCCGGCGAACCGACCCTCTTATACACTGATAGACGGTAACTCTGACGCGGCCGGTAGAGAATGCTGGCGGTGTGCGGCGTCACCGGCTGCTGAGACGCGGCCGCGTAGAGTTCGGCGACACGCGGAGGGTGGCTCTGGGCGATGCCTGGCGAAGTACAATACTGCTCGACACTGGCACTACGCGTGTCAAACGTGAAGCCCTCGAGGATAAGACACAGCCCAAGCTGGGCAAGACGCGTATTCACTCGCGCCGATTCTCGGACATCGAACGGATCATATTCGAGGTCGGCGAGTATGTTCTGATTGGGGTCAAATTTTACGTCTCGGCCAAAATTGGCATCTCCGGACGTCACAACGAAGGCCGCGCGGACCAGCGCCCGAATGATCTGCGCGCTTTGGTCGGTGGTGTTGACCAGGGCCGAAGCCAGGAATTGCGAGGATACTTGCGGTGTCGCCGACGCCTGCGAGGTCGGCGTTTTGTATTTCGTGACTTGAATATCATCGTTAGCGAAGGCGGACGCGAGATAGTCAAGGCAAAACGTCAGCACCGGGTCAGGGCGGTGCACGATTTCAAAACTGAAGTTAGGGTCCGTGAAGGCAAGCTGGGGGGCCGAGCCGGCGTCCGTTTGGACGACGACCACATGCACATACGACTTTGGCAAGGCATATGACCCGAGCCGCGAGTTGCATTGCACACCTATCGAGGCGTCTGTTGCGCTGATATCGACAAGAGTCGAGTCGGCGATCGCGCAGCCCAGCAAAGCAGACACAAGACATGCGATCGATGAGATTTTTCGCAGCCATCCCGTGTGCGAGGGCTTGGGCATGATCACTCCATCCCCGTTTCGACGCTGATGGGGAGGAGCCGCGCAATTCCAGCGACAAATGTTGGACGGGGCAGGGCGCACGACCAACGCGCACCTGTCGTACCAACAATCGAGAGGTAAACTGAAAATTGTTTGCGATCACTCGCGGTCGGACGCAATGCTGCGTCAGCGAACTCCGACCGCATCGCCGCCCCCCAAGCGTCCCTGCAGCGCCCACACCAAATTACCACTCAGAGGTTATCCCAAAAACTCAACGTCGACGATTTGATTTTTGTAATTCACCGTCCATGCACTGGGTTATGTACAGCCTTGTCGACATACGGCAGCACACGTGTTCAGCGAAATCGAACCCAAGTTTGAAAATGTCGCGCTGGCTCGCGGCCGTGATCACGATCGCTGAAAATTGGCAGCCGAAGGTGCACAGGGTATGCAGGGTGCATGTTGCCGGCACTCGTCTCGCGTCTGCCTGCTTTGTAAGCACATTCCGCAGTTGGCCGACACCTGCGGTCCTTGTCATCAACCCGCATTCAATGCATCTTTCCTCGGCATAACCCCGGACGTGGGGACGCAACCGATCTGGGAGAACGCGATGAGGTCAGTGGCAAGAGCAGCGCTTGGTGCGCTCGCGGCCGCACTGATGGTGGCGGCAACGAACGCTCAGGCCGCTGATCCCATCAAGATCGGCATGGTCGCGCCGCTCACTGGACCAGGCGCCGAGTCCGGACGATTCCAGACCCAGGGAGCCAAGCTCGCGGCGGAGGAGATCAACAAGGCCGGCGGCGTGCTCGGCCGGCCTCTGGAACTGGTGATCGAGGACGATCAGACCACCAATCCCGGCGTCGTCCTCGCCTTCAGCAAGCTCGCCGGCGACGCCGACATTCCGGCCTTCCTTGGGCCCATCCGCAGCACGCAGATCCACGCAATGGCGCCGGACGCGCTCAAGCTCGGCAAGCCGGTGATGATCGGCGGAACCGATCCCGCCCTTACGCATATGGGCAACCCCTGGCTGTTCCGCTTCCGCCCGAACGATTCCTATTCGGCGCGCGTCATTGCCGATTTCGGCGTGAAGACCTTGGGCAAAAAGAAATGGGCGATCGTGCATTCGACCGACGCCTTCGGCACCGCAGGCATGAAAAACCTCGTCGAAGCTCTCAAAGGGCAGGGGATCGAGCCCGCGCTCGTTCAGGGCTACCCGAATAATTCGCAGGACTTCACGCCCGTGGCGCTGGCCGTCAAACAATCGGGCGCGGACGTGATGGGCACCTACATGACGTTCGAGCCGGATCAGGGCATTTTCGCCAAGCAGCTGCGCCAATTGGGCGTCACCTTGAGCTGGGTCGGCTCTCCCACAACGGTCACGACAACCGCGTTGAAGCTTGCGGGGCCAGCGCTCTACGGTTCCTACGCTGTCGTCGATTTCAATCGGGATTCGAACCCGACCGCGAAGGAGTTCGCGGCCAAATACGAGGCTGCTTACAAGTCGCCGCCGGACATCTTCGCGTCCTGGAGCTACGATGCCCTGCACGTGCTCGCGAACGCGATCGGCAGCGCCAAGAGCCTCGACCCCGAGAAAGTGCGCCAGGCGATCCTCGCGGTGAAGGGATATCAGGGGGCCGAGGGCACGTACAATTTCGACAAGAACGGCGACGGGCTCCACGGCTACAATATCGTCAAGAACAATGACGGCACCGTCGTGTTCGACAAGCATATCGACTTCGACGATTGAGCAGCCCGACACCCCGATCTTGTGCCCGACGTGAGGCCTGAAAAGCGCTGCAAGGGGGATTAACGGCGACCATGGGCTTCAATCTGCAATTGCTGTTCACCGGTGTCGGTGTTGGCAGCATCTACGCGCTGGTTGCCTTAGGCTTTGTACTGATCTATCGCGCGACCAACGTCGTCAATTTTGCCCAAGGCGATTTCGCCATGCTCGGCGCGTTCGCCATGGTCGTGCTGGCGATCGACTTCGAGCTTCCCTATGGGCTGAGCATCATCATCACATTGGTGCTGCTTGTCGGTTTCGGCGCCCTGTTCAACCTCGGCGTTTATTATCCTCTCCGCCGCCGCAGCTTTCTTCCCGTCATCATCAGCACGATCGGCGCCTCGATCCTGCTCGAGAACGGCGTGCTCGCGGCTTATGGGCCGCGCCCGCAGAGCTTGCCGAGCATGATCGCGGTGCCCGGTTTCAGCATCGGCGAGGTGTTTTTTGACACGCAATACGTGGTGATCCTCGTCGTCACCGTCGTCATGGTCGCGCTGCAATACATCTTTTTCGAGCGCACATTGATCGGAAAGAAGATGCAGGCGACGTCCCAGGATAAGGAGATGGCGAGCCTGCTCGGCATCCCGGTCGCGCTCATGATCATGATCACGTTCATGTACAGCGCGCTGCTGGGCGGTCTCGCGGGCGTCCTCGTCGCGCCGGTGCTGTTCGTGACGGTCGGCATGGGCTCCTCGATTGCCTTGAAGGCATTTGCTGCCAGCATCATCGGCGGCTTCGGCGACGTCACTGGAGCGATCATCGGCGGCTTGGCGCTGGGCGTGATCGAAACGTTCGGCGCCGCTTATGTCTCGGTGCCGTACAAGGACGCCTTCGCCTTTCTGGTGCTGTTTGTCTTTCTGCTGCTGCGCCCGCAGGGCATCTTCGGCGAACGGATCGCGGAGAAGGCATGAGCGTCGGCAGCGCCGTGGGACCCAATCAGTCAGTCTCCGTCGCGTCCGTGCTGACACGGGCGTCGTACGTCGCGGCGGCCGGCCTCAGCATCGGCGCCGTTCTGGTCGTTCCGCTGTCGGCCTATTCGCTCAATCTGTTCATGCAAGCGTCGACCTACGCCATCGCGGTGCTGGGGCTCATCGTCGTGCTGGGCTATGCCGGCCAGCTCAGCCTCGCGCAGGCAGCCTTCTTCGGCATCGGCGCTTATTCGGTTGCGCTGGGTACGACGGCTTTCGGCTTGTCGTTCTGGATAGCGCTGATCCTCGGCGTGCTTCTGGCAGCCGGCGCCGGCGCGGTGCTCGGACTGACGACGCTGCGACTCGGCGGCCATTACCTCGCGATGGTCACGATCAGTTTCCAGACCATCTTGACGCTGGTGCTCACCAATTGGGTGTCCTTCACGCGCGGGCCGGATGGAGTCACCGGCATCAAGCGACCGGCGATGCTGATCGAGAGCAGACCCTTTCTCGCGCTGTGCCTCGCCTCGCTCTATCTCGTCGCGTTCCTGGTCTGGCGCCTTAAGAGCACGAAACTCGGCCGCGCCATGCAGGCCGTCCGCGACAACGAATTGGCCGCGAGCGTCGTCGGCGTCGACACCTACCGCACCAAAGTCGCGGCCTTTACCGTGTCGGCATTGCTCGGCGGATTTGGCGGCGCCTTGTTCGCCGGCGGCTTCTCCTACATCAGCCCCGACCAGTTCAGCTTCGCGGAATCGGTGGTATTTCTCACCATGGCGCTGCTGGGCGGGGTGCGTTCCCCCGCCGGTGCAGTGCTCGGCACCGGACTTTTGATTTTGCTGCCGGAATGGCTGCGATTTCTCAAGGTCATCTATCTCGCCGTGTACGGTGCCGCCGTCATCTTGATCATGGTCTTCATGCCGGATGGCATCTGGGGATACGCGACCGGACTCTGGCGCAAGTTTGTGCCGGTGCGGCCGGTCAAACCGCCATCCATCGCGCCATTGCCGCTGACCCGACAGGTCGGCACGGAGGACAGTTCGACCATTCTAGCCGTCCGCAATCTCTCCAAACATTTCGGCGGCCTGAAAGCCATCGATGGGGTTGATCTCGCGGTGCGACGCAACAGCGTGCACGCGCTCATCGGGCCCAACGGAAGCGGCAAGACGACACTTCTCAACGTGCTCAACGGCATCGTGCGACCGACCCACGGCTCCATCACCCTCGAAGGCATCGACCTGACGCGGTTGGCGCCGCATCAGCGTGCCGGCTACGGTCTCGGCCGAACCTTTCAGAACATTCGCCTGTTCGGCGCCCTCAGCGTGATCGAAAACGTCATCATCGGGGCAGAGCGACCGCGCCACAACGTCGGCGACGCGCGCGCGCTCGAAAGTCATGCGTTGGCCGCCCTCGACTTCGTCGGGCTGGCTCCGAGAGCGCATGAGCAGATCGGCAGCCTGTCCTATGGTCATCAGCGGTTGGTCGAGATTGCCCGAGCGCTCGCGGGCAGCCCCAAGCTCTTGCTGCTCGACGAGCCCGGCGCGGGCCTCAATCACGTCGAGAAGGACGGCCTTGTTCAATTGCTGAAGCGGCTCAAGGGCCACGGTCTTACGATCTTTATTATCGACCACGACATGCACCTGGTCTCGCAGGTGGCCGAGCGGATCTCCGTGCTGAACTTTGGACGGCGCATCGCCGATGGGACGCCGACCGAAGTGCTCCGTCATCCCGATGTCATCGCGGCCTACCTTGGCGAGGAGAGGCCCCATGGCGCTGCTTGAGCTCGAGGACGTCGTTGTCGCCTACGGCAATATCCAGGCGCTCAAGGGTCTGAGCCTGGAGGTGGAGGAAGGTGAGATCGTCGCCCTGCTCGGGGCCAACGGCGCGGGCAAGAGCACGACCCTGCGCACGATCTCCGGTTTGATGCAGCCGCAATCGGGGACGCTGCGCTTCGCCGGTCAGCCCCTGCCGGGATTGTCGCCGGGCGCCATCGTCAAGTTGGGCGTTGCCCACGTGCCCGAAGGCCGACGCGTGTTCCCAGGCCTGACAGTGCACGAGAACATCATTCTCGGGGGATCCAATCGATCCGGCGCCCGACGCGCCGAACTCGAGGCCGATGCCGAGCAGATGTTTGCAATCTTCCCCGACATCAAGCCGTTCGCGAACGCGCTCGGTTGGACGTTGTCGGGTGGCCAGCAACAGATGGTGGCGATCGCACGCGGGCTCATGTCGCGCCCGAAATTGCTCTTGCTCGACGAACCGTCCCTCGGCCTCGCGCCCATCATCGTGCAGCAGGTCTACAAAGTGATCGCAGACATCCGCCGGCAGGGAACAACCGTGCTACTGGTGGAGCAGAATGCCCATATGGCGCTCTCCGTCGCCGACCGGGGCTACGTGCTCGAGACCGGTCGGCAGGTCATCGCGGGCAAGCCGGAAGTGTTGTGGAACAACGAGGATGTGAGAGCCGCATACCTTGGTGGCTCGCGGCTAAATGGGTAGCGAATGTCAAATCCGCTCCACTAGCGGGCAGATTGTCGCGAGAGTGGATCGTCGACAATCGCGCGACACAATCGGCCGGCGACAACTCGCGCAAGCTCAACTCAATATGGATTGTTATATGGATTGCTGCGATTGAGGGTGGCGAAGGGTCGTAGCTCCGGAGCGTCCGCATAGCCCAACACGGTTCCATCCTGAGGACGCTGAACAATGACTTTGGGATGCTTTCGATGGACCCGCGCGGTTCGTCGTTCCAATGGCAATTCTTCCTTGGCTGCCTCGGCGGTCGGCGCAGCCGCGGAATTGACGATCGTCAAAACCGGCTCACTTGCCGCTTCGCCCGTCGAAGCTGACGCAAGTCTGGCCCTGTCAGCGGCGAGCTTGGCCTTCGCCGTTCGGTTGAGGACCTTTGTGTGGGCGGGAACATAGACGGACACTCTCGTCCTGGTCGTTGTCGCGATCCACTCATAACCGACGAAAACAGAGGTCATGAGACACGCCACCATGACCAAATATGCGAGCAGCGCCATTTTTGGAAACCAACACCCGACCAACGACGTCACTCAACGCTACCGGCCAAGCTTTGTTCCGAGCGCTGCCGCAATTTTCCAGCGCGAGTGCCGGACCTGGACGTCGACAGCGTCCTCCGAACGGAGTCTGCCTCGGTCCAACGCATAGTGTTCGCATGGGAACAGCGATCGCGCGCCGGGCGTTCTGCGCTTGGGAGCCGACCCTCGGTCGCTTTCTGATGCCTGAAAATCAGAGTGTCGCAGAACAGGAGTAGCAGTATGGAACAACGCTTCGCGTCACACTTCCTGCGATCAAGCGCGGTTGCCGCCGGCACTGCCATGGCAATCGGCGCCGCTTTCATGCCCTCGACCGCGTCCGCTCAGGATATCGTGGCCGACGTGCTCTCGGTTCCCTTGGCCATCGCCGCGGCGCCGTTCGTCGCCGCCGACGCCGTCATTGCGGATCCCTATTATCCTTATCCCGCTTATCGCTATCCCGCCTATCGGTATGGATATGCTCCGGTTTATTACAACTATCCACCGGTCTACGGCTCGGCCTGCGGGTACGATCGCTGGGGCGGATGGGTCTGCTACGCGCGTTAGCCGCCCCCGCCCAGAAAGGATTTCGCGAAGCACCCCGCACCATGCGGGGTGCTTCTCGTTTCGGGAAGCCGCAAAGAAATGCGAATGTTAGAATCGGACCACTAGATTGCTTGTTACCTCCGGGGTTTTTGATTTGAGTCGATTTGCAACCACGTGAGTCGACGATGAAGAGCAAATTGCCGGGGAACAAGCCGTCGGCCTCACCGCGATCGACAGATATTTCCTCGCTACTGGGACAGGCCGTGGCGTTCCATCGCGCAGGGCTGCTGGCAGAAGCCGAACAGCTGTATCGGGCCGTGCTTCAGGCTCAGCCGAAGAATTTCGACGGCCTGCATCTCCTCGGCGTCGTTCACTACCAGCGCGGCGAAGCGGACGCGGCCATCCGCTGCATCGACGCCGCGCTGGCGGTCAACAAGCGTTCTGCAGACGCTTACAACAACCGCGGCAATGTCCTGCTTGGCCTCAAACGCTTCGACGAGGCGCTCGCGAGTTACGACCGCGCCATCGCCCTCAAGTCCGACTATGTCGAGGCGCTGGTCAGTCGCGCCAACGTGCTGCAGGAGCTCGAGCGACTGCCAGAGGCGCTCGCAAGCTGCGATCGGGCGATCACGCTCAGACCCGACTATGCCGAGGCGTCCTACAATCGCGGCAACGCACTTGCTGCATTGAAACGCTTGAACGAAGCGTGTGCGGCCTACGACCGCGCGATCAAGCTCAAGCCGAGCTACGCCGAAGCCTTCAACAACCGCGGAGGCATCCTGCAGGAACAGGGTCAATTCGAGCAGGCGCTCGCGGACTTCGACAAGGCGGCGACCCTCAACCCCGGCTATGCCCAGGCATTCAACAATCGCGGTCTCATGCTCGCCGAGCTGCGGCGTCGTGAGGAGGCGCTGGCAAGCTTTAATCAGGCGATTGCGATCGACCCGCGTTACGCCGAGGCGCTCAACAATCGCGGCACGCTGCTGCAGGACAGCAAGCAATTGGACGCGGCATTGGCCGATTTCGACCGTGCGATTGCGCTCGATCCGAGCTACGCCGACGCACTTTACAATCGCGCCACCACCCTGCAAGGCCTCAATCGGCTCGAAGAGGCGATCGCCGGGTACGACCAAGCGTTCGCGCTCAATCCAGAACTAAGCCAGCTCCAGGGCGCCCGGCTTCACGCCAAGATGCATCTCTGCGAATGGCGCGACTTCGAACGCGATTGCTCGCGTCTGCTTGAGTCGATCGACCATGGCCATTGCGCGGCCCATCCGTTTGCGCTGTTGGCGATACGATCGAGCCCCCTGCAACAGCGCCGAGGCGCCGAGCTCTATGTCGACGCCAACTGCCGCGCGGCCGCCGAGCCGCTCTGGCGCGGAGAGCGGCACGCGCGCGATCGCATTCGCATTGCCTACCTTTCCGCCGACCTGCATGACCACGCGACGGCGCATCTGATGGCTGGGGTGTTCGAGCGCCACGACCGCACTCGCTTTGAGACGATTGCGCTGTCGTTCGGTCCGGCGCACGAGAGCGCGATGCGGCAGCGGCTGATGCGCGCGTTCGACCGGTTCATCGATGTTCGTGACGAGAGCGACCAGGCGATCGCCGAACGCGTCCGCGCACTCGAGATCGATATCGCCGTGGACCTCAAAGGATTTACTCAGGACGCACGGCCGAGAATATTCGCTCAACGACCGGCACCGATCCAGGTCGCCTACCTCGGATATCCCGGGACGACCGGCGCGACCTATATCGATTATGTCATCGCGGATCATATTGTGATCCCCGACGACCAGCCGCGGGCATTTTCAGAAAACGTCGTTCGCCTCCCTGAAAGCTATCAGGTGAACGACGCGGAGCGGCGTATTGGCGATGACGTCCCATCCCGGGCCGCGCTGGCGCTTCCCGAAAACGCATTTGTATTCTGTTGCTTCAACAACAGCTACAAGATCACGCCGGATATCTTCGACATCTGGATTCGCCTCTTGAAGGCGATCGACGGCAGCGTTCTCTGGCTGTTCGAGGGAAACGCGCTCGCGCCCGGCAATCTGCGACGGGAGGCGGCAGAACGCGGCGTTGCTCCGACGCGGTTGATCTTTGCGCCGAGAACGAAACCGACGGATCATTTGGCGCGCTATCGGCGGGCAGACCTGTTTCTCGACACCCATTATTGTAACGCGCACACGACCGCAAGCGACGCCTTGTGGGCTGGGCTTCCCGTGTTGACCTGCCCGGGATCCACCTTTGCCAGCCGCGTGGCGACAAGTCTGTTGAATGCCGTGGGATTGCCGGAGCTGATCACTCGCTCGCTTGCGGACTACGAGGCGCTCGCCCTCAGGTTGGCCAGCGACTGCACGGCCTTGGCCAGCCTCAGACAGAAGCTCGCGCGCAACAGGGACAAGGCGTCGCTGTTCGACACCGAACGTACGACACGCCACCTGGAGGCGGCCTACGCGAGCATGTGGGAGCGCTATCAGCGCGGCGACGCGCCGGAAGCCTTCTCTGTCCCGTCGATGACTTGATCCCACCGGATGTCTTGATCCGAACCAGATTTGGCGCGACCCGTCGACCAAACAGGAATTGCGTCCTCTATTTGCCGCGGCGTCCTCGCACGCCCGTGGGCTCGGCAGCGCCACCGGGGGTGGCCGAGCCGCTGGGGTTCTTGGCATCGCGGATCATTTCGAGGCACACCAGCAGCTCGACATAGCTCGGGCTTCCGCCCGTTTTCGTCTCGGAGGTACAGCGCTGCTGATCACTGGGAGTGAACTGCGCCCATTCCTTCTTCAGTTGATCGCGCGCCTCGTTCTCATCGCGCATGCAGCTCGCGAGGTCGCGGACATTACCTCCGCCGATCGAGCCCATGGCGGCGGCATCGGCCGCCGCTTTGCAAGACGGCTCGGCATTGAGATTCGGGGGACCTTCGGCGGCCAGCGCCACCTGCGAAGCAAGTACAATCGTCGCAATGAGACGCCACATCGTCCAGCTCCATTCCCGGAAACGGCTTGATTCTGCAACTGATAGGAAACGCAAGGTTAGCTTCAACAGGCGAATTGTGTGTGAAGAAAATCCGCTAAGATTGAGTGATGCGGTGGGGCACCGGTCGCACGCGACTGAGGGCGGCTCAACGCGACTACCCCTATCTCACAGCGCACCTCGTTCGGCGTCAACGCAATCTTTTTGCGGTATCTGTCACGGCGACGCCCTCTGATGCGCGGCAAGCCTACGACCCGCCAGGGACGCATCCACAGCTACCGGCGATAGTCGCGCGGATTTAGATTTCGCCTTCCAGGACACAATGTTAGCATCGCCCGCGGTTGTCTGGCGTAGGGGGATCGATGACCGCAAAGCCGCGCCAATGCACGACCGCATGGCATTGGGCCCCGTGTACAGGAGCATGACATGCGTACTCGCATCATTCATCTCATCAATCCGAAAACCGATTCCCTTACGACCCGCCCGTTGTATTTGAA
>Ga0126369_10004150_pt1 | contig 10584 bp, 9 predicted proteins | sample PanSoiMetaPlot_1_FD_109646 | JGI IMG/M metagenome (GOLD analysis project Ga0126369, IMG submission 109646) | Tropical forest soil microbial communities from Panama - MetaG Plot_1 | ecosystem: Environmental > Terrestrial > Soil > Tropical forest > Bulk soil | place: Panama | collected 2016-02-17
ATCGGCGGGACGCCGGGCAAGAAGTACACCGAAGAAACCGAGCTCTTGGCCTTTGATCACTTCTGGAACGGCGCACATTACCACTACGGCCCGCGCAACAAGAACCATCGCATCTACTGGGATCGCACCCTGGTCGAGGATCCGCTCGCCTGGACGCTGGAGCAGTTCGAGAAAGGCAAGCTGCCGGCGATGATCGAGCGCGCCGGCTATCCCGGCGTGGCGGCGGATCTCGACGTCGAGAAGATCGCCGCGGTGTTTCCGGCGATGAAGAAGCAGGCGCTCGATATGTGGGAGGAAGGGCGCCGGCTGACCGGTCATCCCGGGCTGCCGCAGGAGCCGACTCCGAACCTCGCGGCGGCTGACTGATACCGTAACCAAAGTCGGTTCAAATCTGACCCCGCAACCATGAACGACGAGGGGTTAGCGGACGTTGAGGCCGCTAACCCCTTTCGTTTACCTAGACTTCACCAGGGAATTCGTTCGTCGTGGGCATGCATGGAGCTCACGCACCCACGCCCGAAATGGCCGTGACCCCGCCGTCGATCAGGAAGTCTGCTCCGACGACGTATGCAGAATCGTCCGACGCGAGGTACACCGCGAGCTTCGCGATTTCCAGCGGATCGGCCATTCGCTTGCTCGGATTGTTGGCGCGGAGGATGTTCTTGACCGCCTCGCCCTGCTCTTCGCCGGGGAAGCGACCGAACATCGCCGTGTCCGTCGGGCCAGGGCTTAGGGTATTCACGCGAATTCCGCGGTCCACGAGCTCGGCGCTGAGGATTCGAGCGAGATGGACGACCGCGGCCTTACAGGTCGAGACCGTCGAGGTTGTCGGCCACCCCTTGCGCGCGCCAACGGACGCATTGATGATTACCGACGAGCCTTGCCTGAGTAGCGGCAAGGCTTTTTGAATCGTGAAGTAGGCCCCTTTGAAATTGACGGCGATCACCTTGTCGAAGCTTTGCTCTGTCACCTCTTCGAACAACACGAACTCGCTGTAACCCGCATTGACGAAGACGCCGTCCAGGTGCCCGAACTCTCGCTTGATCGTGGCGAACATCGTGTCGAGGTCGGTGAGACTGCTGACGTCCGCGCGAACCGCGAGACTTCCGGCTCCAAGCGTCTTCTTAGCCACCTGCAGCGACCCCTCATTCAAGCCGCAGATGGCGACGCGCGCACCCTCTCGGTCGAATTCCTGCGCCGCGGCCAGTCCGATTCCGCTGTTGCCGCCGGTGATAAGGATATTCTTGTTCGCTAGTCTATCCATTATCGTCACTCCTTTACGGTCCTCCCCGAGTTACGGCAATCGTCACCTCACGTGCAGGTCGGAACCTAACGGCGCTGAGCGCCGATGATGAAAGAAGCCAGGGTGGCCGGCACGTTCCCAATCACGCGCCAACGGTGGCGAGTCCCGTTCTCGATCAGGACATCACCTGGAGACAGCGACACCTCCGCGCCATCGTCGAGCTGGAGTGCCAGCTTGCCGGAGAGAACGACCCCGAAATCCGTCGTGTCGGTCCGGTGAAAGCCGGCGTTAGCTCCACCGAGCTCGTCGCCATCCTCGAGGTGCATCTCGGGAGTGGGTTCTGGTGCAATGAAGTCTCCTGGCAAGTACGTCCCGATGATGAAGCGGATGCCACCTAGGGGAGGGAATATGCCGGGCGCCGCCGGATTGTCCCCCGCGTTCGGGTAGGTTGCGGGCTCATCCGCATTCCAGAGAAAGGCGAGCTCTCCTAGGCCAGGGATGGGCGTCCCTTTGACTTTCTCGTCTCGCACGAAAACAGCCCGACCCCTGGCGTTGTGGCCGGTGACCACCGTGCGTACCTTCAGTCCCTGTTTCTTATCGTCCGGCTCATTCATGGGCACGTTCTTGGATCGTTGTAATTTAGTTTTCATTTTTAATTTTCCTTTCGTGCGAATCCTTCCATCAGGAGGCCGCATCCGCCCCAGGATGCCTGCATGGCAGAGAGTCAGTGATCGATCACGTCTCACTGGCCCATTTGTTGAGCGCGTCGGCGAGCTGGTGGGCCATTCGCGGAGTCATCCCGATCCACTCGACCGGCGTGCCGAACGCAAGGATGACCTTGCCGCCGCTGGCCGTGACAGCGTATCGGAGCTCGCCCTCGTCGTCTGGGGTGAGGGCGCCATGGGTGAATCTGCCGGTCTCACCCAGCGGTATGCTCTGAGCTCGCGTCTCCGCTTTCATCGCTTGGATCGTCTCGGCCGTCTTTGCTTGTTGCATGGCCTCTTTGAACCACCGGTCCCCTTGGTGTTCATCTCCTTGCATCATGGTCTCCATTCGGCCGATCCGCGGCGTGGGTGTTCGACATGCGGCTTCTCTCATGCACGGTGCGCGTACGCAGCCGCTGACTCTGTGTCAGGAATCCGGGCGCGTTGAGCCAGTCCGCGGCCGAAAGAAACGTTCTCGTCCGGGATCTCGTGGATCACGATGAAAAGATCGTCTGGAGACACGCCGGCCGCCGGGACCACGCCGTCGTTCAAGGCCTTCAGCAGCCCCAGTCGTGTCTCCCTGGGACGGCCGGATATGAATGTCAGTTCCAACAAGATCAGATCGTCCGAATAGTTGAGCCCCAAGAACGACGGGGTATGAAGAAATTGGTTCCGCGGCAGCACGTGAATGATCTGAAAGAAGTCGTCCGGTGGAATGCCCAACGTGCTGACGAGCCCGTCTTGAACCGCGCTGGACACCCGGGCGAGACGCGCCTCATCGTACTGTCCTTCGAGAACATGAATCTTGGCGAGTGGCATCGTGGTCTCCTCTCATCGTCGTTACCCTGAGTAGTCTGGCCGTAGCTTCTGTTCGTGGGACGTTGGCCAACGCTATGCGGATTCAAACCGACGACCCCGAATCATATATATGTGCATGCATGTAACTAGCTTGTGTGTCGGCGCCATAGCGAGTAGCATGAGGGCCATGGGCGGACGAGGCAGTAGGCCGATGACCGGACCGGACCGCGGGCGGCTGTCCCCTTGTGTATGCAGCACGCTGCGCATGGTGAGCCGGGCCGTGACACAGCTGTACGACGACATGCTGCGGCCGAGCGGCCTACGGGTGACTCAGTTCAGCATTCTCGGCGCCATCGCACGTCTGGACGAGGCGAATCTGCGGCAACTCGAGCACCTGCTGGCCATCGATCAGACGACGCTGACGCGGAGCCTCAACCTCCTGGAGCGGGATCGTGTGATCGAGCGTGTTCCGCACGCCGACGGCCGCGTCAAAGCGATGACACTCACATCGAAAGGGAGAAAAGCCCTGGAGGCCGCGCGTCCGCTTTGGGCGCGCGCTCAGGACAAGGTGCTCCGCGAGTTGGGTACAACGGCATGGGTTGACGCGCAACGGCGGCTGACCCACTTGCTTCGAGTGGCTGTCAAGAAGCGCAGGAGGACTCGGGTCGAGAGCCGTGTCCGGCCCAGGAGCGCACGAAGAGGACGGCCTGAGAGGCGCCTCTCCTTCATGAACAGCCGTAAGTAGCGATTGTCTTGCAGTTCGCGGACTCACCCCTATTGCGTTTGAGTGCTCCCGACTGCCGCCGTTGGCTACTGTCCGATCCCCTCTGCTAGACTCCCGCCAGCCATTGGCGAACCGAGGTGCCCATGCGACGAATCGGGCTCGTAATCGTTCTCGCGCTAAGTTTTCTGATGCCTCCTGCGGGCAGCGCGCAGCAGAAGGTTTACCGGGTCGGCTGGCTCGAAGTCTGTGGCCCTGGTCCGCGGCGCCCACATTTCGACATCTTCCAGGCTCGCCTCGCGGAACTCGGCTACGTCGAGGGCAGGAATCTCATCTTCGAGCAGCGGTTCGCCGATTGCCACTACGACCGGATGCCGGGATTAGCCGCCGAGCTCGTGCAGGCTCCGGTCGATGTTCTTTTCACGATGGGCACGCGGGCGGCGCGCGTCGTCGCTGCGGCAGTGAAGACTACACCCGTCGTCGTCTACTCATGCGATCCATTCGAGCACGTCACACGCCTCGCTCGGCCGGGAGGAAATCTGACAGGAGTGACATGCATGACGACGGAGCTCAGCCCCAAGCGCCTCGAGCTTCTCAAGGAGACGGTTCCCAAAGCGTCGCGGGTGATGTTTCTTCAGGACCCGGAAGCGGCTCCCAATGCGCTGAAACTGACTCAGGAGGTGGCGCCGCGTCTGGGCATCAGATTGCAGGTCGCGAACGTGGGCACCCCGGAGCAACTGGCACCGGAGCTGACGATGATCGCGAAGGAGCGCCCTGACGCGTTGTTCGTGTACCCTGACGTCGTTCTCAGCTCTCATCCTCGGCCTCAGCAGCTAGCTGACTTCGCCATCAACGCCCACTTGCCCACGGTGCACGCGTTCCGGTTTTTCGTTGACGCTGGCGGCCTCATGTCCTATGGCGCCAGGCAATCCGAGATCTATGCGACGGCGGCGGAGCAGGTTGCGAAAATCTTGGAGGGAGCTCGGCCGAGTGAGTTACCCCTGCGGCAGGCCACCCGCTTCGAGCTGATCATCAATCTCAAGACGGCGAAACAGCTTGGCCTGACCATTCCGCAGTCCGTGCTGCTCCGCGCGGACGAGATCATCCAGTGATGGACCGGAGAGCGTTCATCACCAGCATCGGTGGAAGCATCGTTGCGGCGCGGCTCGCTGCTGAAGCCGAGCAAACCGGGAGGGTGTGGCGGATCGGGTTCATCTCGGTAACGCACACGAAGGTCGAAGACAGCTTCTTTCAGCAGCTGCGGGAAATCGGATACGTGGAGGGACAGAATCTGCTGGTGGAACGCAAGTACTCGGAAGGGCGAGCCGAGCGATTCGCCGAGTTCGCGGCAGCGTTCGTGCGCCAGAACGTCGACATGATCGTCGTCACCACGACGCCAGCCGGGCTTGCCGCCAGAAACGCGACCAAGACAATTCCCATCGTCCAGCCGAACTCGATCGATCCCGTGGGTGCCGGCCTCGCGGCGAGTCTCGCCCGGCCCGGCGGAAACTTCACGGGCACGACGCAGCAGGCGCCGGAGCTCGTGCCGAAGCGATTGCAGCTGCTCGTGGAGACGCTACCGCGAGTGTCGAGGGTCGACGTGATCTGGAACGCGGCCAACCCAGCGTTCGCCCGGCCGTGGAAGGAAATTCAGGACGCCGGCCGGACACTGGGAATCCATATTCAGTCCCGCGAGGTGCGCGGGCCGTCGGACTTCGAGCGCGTCTTCGTCGCGATGGCCGCGAGCCGTCCCGACGCGCTGCTCTTCGTCGGCGATCAACTGACGCTTCAACACGGGCAGGAGATCGTGAACTTTGTAACGCAGAAGCGCATCCCGAGCATGTTCGATCGGCCTCACCTCGTGACGATGGGGGGGCTGATGAGCTACGGCGCCGATGAGCAAGACTCATATCGCCAGGCGGCGATCATTACCGACAAGATCATCAAGGGCGCCAAGCCTGCCGATATCCCCATGGAACAGCCAACGAAGTTCCAATTTGCCATTAACCTCAAAACCGCAAAGGCCCTCGGTCTGACGATCCCACAGACGCTCCTGCTGCGAGCGGACCAGATCGTCGAGTAACCATTCGGTATCGGCTCGATCGATCAGCCCACTCTCTCCGACCGGACAACACGCTAGCACCAGTCTTTCTGCGCTTCTATTCTCAGCAATGAGACGCCCAGCCTGTCTCAGGCGGTTCGTGCACAGCCAACAGCGAGGCGGCGCAGTCGGCGACAGATGGCACTGGACCAAAGTCCGATTGCTCGAGCATACCTGGCGGGGTATCCGGGTCCGTAGCGGTCCCAAGCTCGATTGGAGGGACCTGTGCGATTACCCCTCATAATTGCCCTCGCGACGCTGGCCACAATCCTGCTGTGCGCGACCTCCTCACGGGCCACCGTCGTCAGCGACTGGAACGCCACCGCCCTGGCCGAGGTGCGCTTGAGCCGGTCGTTGCGCAACGGGCCGCCGATCGTCGCCCGGGCTCTGGCGATCGCGCACACGTGCATGTACGATGCCTGGGCCGCGTACGACGCTGTCGCTGTTGGCACCACCGATACCGGTGGGAGCCGACGGCGACCGATCGACGAGCGCACCGACGAGAACAAGGCCAAGGCGATCAGCTTTGCCGCGCACCGCTGCCTGCTAAACCTGTACCCTGACGGCTCGCTGCCGCCGCCCCTCGCCCAGCCGAGCACGCGGCTGGACGCCATGCTGGTGGGCCTAGGCTATAGCCTGAGCGAGACGTGCATCACCGATGACGCCTGTCGGAACGCGGATCCGTCGACCGCTGCAGGCATCGGAAACATCGCTGCCCAGGCGGTCATCGATGGTCGCCGTAACGACGGCTCGAACCAGTACGGAGACCTCCCACCGGTCCCGTGTCCGATGGTCGCGCCGTGGCCGCAGCCATGCGCAGCGGCCGCCTATGGACAGACATCCTCGAATCCCGGCAGGACTGGCGCGTATTCCGACTACGTGGCGGACGGTTATACCCCCTACGTGCCGGGCAACCCGCTGATGGGATACTGCAATGCCCTGGTCGCAGTCTGCGAGCGGCAGGACATCGTGGACTCGAATCACTGGCAGCCGTTGATCTTCAGCAACGGCCAGGCGTGCCTGGACTCCGGGAGTGGGACAGAAGAGACGTGTCCCGGGATTCAGATTTTCGTCGCCCCGCACTGGGAACGCGTCACCCCGTTCGCGCTGACGTCGTCGAGCCAGTTCGACGACTTCCTGACGATCCCGCCCCCGGATTACATTAAGAACTCGGGCCAGTATCAGAATGACGTCAACGCCATGATCCAGTTCAGCCGGAGCCTGACCACCCAGCGCAAGCTGATCGTCGAGTACTGGGCGGACGGTCCGTCGTCCGAGCTTCCCCCGGGACACTGGGGCCTATTCGCGCAATTCGTCTCACAGCGCGACAACCATACGATCGATCAGGACGCCAAGATGTTCTTCGCGATGCACAACGCGTCGTTCGACGCCGGCATCGTGGCCTGGCACATCAAGCGCATGTACAACGGGGTGCGGCCGATCACGGCGGTGCGCTTCGCAAAGCAGGGGCAGAGCATCAACGCGTGGGGCGGCCCGGGACAGCCGATCGGGCAGATCCCTGGAGAAAAGTGGTCGCCCTACAATCCGGGGAGCAACCTGACGCCTCCGTTTCCCGGGTACTTCTCCGGTCATTCGGTGTTCTCACGTTCGAGCGCCACTGTCTTGTTCCTGTTCACTGGCAGCGATGCCTTCGGCTTCTCGACCGTTCTGCCCGCGAATTTCGGTCGGGTGGAGCCCGGCATCCCCCCCGAGCCGACCACGTTCTCCTACGCGACGTTCAGTGACGCGGCGGACGAGGCTGGGATGTCACGCCTCTATGGCGGGATACATTTCCCCGAAGACAACGACACCGCCCAGGCGGTGGGCTCCCTCATCGGCGTGCAGGCGTGGTCCCAGGCGCAGACGTATTTCAACGGGACGGCGTCGACAGCACCGCGCTGATCACGCGTCCCACCTCTTCCATCGTGAAGGGCTTGAGCAGGAAGGGCCGAGCGGTGTTATCGAGGAAGCCCTGCGTCTCGGCACTCATGATGTCGCCGGTCATGAACACGACGCGGCCGGCGCGTTGGGGATCGAGAGCCAGCGCACTCTCCCACACCGCCTGGCCATCGACGTCCGGGAGCCGCAGGTCGAGCAGCACGAGGTCATAGGGCCGCTCTCGCAGCCGGGCCAGCGCTTCGTTCCCCGTCGTGGCCTCGACCACGTGGTGCCCGAGAGCGTGGATGACCTCGGCGACCAGCCCACGCAGCGGCTCCTCATCCTCTACCACCAGCACGTCGGCGCGAGCCACTGCCGTCGAGGGGGACGACGGAGCCGGCGCCGCCGCGGCCTCGATGATCTCGCCGACCGGCAGGCACACCGTCAAGCGAGCGCCGGCGCCCGGCAGGTTCTCCGCATACATGCGCCCACCGTGGGCCTCGACGATGCCGATGGCCAGGCTCAGCCCGAGCCCAGTGCCGGAGCCCGTGTCCTTGGTCGTGAAGAAGGGGTCAAAGATCCGCCCGAGGTGCTCGGACGGGATGCCGGGCCCATCGTCGTCGATCTCCACCACGACGTCGGACCCCCGTTGTTCGGATGTGACGGTCAGGACGCCGTGGCGATGAGTGGTCTTCATGGCGTGGATGGCATTGCTGAACACGTTCAAGAAGACCTGCTGCAGCTGATGCGGGTCGGCCCAAATTTCCGCGACCGACGCCAGGGCGGTCACGACGCGAATCTTGTTGAGCGAGAGCTGTGATGTCTGCAGATGCAGCGTCGATTGGATGACCTGATTCAGGTTCACCCGCCGCCGCTCTGGAGGCTGTTGGCGGGCAAACGCGAGCAGGTCCCGGACGATCCGTGATGCCCGAAGGCATGCGGCTTCCATCACTTCCATGCGTTTGGCCACCGCCGCGTTCATCAGCGCGGTACGCCGGACGATCTCGATCGAAAGCCGGATCGTCGACAGCGGATTGTTGAGCTCGTGGGCGACGCCGGAGAGCAGCGTGCCGAGCGCCTTGAGCTTGTCGGCCTGCATGAGCTGGGCCTGCGTTTCCTGGAGTTGCTGCAGGTTGTTGCGGAGCTCAGCATGGACGCGGACCTTGTCGAGCGCGACCGCGAAGTGATGGGCGAGGCTCGTGAGAACGCGTCTGTCCTCATCGGCGAAGCGGCGGGGCGCCTGATTGCAGGAGACCAGCAGACCGACCGGTCGCTCCTGACCGCCAAGCCGCGCCATGATCATCGAGCGAATGCCCTGGGCGACGAGGTAACTCGCGCCGGCGACGCGTCGGTCCAGCGCGGCGTCCTCGATGTCGAGAGTCTCCTCGTAGTCGAGGAGGCCCCACCCCGCAAAGGATTCGGGCGCGGCGTCCGTGTCCGCGAGCTCGGTGCGCCAGCCAACGGCGCCCGCTAGTCGTAGACGACCGCCCGAGCCGGTGAGGAACAACGCGACGCTATCGGCGTTCAGGAGCCGTTTGGTCGTGTCGACCGCATCATCGACGATGTCGCTTTCGGTCGCGGCCTCCAGCAAGCGTCGACCGTATCCCTGAAGGGTGGCATCGTGCACGAGGTTAGTCATGAGCGCCTGACCGGCCTGGTGCAGCTGTTCCAGATCTTTCACGCGCGCCCGCGCTTCGGAATAAAGCCATACCTGCTCACGCAGCAGGGCGACGAAGATCACGCCGACACCGAACGGACGCGCGACGCCGGCGAGGTACCAGCTGACTGCGTACCGGTAGGGAAACAGAAGGAACCCGACGAGCCCAAGCACCCAGACGAACGCCGCCAGTGCGAGAAGGTTCACGAATCCCTGCTGAGTGCCCGTGTGGCCCAGACGACGTCGCCAGGCCCAGAACGCCCACATCGCGACGACTCCGTTGAGGATGCCCGCTGTCCATACGGCGACCGGTGTGAGTCGCCCCCCAGACATCACCAGCGACGGCAACAGAGGGGACACGATGCGCACCATGAGGGCGATGACTATGCCGAGCCCGACGCACCCAACGACGATCCTCCTCCGGTCGCGGTCGGTGAGTGGAAGTTGGCGGTCTGCGTAGTGGGTGCCAACTGCGACGCCCGTCATGGCCACGAGGTAGCTCGCGAAGAAGAGGTACGGCGCGATCCCCGGGTGCACACCCAAAGCAAAGGGGTAGTCGGGCTGCGTCAGGATGTGACCGATCGCGAGGAGCGCGGCAACGAACAGCGAGATGCCGATCGCCGCGGACTGGTAGTCCTTACGGACGCGGTGGCGCTCCAGGCAGAGATACGCGATGCCCGTGGCCACGAGCGCGAAGGGGATGTCGAAGAGGGGGACGGCATACGGAATCGGAAACCGGTAGGGCGCCAGGAAGGGAGTGAAAATCAGCAGCGCCTCGTACCCGAGCCCCACAATCGCGACCAGCACGAGCAGGACCGGCACGCGATGGCCGAAGCCAGATCTCTTTCTCGTCATCACGCCATTGGCCAAGGGGCGGCGGACGAGAGTGGGGACGGGATCACACGGTCGAACTGAGCCGCGCGTTCCACGATTTTCCAGGAATAGCGCCAGCCGTCCGACGTGGTCAAGCTCAACTTAGGTCTCAGGCGCCACCGGCCGGTGCGCGTTTTCTAACGAATGGCTTTCCCTGCGCGTTCGAGCTCCCTCGGATTTCTCAAAAGTGATTGATCCGAGAAACCATTGGAATATACGGCGAAAACGGGCGACGAGGTTACTCGTCGCTCACTTCAGGAGCGCCGCGAGCTGCGCGCGCACGTTGGTATGCGCTTGCTCGAGCGCCCTCCGGTCGCCGCCGATCGTCGCGCCCTTCGTGAGACACGCGTTGATCTCCGCCCGCGGCGGGCTCGGCCCGAGGATGCTCGGCATGCGGACGACGCACGTCGCGCCGTTGTCGACGCCCGGCAGGCGCACGTACCCGCCGCCCCAGGGATTGTCGAAGCCGTGGTACGCGCCCGGATACACCGTGATCGCGACGTCGTAGCCGGCGGCCTTGAGCGATTCCGCCAGGCTGACGCACGACGCCGCCGGCGTCCAGTCGTCCGCGCCGCCGATGTGGATGCGTACCGGCGCCGAAACGTGATC
>Ga0126369_10004151_pt1 | contig 10583 bp, 19 predicted proteins | sample PanSoiMetaPlot_1_FD_109646 | JGI IMG/M metagenome (GOLD analysis project Ga0126369, IMG submission 109646) | Tropical forest soil microbial communities from Panama - MetaG Plot_1 | ecosystem: Environmental > Terrestrial > Soil > Tropical forest > Bulk soil | place: Panama | collected 2016-02-17
CGTTAACGCCGTGGCCATAACGCCGGATGGAACCCGCGTTATCACTGGCTCGACTCGCAGCCCCGCGCGGCCATGGAACGCCGGTATATGGGACGCGAAAACCGGGGCAGAGCTGTTTCAACTGAGAGCGGGCGGCAGCATTTCGAGCGTGGCGGTGACGCCGGATGGGGCAAACATCGTCGTTGGCGGTTCTGACCACTCCGCAAGGATGTGGGACATCGCACTCCTGCGTCGACCGCCGGCACCGCACCAGTTCTCCACCCTCGAGACCCGCCAAGCGGCCATTGATTATGCCAAAACGGTTGTGCCCCGTTGTCTTACGATCGAACAGCGCAAGATGTTTCTCCTTCGCCCGAGGCCACCGGACTGGTGCATCGAGATGGCTAAATATCCTTATGGCTCCAAAGCATGGAAAGCCTCGAAAACAGAAAAGACGGTGGACGCTGCCGATTCGAATAATGCAGCAGCTTTCGGCGATTTCGCCGACATCGCGCTTAAAGCTGGAGATTTTCGAAAGGCGCTGGAAGCGGCTGATCTCGGTATTTGGTTCGACCCGGCTTTAATTTGGGTTAGGATCAACCGCGCACATGCACTCATGTTCCTGGACCGCATAGAGGAGGCGCGCGACGAGTATCTGGCGCATCGTGGCGCCATGGTTCTTGACCCTCCACGATTATGGGAGCAGGCGATTGTCGAGGACTTTCCGGCGTTGCGCGAACAGGGCCGCGACCATCCGCTCATGACCGAGATAGAACAGCTTTTCAAGCCGTCCCTCCCCCAGCCCTCGCTCCAAGGTGAATGATCGGACGCAGGGCTTTGCGGGGCCGGCGTTTTCAACTTGCCTCGCTCAATCACCGGTCGCCGGGACGCCAGGGTGCCGTCACCAGCACTTGTATCCGTCGTTCAGGGCCCCGCGCGCGTCGAGGCAGTCCAGCCGCATTCCGGAATGATCGCGGCCTTCGATCGCGGAATGAGCTTACAATAGGCTTGAGCATATTCCGGCGGGAACAGCCTGTCTTCGGCACACCCAGATCAGAAGAATCGGCACGTCTTCTTGGATTCGTGTGGGCCGTCTGCCGCTCACCGCGCGGGCCGGTCTCAGCTCCGCTGGCGAGCACTCGGTGAGACCTCCGGGCGGCGGCGTCCGGGGATCAGCAGCAGCAGGACGACTAGAGTGAGAAACAGGCCGAGCGAAGCGAAGGCCCACGATAGTCCGACGTGCCCCGGCGCGCCGGTCAGCCCGACAAGCAGAAACAGGCAGACGAAGATGAGCGAAGTTGTCATCGGTACCCCTGTCGCAAAATGTCGAATCGAGCGCAGCTTGTACTCCCATCGATAGGATTATCTACCGACCTAAGGGCAATGTACTCCCGCTGCCGTCTGATAGCTGGATTTCGTGGTTAGCACTCGCGCACTGACATTTAACTGTCGGGTGGATCACGCGGATTGCAATACTCCCCCGGCTCAGAACGAAAGCACCCATCATTCTTAGTGTAGAGCCCGCCCACAGATCGAGCCAACCGCGGTGCCTTCGGCAGCTATGCAGGCAATGCATGACGGGGCGTCTGTCCACAGGTGGCAAAATCGGGGACAACACACTGATACGACAGTCGCGGATGCGCTGCTCGACCGGGCGCCCCGTGGACCGCGAAGATGCCGCGAATGGCAGCAGCCCTGCGGTGCGCGACGCGGACCACATCTCAAACCAGGCGGGCGATTCTGACTGACGCACGAAAACGTAAAGTCAAACAGGGTCGATCATGATCACAGGGCTACGGATGGCCAAAACGTCTTAGTTTAACCGATCAGCTGCGCCCGCATCCATAACTGAAGTCGCGCAGCTGCGGCTGCTCCGCGGTCCGATATGCGCACTTTAATGAGGGGTGTCACCAACATCTGTGTCGGTCATTCAGTGTCCTGAGCACAGCGAGTGAGCCCGGAATCCATAACCACGGTCAGTGGTTATGGATTCCGAGCTCGCCGCTCAGCGGCGCCCGGGAATGGCGGCGATGAGTATGAAGCGTCTGGGTATGAAGCGTCAGAGTCACCAAACTAGAATGCGGCGATCCTTTTGGATTTCGTCCTCGACATGAGCCACTCAAAGTAGGAGTCGATCCCGGTCCTCTCCTCGACCGTCGTGATCTTCTCGCAATCGACACATTGATACATACTGAGCGTCGGATAGCCACCGATTTGGACGAGCTTCGTGGTTCCACGACAGAATGGGCACATGCGCGCCTCCAGCTATTGCACGTACTTGCCGCTAAGCCGCTTCGTATCGTGGCTACAACCAATCGTGACGACTCCATAGAGGGAAAAGTGGCCGCCAACACGAATATTGTGGATTGTGGTAAACTTGACACGTGGTTTCGTGTTGAACCGACCCATTAACTTTCGGATTTGTGTCGAGGCGCCGACAATTCACAAGGCAAAGAAGATCTGAAAAGCCCCATGGGTATCCTGAGAGGGATTCCCTTGCACGCCTTGCTAACCTGCAGCACGGACAGCTTACCGATTTTGGGCGTACGACTACTGAGACACCAGATTGATCCCGGTTTCATCGAGACTATGCGGTCTTATCTTCCGCTGTATTGTTGCGCAGAGGAGTAAGGACGATAATCTTTTGTGAATTAGCGGAGTACCGCGCGTTTGTCGGAAAAGCCGTTTTTCAAAGTTGCCTCTCGCTACGCCCGCAAGCGCTGACTCGGTGAAATGCAGGATTTCAATTTGCCGGTCATCCATAGTTGGGAATACTGGATGCCCCGCTTCGCGTAAGTACGCCATCGCACCATTTCTTTCCCCAGACGACACTACCTGTCCAAGCTGGGCTTAGCGGGCGCGATTGTGCTATGAAGGGATTTGGCGTCAGACCAGAGAGGATGTGGTCTCACAGGAGGAGGACGACATGAGAAGTCTCGTCATATGTGTGATTGTCGCTGCTGCGATTCCTTGGAGTGGCACGATGGTGGCATCAGCGATGCCGGCCGAGGGTGCGGCGATTGCCCGTCTTGGACAGCAAGTTACTGACCTGCTCGACGTCAAGGCGAAGAAGAAGGCAAAGACCAGGACGAGCACTCCAACCGCACCGCCACCCCGCGAACCAAGCCAATCCAACTATTGATCTGGTCCATAACGACGGGTGTTCTGTCGCAGTGATCGCGCCCGTGCGGCGACGCACCGACCAGACCGGATTCCGGTCAGGTTGAGGACTGGTTCTTGTCCGGGAGGTAGCCGGGCTTGTCCTGGCCACTCGCGCGATAGTCCTTGCTTCGTGGCCTCAAATTCGAGGTCGCAAGCGCTTTTCAGTACCCGGCGGCCGAGGGCGCAGGCCGCCGGGTGCTGGGAGGAATGCCTCGATCCGCTACAGACCAAGCTTGAACCGCGGCTCTTGTAAATAGACGGCCCAAATCGCAGCGATGGAAACGTTCGGTTCAGGTCGCGCTGCCCGACTCCCCTCCTGCCGAGCTTGATTGCAATATCGGCGCATTGGTTGCTAAGCGCATTGAGATAGATCAACCGCCGGCTCCTGCTGAAACTTCAGCGCTGCCTCCGCGGTTGCGGGGTATTGCCCCGCATGATGTCGGTCGCGTGATGCCTGATGGTCTCTCGGCTCTGTCCAAGTGGCGTGCAATCTCCTTGGCCCGAGCGACTTGACGCCGTGAATTGGCCCGCCGATTGGTGAGCCGCCGGCATTCCGCAGCCTCAGCAAAACGGATAATATGAGAAGCAAGCAAAACGACAGGGAGAGAGACCGTGATTCGCATACTGATCATCGCGATTTTTGTCATTGCCGGCGCATTCCTGGCCGAGACGCGAACCAGCAACGCGCAGTCCGCGTATTCTTATCCATGGTGCGCCGTCTATGCCGGAGATGACAACCAGGGGGGTGGTGCCATGTCCTGCTATTACACAAGCTGGCAGCAGTGCATGACAACGATGTTGGGCATCGGCGGGTGGTGTGTCGAAAGTCCCTATTACCACGCACGATCAACACAGCCACAGCCCCGAGCATCGGTGAAGCCGCGCCATCGGCGGCCCACCTAAGCGGGCCTCTCCGGACCGCAAGCGCTGGCAACGGACATCGAAACCACTGCGGTCGTTGCGGACATTCGCGCGACGGCACGTGCAGCCGCGCGGTAAGCGTCTGATGACATGACGGAGGCGCTACAAATGCCGAGGTTTCCTGCGTCACTACACCGCTCGCGCGGCCGCTCCAACGTCATGACTTGATCGATGCTCGAATCTCATCAGCTTGGCTGAAGCGATCGACTAGCGCCGTCGTACGGCAAACAGCGTGTTCGGTTCTTTGACGTCAAACCGCCAGGCGGCTTCTGCGATGGCCGCGTCAACGTCCGCCGCCTCGACGGTGCCGAGCCATTTTTTGGCCGGCGTTGGACGCACAACATAGATGTCCCACTCCGAATTTGAGGACACGGTGCGAACACGTGAGGGTGGTTGGTTGGCCATGCGGTGAGTGTAGCCGAGGCTTCGCGCCATGCAACTGCTCCTCGGCGGTTCGGGCTGGAGGCCCGATAATTCAGTCACAACAGGACAGTTCAGCCAGAAGAGGGCACCTCTATCGATGCAGCGCTCGGGAGCGGTATTGCATCTCCGTTAAGCGATCCGTTATCGGGAGTGGATCATCTGCGGTCCCGATTTGATCCAAGATCAGGCGCAATGACGACAACGTCGCCGCGGGCTCGACGCGCGGCGTGTCCCGCCTCGCTCAACCGCAATCGCTGCTCGGCTTTTTCCGCGAGTCGATCGTAGCTCGCGGCGATTTCGAGCATTCGCCAGTCAGTCGGGCAACATGGCCCGCAGCACAGCGCGTCCACGCTCCGTGATAGTGAGGTGCCCGACGGCGTCACGCATGATGAGGCCCTTGACCACCATTGCCGTGACGGTCTCACCCGTGGCGCCCGCGCGCTGCCAGTCGGTGTTGCTCGCGACGCAGAACAGTAAGATTCTCTCTCGCACGGGCAAACGTGCGGCAACAGCCTCCGGTGTCAGTGCCTTTGGCATCAGATCAGCACGCTTAGGCCATCGGTGCGGCGAAAATTAAATCCCGTCACGAGCCGGCAGACCGACCGACGGCTGACCCGTTGGAGTGATTTGATGTATTCCGGCTGAAGCCCGGCACACCCCCTCCATTCCCCGCTGCCGGTGGAATCGGCCAGCGTTGGCCCTGACGCGCCCCTCCGCCGGCAGGGCCAGCGGCGCATTCAGCGGCCCTCTCAACGCGTTGCGCCCGACCGAACAGGAGTCGTCCAACCTGCCGGCTCGGTCATGGAGAACCTGCACGGCCTGCATTCGAACACGTGCAAATTATCGGCGAACGCGCACTTAATAGTGTGGCGGAAATTCATCAGTCGCCCGCACACTGGGCAGATGACCTCGGGAGTGGCATTCTCAGTCATTGCGCATTCATCGATGCTGCCGCGGGTTCCCGCTATGACGAGGATCAATTTTGCTGCCCGCCAGGTAGCGCATCCGGTGCGTACTGTCACGAACACGCAGCCGAGCCGAGCCAGCAAGTCCTCGACCTCAGCGGGTCGCACCGGCCGCGCGCTGGCATGAATGGCGATGCGCATTCGTCCGACCGCGGGTGGTTGATGTAGGCGAGATAGCTGCGTCCACGGAACCCCATAAGGCTTGGCGCCGACCGCCGCATCAGCCCCGTGTGAGGCCGACAATATATGACACAATATGACACAGCGTGTTTGCGCTTTGCCGCCCGTTTTGAGCCGATATAATCAGCCAAAGCCGGGACAGAGCCCTTGACACCTGCCGCGGCGATAGCCGCCGTCTTGAGCCCAGCCGCAAATAACGCCAAAGCGTCAAAATTGCCAATGTTCATAAAATAGGCTGCGGATATGGTTGGCAGCTGCCAAGTGACAATCCCCTTGATCAAGTCGATGAATAGCTTATCTCGAATTGATGCCATTTCATTTTCACACTCTCTGAGTTTCGGCACTAACTCCGAGGGCCACTCTGAGGCTCATGTCCAGAAATGTCGACGGGCAGCTGACCGGATAAGAGGAGTCTCAAGGGAGAGGCATGGCCCATTGTGCCCCACCGATCGAAAGTGACTGAGGGGCGGTCGAGAAAACAAAGCTCATTATCGAGCAAAAATAGTCTTGCGAGAGTGTCAGCACTGCAAGAACTGCGGCCTACGTACAAAAGTTTCATTCGACAAGCCTCGGCTCAAAGGCTCGATACGCCCAAGCGTCGTGCACGGGAAGGGCTGCAATTCAATACCGCCAAGCAGGTTGCCGTCGACCCGGCTTGACTTGTGTTCGCTATTCGTTCCCTCATAACATCTTTGGAGGCCCTCCCCATGCCCGACGAAGACCTACCCTTCAAAGTAATCCGCACCAACGGCCCGCGACGAAGTCATTGCCCGAGCGGCGAACCTTCTCGTTGGTCATGCGGCTTATGAGACCGCAAGGCGAATGTATCCGCGGGACCGGATCGATTATCGCCACGGCGCTAGGGTGATTGAGAGGAGCGATGAGGGGACGGAACGATGACAGCGACAGGCAGAGGCGGCCCAATCCGCGCCAGTTTTTCATTCGGATTGGGCCGCCCCGCCCAGTTCCTCCCATGTCTTACCGGCCTGGTTCCCTTGGGTGGGGGTTGGGACCGAGCCAGTTTGCGCAGCAGCCCGGGGTCGGCGTAGCGGCCACGCGTAATGTCACAACCCCGACACTCTAAGGTCGGTTCCCGCACATTTCGGAAATTTTTTTCGGGGGCCGCCTTGGGGCCTCGGTCCCTCAGGGGGAATTGTGGGGGGGGTGGGGACCGAGACCACGGGCTCGAGCTGCCCGCATGGAGCCAACGCACGGAACGGCAAGGTGTTCCAGGGCTAAAGCGATCCCCTATAGCCCTCATAGATATCCTATGTCTACAAGGTAAGGTAGTTTTCTGTAGCTCGTATTACCCCTTGCGAGCAAAAGTCCCGATCTCCCCCGATCCCCCCCAGCCCCACGAGATCGGGGCCTCCTTTTTAGGCCCTGAATTGGACAGCGTTGCCGTGAGGCGAGCGCAGCCTTCTATCGATGGTGTGGGGCGAGCGGAGGGATTGAAAAAGCCTCCGATCGGGTGGAATGGCCAGAACCCGACCGGGGCTCGCCCGCGCCCAGCCGCGTGCAACCTCTATAGCATTTCGACTCCACAGCGAGCCAGCGGACGAAGGTCGTACTCTCAAGGGCGGTTCAACCGAAGTGACGCCGAAGGCCTTGAGCGCCGAATTTGTCGCAGTGACACGCCCCATTCTGTCTCAATTCGAGGACTATTAGCGTCGCCATTGCCGAGGATTGGAGTTTTTTTGGAGCGTTTCCAATCCCCTCCCTCGGACTGCCCCGGCCTGGGGGCCACAATCAGGTCGGGGCCTTCTTCGAATGAAGAAAGGGCGAGGTCCGAAGGCACAGCCCTTAGCCCCATCACTGCGATCAGCCGCTTGGGGTTCCTTGGGGCAGTTTGATTATGGCCTATAAGGGGGCGGACAAACAACCTCACCCGGCGGGTTCGTGCGACATGGAGCCGTTACTCGAATGGCGGTGTGAGTTTCGACATAGATTACGGCTCCGCTTAGCAACGCGGCGGCAAGGGTTAGGACGATCCACTTGGCCTTCATCAGCGCTCCCTTGATCGCCTCACCGCTATCAACCATTTCTTTGTTGCCGAGGTGGAAGTTTAGCCCCCAGGCCTCGATGACCTTGATGGCCTCGTAGGGGTTGTCGGCGCCGCCGTAGTGGGCCGGGTGGTTCACGGCTTCGCTGGCGTCAGGACCCGGAGGTTGTTTTGATTCCATGGTCACCGCCATGGGCCGATGTGCTGGCCCGGTGCTGGCCCGTCGCCTTCCCGGAAACCATCGCTTGCGGCTAACTCTTTGATTTTGCTTGGTGAGCCTGCTGGGACTCGAACCCAGGACCACTTGATTAAAAGTCAAGTGCTCTACCACCTGAGCTACAGGCTCATAGGCGCGTGTGTAGAGGCGCGCCCCAGGCTGGTCAATACCGCCGCAATCGAGCGGTTCCGGCGCTCCCTTTGCGGCACAACCTCAAGATGTCACGAAGGCAACTCTGTGATGCGCCGCAGTCTTTGGTTCTGCGCCGCGGGTCTTGCCGCCTGCCCTGCGCCACAATTGCACTGCCACCGCGAACATCAGTCAAATTCCCGCCTTGACCGCGCCGCGCGGCTCGGTTTTGCTCGCAGCATCGGGGCGCGGCCAGGTGACGGCAAGGAGCCATTGCGATGCCGATCGTCAACCGTGTAGCGGACCTCCAGGGCGAAATTGCCGGGTGGCGGCGCGACATTCATGCGCATCCGGAGCTACTTTACGATGTGCACCGCACCGCCGGAACGGTTGCCGCACAGCTCGAGGCGTTCGGTTGCGACGAGGTGGTGTCGGGAATAGGGCGCACCGGCGTGGTCGGCATCATCCGGGGCAACCGGCCGGGGCCCCGCAGGGTGATCGGCCTGCGCGCGGACATGGATGCGCTGCCGATCCAGGAGGCGAACGATATCCCCTACAAGTCGACCGTGCCCGGGAAGATGCACGCCTGTGGCCATGACGGCCACACCGCCATGCTGCTGGGTGCCGCGAAATACCTTGCCGAGACCCGCAATTTCGCAGGCACCGCCGTGATGATCTTCCAGCCGGCCGAAGAAGGTGGAGCGGGTGGGCTCGCCATGATCAGGGACGGCCTGATGGAGCGCTTCGCCATCGAGGAAGTCTACGGCATGCACAACTTCCCCGGGCTGCCGCTGGGCGCCTTCTCAATCCGCAGCGGGCCGATCATGGCCGCGACCGACAACATCACGGTCGAGATCGAGGGCATTGGCGGCCATGCCGCCCGACCTCACATCGCGATCGACCCCATCCTGGTGGGCGCCCAGATGGTCAGCCAACTGCAGTCGATCGTGTCGCGCAACATCGATCCCGTCGAGGCGGCCGTGGTCTCGATCTGCACGTTCCAGGCCGGCAGCGCCGATAACGTCATCCCGCAAACGGCGCTGTTGCGCGGGACCGCCCGCAGTCTCAAGCCCGATGTGCGTGAACGCTTGCGCACGCGGATTGCCGAGATCGTCGAAGGCACTGCCCGCCTGCACGGCGCCAAGGCGAATTTCACCTTGCGCCGCGGCTACCCGGTGCTGTCCAACCATGAGCGCGAGACCGCCTTCGCGGCGTCAGTCGCCGGCGAGGTCGCCGGCACTGATCGCGTCAATACCGAGATGGCGCCGGTAATGGGCGGCGAGGATTTCTCCTACATGCTGGAGGCGCGGCCCGGCGCCTTCATTTTTGTCGGCAACGGCGACAGCCCCGGGCTGCACCATCCGCGCTACAATTTCAACGATGACGTGATTCCGTATGGCACGTCGTACTGGGTGCGACTGGTGGAGACCGCGATGGCAGGGTAGGGGAGGCTATGCGGGTGTAAATCCGGGCAGCCGAAGCGCTTTTTGGTCGAATGTGAGCGTGTTAGAACACCCGGCCTTGGCGCCTAACGCTGCAATGAGAGCGTCGGCGAACGAGCCGAGACTCTCCCTAAGGGTGATCATGGCGGTGAAGACTTGCTGCTCGTCTTCGACGACAAGAACATCAGCTTGCAATAAGCGTTCAATGACACCTGCGATGGCTTGGTCGGAAAGACCGTAAGTACGCTCAAGGACCCATGCTGTTTCCGCAATGGCGCCGATACTGATGAAGCCGGGATTGTCGGGCGTCAGCCGCCGCTCGATCCAGGCTGTCGCCTTCGGGGATTGAACCAGATCATCTTGCGTGACGTAGCGGACCAGTACATTGGTGTCCAATCCGATCATCGCCTTCGGCCGCGCGGCATGCCCTCATTAGCGCCCACGATCACCGCCTCATCCATCTCCTCGATCGTGACCGGCGACCGCCGATGCTTGACCATGCCGCGCAACGCCGTCACGGGCAACTTCGGCAGGAGAACGACGCTGCCGTCCGGGTGCAGGAAAAATTTCACCCGGTCGCCCGGCTTCAAGCGAAGATGCTCCCGAACCGCCTTTGGGATCGTGGCTTGGCCTTTTCTGGTGATTGCGGACTCCACGGAGGACCCCATTACATTTCGCAAAATGTAATACCCGCCCATGTTTGAGGCGTCAAGCAGTGGACGAGGGCACCGGGCGCTAGCTCTCGGGCGGCTTCATGCGTCGCTCCCAATAAGCTACGGCGCCGCCTCCATGCGCTTGTCGGGCGCCGCCGCGGTTTGACTGATCGGGTTACGCCGTATCGGCAGGACCGGCGACAAGACCTCCACCAGCCGCGCTTCGAGGCTGCGCAACACCACGAAATCATTAAGGCGGGAATTCTCGAACGCCGCCAGCGCCGCGGCCGCGAGGAAGGGCAGGCTTTGCACGACCAGGACGCAGCCGAACAGGTTGATCTCCCGCACCCGCTCCCAGTTGGTGGCAAACACGATGACGGCGCCGAGAGCCAGCAAGCCCCCCAGAACCGCTTCCTCGAATGCCGGGAAGACGACGCGCCTGCGGGCGGCACCGCCCTTGGCAGTGCGCACAAAGGTCAGGTGGTCCTTGATGATGCCGTTGGCGACGGC
>Ga0126369_10004152_pt1 | contig 10582 bp, 10 predicted proteins | sample PanSoiMetaPlot_1_FD_109646 | JGI IMG/M metagenome (GOLD analysis project Ga0126369, IMG submission 109646) | Tropical forest soil microbial communities from Panama - MetaG Plot_1 | ecosystem: Environmental > Terrestrial > Soil > Tropical forest > Bulk soil | place: Panama | collected 2016-02-17
CGGGCTTGTCCGAAATCTTCCAGATCGAGATCAACAACGAGGGTGTCCCAACAGGTCGATTATCCGACCCACGATGGCTGACAGCCTAGGCTGAGCGAAGCATCATCTCGCGCAAATGCTGCAGGTCACCGTTTCCACTTTTCGACGACAAGCGGACATCATGGATTTATGAGTACACGGCCTAGTCAAACATAGCACGCCCGGCTGGGAGACTGCTGCACTGCGGGATTTCTGTCCGGCCTTGTCCGCTTTGGGTCAATCGCGTCGAAAACGATCGGGACTGGTCGTCGGTCTATGTCCGCTGTTCCCCAAAAGCGGACATGCACCCAGGATCACGCCTGCTCCCTCTGACATTTCGCCATGAAGCTATTCTTCGCAGCGCCCTTGAGCGGCTTCCCGTCTGAGCCAACGGCCTTCGGCTCACATGCTTCGCGCTTGCATTTGGCGAGGAAGGAGCTTCGCGCAGCCCCTGCGAGCTCGCGACCGTCCTTTCCGATCGCCTTGCTCGCGCACGTTCCCGGCGCTTGCGCTGTTGCCGAGGCGATTGAAAAGGTCAGGAGCAAAACTGCGAGCAGTAATCGTGTCATGGTTTTCTCCATTGAAAAGCGCTCCGCTTCCCAACAATGCGATCGAGGCGCGCGCGCCTTAACACAGGTCAATCGATCGGGCAGCCTGGAAGTTGCGAGCATGCTAGATTGGGCGTCATGACCTCCCGAGAGCGCGAGACATTTCCCCCCGTAACGCTCGGTCAAATCCGCGGCCACGGCTGTCGCAACCTGTTGGTCTATTGCGAATCGGTTTGGTGCAATCACAGCGCCGTGATGAACGCTGACCCCCTGCCGGACGAGCTGCCGGTACGCGCCCTATGTCCGCGGATGGTGTGCACGGCCTGCGGCCTGATCGGCGCCGATGTGCGGCCGGACTGGTCGCCGCATACGACAAAGCGGCCTCACTGAGTCTCGATCTGAGGCCTCATGCCCCGGCTCGATTCCTGCCTCGCCAGCGACCGACTGCCCAATGTGCAACAACTGCCGGCTCGTGTTGCCCTACGTTGGCTTGGAACTGGGTAACCCAACCGTTACTTTCGTCGGTCCAAGGGGATCGGCGGTGACGATGCGCGACGGCGTTCGGCTGGACCTGGAAAAGCAATGAAGAAGCGCGTCTATTTCGACGTCTTTGATGGGCCTGGCTGGCCCGCGCCAACCGAGCTGCGGCGCTATTTTTTAGCGCCTCCGGGACGGCGCTGGACATTCGACTCCGGCAATGACAGCTGGGGACTATCCATGCGGGGACTCGACGGGACCGAAGATCTGCCAACTGGCAGGGGTCGTATCGATCTCGATCTGACCATGCTGGGCAATCCCGATCACGGCGTGCTGTTGCACTATGACCGGACGGGTGGCGCACGCAGGGTATCCTATTATTCTCGGGGAGATCTGAGACGATTGCGGGAGTGGGTGCTCACGCTGCATGGCGATCTCATGCCGATCGGACTGTATATTCCCTTCGAAACCGCTGCATTGCGCTATCACGCGCGCGTGATGTCGCGGGTGCCGGATTCTTGCTCTCTGTGCGTCGGGCCGCGCGCCCGCGTCATATTGACGACTTGGATTTCCGCTCCCAGACTGCGGCTCAAAGAACGGCGGTTTTGCCGCCGGCAACGATGGAGAGCAAGTTGAAAGCGTATCTTTGGCCAGCGGACGGGACGCCGCCTCCGCCCATGACCCGAACGAAGTGGCGGCGATTCGCCGACCGGCATCTGCCGAGCGTTGTCATCTATTTGATGGTGCTGACGCTCGTGGGGGTGGTGCTCTACCCGCACATGGTGATCACCGTCCCCAGCGGCTACGTCGGCGTTCTGTGGAAGCGTTTCGGCAACGGCACCGTGCTCGACCCGCGGCTCCTCAAGAACGAGGGCTTCAATTTCGTTTCGCCCTGGAACCGCGTTTTTCTGTACGACCTGCGGCTGCAATCCTTCACCGAATCCTACAACGCCATCTCCAGCGACGGCGTGAACCTGACGGCATCGGTCGTCGTGCGGTACCGCCTGCAGCGCGATTCCGTCCCCGTGCTGCACCAAGCGATCGGGCCGAATTACCAGCAAGTGCTGATTCAGCCCGGAATCGGCAGCCTCACCCGCGAGGTAATCGCGCAATACACGGCCGAACAGGTCTATTCGACGGCGCGCCAGGAAATTCAGGATAAAATTCGCGAACTCGTGGAGAACAGGCTCTCCGAGAAGATGATGGAGCACGAGGGCGAAGAGTCGTACCGCGTCTCGATGCGAGATACCATCATCCTCTACGACATCCTGGTGACCGGGATCGAGCTGCCTTCGGCCATCGTCGCCGCCATCAACCGCAAGACCGAGCAATACTACATCGCGGAGGAGTACAAGTTCCGGGTCGAGCGCGAGAAACGCGAGTCGGAACGCAAGAAGATCGAGGGCGAGGGCATCCGCGACTTTCAACAGACCGTCAGCCAGGGAATCAACGAGTCCTACCTACGCTGGCGCGGCATCGAGGCAACGCTGCAGCTGTCGCAATCCACCAATTCGAAGGTTGTCATCATCGGCAGCGGGAAGGACGGGTTGCCGGTCATACTCGGCAACGTGGATTCCTCGACGCCGTCGGCAGGGAGCGCGCAATCGAGCGGCAACGATAAAGCGGACAAGGAAAAGGCAACGGCACCCGGCCCGGCGGTGCCGTTCGAGAAGACGCCTGCCGCCGCATTGAGCACACCGGCCGAGAAGATTCCGCCCGCCACCTCGGGCGCTGCGCCGGCGGCAACCCCGAGTCCTGCGCCGGCCACGAGCAAGCAGGAGACGCGCTCGCTCTGGCCGATCACGCTGTCCGATATCGAAAGCTATTTGGCGAAGATGCTGCTCCCGGCGGCAAAGACCGAGTCAAAGCAGCCGGCCGCAGAGCAGCCGCGATAGATGGTTAAAAAAAGTCCCGCCCATTTTGGGCGGGGGCTTTTAGGTCAATCGATGTCGAGTCTGAGACCGGGACGAGACCTTCTGATCTCGACGCCGGGTTCGCGCACGCGGCGGCGCTCCTGGATGACGACATCGCGGTCACGATAGCCTCTGCCGATCGTGACGTCGCGATCCCGGTGCACGCAGTTCCTGTTGCACAGCGGACCGACGCAGTCTTCCCGGCAGAAGCGCTCGGCGCTCGCGGGGAGCGAAAGCGCGGCAGAACCCGCCACGGCGATCGCAATGGCGACAAGGTGGGTTGTTCGCATCCTCGGGCCTCCTTTGGACTCCCCGCGATGCGTTCAACGCGCCACAGCGAAAGTTCCGCCCTCGCTGCGATGCACCGCCTCTCAATCCTACTCGTGGGTTTCCACGTGGAAATGATGCAATAAGCGGTGGAAGATTGGAGCCAATACGAAGCCGGTTGCGATGACAATCAAAAGACCCGAGAAGATCGCATAGGATCCCGCAAAGACTTTTCCAGCCGTCGTTTTGAGCTTGCCCATTGGCCCCATGCCGGACAGAATCATCGCCGCATTGACGTACGAATCGGCAAGCGACATGCCCTCGAATGCGGCGTAGCCGGCCATTCCGATCGCCAAACCGACGCCGGCAAGCATGCACCACAGTCCGACGGCCTTTAGCATGCGATCGGCGAAGCGGCGGTGCGAGATAAGCGGTTGGCGACGGCGTTCGAAACTGGTGATTCCAGGGATTTGCATATTCAACAGACCTCCGTCGAACGGTGCACCTCCAATGTCAGCCGTGGTGCGCTTTTGTGATAAGCGTCAGTTGCCCACGACGCCGGCCGCGTTGATCAGCGGCACCCATCTATCGATTTCGCTGCGCACGAGCTTGCCCAGCGCCTGCGGCGTGCGCTCGCTTTCCGCCGGCAGGTCGGCGCCCAATTCCGCGAGCCGCTTGGCCACGGTCTCATCGCGCATGGCTTTGTCGAGCGCCGCGTTGATGCGCTCGACGATCGGTTGCGGCGTTCCCTTGGGGAAAAACAGGGCGGTCCAGGCGGTCGTCTGTAACTCGGGCAGGCCCGCTTCGGTTGCCGACGACACCTCGGGAATGGCGGCCGCGCGCCGTGGTGCCGTCACCGCCAGTGCTTTCACGGCGCCTGCAAGAATATTCGGGCCAGCCGAAACGACCTGCTCGAAGCTCATGTCGATCTGACCGGAGATAAGGTCATTCATCGACTGCGAGCTGCCGCGATAGGGCACGTGCTCGATCTGCGTGTTCGTGAGATGCGTGTAGAGCAGGTAGGTGAGGTGCGAGATCGAGCCGGTGCCGGCGCTGCCGAAGGTGAGCTTGTGCGGATTGGCGGCGGCGTAGGCGGTCAAGTCCTTGAGCGTTCCGGCGGGAAAGGTCTTACGCACGATCAGCGCCATGGGCGTGCTCGCCACCAGCATCACCGGCTCGAAGTCGACGCGGGGATCGTACGAGAGATTTTTGTAGAGCCCGACCGCGGCGCCGTGCGTGCCGAGATTGCCCATCACCATGGTGTAGCCGTCGGGCGCAGCCTTGGCGACGCGCGCGGCGCCGATGGAGCCGCCGCCGCCCGTCACGTTCTCGACGACGATCTGCTGGCCCAGCGTCTGGCTCATGTGCTGGCCGAGAATGCGGGTCATGACGTCGGTCGGCCCACCCGCCGCGAACGGCACGACCACGGTGATCGGGCGCGTGGGATAGGGCTGCTGGGCACCGGCGCTTGGGCCGACAGCGATCAGAGCCAAGGCAAGTACGGAGGAAGAAAACAAGCGCATCACATTCTCCTCGAGCCTTTCTCAATGCAAAAGGCCGCGCCGCGCGCCACGTGTTGAGCATGCTGCGCCTTCCTGCGCTGCCATCCTATGATAGGAGGCCACCAGTAGGGTAGGCGCGGCGCGTCGCTAAAGCTCTCGAATCCTTTGCCGCGCGTGATACCCTGCGTTTGTAGAGCCATTTTGAGCCCAAGATGAAACTTTCTCGCCGCTGGCTGGTATCTTTCGGCGCGAGCGCGGTCACGCTGCCGATTTTCTCGTCCATTGCCGGCGCGCAGGCTTATCCCTCGCGCCCCATCACCATCATCGTGCCGGTGCCGCCCGGCGGTGTCGCCGACCCCATCGCGCGCATCCTTGCCGATCATCTCTCGGTCACGCTCGGCGAGCCGGTCGTGGTCGAGAACGTCACCGGCGCCGGCGGCAGCATTGGCGTTGGCCGCGCCGCCCGCGCCGCACCGGACGGCTATACGCTGAGCATCGGCAATTGGCTGAGCCACGTGGGCGCGAGCGCCGTCTACCCCGTCCAATATGACGTGCTCAGCGATTTTGAAGCGGTGTCGCTGTTGACGAACAGCCCGATCCTGATTACCGCGCGCAAAGATTTCCCGGCGAACGACCTCAACGAATTGATCGCCTGGCTCAAGGCAAACCCCGACAAGGCGACGGCCGCAACTGTTGGAGCGGGCAGCGCGTCGCATGTGAGCAGCGTCTATTTTCAACGCGTGACCGGCACCCGCTTCCAATTCGTGCCTTATCGCGGCGGCGGCCCCGCCATCCAGGACGAGGTCGCCGGCCATGTCGACCTCATGTTCAACGAGGGGACGGGCGCGCTTTCTTACGTGCTCAACCGGCAGGTCAAGCCCTATGCGGTGCTGGCCAAGAGCCGCTGGTTCGCGGCGCCCGACATCCCGACCAGCGAAGAACTCGGCGTGCCCGGGATCAATATTTCATTCTGGCACGGCTTATGGGTGCCCAAGGGCACGCCGAAGGACATTGTGGTCAAGCTCAATGCGGCGGTGGTCGCCGCGCTCGCCGACCCGACCGTGCGCAAGCGGCTCACCGATATCGGCCAGGAGATTTTCCCGCGCGACAAGCAAACGGCGGACGCGCTTTACGCATTCCACAAGGAGGAAACCGAAAAGTGGTGGCCGATCATTAGAGGCGCGGGCATCAAGAGCGAATAAGGCATGGCGGCGGCAATGAAACGTCGGCGGCGTTGGCTTCTCTCTGCGGGAGCGAGTGCTGCCGTACTGCACGCCCTTTCTCCAGTTGCACGGGCGCAGAGCTATCCTTCGCGGCCGATTCGTCTGATCGTCACCACTGCTCCGGGGGGATCGCCCGACATCATCGCCCGCCTGATCGGCCAGTGGCTATTGGAGCGGCTCGGGCAGCCGATCGTTGTCGAGAATCGCACCGGGGCCGGCACTGCTATCGGTACCGAAATCGCCCTGCGAGCGCCGGCGGACGGCTACACTCTACTCTTGGCGATTTCCGCGAATGCCATCAATGCGGCCGTCTATGAGAACCTCCCTTTCAATTTCATCCGCGACATTGCGCCTGTGGCAAGCATCGCCAGCATTCCGCTGGTCATGGAGACAAACCCATCCGTTCCGGCGAAGACGGTGCCGGAGTTCATTGCCTACGCCAAGGCTAATCCCGGCAAGCTCAACATGGCCTCGGGTGGGAATGCGACCCCGCTGCATGTCGCCGGAGAGCTGTTCAAGATGATGGCCGGCGTGGAGATGATCCACGTTCCTTATCGCGGGGAGGGGCACGCGCTGCCTGATCTGATCAGCGGACAGGTGCAGGTCTTGTTCGGCGTCATGCCTGCGTCGCTTGGCTATATCAGGGCCGGCACGCTGCGCGCACTGGCCGTAACTACGGCAAAGCGTCAGGAGCTTTTGCCGGACGTCCCGACCATCGCCGAATTTCTGCCGGGCTACGAGGCGAGGGGCTGGTACGGACTTGTCGCGCCCAAGTCGACTCCCGTCGAGATTATCGAGCGGCTCAACAAAGAGGTGAACGCCACGCTCGCCGATCCGAACATGCAGAAGCGATTGGCCGACGTGGGCGCTGCGGTGTTCGCGGGTTCGCCCGCCGATTTCGGAAAGTTCATTGCCGAAGAGATCGAGAAGTGGCGTAGCGTGGCCAACTTTGCCGGTATCAAGGCGGAGTGATCACCTCGCGCCGAGGCGCGCGTTCTAGCGCCGCGTTCCCGGGCACGCTTTCCTGATGAAATCGGTGGCGCGACGCTTACTCTCGATCGCGCGAGCGAGGTCGTCCTGTCGGGACGCTGAAATTCCCATCGTGGTCTTGTCCTGACACGTGTCCTGCCTGCACAGCCAGTCTTTCCCCTCGATCACGACGCTCGGGGGATTGCCTTCTTCGAGATCGATGCGCTGCACTTTATTGAAATCCAACGTGGTTGTTTCATTCGACGGCGCGTAGAAGCTCTCCTTGCTTGTGCCTTTGGAATAGGCGGTCATGACTACCGTCTTGAAGACGCATTTTTGCGGCGAGGAGATGTTCACGTCGATTTTGACATGACGGCTTTCACGATGCGCATCGTTTGCTTCGCCGAAGCCGGTATTCTGGCGGATGGACTCATATTGGATCTGCTGCCCTTCAACGGTCCGTCGCCAGCGCGTCTCAAATCCTTGCTGTTGCGCGCCTTCCTGCTGGCCGCCGGTGATGAATGCAACGGCATCCAGCAAGCCTGCCTGCTCCGGGGTGAGGCGACTTTCGCATCCCAAAATCATGCCGGCCAATCCCAGCAACAGTACGTTTCGAGCCTTCAAAATTTTTCTCCAGGCTTGCACCGCAGTGATCCGCCGTCGGAAACCCCTGATCCAAGAACGGCAATGCGATATATACTCGACCGCGGGCCTTCCTCCTAGGACATTGCATGCGATTGGATTGCGCTGAAGCGGCCGCCCTTCGATCGTGGGCCGCCGCGGTCGCGATCGCACTTCTCGCGTTGGGGAAACATGCAGGGGCGCAGAGCGCGTTGCCCTCCGGTTTTGTTTATCTGCGCGACGTGGACCCGAGCATCGCCCAGGATATTCGTTACTCCGGATTCGACAATTTCGTCGGCCGGCCGCTGCCCGGCTACGAGGCGGCAGAGTGCGTTCTCCGGCAAGACGTCGCGGCTGCGCTCAAGCGAGTGCAAGCGGACCTTGCGGGCTCGGGACTCTCGCTCAAGGTTTACGATTGCTATCGGCCGACGCGCGCCGTGCGCGGCATGGCGGAATGGGTGAACAATGGCCGCCCCGACGGCGCCACGAAGCGCTTCTTCCCCAGACTGCCAAAAAATTCGCTGATGAGGCTCGGCTACATCGCTGCGCGATCCCAGCATTCGACCGGCACCACGATCGACCTCACGTTGATCAAGACGCCGGCCACGCCGCCCGCGCCCTTCGATCGGGCCGCCGGCTATGGCCCATGCACCGGGTTCGCAGCGCAGCGCAGCCCGGACAATAGCGTCGACATGGGCACGAGCTTCGACTGCTTCGATTCGGCGAGCCACACCGCGAGCAACGCCATCAATGCCGACCAGCGGCGCTGGCGAAACACGCTGCTGGAGGCCATGCGCAAACGGGGATTCGGCAACTACCACCGCGAGTGGTGGCATTTTTCTTACACAAAATCCGCTCGCACGTCGTCGCATGATTTTCCCATCCGCGCGCGATAGCGGCTGCTCGTCGGCTGGCTTTAGAACTCCGCCACGCGCGCAACGATCGCATGAGAGGCCCAACTCCCCTCATGCCTTGATGCCTTTTCCAGCTGACTGAGCGTCCTGAATTGTTTTCCACACATTGTAAGGCGTGGCCGGCATCTTGATGTCGCGCACGCCGTAGTCGTGCAACGCGTCCACGATCGCGCTGATCACCACCGCCGGCGCCGCCGTGGTGCCGCCTTCGCCGCCCGCCTTGATCCCGAGCGGATTGGTGGGAGAGAGGACCTCGGCAATCTCCGTTACGAACGGCGGCAGCGTATCCGCCCGCGGCACGCCGTAGTCCATGAGGGAACCGACGAGCGGCTGGCCGGACTCGCGATCGACGTAGCACTGCTCCCACAGTGCCTGCCCAACGCCCTGCGCGATTGCGCCGTGAGTCTGGCCATGAACGATCAGCGGATTGATGCACCGCCCGACATCGTCAACCGACGCATAACGCGTCAGCGCAACTCCGCCAGTTTCGGGGTCGACTTCGACCTCGCAGATGGCGCAGCCATTGGGGAATACCGGATCGTGCATCTCGTGGTCGGTGACCACCGCGATCCCGCCTTTCAGCTCCTGCGGCAGGTCGCGTCGGGCGGCCTCCTCAGCGAGGTCGAGAAAGTCGAAGGTGCGGTTGGTCCCGCGCGCGCTGAACCTGCCGTCGTCGAATTCGATCTGATCCGGCGTCGATTGCAGGATTTGTGCCGCGATTTTCTTGCCCTGCGCAATGAGATCGGGCAGCGCCTTCGTGAACAGCGTTGCGGCATGGCGCAGGGAACGGCCGGAATGGGATCCTCCACCCACCTGCACCACATCGGTGTCGCCGTGAATGATCTTCACGCTGTCGAGGGGAACGTGCAGAAGGTCGGAAATGACTTGCGCAAAACTTGTCTCGTGGCCTTGGCCGCTCGGCTGGGTGCCGATCACCACCTCCACGCGTCGCTGCGGCCGAACCGTGATCCGCGTCTGCTCGTTGGGTGCGCCGATTGAGGATTCGACGTAGCAAGCGAGTCCGCGTCCGAGCAGCTTGCCGCGTTTTGCCGCCGCGCTGCGGCGCTCCTCGAAACCATTCCAATCAGCGACGTCCATCGCCCGTTCCATATTTTCCCGGTAGCGCCCGCTGTCGTAGGTCATGCCGACAGCATTGCGGTAAGGCATCGCTTCGGGGCGAATGAGATTCTTGCGCCGCAGCTCGATGCGATCGATGCCGAGTTGCTGCGCGGCGGTGTCGACAAGCCGTTCCATCGCGAAGGTCACCTCCGGCCGCCCGGAGCTACGATAGGCGTTGGTGGGCATGGTATTGGTGAATACCGCCATCGCGCGCAGCGCAGCGTGGGGAATGAGGTATGGCCCCACAATCAGGCCTGCTCCTTTCGACAACGGCGAAAGGGAAACGCAGTAGCCGCCCACATTGCTGATATTGGTCGCGCGCATCGCGAGGAAGCGGCCGTCGCGGGCGAGCGCTAGCTCGACGCGGGTGACTAAGTCGCGCCCCTGGTAATCGGTAAGGAACGCCTCGGATCGCGTTGCGGTGAACTTGACCGGGCGACCGAGCTTGTGCGCCGCCCACAGTACGAGTGCAAATTCGACGAAGATGCGGTTGCGCGTGCCGAAATTGCCGCCGACGTCGTAGGAGAGCACGCGCAGGCGTTCGGGCGCGATGCCGAGCACGGCGGCAAGCTCGCGCTTCTGCCGCACCGCACCCCCACTGCCGGCGTGAAGGGTGTAGCGGCCGCTCGCCGCATCGTACTCTCCGAGCGCAGCGCGCGGCTCGAGCGGCACGCCAGTCACACGCTCGATATGGAAGTCCATCGCCAAGACGTGGTCGGCATGCGCGAATGCTTCGTCGGTCGCCTGCCGATCGCCGAATAAGGTGTCGATCGGAACGTTGTCCGGCACCTCGCTCCAAAGCACCGGCGCGGCGGGGCGTAGCGCGTCTTCGGAATGGTAGATTCCCGGCAACACTTCGTAGTCGACCTTGATCGACTCCGCCGCGTCGAGCGCCTGCGGCACGCTCTCGGCCACGACCATAGCAACGGCCTCGCCGACATGGCGCGCCTTGTCGCCAGGCAACAGCGATTGCGGGCCGAAGAACGGCGCAACGCCGTCCGCCGCGTGCAG